>Ga0208297_1002469_pt1 | contig 10708 bp, 4 predicted proteins | sample LMS_cellobiose_e_FD_187367 | JGI IMG/M metagenome (GOLD analysis project Ga0208297, IMG submission 187367) | Rumen-fistulated moose microbial communities from Alaska, USA - LMS_cellobiose_enrichment (SPAdes) (version 2) | ecosystem: Host-associated > Mammals > Digestive system > Stomach > Rumen... | reverse complement strand
TCATTGCTGATCGCTGCCAATGCCACTTTTGCCTTGAATTGGGCGCTGTACTTCTTCTTTACGGACATCTTCTCTCTCCTGTGATTCTTCATCTATCACATTGGTCCGATTTTTGGGAGCCTCCTCAGGGTGTTCTTTTTTTTTCTTCTTCTTCTTTGTTTTTCTCCTGTGGCAAACGCAGGAAATCCTGCTTATTTCGAATTGTTTGGCACGATCTCTTTTCGGCGTCCCATGGAAGTCTTCGGCCAATGGATTAATGTGCAGAAGCGTAACAGCGTGAGCAGAATTTTTTCAAACTCAGGCATAAAACTCCGCGTTCATGAAAACACCGCCTCCTTTCTTAGCAAGGCCAGTAAATTAACCGGAATGCAACGGCTCCATTATATCAATACGTTTTGGAATCGCTATCCTTATATCCAAGACATAAAAAACTGGGGACAAAATGACTACTGGGCCATTCCTTCGGAATTTATAAAAAAATCTGGTGACTGTGAAGATTACGCTATCATAAAGTATTATACCCTGCTCGCGCTTGGTCAGCCAGACGACACCATGCGCATCGTTGTTCTCAAAGACACGCTGCGGAAGCTTGCGCATGCTGTTCTTGCAGTCAAAGAGGGAGACAAGGTATTTATCCTCGATAATGTTTCTAACGCTATTGTAAGTCATGACAGGCTGTTACATTATGTCCCCGCCTATTCTTTGAATCAAGGCTACGCCTTCGTGCATATGAAAGGCCGGAAGCTTTAACGGGCAAGGAGTGGTCATGCAGAAAGACAACTTGTCATTCAGCAGGCATAAAAAACACCTGCTGTTGCTATTAGCAGGTACCGTGCTCATCCTTATGACAGCGGTCGCGTTCACCATCACCGCCTTGACAGAGAAAAAAGCTGCGCTCATGTCTTCTGCTGCAGATACTTGCAGGGAAGAGCTTGCCTTGTTCAATGACCGTCTTGCTGAATGGAAAGATTCAACTCAGGCTGTTATCAGCAGTATCTCACAGGAAAACCTTTTCCGCGTTTTTATTACGGACTACGCATCTTCAAAAAGTGGGCTCGATCGCTTAGACGCCTTAAAAAATGACATTAATGCACCTGAGTATGAGTTTTTTCAATATATTCAGGATGTTCTCAATGATGTTGCGCGCATGCATGGCATACGCAATGCTGCATTGCTTCTGCCTGATGGCCGGCCATTTCTCGGGGAAACTTCAGGTGTCGAAAAAAATGCCCTTACAGGAACAAGCAACTTCCGCATCTTTTCCTGTACAGAAGAAAATGGCAATGTTTATGCGCGTACAGCGACAGCGGTATTTCCCCTGAACAGCGAGGAGAAGCCCAACGCCTACCTGATTCTTGATGTTCCTCTCGATGCCGGATTTGACAAAGTCCTTTCCAGTACGACCCACCATGAAATTCAGTACTCCCTGCTCCTTCCCGCCGGAAAGCTCTCTCTTTCAGGCGGAAAGGTTTTGTTCACCCCTGAAACACTTCCCGCAGGCGGCTTTGACGAGGGCAGTTTTCTGGAAGAACATGGGCAGGAATTTTGCATGTATACAGCGGTTCACGATCCTGCAGAAGGCTTTATGCGGGCTTCCATTTCCAAGGATATCCTTGAAGGGCGAGAAGCCAAAGCAAAATGGGATGTACTGATTTTTGCCATTACGGTGATGACGGCTATTATTTTGCTTGCGCTTGTACTCTACTTTGCTGAAACTGCGGCCAACGAAACCAAGCTGAACAGAAGAATCTCACAGCAGAGCTTCCTGCTGCAGAGCATCAACAGTTCCGTGGAAAACGGCATTGTACTTATGGACCGAAGGGGGATGGTCCTTTACAAAAACAAATACTTTCCGGGAGAAGAATGGGAAAGGACCCCGCTTGACAGCATTTTCCCCGCCGGAGCCGCAGCGACAATTATCAGCAAGACCGGCGAGGTTACAGAAGCCCTCAAGCCAGCGACGATAGAGACATTCATAGAAGAAAACGGGGAAAAACGTCTCTTTCGCGTTGCCTTGTTCCCTTACGTTCCCGAAAGAGGCAAATCCGCTGACGCACTTTCCGTGATCCAGTTTACCGACATCACCATATTCAGAAAACGCGCGATTGAGCAGAAACGCCGCATGGAAAACCTCCTGGATGTATTTGCCTGCGCTATGGAAAGCGTGGACAAAGGCTTCCGCGGGCAGACCAGAAAAATGCTTGCTGTCATCGACCTTATCCGAATCCCGTTGGGACTCTCGTCCGATGAAGTGCAGACATTAAGCATTGCGGCACGTCTGCAAGGCATTAGCAAACTTTTTATTCCGCACGATCTTGTAGTCAAGCAGGGCAAACTTACAGATGAGGAAAAGGCGCGCATAGCACAGGCTAATACCATAGCCGGTCATATGGTACAAAATTTTGATTTCCGCCTGCCTGTTTCCACAACGCTTGACCAAAGCGGTGAGCGTATAGATGGCACAGGCCGTCCAAATGGGCTGAAAGGCGACGAGATACTTGCCACTGCGAAGATTCTTGCCGTCGTTACTTCCTTCTGCGCTATGACCAGTCCCCGTGCTTACCGCGCCGCATACACCGCATCTGAAGCCATTGAGACGCTTTCTTCCGACAGAGGCTATGATCAGACTATTGTGGCCGGCCTCGCTCATGCGGGAACAGAAACCCTTGAAAAACTCATTGCTGCAGAAAATATCGAGCGTTTGAACCTTGCATGAAGAACTCTGCCTTTCTTTTGGATATGGTCCTGCCGCTTTGCCGGCTTGCGTCACGAGACTTTTGACATAAGAAGGATATCACACTGGAGGTATCCTTATGAAAAATTTTCAGCGGAGGCATGATTTTTGATGCCCGGGCTTTTTATTGAACCTTATCTGCCCGGCAAAAAGGACTATGACGGAAGATAAGATGAAAGCTCAGAGCGCTTTCAGGCGGTTTCGGCGGCGAGCTTTCCCCGAGAAGGCGTAGAAGATTTCAGGCACCCCACGTCCATGTGAGCGTACTCATCCTGCAGATAGGCGACGACATTACGGCGAGAGCGCGGTACCTCGCCCGAAACAATGGCTACGATTTAAACGCGGTGGAGTGATGGGCTGCCAGCACATTCCCGAGTGTTTCTTTCAGCATGTCAACATTGATGGGCTTCGCGATATGAGCCTGCATACCTGCGGCCAAAGCCTTCTGTACATCCTCATGGAAGGCGTTAGCGGTCATTGCAAGGATGGGGATGGTTGCAAGCTCCTTATTGGGCAAAGCACGTATCGCCTGCGTCGCGGCGTAGCCATCCATAACGGGCATTTGTATGTCCATAAGAATTGCATCGTAATATCCAGGTGAGGAAGCCGCGACCATGTTCAGCGCGGACTGTCCGTCTTCGGCTGTTTCTACCGTAAAGCCCATTTGCACGAGAAGCATTTCGGCGATTTCCATGTTGATGGCGTTGTCTTCGGCCAGCAACAGGCGTTTTTTCGAAAAGTCAAATTTATCTTCCTGCCCGGCTGTTTTCGGCGCTGCGCCGAAAACGGTGGGGCGCATGTCTCCGGCTTCAGCCAGCCTGAATTTAAGCCGGAGGATGAACTGAGTGCCATTGCCTGGCGCTGTCAGCACTTCAATAGTACCGCCCATCATGTCGATAATACTTTTTGTGATAGCCAATCCAAGACCTGTTCCTTCTACACCGCTGACTGTGGAGGTACGCTCCCTTTCAAAGGCCTTGAACATCTTGTTCACGAATTCCTTTGAAATGCCGATGCCGTTATCCTGGATTCGTATTTCATAGGAAGCGTAGCCGTTTTCGCCGCTGCCAGTTTCCCAAAGCGTTACAGCAATGCTCCCCCCGGCGGGCGTGAATTTATGAGCGTTGCTGATGAGGTTCAGCAGCACGCGGTTCAGATTCTTCTTGTCACACCAGACGTAGCGGTTTTGAATTTGCGAAGCATGAACGGAGAAATTCATCGCTTTCTGTTTCATCTGCTCCGAAAAGAGCTCTCGTATTTCATCAAAAACGGCGCACAGATCCGTGGGAGCAAGATCCAGTTCGACGGCTCCGCTTTCAATGCGGCTCATTTCCAGAATATCATTGATCAGGGAGAGCAGGTACTGGCTGGAGATGTCAATTTTTTTCAGATAATCATAAAGCTTCTGAGAGGCAGGCTCCTTCATTGCAAGATTCGTATAGCCGATGATCGCGTTCATCGGGGTGCGTATGTCGTGCGACATATTGAACAGAAACTGGCTTTTCGCGAGACTGCTTTCCATAGCGCGTATTTTTTCCCGTTCCGCCGCTTCATGCTTTTTACTGACCAGATTTTGCACATACAGCATGATTATGAATCCGAGGAAGATGATGACGAGCAATACAGCACCGTCCCAGACCATGGTGGATTTCATTTCAGTAGCGCTGCCCTTCTGCATCAGCAGTTTGGCAACCCACATCAGGGAAGAGTACAAGAGCATCGCAAAGAAGACGGTTCCCGAGGTGGACATGCCGCTGTATTGTGTCAGGGGGCTGTTATTCACGGTGCGCCAGTAAAAGATGAAACCGAGAAGGCACCATAGGGAAAGCAGCAGAAAAGATTCACTGCCCATGGCCTCCATGGCTGTCAGGTGGGGGATGAGCTGAACAAGGACGAAAACGGCTGAAATGACGGCTCCGATCAGTCCAGTCGCCATAGTCTTTACATTCCTTTCCGTTTTCGCGAACTTCCACGCCGCTGCGGACGTGTATCCGAAGGCGACGACCGCGCCAAAGGAGGTGAGATCGACGAACCAGCTCAGTGTATTCAGCCCCAAGAAGGTGATTATGACCGAGATGGTCATGATGAACAGGATGCTGTATGTCGTGTTGGCGAATTTTTCCGAAAGGATGCGATCTTCAGCCATGGTGGAAAGCACGCGCAGCGTTGCCCGATAGCCGCCGATAATGCCGGTCATAATGGCCGCTAGGGCGGTTATCACCATGACGGCAAGCCCAAAGGTACCCATGATGGTTTTTGCCGCGTAGAACGTAGGAACAGAGGCAACGCCGTTTAACCCGTCCAGGCCGCATATGTATTCCTGCCACGAGGCGAAGCCATTAGGAACGGAGGCCGTGCTCACCAGCGTCATTGCGACGTAGGCGAAGGCGGCTGCGACGATGGAAAGAGTAATGATCCACCCTGATTTTTGCAACGGGAATTTGAAGTGCGCTGTATCAAAAGATATCACTTCAAAGCCTACGAAGGCCCACGGCGCAAGGATGATGATGCTGAAGACAGCATAGCCCCTTTCAGTGCCGCCGGTTCCGAACGCTGTAAGGGCCCCATTTGTCACTGCCTGCGGAAGACAGGCCGCCGCAGTAATGAGACCCCCCGCGAGCAGAGTCAGAGAAAGAATCGTATGAAGCTTCTGCAGGATAGGCTTCGCCGCCACGAACAGGACGCCCACGCCGATAAGAACCAGCACCGAAACCGCGGATTCGCTTAAGTATATGTCGTTTCCGGATATGGAGTAACTGAAGCTGCTTTGCAAAGTGTCATAAAACAGCGTGCGGACGATGTAAAAAAGGGCTGTGCCGTTCAGGAAGACGATGGTCAGGTAGGAAAGGCACAGGAACCACGAACACAGAAAGGCGTGATCACGCCCGAAGGCATCCTTAGTGTAGGTGTAGACGCCGCCGGTTACCGAGGAGCGCCCCATGAGGTAGGAAAAATTGCTGCCTATGATCAACATGATGATCATGCCGATCAGCATGGCGATCACCGTACCTGCAGGCCCGGCGAGGGGGAGGAAGACATTGCCGGGCATGGCGAACACGCCCCAGCCAACCATGCAGCCGAAGGCTATCGCCCAGACATCAACCGGCGACAGGTATCGATCCAGCGCTTTGTTATTTCCCGCCATGCGTTACGCCTCCGTTCCCTTGGAATGTCCGGATTCCCATATCAGCTCTTCCAGCGTCTGATAGAGGTGAGCCGGCTCAACGGGCTTGGAAAGGTGGGCGTTCATGCCGACCTGGAGGGAACGCTGAACATCCTCGTCAAAGGCGTTCGCCGTCAGGGCAATGATGGGGATCTTTTCTGCATCCGGCCTTTTCATGGCGCGGATGGCCTCTGCCGCTTCAAGCCCATCCATAACAGGCATGCGGATATCCATGAGGATCGCGTCGTAATGACCGACCGCGCTTTGCGAGAATATCTTCAGCGCGATGCTACCATTTTCGGCGTGATCGATTTCGGCGCCCTTCATCTGGATGAGCTCCTTCATGATTTCAGCATTGATTGTAATGTCCTCCGCAAGGAGAATGTTGCGTCCCTTAAGATCCGCGCGCCTTTTTTCCTGGAAAAGACTTATGTTATTCTTTCTCGCGATGCGTTCGAATTCGTCGATGACGTTTGAAGCGAAGAGGGGTTTGGCCAAAAAGCTGTCCACGCCGATATGCAGAGCTTCATCCATGATTTCATCCCAGTTGAACGAGGTCAGGATGATGACCGTGGTCTCTTTGTCATAGCGCTTGCGGATCTCTCGCGTCACCTCCAGCCCGTCCATATCCGGCATTTTCCAGTCCAGCAGGACGAGGTTGTAGGGCATATGCTTCGTATGCGCGATATCCAGCATAGTCAGCGCATCCGGTCCGCTTAAGCAGGTATCCGCCTTGATGCCCACTTCATCCAGGATGACTCTGGCGTGTTCTCCGGCGATTTCCTCGTCGTCAACCACAAGCACGCGCATGTCCTTCGGCTTGATATACCTGGCTGCAGGAGATCGGTTGTCGCAGTCTTTCAGGGAGATGACGACGGTGAATTCTGTGCCTGTTCCTTTTTCGGATTCAACGGATATCGTACCGTTCATCAGCGTGACGATGTTTTTGGTTATCGCCATGCCCAGTCCGGTGCTGCCGTATTTGCTGTTGCGGATGCCGTTTTCCTGAGAAAAGGAATCGAATACCTTCGGGATAAAGGATTTATCCATGCCGATGCCGGTATCCTTCACCGTGAATTTGAGTGTGGACTGGTCTTCAAAGGAAGCTGTGCGTTCTACCGTCAGCCACACGTTGCCGGGCGCTTCCGTGAACTTGATGGCGTTCGACAGAATGTTGATGAGTACCTGCTTTAGCTTCATGTCGTCGCCTATATAATAATCGCTGACGCCGCCGAGTACCTGGCACTTATAGTGCAGCCCCTTTTCGCCGCACTGTGACATAACCATTGTATTGATCTGTTCCAGCATGGCCCGGAAGGAGAATTCCTCCTTACGCAGCAACATACGCCCGGATTCGATGCGGCTCATGTCCAGAATATCGTTGATTAGCCCGAGCAGATGCCGCGCACTCCCGCCGATTTTTTCAAGATATCCGCGAGTTTCTTCCTGAAGCGAAGGATTTTTCAGCGCAAGGCTGCCCAGGCCGATGATGGCGTTCATGGGCGTGCGTATCTCGTGGCTCATGTTGGAGAGGAAGGCGGTCTTTGCCCTGTTGGCCTGTTCCGCCGTGGCGAGTGCATCGCTGAGCGCCTGCTTCTGCGCCATAGTGGCCCGCATTTCTTCGTCGATATCTGCAAAGCCGACGCCAATGGCGTGGACGAGGTGGTCGGGCCTTTCATCCACATGCCGCACGCCGGCCATGCGCACTATGGCATAGGATTCTTTTCCGTCGTGGATTTCTATAAAACGGTAGGCAATTACCGGCTGTTTCAGCAGTTCGGCCCGGATGGCGTCGGGCTGGATAAACTGAAAATAGCCTTCCCGGTAGCTTTCCGCCACATGATTGATGCCGAATTCAGTAAAGTCCCGCAGATACGGGAAGTGCTCCCCTTCCCGGGGAGCCTCCTCAAAGCGCCTGTCCTCAAGATAGCAGACGGCTTCATCCTCATCGAGATTGACATAGTATACGCTTCGGTAATCCGAAGACAGGGCAGTGATCATGCTGTCCTGCTGAGCCCGCTGCTTTTTCTGCGCAAGAAGCGTGTCCTGCAGGGCGAGGCGTTGCTCGAGAGCCTGCTGCCTGATCCGGTTTTCAGCGTCGGAGGATTCCTTTGCAAGCGCAAGCTTCGCATTTTTCCTCACCTGGACGATGATGTATGCAAACAGCGTCAAAAGGACGGCGGCTGTCAGAAAGGACTGTAGCATGCTTCGGCGAAGTATCCCGCTCGAAATGGATTCGATTTGGCTGCTGATGATGCTTTCGCGGATCAGGTAGGTGAGAAACCAGTCGGTACCCTGAATCGGCACGTAGCTGAGCATCTCCCGGATGCCGTTGTATGTAAAGGAAACCTCTCCCCGCCGCCCTTCGGAAAAATCTTTCGCCATCGCCTCGAAGCTATATCTGTGGTCAAATTCGGCGTGGCGCATGGCATCAAGCAGGTTGTCTTCCACGGCCAGGTCGCCAAGAACGGTATTGCTCAGCGCAACACCAGTGCGTGTATAGATGTTGCAGAACGTGATGGCTGCGTTTTTCGACTGCATCGAAACGCCCCGCAGCATTTCATCCATGCCGATCTCCATGAAGCAGGCGACAAATTCCACGCCCATGAACGGGATATGATCGACGGGAATCGCAATGATGACCTTTTTGTCCCTGCTATGCAGATTCAGAATTGAAATTTCCGGCTTTTCAAGCGTGAGGTGTTTAAACTGATACTCGTCGATATTGTCCTGCGTACCTTGTGAGGTATAGATCAGCCCTGCGGCATCCACGAATGCGAATTTTTCCAATGTGTACAGTTTCTTCATTTTCGCCTGATACGCCTGGAGATGCTTCATGTCGCCGAGGTCATCGGCAGTCATGAGATCGATGGCCACACGCATATCCGCAATGCGGTCCTCCAGGTTTCTTTTGACCACCTGCTCCCTTCTGCCGGCAAGCTCATCCAAGTACAGCAGGCTGACGGCATGCACGGATCGCTCAGTGTCATTTCTTGCTGTGCGACCCAGCCAGAAGGCTCCGAAAGCCAAAAGAAGCATAGCGGCAAGCACGCCTGCGGCCGTGATAACTGCCATATTGTTTCGTTTCTTTTCCATGTACGCGGATTCTCACTGCTTATGAAAAAATTTCACCCAGTATCCGTACGATTTCGGCGATGTTATAGGGCTTGGCCAGGTGTCCATTCATGCCGGATTCCAGAGTCAGCTTTTTGTCTTCCTCAAAGGCATTCGCGGTAACCGCCACGATGGGGATAGTGGCCTTCTTCTCGTCCTTCAGGGCGCGTATCCTTCGTGCGGCTTCATATCCGTCCATGCGCGGCATCTGAATATCCATGAGAATGATATCGTAATGCCCTGCCGGGGCGTTCTGCATTTTCTCGACGGCTTCAACCCCGTCATAGGCTGTTTCAATGGTAAAACCGCGCTCTTCCAAAATGGCCGTGGCGATCATTCTGTTCATTTCGTTGTCTTCGGCGATAAGAATCCTCTTTCCCCTGAAGCTGACGGGCTCCTCTGCTGCGGCTGGGGTTTCTGTCGGAGGCAGGAAAGGCCGCGTCAGCACTCTGCGCAGTTCGGACATGAACAGTGGCTTGGAGCAAAACGCCGTGACTCCGGCTTCCTTTGCTTCCTCTTCGATATCCGACCAGTCGTAGGCTGTGAGAATGATAATGGAGACACTGTCATCGATGGCTTTTCGTATCCTGCGTGCCGTTTCGATGCCGTTTTGATCGGGCATCATCCAGTCAATGATATAGACAAAAAAGGCGTCGCCGTGATCATGCGCCTCTTTTGCGCGGATGACTGCTTCCTTGCCGTAGTTCGTCCAGTCCGGGCGCATGCCGACTTCGCGGAGCATGGTGCAGACTGAGAGGCAGGTGTTGGTGTCGTCATCCGCCACGAGGGCCCGCAGTCCGGAGAGCTCGGGGATTTTTTCGATCTCCGCGGCGTTTCCGCTGATTCTGCACGGGAGCTTCACGACGAATTCGCTGCCTTTGCCTTCGGCGGATGCGACCGTGATCGAACCGCCCATCATGTCAACAACGTTTTTCGTGATCGCCATGCCGAGACCGGTGCCCTGAATGCCGCTGACAGTGCTGCTCTTTTCCCGTGTGAAGGCTTCGAAGATCGTTTTCTGAAAATCTTCGCTCATGCCGATGCCGTTATCCTTGATACGGAATTCAAACTCCGCGATCCCCTGAGAGGATGTCGGCTTTTCGATCACCCGGAAGCTTATCGTGCCGCCGTTCGGCGTAAACTTGATGGCGTTGGAGAGGATATTGAGGAGAATCTGGTTGAGGCGCAGCTTGTCCGTTATGATGTCCTCATGCACCACGTCCTGGGTGTCGATGAACAGATCCAGCTGCTTGGCCGTCACGCTGGACTGGATGATGGTCCGAAGGTCATGGATGATATCCGGCAGGTGGGCGTCGGCGTCTTCGATAGTGACTTTTCCGCTTTCAATGCGGCTCATGTCCAGCACATCGTTGATCAGCGAAAGAAGATGCTGGCCGGATACGGAAATTTTTCCGAGGTAGTCCCGGACCTGCGCCGTATTGTCGATATGGGATGCCGCAAGGGCGGTGAAGCCGAGGATGGCGTTCATCGGCGTGCGTATGTCGTGGGACATGTTGTTAAGGAATATTGTCTTGGCGCGGTTGGCGTGTTCTGCGGCGGCAAGGGCCTCTGCGAGGGCCTCCCTGCTGCCGGCCAGCTCACGATTCTTCTCTTCCAAGGCGAGCCGGGAGCTTTCCTTGTCGCGGGCCTCTTTTCTCGTGCGCCTTGAATCGCGTATGAGCAGAAAAATAATGAGG
>Ga0208297_1002467_pt1 | contig 10730 bp, 11 predicted proteins | sample LMS_cellobiose_e_FD_187367 | JGI IMG/M metagenome (GOLD analysis project Ga0208297, IMG submission 187367) | Rumen-fistulated moose microbial communities from Alaska, USA - LMS_cellobiose_enrichment (SPAdes) (version 2) | ecosystem: Host-associated > Mammals > Digestive system > Stomach > Rumen... | reverse complement strand
ACTTAATTGCAACTCTTCCTCCAAACCCAAATATCCAGCTATAAAAGACGCTGCCAACAGAGGTTTCGATTACGGCGCGGAAGGATTTCATATCATTGGCCAGCACATGAACATCTTTGCCGAACTTATCTATGATCGCATCCATAACATCGTTGCTGCACACCAGCTCTATCTGCTTTCTCTGGCCGTTGTACATCCGGAACATTGAATTCAGGTAGACATTCAGGTCAAAATTCTTCGGAGGCTGCAAAGCATCTTCTTCGAGGATCTTAGGGCATCTGACAATACGATCTACACGGAAGCTGCCGATCCCTTTGTGCTTTTCAGAGTAGCCAACCACATAATAGTAATCGCCATTCCAGATCAGCTTATATGGGCTGAACACATAGGTGTAGCCATCGTATTTCAGCTTCTGCTCTTTCCGGACATTGTAGGTGAAATACTGGAACGACACCTTCTTGTTGGTATTGATTGCGTCGTTCAACGCCTCCATGATGTAGTAGATCTTCTCGTTGTCGGCTTTGATGCGATTCTCCACATCAACATTGCGAACGAGCTTTTCCGTATTATGCTGGCTTGTAAGGGAGCCAAGCTTTTCAACCAGGGCAGCGCTCTTTTCCTTGGGTATGAATCGAGCAGACTCTACAGCGTCAATCAATGTTTTGAGCTCCGGCAGGTCAAATCTCCGACCGATGAGTGAGAAACGCTTCTGTGTCGAAGGGACAACCTCAATTTCAACTCCGAGTTCCTGGAGTGCTTTTATGTCATCACCCACGGTTCCGCGAGAGGTTGAAATACCATAGTCTTTTTCGAGCCGCTCCATGATCTGAGCTATCGTCAGATAATGGTCCTCGTCTGTCTGCTCATAGAGCATCCTAGCCACATAGAAAGGGCGAAGTTTTGCTTTTATATCCATGATCTTACCTCTCAGCTTGCGTACTTCTTGAAGTTCTCAGCCTGTTCCAGAACCTCTTTGTACACATCGTCTATTGTAACAGGCGGATATCCGTATTCGTCGAGGATGACGGCCAAATCAAACTGGAGGTTGTCCGCAGATTTCCAGAGAGCTTCCTCCATCGAAATTTCTTTTTTAGGTTTAGCTGCTGCTCTTGCCATTTACGCTTCCTCGCTTTCAAATATCTGTTGTAGCGCCGTAAGCGGTCGCCATTAGTCTTCTTCGATAACTTCCATAAGGTTCCCAATATCACAGTGAAAGACCTTGCAAAGATTCATCATAACTTCCATGCTGACCGGAAGATCACGATTTAACTTGGTCATGGCATAGGAACTAATCTCAGCTGCTTTCGCAAGTTCACTCTTCTTCATTTTATTGTCTTTCATTAGACGCCACAGCTTATCGTAACGAACCTTCATATGATACCTCCATATAGCATGGATTAGGGCCACCGACTCGTGGTTACAAAAACACACAATACATTATACCACAGTCCATCTCTTTTTTCAATGGATTTGGCTGAAATTCGCATTATGCAAAGAAAAGGTGCGGCAAAATGGTCGCACCTTTTCTCGTTGAGAGTGTAGTTGTGCATGTGAGAAGGAGTTATGGGCACATATTGCGATAGCTATTTAGCAATGTTGAATATTGTCAGCCCATGTTCAGAGGCATAATTGACAGTATAAAATGTGCCGCCTGTTTTCTCGGTAAGAAAACAAATACATCTGCTGCTATTATCTACGAGGTGACGGTTACGTTTGTGCATACACCCGTTATAGTAATCTTGTGATGTATATACTACTTTGTCAGCACCCTTCATTATTCGGTTGTATTCTTCAATATCTTCTTGCTTCCAGCCCCTGGTTTGCGTTCTACAGGGCAGGACGAGGATAAGCTTAATCTGTGGATAGTCTTTTTTCAGATCCAATACTGTCTGTGCAGCAAGAGTATCAAATCCCAATGCTCCGCCAGCACCGAAATACAGATAGCCGTCCTTAATACTTGCAATAACAGCATCTCTCAGCCGTTGGGTCACGCTTTCCAGTTGATCCAACGGTATTCTTCTATGACCGGTAAAGCAACAAGTTTGATTTATCATCGTTCAGCCCTCAACCAGTGCTTAAAGACACTACTTTCCGCAATTATAATACTTATAGTATACACCGCAAAGCAAACAATATCAATGGTCTGTGGAAAAACAGTTCCGATATTTATAGACTATATTCAGAACACAATGAGGTGCCTAAAATGAGTGAGATAGCAAAGACAGTTGGTCAACGAATAAGAAGTTACAGACTTCAGTTAGGATTCAGCCAGGAAAAGGTAGCTGAGCTTTCCGGCTGCCATCCAACATATATTGGACAGGTCGAGCGCGGAGAGAAAAATGCTACGCTTGAGAGCATAGAGAAGATTGCTGCTGCAATAGAAGTTCCTCTCTCCAAGCTCTTCGATAAGATTGGATACACACCGGATGACAGCACAGATATCCCCGCAAAATGCTATGAGCTTCTACTGACAAAGAGCAAATCAGAACAAGAGCAGATCTACCGTATAATCCTCGAATTAGACAAATACAAGGACATTCATATGTAAGTGCCACCCATTTGGGTGGCACTTGCTGTTAATAGGCAGGAATCCCGTAGCCCAGGATTTCATAATATCCAACAGCATAATGGTTTTCGCGGCAGCTATCGCCGGAGTTCCCTTCGACGGTGTAGACAATGCCGTCCTCAACCCGTTCAACGATACCGGTATGATCGGATTCGCCATCTTGCGGGCCGGAACTGCCCTTGTTATCCCAATCGAAGAAGATAATCATCCCGGGTGCCGGTTCGATATCGTTATCTGCCCACTGGCCACGATCTTTGAACCAGTTGACGCCATTTACGCAGCCTGCGTATTTGGGAATGACGCCAGTCTCGATATACCCGCACTGATCGGCGCACCACGATACAAAGCAGGCACACCACTCAACGCGAGAGCCGAAACCGTACCAGCTCCAGTAGGGCTCACCGCCCACATTGCCAAGCTGAGACAGCGCAACCGCAACAATCTGATCGTCTGCTCCGTAGATGCCGTAGAGAACAGATGCCCACATACTGCTGTCCTGTGCGAGCAGCTCGGCAACTTGGACTTTTTGATCCTCGGTGAAGCCGTACTGAGCCATCATTTCTTCTACGGTCTTATGACTTACGGTGATATACAGATATACCGTTGTCTCTTCGACTTCCTCTTCTATGATGTTTCCTTCTCCATCATCTGTTTCAACCATGACCGTTTCTGTCTTTTCCTCTGTTTCATAGGAAATCTCATTCATTTCCCAGAAAATATCCTTCAGAAGCTGTTTCTTTTCGTCTGTCATAGACGCCACTTCCTGCGGGTTATCCGGGTCGTTGGTGGTCTTTACAGCGTAGATGGAAAGGACCTCCGGCCAGACTGCACGTGAGCCTGACATTTCAAGTTCGTCGTAGGTGTTTGAGTTCTTGATATCGTCAAGCTTATTCTGATAGTCCAGGTTGATCTCCTGGACGACCTGCTGCATGGTCTGCGTAGAGCCGGTATCCTCGGAAGAGAAGAAGATCCCAAAACAAGATGCCACGATAAGGCCGATCAAGCAGATGATGATAATCACTACAACTGCCACCCAACCACCGGCAGCAATGGCAGCGATCAGTTCTTTGATGGCTGCGGCAATCGCTTTGATCGCAGCGGCGATTGCCTTCGCTGCCGCCACAGCAGCTTTGTATGCCGCAATCGCAGCCTGCCTTGCCATTTCAGCAGCCTTCTGTGCGGCCTTAGCGGTCGCCTGAGCCGCTTTTTGAGTTGCCTTGGCCGTTTTCTCAGCCGTTTTAATAGCCGCTTTGGAAGTCTTCTCCGCTGTCTTAATTGCCTTCTCGGAAGACTTCACCGTGCCTTTTGCACCGGTCTTCACAGTCTTCTTTCCGGCAGAACGGGCGGACTGCTTAATCGTGTGTTCCGTCCGCTCCGCTGTCTTGATGGTCTGATTTCGCTTTCCGCGTACAGCGTTCTTCCTGACTTCGCCACTGGTAGATGCTGTTTCTCTGACGGTGTTCTGCTGGTGGACATTCTTTCTCTGCAGAACAGAGTTTTGATTATGAGAGACAGCTTGCCGTTTGGATGCAGGCTCGCTCCGCGTCTGCGAAGGACCTTGCGGCTCTGAGGCTCGTGCGGCCGATTGATGAGAATGAGATTCCTGAGAAGAAGTCTTCTCGGACCGGGTCTGTTCCTCTCTACGAAAACGCTCTTCGTAGCGCTTGACCCTCTCCTCATTCTTTTCGATCCGCTTTTCCTCACGATGTTTCCGATATGCTTCTTTGCCTTTGTTGACAGCCTTTTTCGTCTCGGATGATACATCATGACCGACACGATCTGCAACATCTTCCGCAGCATAGCGGATCTTATCCTCCGCATATTCAGACGGCGTGACCTGGCCGTCGTCCATCAGATTTTCAAACTGATCCTTTGACCTGACCAGCGCCGTCTTCATACGCTCGGAGGCAACAGCCGCTTTATCAATGACCTTAATATCCTTCACGCTTTCTCTCGTCTTAATCCTGCTCATAGCTATCGCCTCCTTCCTCAAAGAACAGGATTAAACCTTCTTGGCAACTACCACGAAGCGCCCGTTAGTGTAGGTGTATTCACAGGTGGAAAGCGTGATAAGGTGATCTCCGTACTCGGCGTCCACGCCGGTGTCATAGAGCTGGCGGAGGTGAACACTATTCATGAAGTTCTTAAAGTGCTCCTCATCCATATCCGTAAACTGATTGTACCGGAAGGTGTCGTTGTTCGTATCAAAGCGGAAAACCGCAACGATCTGATACTCTCCGAAGCCGAACAGGGTATCAAACTTAATGATCGGATGCTCGTCATAGAAGTCCTTGCTGGCATAGTTGCAGAGATCGTGGAACATCGTTTCGTTCTTCATGTGATGCCCGTAGATGACGTAGTTGTTGCTCTCTCCCATCACGCAGTCCTCATCAATATACGGAACGCCGTAATCGCTGTACTCCTTCTCAAAGCTGTGCTTCAAATAGTAGTTTGGATTATTCGGTGTCCACATGACAGGGTAGTTGATGTTCGTGCCGTCGATGGAGATCCAGCCCACAAAATCGCTGTTCTGATCGAAAAGAGCCCTATACTTCTCCATAGCCAGCTCCGCTTCTCGCGCAGCCAGTTCTTCCTCAGAGAGTGTCTCACTTACGGGCTCGTCTTCACCCGGCTCAGGAACAGGCTCCTTGTCGAGTTCGCTTTTGTCCACGTCAGCAATCATGTTGGACAAGTCCTCAAACTGCTGTGCGCTGTTTTTTTGATCCTGATACTGGTGATGAAACACGACGCCAGAGAATACCGCGATCCCGCACAGGACCACAATAGCGGCGATGCCAATGATCTTTTTGATTTTCATTTCAAAATACCTCCATAAAAGATTGAGGACAGGGTTAATCCTGTCCTCTTGCAAATTCGCCCTCACCGGGGCGCGTGGTCATAAGCTGATAGAGCTTTGTATCATGCGGGAACTGATTGATGAACGGAACGAGCGCTGAACCGTACTTAATCAAACCGCAGCCTGCGTCAGCGTTGGTGATATAGCTCATCTGCTCATTGGAAATGTTGAGAAGCCTTGCGAGCTTCTCACGGTCGGACGCTGCCTGGTTCAGCATGATAACAAACTCAGAGTTTGAGAGCATCGTGCTGGCCTGAACGGAGTCAAGCAGGTACTCCACGTTCTGCGTAATCGCAGTCGGATAAGCATTACGCTTACGGAACTGACGCCATGCAGAGTTGAAGAACTGCGCCGAGAACTCATTTTCAAACACCACATGGAACTCGTCGATAAAGACATGGGTGCGCTTGCCCTTCTTCCAGTTCAGCGTCACGCGGTTCAACATGGTATCGGTGATAACAAGCAGGCCGGTGGGCTTGAGCTGAGAGCCAAGGCCGTGAATGTCGAACACCACAATGCGCTTGTCCAGATCGACATTGCTCTGCTTACCGAAGATATCCAGCGATCCAGTGGTATAAAGTTCAAGAGACAAAGCGATCTGCTTTGCCTCCGGTTCGGGCTGCTCCAGGAGCATATCACGCAGCGTACAGAGCGTCGGAACAGTTCCGTCCTCTGCGGCATTGCGATAGACATTGGTAATGCAGCGGTCAATGATGGACTTGTGCTGAGGGCCAACGCCCTTCTTGTCGATCTGCTCGATCAGCGACATGATGAACTCAGACTTCACCACGATGGGGTTGTTCTCACCGTAGCCGTCAACCATATACATGGCATTCAGCCGGTCCCTGCCTCCAGCAGAAACCCTGATAACCGATCCGAGATTGCCCATCGCCTCCACCAGCGGCGCATACTCGCCTTCGGGGTCGCAGATCAGGATATCGTCATCGGTGTTCAGCATGAGGAAGGTAATCAGCTCCTTGGCAGAGAAGCTCTTGCCGGAGCCGGGAACGCCCAGCAGAAACGCCGACTGGTTCAGAAGGTTTGCCTTGTTGCACATGATGAGGTTGTGAGAAATCGCGTTCTCACCGAAATAAATACCCCCTTGATCCATGATTTCCTGCACCTTGAACGGCATCAGAACCGCGAGGCTCTCGGTGGTAAGCGTTCTGAACGTATTGATCTTTCTGACGCCAATCGGAAGGGCCGTGTTCAGTCCGTCCGTCTGCTGAAACTTCAGCGTGGCCATTTGGCACATGTGCTTTCTCGCAGTTGTAAGGATTGTCTCGGTATCCAGATCGAGCTGCTCCTTGGTATCCGCCGTGATAACCATCGTAACAACGGCAAACATCATGCGCTGGTCTCTGGTCGTCAAATCGTCCAGAAACTCCTTGGACTCTTTGCGCTGGAGCTCCATATCATAGGGAACGACGGCGCTGAAATTGTTGTTCTGATTCTGCTTGCGCTGCCAGTTGGTGATATTGGTTTCAACGCCCAGCAGTCTGTTCTCGACCTCGCGTACCGCTTCATCCGTAGGGATAGGGATCACGTCGATGGACAGCATCAGATTCCGGTTCAGCTCGGTAAGCTCAGAGAGCATACTATCCTTGATATAGCTCGCGTAGTCTTTGAGGAACAGAACTCTTGCGAACTTTTCTCCGAGCTTGATGTGGTCTGCGCTCCGCTCCACGCTATCCGGACAGATATAGTCACGGAAGTCGTGACCCATTCGCGCCTTCTTATTGATGTTCATCTCGAAGGCAGTCTCATCACCGGGGCGGTAGAAGTCGTGAAGGATACGAAGTCTCTGCACCGCATTGAGTGCAACGCACTTGGAACCGAGCCCTGTGAAATGGGTCGTCAGATCCGCACCGACTCTGGCAAAATATGCTCGCGCCTCCTCAATGTCCTTCTTGCTCACGGAGATGGTCACATACTTTTCCTGCGTAATGCCATTGGCTCCGGTTGCCTTATCCAGGAGCATATTGTTGTACTCCATGCGGTAACCGTCCAGCCCGTCACGCTTCATCGGCATGAGAATGGAGTCCTCAAAATCCGCCTTGTTCAGTCTGTGGTTGTTGATCGTGATCTTCGTGGTTGCGCCGCTATCCAGACTGTTCAGAAGCTCAGAGTAGGTCAGAAACATGCTTTCCTTATCCTCTCGGCTTGCCACCATATAGTTGATGTCGCTGAACCTGTAGGTCTTGGAAAACTTGTTTCCGACCTTAAAGATACCATCAGGCCAAATGCACTTGATGGGGATCAAATCCTGCACCTTCTTCGGCACCACGAACTTCTCTTTATCCTGAGACAGGATTGTTTTGATGCTTTTAATCATTGCCTTTGTAGACCTCCTTTTCCTTGGCGTCGATGGTGTCCTTCAACGCCTCGTAGTAGATATTCACCGGCTCGAACTTAATCTGCTTCGGCTCAATCATTTCTGACCGCAGCCACGCCCATATAAATTGCTCCGCCGTCATCCCGTTATAGGAGATAAATCCCATCGCAGCGAAAGGAGCCGCACCGAGGATGCACATCCAGGAAACGGTTTCCGTTCCGACATGAGGCTTGAGCGCAAAGTACAGGACAATAGCAACACCAACAGCCAGCAAAGAAAAAACGAACTGCCTGAAGGACAGTCCGAAGAACATTGACTCGGTATAGTTCCGAATCTCTCTATTGATTTTTACTTCCATTTTCTTTCCTTTCCCGACGGGCAGCTTCCTGAAGCTCCGCCTTGCAGACACACTCATCTGCAAGACAGTTTACTTCACGGTTCTTCCTGCCGCCGTAATAGAGACAATACTTGCAATCGCAATCCGCTACGGCATAGCCGCGCCACTTATTCATGATTCTCTTTGCCATGACGCACCTCAGATTCCCATCATTTCTTTGACAAGGCGATCCGCCATCTTCACAGCACCGACGAGGATCAGCATATTAAAGATCAACTCACCGATATAGCTCCAGACCATAGACGCCGCTGTCGCGCTTGTGTCCACGACAGGCGGGCTCGACGCGAAGACAGAGAAGATGATGCAGGCAAGAACGATAATTGCTCCCTCCATACACACGGAGGCATAGCTCTTCAAGAAGCTCTTGCCGATATTCTGCGTTGGCTCACCGGCAAAGGTGGAAAGCGGAACCGGTGCGATTGCCGTGTACATATACATTTTGAAGAATCGTCCGTAGACGCTCAGGATCATCACGAATGAGAGCACCCACACGAACAGACCGCCGATAAGCGTAACCGCCCATAGTGGAATGGACTCAAAAAAGCCGCAATCTTCTACCGCCGTGACAATTTCTTGCGGCAGAATGGTCGCCTGCGGCGTACCGAAACCGGCAGAGTTCATGATTGTGCTTACCACGCCTTGGATGATTTCAAGAATTGCAAGCATGAGTTCCATGCCATACGAGATCAGTCCCTTTGCGATTGCAAATCGGACAAACAGTTTTACAGCGTGTTCAGGCTTTTTCAGGTCAGCAAACGATCCACAGGTCTTTACAACGCCCACCACAAAGAAAAGCACCAGCAGTGCGTAGCCGATGGCTTGCAAAGCTCCGTGGATACTTGTAATGACTGACCAAATAGAGCCACCTTTGAATGTCTGCGGTGACTGTGTGATCAGTTGCCAGATCTCAGACAACTTATCGTTCCATACCTCAAGGGCATTTTCGAGATTCTGTACAATCCAGTTATCCGACATTCGTTACACCTCCAATCCGGGGCGGTCATTGCTGACCGCCCCTTTTTCGGGAAACCGGATCAGCCCACGATCAGGTTGAGGATTTCCTTTGCGAAGGTGATGATGACGCCGCCCGCCAGAGTCAGGAAGCCGTTGGAACGCTGGCTCGGATCGTGGCTCTGGAAGCTGAGACCGACCTGTACGATTCCCCAACCGAGAAGGATGAGGCCGACCGCACGGATCAGGCCGAAGATAAAATCTGACAGGTTGTTGACGACCGTGATCGGGTCACCGGCTGCGAAGGCAGTAACGCTCATGCCCATAACCAGGGCAAGGGACAGGACCGCTGCAGCATAGAAGCGGAAGCCCTTCTTGACCTTGCCGGGAATCTCCTGCTTCTGAGTGTTGTTCTTACGATTGACGTTTTTCATGTTCTTTTTTCTCCTTTTTATCAAATTTTTCTTGGAGCTCTTCTTCTGAGAGCAGTTCAAAATCGTGTAGCTGCGGTTCAAACTTCTGCGCCTTTTCGACTTCCATCGGATCAAACACAAAGGACATGGCCGCAATGCTTCTGGTGTCTTCACCGTGCGTAAACGCCGGTGCTCCGCCATCGGTGGTTTCCCGTACATTGGGATGATGAAGAATGTCGTACTTGAAATCCTGCACGGGACGCTCACCGCGTATAAAAAGAAGTGCGTACTGATTGTCCAGCATACGCACTTCGTCAGGTGTCATAAGCTCACGCCCTGTGAGCTGGTAGTTTGTTGAGTAGCTTCCATTTCTCCCGCGAGATCGACCGTAAGTGTTCGTGTCGATAGTCTCCTTGCCAAGCAGCTTTGAGACATACTCATGGGTGGATTGCTCATTACCGCCGAGGTAGAGAAACTCGTCGCAGTTGCCGACGATGGACTCCCATTGTTTCTCAAACAGGGCTTTGAGCTGCGCCAGATTCTGAATGATGATTGAAACTGAAATCTCCCGCGAACGCATGGTAGACAGCAGTTTGTCGAACTCATCGGGTAGGGCGACATTGGCGAACTCGTCCATGACGAAATGGACATGAACGGGAAGCCTGCCACCGTGGACAGAATCGGCTTGATAGTAGAGCTGTTGGAATAGCTGCGTGTACAGCATACCGACGATAAAATTGAAGGAAGAATCGTTATCCGGGATTACAGCAAACACCGCTGTTTTCCTTTCTCCGATCTCGCCCAAATCCATTTCATCGGTCTGCGTAATGCCTGCAAGCGAATCCAGGTTGAACTTCTCCAGTCTGGACACCAAGGAGATCTGGATCGACTTCAATGTCTTTGCGCTGCCGGAGTGGTACGCCCGATAGTATTTGAGAGCAATGTGCTCCGGATTCTTCGCTTCCAACCGTTCAAAGAGCTCGTCAAGGACTGAAAGATAGTCCTCGTTGTTCTCTTTCACATCGCCCGCTCTGATCATTTCCATCACCATCGGAAAGTTCTGTTCATCAGGTGGAGCCTCGTAATGAAGGTAACAAACGAGAGCTTTCAAGAGCATAGCCGCAGTCTGATCCCAGAAGGGGTCCTGCGTTTGGCTGCCCTTTGGCGTTGTGTTCTTAAACAGGTTGGTTGTGAGACGCTGAATATCGTCG
>Ga0208297_1002465_pt1 | contig 10735 bp, 10 predicted proteins | sample LMS_cellobiose_e_FD_187367 | JGI IMG/M metagenome (GOLD analysis project Ga0208297, IMG submission 187367) | Rumen-fistulated moose microbial communities from Alaska, USA - LMS_cellobiose_enrichment (SPAdes) (version 2) | ecosystem: Host-associated > Mammals > Digestive system > Stomach > Rumen... | reverse complement strand
GTGTCAAAATGGGAAAACGGCACGAGACGTCCGTCATATACGATGATCGAAAAGATAGCCGCCGTATTCGGCGTTTCGCCGGACAGTATCGCAGACAGAAGCGATATCGTTTTCGAAGAACTCTCGGTATGCGTTCCGGAGGGAATGGATATTTCCGAGGAATATCTGACCGCCGCCGCGGAGAGCTTTCTCAGAAACGTCGGGAAGGATAAAGCCGATATGTTCATCCTGCGTTACTATTATATGAAAAGCACGGCGGAGATAGCCGCTTTTTCGCACGTCGGAGAAAATCACGTTCGCAGCGTTCTTTCAAGACTGAGAAAAAAGTTGAAAAAGCATATTAAAGAGAGCGCGAAGCCCGATCCTCTTTGAACGTATCCGGTATCCGCGTATCCGGCCGCGGAGCGCACATGAAAAACGTGAGATCTTCGAGACTGTTTGAGGCGCCCGAAGGGAGAAGGAGTTTATTATGAATGGAATAAAAATGTTCAACGCACTATCGAATCTCAGCGACGGGCTGTTAGATGAATGCGCAGAGTCAAGATCTGAAAAAGCCGGCGCTTTGTCGGCGAAACGGTTCGCTTTCGGATATTCCGCCGCGGCGGCGCTTTTTGCGATCTGCGTGCTGGCAGCCGTTGTGACAGCGGTGAGATTTCAAGGAAAGGATCCCGGTGTTTTTACGACTGAAAACGGTAATACCGCGACCCGTACGAATGAAACGCAGAGAGGCTTTTCCGTTATTGACGTTTCGGACGGTTCCTCGCCGCTCGGCGCGTTCCGCGGAGATATGACGAGCAATATTTTTACGTCGTCTGCGGGCGCTTATATGCAATACGGATTTGTGATGACCTTCAAAGCCGTCGAAATGCTGCCGGACGAATATGCTTTGTACGGCGATTGGAACAAGAATAAGTATCGTTTTGTCCTAATGAGGACGGAAAATGTCATTCTGGGAGACGACGTTCCCGAATACTTTTATTTTCTGCTCCCGGAAAAATATGTGATCGATCTGACCGCTTACGATAAGCTCCTTGCCGTCGGAATAGTTCAATTGTATCATGAAAACCAACTTGTTTACAACGAAACGCAGGCGAGACCGGAAAGGCTGGAGCACGTCGTGATCTGCTCTGCCACCCACTGGAATACGCTTGCGGCGCTTGACGTCGAAAACCTGACGGCGTTCACCGATGACGGCGCTTATGACGACGGCATATGGAACGCAAGCGAGTCGTGGAAGAAGTTTGCCGCAAGAGCCGAGCAAATGCGCGGATGGTACGAGGCGGACGGGATAAACACTCTGAGCGAATATGAAGAATATCTGACGGATTATTTGATGCAGTATCAGGATAGAGGTATGCCGTGCAGATTTCTTTCGGATTATAAAAATGAAGAGGACAAAAAAATAATATCATACGTGACTTCTTCGGAAAACGGATTGTTTGTAAAAAACGGGCATGCAGAACTGTTGAACGGCGAACTCTACAGCAACGTTTCGAGTTTCACCCGGTATATAGGAGGATACCCGACGAACGAGATATACCATATTTACGCCGACGGAGCATACGTGAACGGATCCTCGCTCGACAGGGAACCGCAGTTCAAATTTTCAAAAGAAGATCTTGAGGACCTGCCGGATCTTCCCGGCGCGGTGAACGCGATCGAGAAAGCGCTTGAAGAAAAAGAGGTGTATCCGCCGCATTTTGCCGACTGGGAGAAGTATCCGATTGATTTTAACGACATAGCGCACAGTTATTCTTACGGCGTTTTCGGGTTTTATTCAAAAACCCCGGACGGAGTGCTCGGAGTGGTCAGAGTGACCTGGAAATATGATAATATAAGATCGGGCTTGGGAAGAACCGTGGACGTTACCGACGATGCGTATTTCATTATCGAGCCCGGAAGCGATACCGTGACGCCGATCGACAGGGACGGTCTTTTATCCAGGCTCGGCAGTACGTCAAAGCCGGTCCCTTACGTCTATACAGGAGAGTATTACGAATACGGCAGGACGTGGAATCCGAAGATCCTGATATGATATTCGCCTTTCCGGTGAAAAGCGTGCGTGAGCGGATTCCGGATCGAACCGTGGCTGTCTCATAACGAAAACAGACCCGGCGGAAGCAAGGAGAAAGCCTTGTTTCCGCCGGGGTTTTTCGCTTTTTTGCGCTTTACATATTCATCATCGCGGCAAGATCGGTCGGATGGCTGACCGTGCGCTCGTATGCGGCGTTTCCGCCCGAGGGACGGTATCTCGTCGTCATCGTGAACGGCGGCGAGATCTTTGTCGGGCAAAACGTTTCCGGTGAAGAAAGCCAGCGCCTCAGAGCTTTTTCCGCGCTTGCGCGGATAAGCTTTCTCGCGGTCTCGGGAGATTTGTGGATCGCCGCCCAGTTGCGCCTTTCATACGCGGCAAAGTCGCACTCGTCGCCCGACCCCTCCATAAGCCCGCGCTTTACGGCGACGGTCTCTATTCCCGGAACGAGCGCTTCGGCTTCTTTCGTGAAAGCAAGACAGCCGGACGCGAATATCGGCGCAACGCCGTACTGCTGACACAAAAAAATATCCTGACCGAATTCACCGACGGATATTCCGTTGATCCTGCAGTCTATCACGTCGAAATTTCCCGTGTGGCATATGTGACCGAACGGAGTACCCGCTTTCGGATGACATCCCACCCACGCGGCGGCGTCGTATCCGTAATCGTATCCCACCGGATACGGACCCTTTCCCCAGCCTCTGTGAAGCTCCGTGCGCGGATCGAGAAGGACGCCGTTTATCCCTCCGCATCCGTGACCGTCCACAACGACGATCTCATCCGCTCCCGCGGCAAAAAAGCCGTCCGCCGCCGCGTTCACTTCGCGCGTCAGAAGCTCCTTTGCGGTTTCGTAATATCTGCTTTGCGGGTAGATCCAGTCGGCGGTGTTTATAACGCCTGCGACACCCTCGAGGTCCGTCATTATTACAAGTTTCATTTCATGCTCTCCGATCTTTTTCGCTTTGATATCCGCGTCCGTCACGGACGTTTTATATTCAGGTCCGGTTTTCGCAGCTTTTTACTAATTGTATCATAAAACGGCGTCCGCCGCAACGCTTTGATATAAACCCGCTTTGAAAAGCCGAGATTGCGTTTTCCGAAAGCTTTGCCGTCAGCCGGGCGGTTGACACGCGGTGAAAAAACTGCTATCGTATATCCGGGGCGCGATTTTTTTGTTTTATAAAGCCCGAAAAGCGCATTTTTTTCGGGCTTTTTGCGCCTTGCTTTTCTCGCGAAACGCGGATTTTTGAAAAAATTCGAAAAAACCGAAATTTTTTTCGAAAAAACCGGCGATTTTTTCGCCCGAACAGCGACTAATATACAGAAGACCGAAAAAAGGGACTTTGCCCTTGGAAAGGGACTGCCATGGATAACGGTGAAAGTAGCTACCGCCGTTTCCTTGACGGTGACGACGAGGGCTTACGCACACTGATAGACGATTATTACGACGGACTTGTTCTTTATCTTAACACGTACCTGCGCGACGAGCACGAGGCGGAAGATATGGCTGAGGAGACCTTCGTCATTCTTGCAACGAAAAAACCGCGATTCGGCGGAGCTTCCTCTTTCAGAACGTGGCTTTACTCGATAGCGGGAAAGATCACCGCGTCCCGGCTCAGAAAAAAGAGAGCCGTGCCGGTCGATATCCGCCCCGGGACGGCTGCCCGTGATCTTACCGCCGTTGAGGACGCGTATATCCGCGAGGAGAGCAAAAGAGAGCTGCGCACGGCGCTCGACTCTTTGCGAGCGGAATACAGACAGGTGCTCTGGCTGTATTTCTTCGAGGATATGGCTTACGGCGATATTGCGAAGATAATGAAGAAGACGCTGCCCGGCGTCGATCATCTGATGCGGAGAGCCAAAGCGGAACTGAAAGAGGAAATGATCAGAAGGGGACTTGATCATACGTGACGGCGCAAATCAACCCCTGCCTTTGCAGACTTGTGCGATCACGGAATTGCCCTTGCGGCGTAAACGCCGCAAGTATAACAGCGGAGAGCTTACGGAATAATTTGAGTCGCCCGAAGGCGGCACGGGGATAGATATGAGAGAACATGAAGAAGTATTCGAGAGCGTTTTGAAACGCAGAGAGGAGTACGCAGAGAAGGCGAGAAAAAGAAGGAACGTGCTTTTGCGCACTGTTCCCGCCGCGGCGTGCGCGTGCGCAGCCGTGCTTGTCATTATGCTTACGCCGGCGGGCGCCGGATTGATAAGCGGCTTTCGCGGAGTCATGGAATACATGATCGGCGGTACGCCCGGAACGGTTGAAACCGCTCGCGGAAAGCCGGAGATCTCTCCCGGCGAGCGGCTGTCCGAGGACGAGTTTTTACGCGAATGGAACGCGCTCGTTGAAACCGGAAAATTCGAAGACTTTTACGGATATACCGTAGAGATCGGATCTTACTCGGGCTTTTGGGAAAGCGGCGACAAAAATACCGTTGAAACGCCGTATTTCGAAACGCCGAAGGAACTTGCGGAATACGCCGGGACCGACGCGATCCTTACCGGGAAGGTGGTCGGAACCGATTTTGTCATGCTTGACACGGAAAACGGAGAGAGGATCGATCCTTCCGCTCCGGATTCAAAAAAGGCGCTGCACATCGTATTCATTATAGAGCCGGAGACGTTTTACAAGGGAAGCGAGACGGACAAAGTATATCTGGCGATCAGGTTAGGATTTTCTTTCAACAATGAAAAGCAGACGGAACTACGGGAGCACGGGGGCATTTTGGTCCGGAACCTGATCCCGAGAATGAACAGCGCGGACGGCTCGCTCGTGAAGGGAGCCGAATATTTGTTCTTCCTCAGGCGTCTGGGAAGCGAATTCTTCGGCGCCGTAAATCCCCGGCAGTTCGCCATGGCGAAGGACTGCGGATTTGCGCTCAGAGCCATGGAAGAACTCGGACATAACGATAAACTCAAATGAAAAACGGCATGGGAAAGGAAAGAAAAAATGAGAACCGGCGTTGAAAAGATCAGAAAAGGCGCAGCGGCGTTTTTGAAATGATGTTCGCCGGAAAGATAGTCGAATGATTTTTTCAAAAAGCGTTGATTTTATATAAAACTTATGATACAATCATATTAGACGGCGCCTTGCGGCTCATCGCCGCATTACCAAAACGCCGGCGGGATTTTATAACCCCTAACGAGGAGGTATCATGAAAAGAACAATTGCTGTTTTGCTTCTGACGGCGGTCTGCCTTGCCATGCTCGCCGGATGCACTGAGATAGATCCGGGCTTGGCCTACGGAAACGAAGTGTACGTGGATCTTTCCAAGGTCAACCGTGCCGAGGTCGAAAACGTCGGCAGGTCGCTGAAGCTCACCGGTTTTGACGGCGATCTTCTCGATTTTATTTCCGAAAACACTTCAGGAAACTATATGGTGTCGCCCGTTTCGTTCAGATACGCTCTCGGACTGCTTCTCGGCGGAGCGGTCGGCGAGACGAAGAGCGAGCTTCTTGCGGCTCTTAAAGTCAAGGATGAGGCGGAATGGACCGAGATCGCCGCGGCGTTCAACGGCTTTATGCAGAAGTTCGCCGACGATCTGAAAAAGGACGTCGAGACTTTCAACGATTGGAAGGAAAAAGGCTGGACCGCCGACGGCGAGAAGGAACCGTTCCGCGCGCTCAGAACAGCGAACTCCGTTTGGAAGCGGTTGAATATTACCGAGGATTTCAAGGACTCTTACAAGGATTACGCGGAAAAGTATTACGCGGCTGAATACAGGACGTTTACTCCCGATAATGCGGTGGAGCTGATAAACGAGTGGGCGAAAACGAAGACAGAGGGTATGATCCCGGAATTTCTGCCCAAGGGTTACGATACGACGAATCTCGCGGTCGTTCTGATGAACGCGCTTTACTTCAAGGACAACTGGATCACCGCCTTTTCCAAGGGTGAAACGAAAGACGGCGTCTTTACGACTTTTGACGAAAAGAGCGTGACGAAGAGTTTTATGACTTCTGTTTCCCGGTATGACTACTTCGAGGATAAAAACACGCAGATCGTCGTTCTTCCGATGGAAGGCGGCGTGAGCATGGCGTTCGTTCTCGGAGAAAGGGATGGACTTACGGAGAAGATATCGAAGGCATCTCCCGCCAAAGTTTCCGTAACGATACCGAAGATAGATCTTGAAACGTCGTTCGAAAACAAGGAGCTCGTTAAATTTCTCCAAGACCGCGGAGTGCGGAAGCTCTTTTCCGGTGAGGCGGACCTTTCGGGTATGATAGACTGGAGCATATCTGTCACGGACATCATACAGAAAACGAAGATAAAACTCGATGAAGACGGCGTCGAGGCGGCGGCGGTGACCATGATCGCGACGAAAGACGGGGCGATGATCGACACCGAGGATCCCAAGAGCTTTGTCGCCGACAGACCGTTCTCGTTTTACGTTTATACCGAGGTGAACGGTATCACCGAGGTGATGTTCGCGGGCGAGATCAGGGAATGATATTTTGAAAGCAATGATGCAAACCGCTTTTTGCGCAGATTTGCGCAAAGAGAGGTTTGCATTGTTTTTTTTCGCTGTATGTGATAGAATATACGCGGATAAAGAAAAGATCGAAAATAAGCGGCTTTCTTTGATCCGGACTGTTTTATGATCTTCCGGGCTTCCTTAACATATGTCGAAAGCTGAGGAAAAAGCGATGAAAAAAAGAAAAAACGTCAATAAAGCGAGGATCGCGGCGTTGATACTTGCCGCCGCGGCGCTTGCCTGCGTTTTCGCTTCGTGCGGTCAAAAGCCGCTTTCCGGGAGCGTTACGGTGAAGCAGTGGCTCGACGCCAAGGGAGAGGGAGAAGATCTCACCCTCAGCGTCAAGGTGCTTGAGATCGTAAATCCGGTGCTCGCGATCGTCGGAGACGACACCGGGAGCGTGCATCTGTACGGTATACTGATAGACGGAGAGTTCAAAAGCTTTGACGAGTCCGGACTTTCCCTCGGAGACGAGATCGTGCTGTCAGGCGGATCGTATAACGAATTCGAGGGCGTTCCCGAGCTGAAAGAAGCCGATCTCGTGAAAAAGAAATAAACTGATACAAAAAGGAAAGGGAATCGACATGGAAGAAAAAAAGACAGCCGCGATCGTTTACGCGGCGCTTGAGATCGCCTCCGCGGTGCTTTTTGCCGTCGGTTTTTGCGTATTGTTTTTCGCTCCTGACGACGGAGACAGTCTGCTCGGCATGACGCCGGTGGAAAAGCTGCGGATGTTCACGGTACTGTCAAATATCTTCGCGGGGACCGCCTCCGCGGTATGCGCCGTTTATACGCTCACGCATTTGGGAAAAAAGCTCCCCGGGCCGCTCGTGTACGTAAAATTCGTTTCCGTCGCCGCGGTGATGGTGACGTTTTTCACGGTGCTCCTGTTTCTCGGACCGGCGTTCGGATTTTTGTCCATGTACCGCAGGGCGAACCTCTATTTCCATCTGATCGTTCCGCTTGTCTCTCTCGCGGCGACGTTCTTTGCAAAAGGAGATGAAATACCGCTGAAAAAAGCGGTGCTTTACGGTTTTATCCCCGTGATCGCTTACGCCTCGTATTACTGCACGCGTTTTGCGATCCTGAAGACCGGAGACTGGTACGGATTTTTCACATGGGGAGTCGTTCCGGGCATCGGGATATTCCTGATACTTCTTTTGGGAAATCTCGCGATATCCCTCGGACTTGCGGCGATATACAACAAAGCCGCCGGAAACGGCATAAGTAAAAAATAAGAGATATGAAAAAATGAAAAGCGCCGGCTGTTTGAGGCAGCCGGCGCTTTGCGCTTTTCGGGCGTTTCAGCCTAATAGTTCTTTGAGTTTCTTTTTCTGAGCGAGAGCTTCTCCTATATACGCTTCGCATCCGGCACACGTTTTTTTGCGCAGTATCTCGGTCATCGCGGCTATCGGTCCGAGTATCGGAGTCAGCGCAAGATTCGCGTATACGCCCTTCATGGCGTGCGCCGTCCGAAAAGCTTCTTCCGGATCGTTTTTTTCAAGCTGAGACGCGAGCTCTTCGGTTTTGTCGCTTTCTATAGCTTTTTCAACGAGTCTCAGATAAAAGCCCTCGTTTTTCAAACAGCGCTCGAGCGCCTCATCGACGTTTGCACCGTATTGCCTCAAAGCTTCGATCGTAAGCATGTTTGACTCCTTATATTTTCTTGATCGCATTTTTGCGGATGCGGCGGGAGCCGCTTCCGCTCTTTCGTCCTTCGCGTCAAAGCGCAGGACGCTGTAAATATTATAAAATATCCCGGGAAAATTTTCAATAGCTTCGGAAAACAATATCCGTTTATCCCGCAAAAGAGCAGGAAATTTTTTCGCATTGACATTTATGTCCGCCCCATTATATAATTTGTATGCTGGATTTGTGAAGCGTTCGTGATTTTTCAACATTTTTTTCGAAATCAGGCGAAAAAACCGTGCGTTGCGTCGTATTTGCGTTGACATCCCATGAAAAATATGATATACTAAACCGACTGATTATAATAAAATACGTGTAATTTTGCGCGGCGGGTGACCGCGTATATGTTAGTGAGAAAGAGTACGGATATGGAAGGCAAGGATACGGCTGAAAAGAAAACCGCCGAAAGCAAAGTTTCGACAAGCGAACCGATAAACCAAGTACAGCGTGTGGCGCGGCAGTTCATGATACACGGGGAGGTTGTGGAGATAATCCAGATAAACTCCGGATATATAAACCGAACTTACAGAGTGGAGACGCTCTCAAAGAACGGTCACGCGCACTTCTATACGCTCCAGAGGATCAACACCAACGTATTCCCGGACGTGGACGCGCTCATGGACAACTTTATGCTCGTATCGGAGCATCTGCGCGACAGGCTTCTTCTCCCGGGGCACAAGGAGAAGGGGAGCATACAGACCGTAAAAACCACGGTGACCGGAAAGCCGTATCTGAGGGACGACACGGGATGCTGGAGGATGATGACGCATTTCAGGAACGTCTATTCTCTCGATATACCCGACACGCCGAGAACGTTTTATGAAGCTGGAAAGGCGTTCGGCTCTTTCGTGCGCGAGATGTCAGACGTCCCGGTGGACAGCGTAAAGACCGTTATACCGAATTTTCACAACACGTATTCGAGATACCTCGACCTTGAAAAGGCGATAGAACGCGACCCGGTCGGAAGAGTCCGCGAGGTCGAAAAAGAGATAGAGTTCATAAGAACGAGAAAGAACAGGCTAGGCATCATAGCGGGCGCCCTCGAGAGCGGCAGGATACCGACGAGGATCTGCCACAACGACTGCAATCTGAACAACATCCTTTTCGACGATGAGACGAAGCTTCCGGTGGCGATCATAGACCTCGATACGACGATGCCGTCGTCGCCGCTTTACGATTACGGCGACAGCATGCGCATAGGCACGAACACGGCGAAGGACGACGAAAAGGATCTTTCGAAGGTATCGTGCGATCTCGGGCTTTACGAGAATTACGCGAGAGGATACCTCAAGGCGTGCGGCGGTATGCTGACGAGGGAAGAGCTCGAGCTGCTTCCGTACGCGTCGCTCGTCATCACGTCGGAAGACGGGATACGTTTTCTGATGGATCACATAAACGGCGACACGTATTACAATATCTTCTACACCGGGCAGAATCTCGACCGCTCCAGGACACAGCTCAAGCTCGTCGAGGATATGGAAAGAAAGCTCCCGAGGATAAGAGAGATCCTTCAAAGCATTTACGACGATCTCGGCCTTGCGGCAAACGCATACGCCGTGACGGTATGACGCTGAACGGCTTTCAGCCTTTTCCTATCTCCTCTCCATCCTGAAAGGCTTCAAAAACAAAAAAGCCTCCCCCCCAACTAAATCAATATCCCCGCTTTTCGGCGGGGATATTTTTATCTGTGAAAGGAGCGGCGCCTCCGCTTTTCTGATAAATGCGTGAATAATCGCATACGGTCTTTATCCGGGAGCTTTTATATGGTATACTATATAAAAAGATTAAGCGAAGGCGTGGCTTCCGCGGGAGGGGTTTATGATCATCGAGGTGCTGGAAAGAAGGTTCGGGGAGAACATGACGCGGCATTCCGGCGTGAAATGGGACGACGTCGAGAGGCGCCTCGGCGGAAGAGAGGAAGCTGCCGCCGTGCTGGAGCGCATGGAGGAAAGCGGCGGCGAGCCCGACACGATAGGTTTTTACAAAGATACGGGAAAACTTATCTTCTGCGACTGCTCGAGAGAAACGCCCGCCGGGCGCAGGAGCCTTTGCTACGACGAAGAAGCGCTGAAAAAGCGCTTGAAGAATCCGCCCGCCGGAAGCGCCGAAGCGCAGGCGAAAATGATCGGCGCGGAGATAATGACGGAAGAGATGTACCGTCTCCTTCAAAGCTTCGGTGAATTCGATCTGAAAACGTCTTCATGGATCGCAACGCCGGAGAAGATAAGGGCGCAGGGCGGAGCTTTGTTCTGCGAGAGGCGGTACGGCGAGGTGTTCACGTTCCACAACGGAGCCGATTCCTACTATTCCGTCCGCGGCTGGAGAGGGTTCATCCTTCTGTAATCCTTTGCCGTAACGCCCTGCTGATTTTTTTGCAGGATGTGCCGGAGACACGATTTGATCAAAACGGGAGAATAATTATGGAATACGCATATTCGATACTGATGGGTATTTTTTCCGTGGTCCTGCTTTTGTACGCGGGACTTATGGCGCTTACGAAGGATTATACCCTTCTGCCTTTGCGGGCGCGCGT
>Ga0208297_1002463_pt1 | contig 10752 bp, 11 predicted proteins | sample LMS_cellobiose_e_FD_187367 | JGI IMG/M metagenome (GOLD analysis project Ga0208297, IMG submission 187367) | Rumen-fistulated moose microbial communities from Alaska, USA - LMS_cellobiose_enrichment (SPAdes) (version 2) | ecosystem: Host-associated > Mammals > Digestive system > Stomach > Rumen... | reverse complement strand
GCCACCATCATCCTCGACGGCACGAACAACGTAAAGGGATACTCTTCGGACTATCCCGGTATCTATGTGCCACGATATAAAACGCTCACCATCCTGGGTACGGGCTCGCTTACAGCCATCGGCAACGGCTGTGGCGCGGGCATCGGTGGCCGCTCTGATGCATACAGCGGAAACATCGTGATTGAGGGCGGCACCATCACTGCGACGGGCGGACTTGCCGCTGCCGGTATCGGCTGCGGTTACGGCTACTGCGGCAATATCACCATCAGCGGCGGAACTGTTACGGCTACAGGCGGAGATAAAGCTGCCGGTATCGGCAGCGGCAGTACCGGCTCCTGCGGCAGCATCACCATCAGCGGCGGAACTGTTACGGCTACAGGCGGACTTGAAGCTGCCGGTATCGGCAGCGGCAGTGCCGGCTCCTGCGGCAAAATCACCATCACTGAAGGCGTGACCAGCGTCACCGCCACCAAGGGCTTTGACGCTGTCAACAGCATCGGCGCGGGCTATCAAGGCTCCTGCGGCACGGTGAAAATAGGCGGCAACGTGGGTGCCATCAGCAAGAGCCCTTACACTTTCCCCGTGATCACCGACCTTTCGACCGTCGATGGCAACTACACCGCTTTGAACCTAGAAACGCTCACCGGTACACTGGCCGGCAACTACAAGATTTCCATCGCCGCCGGCGCCACGGTAACGCTGAAGGACATGACCATTGGCGGCACGGACAACTCAGACTATCAGTGGGCCGGTATCACCTGCGAGGGTAATGCCACCATCATCCTCGAAGGCACGAACAGCGTGGAGGGATCCTCTTATTATTATCCCGGTATCCATGTGCCGAAGGGCAGCACGCTGACTATACTGGGCACCGGTTCGCTCACTTCCATCGGCCAAGGCGGCGGCTCGGGCATAGGCGGCATCGGTGTAAGCGACGGCAATAGATCCTATTGCGGGCACATCACGATTGAAGGCGGCATCATCACTGCCACGGCCGGCGAATATGCGGCCGGCATCGGCGGCGGCAAAAACTGCAACTGCGGCAATATCACAATCACAGGCGGCACCGTCACGGCCTCCGGCGGTACCAAATCAGCCGGCATCGGCAGCAGTATGGGGAGTGACTGCGGCAATATCAGAATAACCGACGGCGTGACCAAAGTCACAGTTTACTCCGGTTCCGGTTCCGCCTACGCCATAGGACCAGGCTATAACGGCTCCTGTGGCACTGTGAACATCGGCGGCAAATCTGGCGGCGTCGCTGGCGCCCCTTACATCTATCAGCCTTAAAGTGAGTTTTTATGTCCTCGGGCGGAATTGTTGTCTGAGTTATTGCCTCACGGCTATTTTTCCCTGACCTGTTTCCCGCTCACATGCTCTATCCGGAAATCCAGAACGGCGGCTCTGGGGCCGTTCTTGTTATGCTTCCGCCGGACAAACATACTGCGAAGGTAGCAATTTGACGCGGGACACCCAAATTGAACTCTGAATCAGCTTCTCACGATGCTGTAAGGGCGGTTTTGGTCAGCAGATTGAAAATGTGCGGAAAACAGGAAGATACCCGCCCGCCCTGCGATGGCATCCTCCGGCAGCTGCGCTGCCTCCGGATAGCCCGCTGCCCAGCCAGCCCACTAGCGGATTGCTCCGCTGCTGCGCTGCTCCGCAACCGCCGGTGTCTCAACCCCTGTCGGCTGCCGCCGACATCCCATTTCAGGGGAAATCGCGGTCATTGAGACCGCGGCGCCGCTCATGGTGCAGGTGTTGGCTGTTGAGGTAATGGTAGTGTCAGTAGTGGTAGAGGTCAAGGCCGATGGTGCCAGCGCCAGCGCGTCCTTCGTCAATATGGTATCAGTGCCTATAGTGCTATTGTGGCTTTTTATTCCCGCCTTCGGCGAAATTTTGGTCCGTGCCGATGCGGCCGATGGTGCCGGGGCTCCGTTGTCGAGCACTCACTACTTTTAGATTTGCACCGTGATTCCAATATGGGGTTGCGGTGTTCTTTTTATATTTGCTTCTGATGTGAGACGGAAGGTTCGGATGAACTACTTTTTGGTCTAGACCTCGTGTCGATAGGGTGTATTAGATCCGGCCATCCGTTCTCCTTCAAGAGCCATAATAAAGACTGACCGGAAAGAGGAGGTGAACTATACTCACTTCTAGACATGTGTCTTTAGGCCGTATTAGGCCTCCTCTTTCCCCATATTGAGATGACCATTTAGAATCGTAGACATTGCAGTCTAATAAAAGTATCTGCGTCGAGGACAATATGGCGTCAGCCAAACTTAACACCACATATTTATGTATTTTTCTCAATTTGTTGGAGTAGATATCTCCAAAGACACGCTGGATGCAGCAATTTATCCAGCAAAAGACAAGAAGTTGGACTTCCTCCACTTCGATAACACACAGAAAGGCCTCTTCGAGATGATGTCATGGCTGAAGCGTCGGGGGATAGTGAAAATAGAGTTACAGCACAAGTTAATTGATTGCATGCCCACGGAATTTTGCTTTTAGATTTGCACTGTGATTCCAATGTGGGGTTACGGTGTTCTTTTTATCTTTGTTCCTAAGTGGTGTAGGCAGCTCGGAGGGACTATGAATTTTGCATGACTTCTTGTCAATCACACGTAATAGCTCTGGCTGTACGCACCCGTTAGGAACAATAATAAAGACTGACCGGAAAGAGGAGGGGTAATATTTGTTTAGAGCATAAACACCCTTCCTCTTTCCCCATATTGAGATGACCGTTTAGAATCGTAGACATAATGGTCTAATAAAAGCATTTGCGTCAAATACAATATGGCGTCAGCCGAACTAAACACCACAAATTTATGCATTTTTCTCAATTCATTGGAGTCGATATCTCCAAAGACACGCTGGATGCAGCCATATATCCAGCGAAGGACAAGAAAATGGACTTTCTCCATTTTGACAACACAACAAGGGGGCTCAACGAAATGCTGAAGTGGCTAAAGAGCCGTGGCATAAAGCCTTCAGAGATGGTTATCTGCGCAGAGCATACAGGAGTGTACACAAATCCTCTCATTGACTTTACTGAGAAGAAAGGGCTATCACTGAGCCTTAACTCGCCATTGGACATTAAGCATTCAATGGGAATCACGAGAGGTAAAAACGATGCTATTGATGCCGGCCGTATCGCCGAGTATGCCCATGACCATAAGGACAAACTGAGATTATATCAGAAACCATCTGAGGCTATTGTGAAGCTGAAGTACCTTCTGACTGAGCGTCATCAATATGTGCGTCAGAGGACAGCAATGCTTAGTTTCAATAAAATTATGGGCAAATATGAAACCCCTGAAGCTCGTTCCCGTAACGGGTCCGATATCCCTCATTGTGAGACATTGATCTTGAAGGTTGAAAGGCAGATGTTGGATATCATCAAAGAGAATCCTGAACTTAAACGCAACTATGATCTGGTAAGTAGCGTAAAGGGTGTAGGGCTCATAAATGCCATAAACATAGTCGTTTTTACCAACAACTTCAAGTCGTTTGAGACGCCGCGCCAATATGCTTGTTATATAGGGGTCGCACCGTTTGGTTACACTTCTGGAACCAGCGTCAAAGGCAAAACGCAAGTGTCCAAGATCTGCCGTACCCAGCAAAAGGCAGAGTTATCTATGGCTGCGAGAAGCGCAATCATTTATGACCCCGGTCTGAAACGTTACTATCAGCGGAAGATGAAAGAAAAGGGCGAAGGTAAGGATGCCCATGGCGTAGTTCTTAACGCTGTTAAGTTCAAACTTATCCTCCGAATGTTTGCGGTTGTCAAATCCGGGCAACCATACAAAATCCTAAATTATTAGAACACAATCGGTTGAACTATCCCATACAAATTAGTGCCAGATTGCAGGAGATGCAACAAATTAGAGTAATAGACACGGGTCTAGTCAAAGCAATAGTATCGCTCCACTTCTGCCTGTTTACTAATCTGTGAGGAATAATACCTTGACATTATGCCCATAAAGTATAAGAGAGACCTTGATCAGTGCATCAAGAATTATCGGGAAGCCATACTTGCAAAGGAGAAAGATCCCGATAATGAGGACAACGAAATCTGGGAATCCATGGCCTATTGTGCATTAGAAGAAGCTATCGAAGACAGGGTGAGAGCCAGGATGCTCGCTTCCATCAACAGCTGGCTTAAGGGAGAACTTCCCTTCTAGCGGACAACAATCAAACAACTCGATAGGGCGATGGGGCAAGTACTCACCGCCAGGCAACTTATACCTTGTACCAGGGGTGGCCGCGCGGCAGGGGCGGGACGCCCCTATGAGCGCAATATATATCCACGAACCACCCCGTTGAGTCGAAGGGAAAACATTCCATCAACTTTGTTAAAATAAATTTTGAAAAGTCTTAGAATACGTGTGACCCGTTTTTACCTTGTAACGAATTGCATAACAAATTAGGATTCCTTCTTCCACCCCCTTCAGCGCCTCCTTGACGGCGTTCTCCGGTAGTACACCGGCTTCAATGCCCACCTTGCAGGTAAGGCGGAAGTTGTTGATGGCGGTACGGCGGAGTTTTTTCTGGGCCTGTTCCAGTTCCTGGAGGCGAACGGCCAGTTTATTGTGCCCATTGGTGAGGCGTTCCTCTGTAGCGCGGAGGTCATGACGGGTGATATGTACGCAGCAGATCAGGTATAGGATGGCTCCGAGGAAGAGCAAGGCTATGACGGAGAAGATGATGAAGGTAATCTCGTGTTGTTCGACCTTCACCATCAACTCCTCCAGCATATCTAAGACATGGTTTATAGCCGGCGTGCTTTATTGATGTCGTTTGGAGAAAGGGTTATGCAGAAATTGCGAGAGCCGCCGCGTTCGTAGAAATAGACGCGGAGGACCTGGCCGCGAGTGAGCGTCACTTTGTCAAATGTAAAAATAGGCCGGGAAGTGCCATCAGGGGCCGTTACACCCAGGCCGTAGGACTGTCTGGGGAAGATGGCTTTCTCATATTGCAGGCCACGTTTGGTCTTTCGCTTGCTCTCTATGGCAAAGCGCGGATCGGAGAGGTCGTAGCTCACGGAAGAGCCGTTCTTGATGGAGAAGACAATGAAAAGGACATCGTCCCTCACCAGCAAATTATCGCAGAAGACCTCGATTCCATAGTCTTTTGCGCCGATATGGTAGAGTTCCTTGGACATTTCAGAAATGGTTTGAAAGGAATGCGCTGAAAAAGAAAAAGAGGTGTCCGCCGGTGCGGAAGGGCGTGCCTCCGAGGGACCGGCAGTGCCGGCGGGACGAACAGGGATGCGCGTATCGACGTTCAGCCGGGAAGGGTGTTCGCGGTACGCGACTATGAAGGTATGCATGGCACCTGTGCTCTCAAGGCAACTCATCGAGGTGCAAATGTCGAAGGGTTCACGGGCCTTGACAGCAACGTAGTCCTTACTGCCATCGACAATCTTGGCGACAATGGCCTTATTGCCGAGGTTGACGTATTTGAGCTCGGAGCCGAAGCGGATGTGGACCACCTGCGTGGTGGAGATAAAAAGCGTGTCCGGGGCCTGTGCAAAGGTGATTCCGGAGCATAGCCACCCAAGCGCGAGGATGGCAATCAGGAGTTTTGTTTTCATCGTCTTTCTGCTTTTACAAGGTAAAACTCATAGCCGCTCACGACCGAGACGGAGACCTCTCCGGAGGCGCTCTTGGCTATGGTGGCGCCGGTGCGGATGACCGTGGAAGCGATGTCTCCTACCAGCCCGCCAAAGGTGGTTCCGGCGGTGGAGATGGCGTCGTTGGTTGCGGTGCGGCTGTTTTTGGAGGCCGATGTCTCCGGGCAGTAGATGCCCTGCATGCCGTCGGTGTCGTAGGCATCCAGCGCCAGCGGAATGATGCGGCCGTTCATCTCCAGGGAACGGACCTGGAGCTCCAGCCGGTCGCCGATTTTGCAGATGGCGGCAAGGTGGGTGTTGGCCGGGATGCGCACGCCGTCCTGGTTGTAATCTTCCAAGAGGCGCAGCGTCACACGCTGGCCGGAGGTAATCTTCTGGTCCCGGACGAACATGCATTTGAAAGGCCGTTTGGCGCCCTCATATTGCACGGCTGCGTCCTCGAAGTCATCGTCCAGTGAGGAGATAATGCCGTCCGATGAACCCACGGCCGACAGGTCGATGGACTGTGGCTCTGGAGCAGGTGTCTCAGCAGTGGCCTCTTCCGAGCTTCCCACCAACACATCCCTCACCATCTCCGCCCGGCGGCGGTCATAGTCCAGGCGCTCCTGCTCGGTCATCGGCCGGGAAGCGGAGCCTCCGCCTCCGGAAGAACGGCGGGAGGGAGCCGGAGCAGCAGAAGACGGTGGCGGAGTACCGAAAGTCCGGGCTACAACCGCTTCGTCGCTTTGCTCCTGCGTCATGGTCGGTGCGGTTCCTGCCTGGACCGCGGGCCTACCTTCTGAAGAGACCAGCGAGATTTCTTCTTCATCGCTCAGCATTCCCAACTCTGCGAAATAATCCTCCGTGGAAACGCGTCCTCGGAACGCCTCAGATTTGGAGTCCGACATCTTCTGGACCTCGCCGTCCGGGATGGTGGCAGTCACGCTTTCCTCGGCCGGAGCCTTACTGCCGCCTCCGAACTGGGAGATAAAAACAAATATCAGAAAGCCAATCACCATCACGCAGATGGCGCCAAAGAGCAAGGCCTGTTTCTTTTTGTCAAGTTGCATGGTTTCAATGGATTAAAGAGATTGCACGATAGATATACCAGATAGCCCCAATCACGGAAAGGGCGATGCACACGTAGGCGCCGATGCGCACGATGCGCGAATCATTCCTCAGCTCTTTCATCGTTTGCGGGTCTCTACAAGGTTATTTTCCACCACCTTGAACTTCTCGATAATCAGCCCGTGCGGGTTCACGTCTGAGCGCCCGGCGTTGATGAGCTGACAGGTGGAAACAAAGGAATACTGGCTGACGGTGCTCTCGCGCACCACATACTGCCTCGCGTAAGTGCGCACCTGATAAGGGTATGCCGTCGAGACGAACTTCACCGAGTCCACAATCATCTGCTGGGAGATATTGGCCGATACCAGACGGGCATAATATCCCTTCTCGGCCAGGTCCTGCGAGTACTCATAGGCGCTCCTATCGGCCAGGTTAAAGGCCCGGTCCAGGTTTTCCTGGATGGTCTGCTTCTGGGGAGAGAGGGTGAACATCAGTTCGTGGAAGCGCGTCACATGGTCGCGGATTTCCACGTCCTTACTCAGAATGGCATCCGTCTGAAGCGCGAGTAGCAGGGATTTGCCCTGGTCCAGCACATAGATTTTCTCCCGCTGCTTTTCGGCGAAGGTAAGGGAATATACACCCACCACAAGGGCGAAGATGAGGGAGCCCGCAACCGCTACAACGGTAAGCCGGTTCTGGCTCTTGAAGGACTTTTCAATGTCCTTCGTCATGGATAGAATCTTATTCATAGTCAATGCGTTTTATTTGAATTTTCCAAGAAGCATCGCGCCCTTCTGCGCGGTGGTGGCAATGCCGCGGTTTACGTCGGAGGCACCGCTTCCGGAGATAATCCAGGAGGCCATCTGAGGCACGGCCAGCAGGCAAATCAGCGTTACCAGATCCATCACGATAAGATGCAGCGGAAAGCCCAGCTGCGAGAGGTTCGGAGCGCTCCAGTAAGCCGCGAGCATCGCATCCTTGAGCTTGAAGTTCACGAAGTCGATGAGCGCCGCCATCGGGCACCAGAAGGATATCTGGATGTAACGGGCAATCCATACGCTGATGTTGTTCCCGAAGCCAGGCATCAGCGATAAGGCAAAGACGAACGGGCCGATGAGCCCCAGGATGATGAGGTAGATGCTGCTCACCGCCAGCAGGATGTACTGCACCAGCTTGACGATGACGGAAATCAGTGCGGAAATGATATTCCCCACATTATTCATCACCATCCCCACCTTGCCGCTCACGAAGCCCTTCACGCCGGACCAAAGCCGCTTGAAGAAGCCGGGCTTCTTTCCTTCCTGAATGGTGGCTTCGGCCAGGGACTCCGCCACGGCCGATGTCTCATAAGAAAGGGCATCCACGGTGGTGTTGGACTTGTTATTCTCCATCTCCGCATCAAACTGGCCCACCAGCGTTTCCTCCTTGGTCTTATCCTCGATGGAGGAATACACGTCGTTCACTTTGCCCCAGAGGCTGGAAGGGTCCTTATCGACACTGGCCGATATGGCTTTGGTAACAGTATGCGTGATGCTGTCGAAGGGCACCAGCACGAAAGAGTAGAAGTTGCAGGTGAGGAACAAGACGATGAGCGTCCGCACCACCGCCCGCATATCCAGGCGGCCGTACGGGTCGTTCAGCATCTTGTTGTACCAGGTAATCAGGGAGAAGCTCGCAGCGATGCACGCCACGGCGCAAGCCATACTGTAGATGGCGCTATGGTCGCCGGTGAAGATGCTCAGCTTGATTTGCTGCAGCATATCCGGATAGTTCAGTTTTATCGATGCCATGGCGCTACCAGTTGATTTTGAAGGCGTCCTCCAAGGAGTCGTAGGCTTCGGCCAACCGCATTCCGCGGTCGATGTCCTCGTAGGAGACCCGGATGTGGTTGTACATGGCGGCGTTGGCCTTGCTGATCTGCCGGTTGCACTCGGCCAGCTGGGCCATGCGCTCCTCTTCGCTCACCTGGGACTTGCTGTCCAGATACTCCCGGGCGCGTTTGACTTCGCGAGAAGCGTAGAGCAAGTATTGGAATCCCTCGTTCACCATCGAGCGCCCCTGGGCATAGGAAATCTGCTTCCCGTTCAGGTCCCGGACACGGTCCACGTACTTGACGAACATGGAGGCCATCTGCTCATAGTTCTTGGCCATCTGGATGACCGACTGGGCCTTGAAGATGTCGCCCCGGACCTCCTTGTAACGCTTGTTCATCTCCTCCAGAAACTCCAGCTGCTCCTTGGCAACGCCGAGATTTTGGAGGAACTGTTCCGTGTTGATGACCATATTGTCGCCGTCCTGCAGGAAGCCCAGGATGGACTGTGCCAGGTTCGATGCGTCGAAGGTGGCAAATTGGGCCGATGCCCGCTGCGAAGTGCTGAATATCAGGGCAATGCAGAGCCCCGTCACGTAAATCAATCTTCTCATTTTGCATCCTCCTTAATCTTTTTTCGTCAGTTTACGTATCGCCTTGATGTAGCTGCCGCCGGATTTCTCCACGGCCGCGGCGAGGCGAATCTTGTCTTTCTTGGCCGATGAAAAAGCAATCTGCTCTTCCGGAGAAACCTCCAGCCGCATCACGAAGGACTTCTTATTGCCAAGGTTGAAGAACACCTCGCGGCCGGAAGTTCCCGGTACGCGCAGGCGGTTCAGGGAAAGCACCATTCCCTTGTCATCTTCGGACAGGGACAGCTGGGCCGCCAGTTCATCGAACTTGTTGATGTATTTGGTCTGGTCCAGCAGAATCTTCACGCCGGAGTTCTCCACGATGGAATCCTTGATGATGGGCGAAGAAATGATGTCCTTCAGTTCCTGCGTCACAACCATTGCGGCCGTCCTGTGTTTACGGGCCGTTTTCCAGAGTTCCAGCATGTAGGTAGCCATTTGGGTGCCCATGATGGCCTTCCAGGCCTCTTCGATACACATCACCTTGAAGTCATTGTTGCTGGACATCTTTTCCATGAAGGCATCCATGATGACCAGCGTGGTGATGGGATAGATGACCGGATCGCCCTTGATATGGTCAATCTCGAAGACCACGAAGCGGTCCTCCAGGATATTCACGCTCTCCCGGGAGTTCAGCAGGTAGTCGTAAGGACCGCCCTTGTAGAACTGCTCCAGGGAGATGAGATAATCCTTCAGGTCGAAGTATTCCTTTCCGGCCTCCTCGGCTTTGAGAAGGTCTCCGAACACATCGCGGACATATTCAAAATAGTCGTTAAAAACGGGGTCGGCGCCCTCCGGCCACTGCCGAAGGAACTGGCTTATGCTCTCGCGGACGTACTTCTCTGCCGATGAAGAAATCTCCACCTTGCCGTTCTTCCAGAGCGTCACCATCATGGTGAACAGGAAGTTCATCGCTTCGCTGTCCGCCTGGCTGAACCTCTTTACGTTCCTGAACGGATTGAAGGAGATGGGCTTACCCTTCTCGAAGGTGTAATAGGTGCCGTCCTTGCCGCAGGATTCCTCCTTGATGATATGGCAGAGCGCCCGGTAGGAGTCACCCACGTCAATCAGAAAGCAGTGCTGCCCGGCCACATAGCAGCTGCGCAGATACTTGTTCATAAAGAATGATTTACCGGAGCCGGAAGGGCCCAGCAGGAACACGTTGTAGTTCTCAATGAGACCGGCGTCCAAGGCCTTTTCCTGAATGTCGAAGCGCTGCGGGACCAGACGGATGCGGTCGCTCATTTTCAGCACGCCGTCGGCAATGCCTGTGTCGAATCCGTCATAGATATTCAGGCACAGGGCGCTGTTCAGCTCCATTGTCATGTATTCGCTGAAGGCCAGGCCGGATTCATTGCCCGGGATGGACGTCCAGAACTGCGCAGGCGCATTGGCGATGTCACGAACCGGTGTAATCCCCAGCTTGGAGATGGCCGAAGTCACTTTATCGGAATCCCCGGCCGAGAGCAGGTTCAGATGGCATCTGACGGTGCTCATCTGCTGCACGGCCGCCGTCTCCAGATACTCGTTGATTTCCTCGGCGTACTTGCGGTTCTCGGCATTTCGGGCGCTCATGGACTGCATCTGCCGGCGCTTACTGTCCAGTGAGCCGTGGATGTCCTTCA
>Ga0208297_1002460_pt1 | contig 10770 bp, 6 predicted proteins | sample LMS_cellobiose_e_FD_187367 | JGI IMG/M metagenome (GOLD analysis project Ga0208297, IMG submission 187367) | Rumen-fistulated moose microbial communities from Alaska, USA - LMS_cellobiose_enrichment (SPAdes) (version 2) | ecosystem: Host-associated > Mammals > Digestive system > Stomach > Rumen... | reverse complement strand
CAACACAAAGGGCGCTGTCAGCGAGTCGATCTGAAAATACTGCTCATCGTCAATGATATACCCGATGGGCCGCGTCCCGCCGTTGTATTTGCATTTCAGCGCATTGTCCGTCATGCCCCGGATGACTTTTTCAGAGAGATCGGCGGAATAGTATTCGGCATAGCCCTCCAAAACGGATTCCAGAATGATACCCTCCGCGCCCTCGGAGATCACCTCGGTAGCGGACACCACCTTGACGCCGTTTTTGTTTTTGGGATTTGGAGGAAATGTAGCCACACGGAATGCCGGTGTGGGTACCCGTTTCCGACAAAGCCGACGGGTATACATCCATTGAGAGAGTCGTTAAAATATTTCATCTGAATATCATCGTTTTGCCAAGCACGGCGGGCTAAGTTGATACGGTTGCAGAAAGGGAGAACGACAAAACACACAGAGCTGCAGTCACTTTTGAAAAATTTCTTTTTCAAAGCCTCGTTGCGTTGTTCGCGCCTTAATATTACCTGCTTCATAACTTTGCTCCACAATGCGGGCAGTGCGTGACCTTGATATAAAATTGATCCCGTATTCTTCCTCCGCATTTTGGGCATTTGAGCTTTATAGCGGCAACAACTAAACCGACAATAAGAAGCAGCGCCCCTATGACGATAAGCGCGACCAAATGCGGCTCGTGATAAAGCCCTATAGCGAGAGAGACCCCTCCAATAACGGCGATAGTTCTGGTCACGTAGCACCATTTATAGTACCCCATGTTAATCACCCACAAAGGTCATCGTTAATATAATATTCCTTATCCTGGCGAACATGATCATTTCCAAAGCATATATCTGGATTCGTGATACCTAAAATAGAGATGCAATGGATAAACTTTTATTATTCAGCAATCTTTTTATCGAGCTCTTCAAAAGACAATTCAAAGCCGCCTTCTGTTACGCTAAATATTACATTGCCGTCTGTAGAATAAAGGGACTGGGTGTCGTTGAGAAGCCATGCTCCGTTTTCAACGATTGCACTTTCACTTAAGAAGAAAATGTATTTCTCTGCCTCTTTTATTTCGGGGCTACCCTCAATCTTATAAACTGTATCTTCGGTCTCCCCCCCAATCACCAGCACTTTTATCACATCGCTTTTGTTTTCTGTGTCTTTATAACTTTTTGATACACTGACTTCAAAAATGGTAACTAAAGTGAGGTCATCATCGACAGCTCCTCCAGGATTCAGATATTCATCACCACTATTGTCCTCGATGCGAAGTGACAGCCATTCGTAGCTTTTTGTCAATACCGTTCCATATATGATGTAATCAGAGTTCTTTTCGAGATCAGTTAATGATGCGTAAATAGGATAATCTGCATGCCCAACGACCACCTTCTTTTTTACTGTTGGTAAACTGTCTTGGGAGACCTCGTTATTTTTGCCTTGAGATTCATCTGCACCCCCTGTTGAAGCGCAAGCGGATAAAACCAACATCAATATCACAAATACAAAAAACAGACTTATTGCTTTTTGAAATTTCATCTCTGCTACCCCCTTATCAATACTTCGCAGCAACATTTGATATATCATATGAAGACGGGTTTGCCATAGTGTTTCTATCTCTAGAGTACTTCATTATACTAGAATACGGCAGCTGATAATTATATTAATATTTCACGGGAAATACAGAACTAACGACTATCTCATGCAAATAGCGGTGCTGATCACCTCGGCCATCAGGTTGCGAGGATATTGGAAGGACAAAAAAGAGTCATTGCTCCCCGTCCCGTAATCAAAGCCCGGGAAAGTACGTATGTCACTTATCTCGGGTTTTGTTATGAAAGTATATGTTGCTTCACCTACTCTCCAGGCAGCATTAGTTTCTGATTAGTTTTGCCTTCGCATAATGTATCTGTATTCTGTGTAAGTATGCCCTCTATGCGCTTTTACGCATGAAATACGGAGGACCCCACAAAATAAACGAAGGAGAATTGTGCTATGTTGAAGAGCAGAAGCCTGAGGAAGGCGCTGTCAGTGCTATGTGCATTGAGCCTGTTGCTTTCGGTATTTGCCAACGGTGCAACCGCGTTTGCTGCCGATGATGATGAGGTGACGACGGAAGAAGTCATGATCGAGCAAAATGGCGGTACGGAGGCTGACGTCGAAGAGCTTACCGGCGAAAAACCGGAAGAGCTTGTCGCTGGGCAACCGGCTTTGGCCCAACAGGAAGGTGATGATTTGGACGAAACACAAGTCATCCCCGAGACGACAGACCCGAGTGAAGCGGAATCCGCCTTCCCGTCGACAGAAGGCGGGGAAAACGATCCGGCTGCTTCAAAAGCAAGAGAGACACGTTCTGCAGTAAGCAGCAATCTTGCGGACTTCCTGACAGATGTTATCATCAACGCGCCCCTCGACGAAAATGGGAATTACATCATCAATCCAAACAGCTCCTATGAGATGACGCTCTTCTTCAGCGAAAGCGAGGGGCTTCAATTTGATGACGAGGGCGTTCTCGTGTACGACTTCCCCGAGGGCGTTATCATAAACGACATTGGTGCCACGGCGTTCTCAATTACCGTGACCGATGAAAATGGCACTGCTGTCGTCTATGACAATATCTTTGAAGTCGTTGACGGCCAGCTGCGGATACGTTTCAATCAGGACGATCCCAATTTTGAGCGGCTGAAGGCAATGCCCAACGTCAGCTTCAGCATCACCTTCTCCTCCTCCTTCGACGAGACCGCCGGGGAGATTGTTTTCAACGAGAACATCATAAAGGATTTCGTATACGAAGAGAACTCCGACCTTACCATCAACAAAAGCGTTGTCTATGACATGGAGACCGATACGGCCTACTACGAGCTCCAAATCCGTTCCGACGGTCTGAACGAAAACGTAGTGATTGAAGACTGGCTCACAGGAACAGCTCTGACTTTTAATCAGGATGTGGTTGTCGAGTCCAGTGTAAACGGCACGCTTTCGGTGACGCCTGACTATGTTTCTGTGGACAACGGTTTCCGTGTAACGATCCCGCAAACCGTTGATGGAGAAATCATCACGCTGCGCTACAGCGCAACCGTTGACAACACGAAGATCAGCTCCAACGGGACGGTCGAGCAGACGAATAATACCGCGAGAGTCACCAGCGATCAGGTGCCCGACGGGAAGGAAGCCAGTGCGGATTTTGCGGGGCAGGCAGATTTTCAGCGGGTGGCAAAGAGACCCGAGGGAGATCCGGTGCAGATCGGTGAAAACCTCTATGAGCAGACATGGAAGATCCGGGTCAACGAGGATCATAAAATGCCGATGGGCGGCACGTATATCTATGACTGGATCACTCAGACCAGCCGTCCGTTTATGCTGTTTAACGGCGACGGGATTACCGTCAACGTAACCTTTGAAAACGGGGAGACAGAGACACGTGTTGTCCCCTGGAGCGATCTGTACCTGTGGCAAAACAGTGACGGCATCTGGGGCTGGGGTTATCTTGCTCCGGAATCGGATGGGAACGCCTCCTATGAGATTATCTGCACGACATTGATTAACACCAGCGACGCCCTGGGCGACCTGACTCTGGTCAACGGTGCGCAGGTCTATGGCGCTTATGATGAAGGGACGGTTTCTGTTGGACCAATCGGCGAAAGCACCTTTGGTATCCAGAAGAGCGCTGTGGGAACCACGTCAACCGAGTCCGAATGGGAAATCAAGGTAACCGTTCCCGGAAGCGGTCTTCCGGAGATGCACATTGTTGATGACTGCCCCAAGCTCGTATATGAGGGGGAATCCTATATCGACTACCCGCAGGAGGACTCCTTTGAAGTCGAAGGGCTATTGGAAGGGGAGTCCTGGCGGCTTCGCATCGGAAGCGACGGCAGAAGCTTCACAGTAACTTTTTACAAAGCCGAACCGCAGAATGATGCCAACAAAGGCCTCCTGCCTACCCCGGACGGACAGCCGCGCGATATTGTAATCCGATACAAAACAACGGTCAATCAGGATTGGCTGAATCTCGCGGCGGAAGACGGCTATGCCTCTTCTACCCTCTACAGACACCGAAACTATACGTGCGCATGGTCCGGGTCCTACCGGACGGAGACGGTCAACGCCACTGTCATTCCGATCAAGCCGAACCTGGTTAAGAGCTTTGTTGAGCGTTCCGACGTTGAAATTGACGGGGTAACCTTTCCTGTGTTCCGCTACTCCCTGGCGCTGTTTGGCCCGGTGGAGGACGGGATCACAATCCATGACTCCTTCAACACAGACTACTTGAGATTCTATAATGAAGCGGGAATCCAAATCCTGGGGGGCAGCAATTACAACCCGACGGATGGAAATGGAACAATCTCCGCAGTCGACACCTCAGAGGGTGTGGATATCACCGTAAGCAGCTTCCCCAAGCAGAGCGACGGGAGCTTTTATCCGTACTACCAGGTATCCTATTCTCTGATCGTCAAGGACCAGGATGCGTTGGATGCGCTGAATGCCGCGGCGGCAGAGTCCCAAAACGGCATCGACCTGGAGAACACAGCCTCCTGGGACAGCCTTGTGTCAAGCAGAGTGGTCAATTACACCTATTTCCCCTATGTGGATAAGGAGCTGCTGAGCCGGCCGACTGCTGAAAACGGTTATATTGCCGAGTTCCAGGTCGTCATCAACAAGTACGCGGAGGATCTTGATCCGACATCGGATGTGTTGGCAATTCAGGACGTGCTGTCCTCAAACCTCCGCTTCATCCCGGATTCGCTGACCATCTCTCCCGCGAACGATTCGATTGTTGTGCAGCATGATGATGAGACGAACACAATCACGTTTACAGAGGTCCCCGACGAAACGACCTTTGTCATCACGTATCAGGCAAGGGTACTGGGCAGCGGCAATGTCACCTATTCCAACACGATCAAGTTCGGAAACTTTGAAAAGACCGTAGAGGAAACCGCTGTAGTGGAGTCCTCCGGCGGAGGAACGGCCAGCAATCCCAGTATCACGCTGGTAAAACGGGATTCCGAAACCCTCTCGAACACGTTGGCCGGGGCGACCTTCCAGTTGTTCTATGTCGAAAACGGGAACCAGATCCCGGTACGGGACAGCAACGGTCAGAACGTCACATTTACGACCGGAGCTGACGGCAGAGTGCTGATCGTTGGAAACCTGCAGAGCCTTGGCTGGACGCTTTGGGCAGACAGAACCTATTGCCTGGTGGAGACAACGGCCCCTTCGGGATATGAAATCAATGCAGAACCAACCTATTTTGTCCTGACGGAGCACCCCGCCAACCAGATCGAGTTCGATATCACCGGCGACCAGTTGAGCGTGAAGAATGAGCCTGTTAAGATTTCCGTCCCCGTCACGAAGACCTGGATCGGGCCCGTTGGGGCAGACTCCGTTGTCGTGCATCTGCTCGCGAACGAGACCGACACCGGGAAGACGATTACGCTGACGGCAGATGGAAATTGGACCGGGTCGTTTGACAACCTCAGAAAATACGACGACGCAGGCGAAGAGATTCGGTACTCGGTTGAAGAAGAGCCTGTAGGCAACTATGCCACCTATTATGACGGCTCCGCTGAGGGCGGCTACACCGTCACCAACACCAACACGGAGACTATCGAGATCCCCGTCGTAAAGCAGTGGGTCGGTCCCGCGGCGGAGTCCGCCACCATCAACCTGCTGGCGGACGGCGAAGTGGCTGCTACGGTTGAGCTGAACGCCGAAAACGATTGGCAGCACACCTTCACGGAGCTTCCGAAGTACGACAGCACAGACGGCCACGAGATCGTCTATGACGTACAGGAGGTCCCCGTGGACGGCTACGAGCAGGGCCGCAGCGGCAGCGCTGAGACTGGCTTTACCTTCACCAACACGATCACCGGCAAGGTGTCCGTCCCCGTCACGAAGACCTGGATCGGGCCCGCGGCCGAGAGCGTGACCGTGGAGCTGCTGGCGGACGGCGTCAAGGTGGCGGAGGCCGTGCTGAACGAGGAAAACGGTTGGCAGTACACCTTCACAGACCTCGACCAGTACAAAGACGGTGTTGAGATCGTCTATACGGTCAGAGAGGTCAGGCTCGATGGCTATTCCACGGAGATCACCGGCAATGCAAGCGACGGCTTTATCGTCACCAACACCAATGCAGAAACCATTGACATTCCGGTTGTAAAACATTGGATCGGGCCGGTTGCAGAACAAGAGATTATTCTTCAGTCTGTTCCGCATTCGAATACTCGTGGAGATACAATGCCCGTAGTGCTTGTTATTCAGCTGTTGGCAGACGGAACACCCGTAGATACACTCTACCTGTCTGAGATGAATGATTACAGCGGTGTGTTTGAGGGCCTGCCGAGATATGATCCTGTTGACGGCCACGAAATCGTCTATACAATCATCGAAGTCAACGTGCCGGACGGTTATGATGTTGAAATCACTGAAAATCCTGAGGGCGGCTTCATCATTACCAATACGAACACGGAGACCATCGAGATCCCCGTCGTGAAGCAGTGGGTAGGCCCCGCAGCGGAATCTGTCACCGTCAACCTGATGGCAGACGGCGAAGTGGCTGCTACGGTTGAGCTGAACGCCGAAAACGACTGGCAGCACACCTTCACGGAGCTTCCGAAGTATGACAGCACAGACGGCCATGAGATCGTCTATGACGTGCAGGAGGTCCCCGTGGACGGCTACGAGCAGGGCCGCAGCGGCAGCGCTGAGACCGGCTTCACCTTCACCAACACGATCACCGGCAAGGTGTCCGTCCCCGTCACGAAGACCTGGATCGGGCCCGCGGCCGAGAGCGTGACCGTGGAGCTGTTGGCGGACGGCGTCAAGGTGGCGGAGGCCGTGCTGAACGAGGAAAACGGCTGGCAGTACACTTTTACTGACCTCGACCAGTACAGCGACGGTGTTGAGATCGTCTACACGATCCAGGAGCTCAGCATTGACGGTTACGCTACGGAGATTACCGGCGATCAGAGCGGCTATACAATCACCAACACGAATACGCAGACGACCCAAATTCCCGTTGAGAAACGATGGGCAGGTCCCGCGGCGGAGTCCGCCACCATCAACCTGCTGGCGGACGGTGAAGTGGTTGCTACGGTTGAGCTGAACGCCGGGAACGGCTGGCAGTACACCTTCACGGAGCTTCCGAAGTACGACAGCGTTGACGGCCACGAGATCGTCTATACGATCACAGAAGACGCTGTAAGCGGCTATACAACTTCGATTACCGGAGACATGCAAAACGGTTTCGTTGTTACCAATACGATGAATCCGACTCCGACTCCGCCGCCCCATAACCCACCTAAGACCGGAGACGAGTCGCATCTGCTGCTCTATCTCTTGGCGATGGTTCTTTCCGGCGCCGGACTGATTGGATTTTTCCGGCTCGATAACAAGAGATCAAGGCGTAAAGAGTCATAAATCAGCGGCAGATCAAAAACACAAGGAAGTGCGGCGGACGGTGTACTACCGCCGCCGCACTTTCCATTTAAAGAAACGGGAGGGTACGCTGCTGAAAGAACAGAGACACCGTCAAAAAAGAGGAAGCCGCTGCAAAAGGATACCTGCCTTTTCTGAGCACCTTTCATATGCGGCATGGTTGCTCTGCTCTTGAGCCGACAGCCCCGTCTGGCCGAGGGTATCGCAACGGCAAGCAGAGCATCGGGGATCGGGTTGTTTTAGAGTGCCGGAAGCTGCTGACCGGCTGCAACATCGAGAAAATCGCCGCAGCGGTTGCCGCCGCCTGTGAAGCGGATTACGACAGCTCCGCCATCCGGCGCATCAAGGTTGCTATCCAGGAGGCGAACGCCGCCGCTGAAAATCTCTGGAGCATGGGCAGGCGGCCGAGATGATTACCGAGCGCATCGAGAAGAGGCAAAAGGAAAAGGACGAGCTGCAAGCGCAGCTCGCCGTGGAAATGGGAAAAGAGATCACTTTCACCGCCCCGCAGATCAAAGCCTTTCTGAATTCCCTCCAACGGGGCAACATCAATGACGAGATTACCCGCCGGGGATTGGTCAATATTTTTGTCCGGGCCATCTATCTCTACGACGACAGAATGACGCTGATCCTGAACGGCGGAGACAGGCCGATCACCATCGACGACATCCTGCTGGACGAGATCGAAGGACATTTTCAGGCCGCCATATCCAGCCGTTCGCCGTGTTCACCTTTGGTTGCGGACGTTCCAGCATTTGCAGCAGCGTTTCTTTCAGCTTACGCAACCCTAAAACAGCATAATTCAAAAAGAATTATGCCGAATCGCATTTGCGAATGTCTGCGGATCATTCGCAAATGCGATTCGGCTGCGCATGGCAGGCGGAGAACAAAACAAAACGGCGCGGCTGTTGTGCGGTGACAGCTCACGCCGTTTTTGTTTTGCGGATTTGGAGGAAATGTGGCCACTCAAAACGCCGGTGTGGGTACCCATTTCCGACAAAGCCGGCGGGGTTTCCAAAGGGGGATGCAGCCCCCCTTTGGCACACAACCTTTGGAACAAAGGTGTAGTGTGTTATACCTGACGGCGCGGCTGGCGGGAAAAATGAGGGTGTCGCCTTACCGGACACACTCGTTTTGAGCGACAGGAAAGCGGACAGGTTTTTGTCAACGGGGCAGGCGAGCAAAAACCATGTTCGATTTCAAAAGCGTCGGCAGGGATACTCGTGCTCCCGTTTCTTACGCGCTCCGGCTCCCGCGCATTTTCCTCCTACTGCGCTACGGTGAACAGTGCATGGAAATAGCCCTTTTCCGCCATCAGCTCATCAAAGCTGCCGCTTTCCTCAACGCGCCCGTCCTTCAGAACGACGATCCCGTCATATCTTCGCAACAAGGCTTCCTCCAGCGTATGCGTCACCACAATGCGGGTGATGCCGCCTAAATCGAGCAGATCGCTCGTCACCTGATACGCCGTCTGCGCGTCCAATGATGCCGTCACCTCGTCGGCCAGCAGCAGATCGGATTTCTTCAGCAGACTTCGGGCAATGGAGATTCGCTGCTTTTCCCCGCCGGACAGTCCCTTGCCGTTTTCCCCGCAGAGATAGTCCTCCCCGCGCTCTGTCAGAAACTCATTCAAATGGGCGCGGCGAATGGCCGTGTCCAGCTCCTCCTGCGGGAAGTCGCGGAACATGGTGACGTTATCCCGAATGGAAGCGTTGAACACAAACACATTCTGCTGGATGTTGGAGATCAGCTCATAGAGCGATTCGGCGGAAATGCTCCGCAGCTCTGTATCGTCGAAGAGAATATCGCCCTTGTAGTCTGTGCTGCCCGCCATCAGCAGATGGAGAAGCGTGGATTTCCCGCTGCCGCTGCCGCCTACGATGGCATACGCCTTTCCCGCCTCAAAGACGGCGGAGACATCGTGCAAAACATCCTTTCCCTCCTCATAGCCGAAGGACACCCGTTCCAGCCGGACATCCTTTTTCAACCCGGAAATATCGTTGTGGCCCGCAGAGGTAGGATTCTTCTCCAATGCCGCGGCCAGCTTTTCGATCAGCCCGCGGGCCGCCTTGCGGTTGGCCAGCAGACCCGGCAGCTCCGCAATGGGCTGGATCATAAAGTTCATCAGGTTCACGAACATGATGACAGTGCCTGCCGTCAGTCCGCGTCCTGACAGCGCAAGCCAGGCCCCGATCAAAAACACGCCCAGCTGCGCGCAGATACCGGCCACAGACCCGATCATCCCCACGATGATCTTGATCCGCCGCTTGCCGAACTTTTCGCCCTCCAACGCCTGATTGTTTGCGGCAAACAGCTTGAATATCTCCTTTTCCGCCTGGAAGCTCTTGACCACCGAAAAACCGCTGAGGCAGTCATTGAGGGCGGCGGTAAAATCCTTGTTCCGCTCGGAAACCTTCTTCTCCGCGGCTTCCAATTTGCTTCCCGTCAGCAAGGACGCAATGAGGGGGAGGATGGTAACGCCGACAGCAATCACGGTCATCAGAGGCGAATACCAAAGCATCAGTCCGAGAGCGCCGAGGAAAGTAACCGTTTTCGTAATCAGTGAGAGCTGTTGATCGAGATAATTCGCCTCGATGCTTGTTGCGTCATTGGTCAGCGCTGACAGATAGGTGGCCGTGCTCTCATCCCGGAAGGATGAGATGCTTTTTTCCGTGAGCTTTTGGAATGCAAAGTCCTTGTATTGCCGCATGGCCCGCCGGATATAAAAGGGCACCGAGATATAGTCCAGCAGGAACGCTGCGATACACAGCAGCAGAAAACCGCCGCAGATTTTGGCAAGAACGCCGAGCGGCAGTGCGCCCTGCCCCCCCGAGGCGGCGTCGATCAGCTGCCGCATGATCCACGACAGGGTCAGATTGAGCGTGCCGTAAACCAGCGAACTGAAAACGGCAAGGCAAAGAACCGGGATGTTCTTGTAGTAGAATTGTGAGATGAGTTGTTTTTTCAGAGGCCTATTTTTCATGTTCGTTCATCTCCCTCCACAAGGCGGACAGCGTTCCGTCCCCAAAGGCTTTGACGGCGTTTTCCAGGCTTTCCATTGCCGTCGTTCCGAGATTGTCATGGGCACTCGCCCGGTCAAGATGGGCGACAAAGCGGACGGTGCTTGCATCATAGCTGGGGGCGGCGTCGAAGCACCGTGCAAGAGTCAGGGCTTTCTCCAAGGAGGCGCGCGCCTCGTCTGCACTGCCGGTCTTGATCTGCGTATAGGCGAGACAAACGTGGAATACACCGTTCATCTTGTCCAGAAAGCTGGGCCTGTCCGTTTCTTTCAATCCCGAAAGAAGCTCAATCCCCCAAAGCAAGATTGCCTCCGCGGAGGAATAATCGTCTCGCGCACAA
>Ga0208297_1002457_pt1 | contig 10803 bp, 14 predicted proteins | sample LMS_cellobiose_e_FD_187367 | JGI IMG/M metagenome (GOLD analysis project Ga0208297, IMG submission 187367) | Rumen-fistulated moose microbial communities from Alaska, USA - LMS_cellobiose_enrichment (SPAdes) (version 2) | ecosystem: Host-associated > Mammals > Digestive system > Stomach > Rumen... | reverse complement strand
CACCCGCGGAGGCAGGGTACTGTTCCTGGAGCTCGGCGTCGGGTACAACACCCCGGTATTGTGTTCTTCGCGCACCGGGATGAATACAGCACATTATATAGGAAAACAACGGATTTCAGATGTCGCATATCAGACGGAAGAATGTGAGGAAAGGCGGTGCGCGTGATGTTCAGAAGAAGGTTTACCCCGATGGACACGCCCGATGGCGTGAACAAGCTGCGTGATGCGATCAAAAACGCGGACGCTGTTGTCATCGGTGCTGGCGCAGGCCTTTCCACCTCTGCCGGTTTCATTTACACGGGAGAGCGATTCGAGACCTATTTCCGGGACTTCGCCGACAAGTATCATTTCACCGATATGTACTCCGGAGGCTTCACCCGTTTTGCCTCGTTGGAGGAGCAATGGGCCTATTGGAGCCGCTATATTTACATCAACCGCTACATGAATCCGCCCAAGCCGGTCTATGAAAAGCTGTTGGAGCTGGTTCAGGACAAGGATTATTTCGTGCTGACAACCAATGTAGATCATTGTTTCCAGAAGGCGGGCTTTGACAAGCATCGGCTGTTCTACACGCAGGGCGATTACGGCCTTTGGCAATGCAGCGAGCCTTGCCATGACAAGACCTATGACAACGCGGAGACCGTCCGCAAGATGGTCGAGGCGCAGGGCTTTGTGATCACGGAGGACGGGACGCTGACAGTTCCGGAGGGCGTGACGCTGAAAATGGCAGTACCCAGCGACTTGGTGCCCCATTGCCCGGTCTGCGGCAAGCCCATGAGCATGAACCTTCGGGCAGACGATACCTTTGTCGAGGACGAGGGGTGGCACGTTGCAGTTGAGCGGTATTCGGATTTCCTTCGGCGGCATAAAATAACGAAGGTCTTGTTCTTGGAAGCAGCGGTCGGATGGAACACGCCAAGCATCGTAAAGTTCAGCTTCTGGCAGATGACAAACGAGTGGCCGGATGCCACCTATGCCTGCCTGAACTACGGCGAGGCATACGCTCCGGAGGAGATCGAAAAGAAGTCCATCTGTATTAACGGAGACATCGGAGAAATCCTGAATCAGCTTTGACCCGTGTCCGAAACCGGCAACGCAAAGGCGAACAGCCGGAAAGGACATCTATATGAAATCATTGTTTGAAGAACTCGGCGGTACGTATCACAGAGAAGGCGATTACCTGATCCCGGACCTGATCGCGCCGGAGGCCCCGCGTATAGGGATTTGGGGCATGAGGCGCAGGGATTACCTGCTGAAAAACAGGGAACCCATCTATACCGGGCTTCTGCTTAGTGGCAACTTGAATGCTCATCTGGAGGATATCGACCACTCAGCCAATGAGATGTTCGAGCTGCTTGTAGAGCAGTACGTCGCCCGCGAGGGCGTGACGGAGCAGCTCAAGGCAGACGACCAGATGGAGTGGGTAGCTTGCATGATCGTGTACTAAAAGCGGGCTCAACGCTTATTAGGATACATCCCGCCGCAGTTACTATGTTCCCACTGGACACCCCTGCCAACTGGGCTGTCTATTCTTGTTAATTGAGTCCGGCAAATTTGAAAACTGGGGTTGACACAGAGAAACTATTGTGATAGTATAATCGCATAAACTATTGCAATAGTTTGATGAAAGGCCGTATTACTGATGGAAGTAAAACTCTTTGACTCGGAACTAAAAGTTATGGATGTGCTTTGGAAAGAGGGTGATCTTGAAGCTAAACAGATTTCGGACAGGCTGAAGGAGAAAATCGGCTGGAATCAGAACACTACATACACAGTAATTAAAAAATGTATTGCCAAAGGAGCCATCGAGCGAAGCGAACCACACTTTATCTGTCATGCGCTGGTTTCAAAAGAGGATGTTCAGATCGCTGAGACGCAGGCACTGATTGGAAAAATGTTCGATGGTTCCCCGGAATTGCTGTTTGCGTCGCTCTTGGACCATCAAGTGCTCAACCGTGAGCAAATCAAAGCACTCAGGGAGATAGTCGAACGCTTTTCTTGAGGAGAACACCATGCCGATTCTGAATATCAGCCTCACTTGTGGAACAATAATTGTGCTGATTATCGTGTTGCGCGCATTGTTCTTGAATCGCCTACCGGCTCGCACCTTTGTCTCGCTGTGGAATCTGATCGCGATTCGGCTGCTGATACCCTTTTACATCCCTCTACGGGTAGGCGTTATCCCACTCGTTGATACGCTTCCCGTCCGTTCCCAAGAAGCACAAACGATCAGCCAGAATACCTTTTCACCTATCGCACCTGGGGCAGAAGAGAGTATCAGCAGAGTCAGAAGCACATTGACACTATGGGATGTGACACGAATAATCTGGCTTATCGGCGTCATCGTACTTGCGCTCTATTTCGGGATAGCATATTTTCGATATGTTCGCCAGTATCGACAGTCGATTCCCTGTGAGGATTCCAAGATACTTGAACAGGTAAACAGTTTTTTCCCGAAAAGACCGGTGCAGGTCAGAATGACCAGCCGCTTCTCTTCACCGCTGACCTACGGAATTATTCGGCCTGTGATATTATGGCCAACAAATATCCGAGGCATTGGGGAAGAAGACACGCGGTATGCTTTGCTGCACGAATGCGTCCACATTCGGTTCTTCGATGCATTCTCCAAACTTATTTTTGTTGCGGCGCTTTGTTTTCACTGGTTCAATCCGCTTGTCTGGTGTATGTTTTTCCTCGCCGGACGGGATCTGGAAATTGCCTGTGACAGAAATGTGCTTTCCACCATCGGAATACAAAACAAAGCCGCCTATGCCCTTGCGCTCATTCATCTGGAGGAGCGCAGAGCTCAGTCATTTGCTTTTTCAAGTTATTTTGGCCAAAAAGCCATAGTAGAAAGGATATGTGTGATTATGAAATACAGAAAAACAAACATTATTGCAATTGTAGTTGCGCTGCTTTTGATCTGTGGAACCGCTGCCGTCACTGCATTTGCAGCAACAGACCAGGCAGCAGTGCCGGAAGTTGCAACCGAAGCAGCACCGGAAGAACCGCAGGCTGCAATCAAAGTGGACTTGGGCGGTGCACAGTCATCAGAAGCAAGCGCGTCTGATATGACTGTGGATACTGGTGCAGTCATTATTAGCGGGGAGCCAGGTACTGTGTTTACAGTTGGAGATATGACATTTGAAATCATTTCCGCTGAAGAAGCTGATGCTGCAATTAGAACCCCTAGTAATAGAGCCAGTATCCAAAGATGGAGCATACAGTTGTCTGGGACGGAACTCAGTCAGCCATTTGATGTAACATCTAGTTATCCCTATGCGAAGGTTTGGATCAACAATACAGGCAGCGGTCATATTGTTTTTACTATTACAAAAACCACTCCATACGGCACAGTTGTGAACGGTAGCACTGCAATTATTGAGTCGAATACAGCAGTTAGCATTTATAGCACCAACTCATGGCCAGCGGATACCTATTACGCAAACTACACAAGCGGCCAAGCAGTAATGAGCGGTAGTTCGGCCTGCCGTGTCGCGTCTACAATCGCAGAACTGGATGTTTAAGAGTTGAGAAATACTCCATCCGACGTGGTTTCCGCAATGGTCTTTCCGGAACAGATTCTGAATCATATGGCACAATGAACAAATCAAGCAAGAGGAGGGCGCGGCTCTTCTCTTGCTTCTGATCCCGGCTGCTAACGCGGATATATCCGTAAATCATCCCATACCTCCATTTCTCTAAACCATAGGCAGTTCCCTCATTTCATCGTACAATTTAGTTGGCTGAAGTGGTGGTGGCAACGGATGCCACCACCACTTCACTTGCTTAAAGCGTTTCCCGAGTGGTGTGGGCAACGGGTGCCCGCACCAGCTTTCAAGTATTCAAAATGAATACTTGGTCAGCGCCGCTTCTGCCAGATGATGTCATAGCCAAGAGCATCCGCCAGCTCCACAGCTTCCCCATAGCGCAGAGAGCCCCGCTTCAGCTTACCGGACAGATTGGGGACGCTTCGGCTCCAGCCGTATTCGTTGGACAACAATTCTACCACATCGGTCATAGTCATTCCCGCCCGAACGATATATGCCTTGATTTCGTTTCGGTAATTTCCACTTTTCTTCATTGGCACCTCCAATTCTTGATTGCCCTGTGGTATAATCAAACCCACAGGGTGCTGTTTTTAGTTCGCCGTTCTCTCCGAATGTTGTTCCTGCCCGGGAATCTCACTCCGGTGTATTGCTCCATTGGCGTCGCTCGTGCGCTTGGCAGTCATGGCGTCGCTTGTCGGGAGCATATCCCATTCGGACGGTCATGCGGTTTTCAAGGTGCAGATGTCTGATGTACCTATAGGATAGCAAAGAAAATTGCCCTTTCCCGTATATCCAAGAGGTCGGAAATCTGGCTGAAATCTGAAAGATTTCCACGCTCTTGGAATGAAATAGATGGAGGTGCTTATGGAAGCAAAGTTGACAATACAGGAGCGGCTGAAGGATCTGCGTGTTGCGCATGAGCTTACGCTCGAACAGCTTGCCGCAGGAACGGGCCTGTCCAGGTCCGCCCTAGGCAACTATGAAAATGACGAATTTAAGGACATAAGCCCCTTTGCGATCACCACATTGGCCAAGTTCTACAGCGTGTCCGCCGATTACTTGCTGGGGCTGACAGAAAACAAAAATCCCGCAAACGCGGAGCTTCAGGCTCTGCATTTGCGGGACGATGCGATGGATGCGATACGATACGGAAAATACAACAAGCGGTTGCTCTCTGAATTGCTGGTGCATGAGAAGTTCAGGCAGCTCATGATCGATGCGGAAATTTTTGTGGACCGGATCGCCGATTCCAGAGTATCGGACATGAACATCATGCTGGAGGCCGCCAGAAAGCAGGCGATGCAGCAGTATGAGGCAGACGCTGACGACCTCTATATGCGGACGTTGGAGTTGGGACAGATCAAGACGGAGGAATACTTCGCCCGCGTCATTTATGATGACCTGTCCGAGATTTTGAAGGACATCCGCGATGCTCACAAACAGGATGCAACTACCGCTGATGAAACAAGTGTTGCTGAGGACATCGCCAATCAGATGCAAAAGGCGCTGTCGTTTGAGGGCAGTCCGCAGGAGAAGCAGGCAAAGGTATATCTGGCCAGCTTGGGCATTGACTATGACGCGCTCACGAAAGAGGAATTCGTGACACTGATTGGGATTTTGCAGAAGTCCAAGAAGTTGCAGATTCGTCAGGGCAGCCAGCGAGGAAAGAAAAAACAGAAGAAATAGAAAGAGCGCCCATCCCGGTCAGGCATTTCTGCCATCCCAGGATGGGCGCTTTGCTCTTGCTTTTATGAATCCCAGCCGATGCCGCTGTATGGGCAGGAGACGCGCTTGAGATAACCCTCAAGGTCGCCGCTCAACACCAACTCAACGTAGTCAAGCGGCGCATTAAAGATGAGCCAGTCGAGCTCTGATCGCTGGTTCATAGTCGTCTCAATGCTGTTTTCCACCGCTGTGCAGTCAACAGCAATCATGCTGCCGTCTGCATACCGCAGCTCCACGCAGCCGGAATCCATATTGAATTCGCAGGATTTGATTTTAGACATAGTAGCGTCCCCCAAAACAAAGATAGCCCGTCCAAATCCCTGCTAGGATTCAGACGGGCTTCGTATGCACCCCGAAAACCGTCAGCTAACAGTTGATAAGTCGTTTGCTTCCTTATCACTATTAAGCCAACCATTATCAGACAATTCTTGATGCATTTTTGCTCTAATGACAATGAAACGCCATTCAAACAGATAATGTCAAAAGGTGTACTTATCGACAGAGAGGACGCTTGTTCATGACAGACGCAGAACTGTTCGTTACTATCTCATCGGCTGTAATCTCGTTGATTACATTAATATATCTGTTCTTTTCAGAGCGCAGAAATTCGATTACCTCAACCATTACAAAAGAGCGTGTCGACTGGATCAGACAAGCACGAGAGGCATTGCTGAAATTTGCGGATTGTTACTATAGACGAAACAAAAAAGGGATGAGACAAGCAAAAGCGCGCTTGGAAACACTCATGCGGCGAGATACGCCAGAGTACCGACTTGTTTTAGAACACATTGATATTTGTATCAACTCTAACGAGCTTGACTTAGGCAACTACAACAAGTTGATCGGGCTATCGTCCTATATTTTGGCCCGCGCTTGGCAGCGAGTAAAGATAGATGGCTTAAGGTTGCGCACGGGGAATCGCAAAAAGAATACAGAGGTAACTAACCAAGTTTCCTCATTGTTGGTTAGCGTCGTAAATGGGACATATATGGATATTGATCCATTGACGGAATAGCGATGCGCTTTACGTCAGCAAAGCTTTTGTTGTATTAAAGCACGGAACACCTGCCTCCGACGATATGAAAGACTATATTATGCGAAAATCTCGCGAGCCCTTTTTGAACTCGGCTACTGGAGAAATGATAACCTTAAAGGAATATGAAGCGCCCGCAAGCGTCAGCTTTCTGGATGCGCTTCCAAGAAATAAAAACTCAGATAAGGTCGATTACCTTGCGCTGGAGGAAATGGCGAAGGAGAAAGAAATCAATGAAGCCAACATCTAAAATCTTTCAGCCCACCACCCGGCCCTTCTTTTGGACGATGATACGGACAGAGATCATACAGAGATGGTTTAATATCATGCCTGTTTGGGCCTTTCCGATCAGATACTGGCTTTTTCGAAAGCTGGTGGGACGCATTGACGGAAAGCCATTTTACCTGTGTTCGCCGATTCATTTTCAGCAGGGAAATAATACTTATATCGGTAAAAATATCTATTGCGGCTACAATTTTACGGTTCTAGATCACGGCGGAGTATTCATTGGAGATAATGTTATGATTGCCCCCAATGTGTCTATTCTCACGGCTGCACATCCCAAAGTGTATACCCAGCGAATTGTTCGTCCGCTTCCAAACACGTTTGAGCCATATGGACGAGGCGAATACGAAATCATTTCCCCTGTTACGATAGGCAACAATGTTTGGATTGCCACCGGCTCTATCATTTTACCTGGGGTGACCATTGGCGATAATGCGATCATAGGAGCGGGCAGTGTAGTCACAAAGGATATTCCGGCAAATATGATCGCTTATGGATCACCGTGCAGGGTAATACGCGAGATCACAGTTGAGGATCTTTTACCTGAAGAAATGTGGGAAAGTCTGAAGTGATCTGAAACCATAAGTCATGACTCTATTCTAACGGGGCTATGGGGGGGCATCAGTCTATTTTCATGTCATTATACCAGAAACACACATGCTATTCAATTAATAGAATGAAAGTACGTCAACAATTCTGGCCGGGAAAAGAAGTTTTTACTTATTCTTTTCCCGGCATCAACAGCATTTACCGCCCCCACCCCTGTGACCTGTCCTTATGGCGCTGAGGCTGGTAAGCGTTTTCTTTCTCTTCCTCATGCTTTTCAAATTCACGCTGCTTGGCCATACCGGTCTCGCCTAACAGCTTGTCGGCGTCCTGGAGGCTGAGCTGGTAATTCCAGAAGCTGACCTTGCCGCTGCTCATGGTACCCCGGATGCGCTCCTTTGCCTTGCCCTCCATCTGCGGACGGAGGGCAAGGCGGGCGTCGGTCAGCTCGCCCCGGTTAAGCCCTGCCGCTTGCTCTTTCAGCTCAGTAAACTTTTCACGTTCCCTACCTATGGCGTCAGTAAGGGTGGTTTCATCCTTGCCCAGCTTCACCATATCCGCCTCTGCGCTGCTGATCTCGCCCTTGACCTGTTTCATCCCGGAAGTATCCTCCTTGCCGAAGCCCTGCACGATGCTCTTTTCCTCGAAGCGCAGTTCTTCGATTTCCTCGACCAACGCCGCGAGCTGCGTTTTCAGTTCTTTGCGTCTACCGATGCTGAGAAGGCCGAGACCGTCAAGCTCCGTTTGGAGCGCTTTGCGCTCGTCCAGCTTCGCCTTGATCTGGCTGCGGAGGTCAAGATATCTGCTGTACTGCGCCTTGGCCTTAGACACATATTCTCCGGTTTCCTTCTTCCGGTCCCGGATGTGCAGCAGGCCATAGTTAAACACGATAATGTTTTGTCGCACGGTCTCCATGGCGGAGGCAAGGGCGGGAATGGTGGTCTCAACGACAGATTTCAACTTTTGCACCGCCGCTTTCAGTGTGCGGACCAGGGCGTTGTCGGCGCGGATCTGACGGTTGAGCTCGCAGCGGTCGGAGACGTGCCCCGCCGCCTCTATCTTCCGGGCGCTGACGCCCTCGTGAACGGTGGGTTTCTCGTCCAGCCCGCGTGCCGCATGGCTGCGGTGGTCCACACGTGAATCAAAACCGTATCGCCCCAGGGAACAGTTGACGGCATCCGCCCAAGCTGCCCGCCATGCTACAAGCTGTTCTTCGCTGTTCCAACGGGCGGTGATGGGATTCTGTCTGCCGTATTTCGTGCTGTATGGGTATTTGTTCACCCGTTCAAAGCCCTGAACGTTGGCGACGGAGGGCGGAAGATACAGGCGCTCTTTCCCAACCTGATACAGATATTGCTTTTCCCAGCCCTCCGCCTGTACCGCTTTGAACTCGGCGGCGGTGAAGCCCTGCTCGTTTCCCTCCCGGACACAGAGATACTCTTTCTCGGTCTTGTGCTGCCATGTGCCGTCCTTGTTCATTGGGCGCACGGTCAGCAGGATGTGGGCATGGGGATTGTGGCCGGGCGGAGCCGGGTCGTGGACCGCCACGTCAGCGCACATGCCGTCGGCGACAAAGCAGCTTTGAATGAAATCTGAAAGTAGCTCTTTCCATTGCTCCGGGGTCAGCTCGACGGGAAGAGCGGCTACAAATTCTCTGGCCAGGCGGCTGTCCTTCGTTTTCTCGGCGGCCTCCACCGCATTCCAGAGCGTTTCGCGGTCTTGCCATGCGACGGGAGCCATTGGCGGCAAAAAAACGTGTTCCCAGACAAGTCCGCCCTTGCGGGTGTAGTCGTGCTGGATGCCGTCGTAGTCATTGTAAATGCGGGAACAGCTCATATAAGCGGCAGCGCCGCAGGCGGTGCGCCCGACGCCGCGAGTAATGACCTTTGCCTCTAAATGGTAGATAGCCATATTATGTTCAGTCTCCTTTCCCGGCCCGCAGGCCGATGTTTTTTGCTTCTTTTTCCGAAAAAAGAAGATGCGACGCACGGGGCGGCGCATAGGCAGTTGGCAGTCTGTGTTCCGTGCCGGAACGCAGCGGCGCAGCGTCCGGCGACGGTGCGGCCAACTGCACCGGCAATGACGGCTTGCGGCATTGCCGGCCCCTCCAGAGGAAGCCCCGGTGGGGCTTCCGTGAGGAGCGCACGGCCCGACCAACGGGAGGGATACCACCACTTGCCCTCCGGGCAAGTGGTGAGTAAGTGCGCTCTTCGAGAAGAAGGGGGAGCGCCCCGGATGGTCGGAACGCTCCGATACGGTGTCAGTTTTGCCGCTTGGACAGACTGAAAAGAAAATCCCTGATCTCGTCTAGGGTCATATCCCTCGTGCCGGGGATGGTTGCCTCGAGGATCGCGCCCTCCTGAATGAGTCGATGGTTGCGAGCCTTGCGTTCTTGCGCCCTGTCCCGCGCCTGAGCTTCCTCCAAACGGTGTTTTGCTTGCAAATATGCCTTTTCCGTTGCTGCTGTGGTCATAAAACATATCCTTTCCGGCTCTCATGAGCCTACGATTGGTGTTGAAACTTGAAAAAGACGGCACCGGCACGAGGCCGCTTCCCGGCGTTGGTGCCGGTGCCGTCGAAAAGTGGTGTCTCTTTTGCCTTGGTTGGCGTCACCCGCCGAGGAAATCCCAGTCAATGGATTCCGGCGCGGCCTCCTCCACCTGCGGCGGCGCAGCGGGAGCAGCTTTCGCCAAGCCTGCCATACATCCCGCGAGATAGACCGGAAGCGTCTTCGTCATGGCGCTTTCCACGGCGGCGACGATCCGATTGACAAAGCGTTCCTCGCTCTCCCGTGTCTCCAGATACGGATCGTCCTGCAAGCGCTCCAGCCGGTCGAAATAGTCCACGATGGCAAGGGCAACAACCTGGCTGTAGGACTTGAACTTCTGCCGGTCCATGGCCTGAAGCCGTTCCCACGCCTGGCGCTGGAGAGGCTTTTTTAGGTTAAAGCGGAGATTGGTGCATTTGATTTCACTCATACGTCCTGCTCCTTCCGCAGCGCCATATACGCAAGGTGCTCATAGCCCTTGGCCGTAGCGCAAATGTCCTCGATGATCGTTACTCGATCCCGGTCATAGTCGCCGAAGTTCTTGATGACGCAACCGCCTCCGCCGACGATGAAAAGCCGCATCAGGTCGGGGTTGTACTCATAACGGCGGAGTGTGTCAAAGATGGTTTTGGCATAATCCCGTGCCGCTGCGGAGATACAGTCGAGGTAGGGCTTGCCGATGTCGGCGGTGCCGGAGCGGAGCACCTGTTCCACGATGCTGTCCCCGATCTTGACGCCGAGGTTATCCAGCACGGCGTTCCGCGCAGCGGTCGCGCACTGATCGACGCCCAGCTTTTCCGTCCAGCATTTGCTTTCCACGGGTCTGCGATTGACCAGATACAGCACGTTCATGGTGCCGTTGCCGATATCTGCGAGGATGTTGGTGCCCTTGAACTCGGCGAGGCGGTTGACGATGGCGGGATACCCCTGCGGGAACAGGCTGCATCCGACGAATCGGACGCGGTACTCCTTTCCGTTGAAGCGGAAGGACACACGCTCGTTTCGCAGGAGATAGGACCGGAACGCCTCCCGCTGGCGGCGAATCCACGTCATGGGCAACCCGGCGGCGAGGTGGACGTCAGCTTCATGAAGTCCGGCGATGTTCAGCTCTTTGG
>Ga0208297_1002456_pt1 | contig 10805 bp, 13 predicted proteins | sample LMS_cellobiose_e_FD_187367 | JGI IMG/M metagenome (GOLD analysis project Ga0208297, IMG submission 187367) | Rumen-fistulated moose microbial communities from Alaska, USA - LMS_cellobiose_enrichment (SPAdes) (version 2) | ecosystem: Host-associated > Mammals > Digestive system > Stomach > Rumen... | reverse complement strand
GTTTCTCAGTTCCTATAACGACTTGGATCGTTTGTCTGATTCTGACCGAATCTGATAATTCGTATCCTGATATATCCTCTTTTACATAGCCCGGTTGCTGTACGAAATCAGTGACCGGGCTCTTTTTATTTCTGCAGGCTCTGCAGAACAACATACGAAATCGAAGGAGGATTTATCGATGACAAAAGAAACGATCATGATCGACGGCGTGCGTTACTACGCTGACCGTCCCAATAGCTGCAGAGGCTGTTTCTTCTGGAAGAACCGCAAGGTCGGATGCACCCTCAAGAAGGAGAACTGCTACTACCTGGCGGAGTCCCCGAAGCTGACATCCCCTTGTGTGGGTTGTAGTTACGGTCCTTGTGTAAGTTTCTGTATGAAGAAATGTATGAACGAGGTCCTGGGAACCAAGATGGAGGTGCCGGTCAATGCGTGAGAATGGAGAACTTAATTTCTACAGAAACCTCATGAAGCATGAGGTCACCGTGGACCGGAACAAGACAACTCCGAAATGTAAGCTGTGCTGCTATTATCATCCGGATTTCAAGTACCGAAGATGCCTGTTTGCTACTTGTCCTTATGGGAAGCCGGACAGTGAGGTTTTCAGGCAGAACCCTCTCAAGAAAGACACATTTCCGCGTCGGGAGGTGGTGATATGAGTGCATGATTATTTCTACGGAGCTCAGTCAAATCAGTTTTCATTTATTCGAGTTCCGACGATTCTGTTTACCGACGATGAGTACAAATACGTCTCTGCGGAAGCAAAGGTCCTCTATGGCTTGATGCTCAGCAGGATGGATCTCTCGGCTAAGAACGGCTGGATCGATGACCAGGGCAGGGTGTTTATCATCTGCACTCTTTCTGAAGTCATGGAGAAGATGAACTGCGCAGATAACAAGGCTACCAAGCTGATGAATGAGCTGGAGAAAAAATGCGGGCTGATCGAGCGAAAACGCCAAGGTCTTTGCAAACCCGATCTGATCTACGTCAAGAACTTTCTGGATGTGGATAACCCTGTGGAAACACGATTCCAGACTCGTGAAAATCACGATTCCGGAGTCGCGGAAATCACGATTCCGGATCCTTTAAAATCACGACCAAGTAATAAAGATCAAAAACAGATTGATTATAGCTATACAGAAAATCCTATCTTATCCGGATGGGATAAGGATGGGATGAGTGATTATGAGCGCTATAAAACTTATTTCAGGACGGAATTGGAGTTCGACATTCTCTTACAGGATCATCCGACAGAGAGAGAAACCCTTGAGGGAATTCTGGAAATACTCGCTGAGACGTGCAGCTCAAAGAGAAAAATGATCCGTATCGCCGGAGATGACATGCCCAGGGAGGTCGTAAAGGGCAGGCTGATGAAGCTGAACTTCATGCATATCCAATACGTTCTGGATTGCCTGCACGAGAATACTTCCGAAGTGAAGAATATCAAGAAATACCTGCTGGCTGCGCTTTACAATGCTCCGGTTACGATCAGTCCCTACTATCAGAACCAAGTAAACCATGACTTTTGTGGCGGTTACGCATAAGGAGGTGAAAAGACCGATGAACAATGAAAGCCAGATGGACCAGGTTCGAAAGATCCCACTTACAGAACTGGTTCCCTTTAAGGATCATCCTTTCAAGGTAGTTGAGGATGAATCCATGCTCAGGACCACAGAAAGCATTTCGATGTTCGGCGTACTGACGCCTCTGATCGCCCGGCCTACGGAGGATGGCAAGTACGAGATCATCTCCGGTCACAGGAGGGCTCATGCGGCTGAAGCGGTCGGGCTGACAGAGGTGCCGGTTATAATCCGGGATATGGATGACGATGTGGCCAGGATCCTCGTAGTCGACAGCAACCTGCAGCGAGAGAACATCCTCCCTTCCGAGAGGGCGTTTGCTTACAAGATGAAAGCGGATGCCATGAAGCATCAGGGAGAACGTTCTGATTTGTGGACAGAAGGAACTTCGTCCCAACTTGGGACGAAGTTAAGGACAGACGAGCAAATCGCTCAACAGGTTGGTGGAAGTAGGAACCAAATCCAGCGCTTTATCCGCCTCACCAACCTGATCCCCGAGCTCCTGGATATGCTGGATCAGAAAAAGATTTCTTTCAACCCGGCAGTAGAGCTTTCCTATCTCCGCCCTGAAGAACAGAAAAACCTGATCGAAGCCATGGATTTTACCCAGGCAGCTCCTTCCCTTTCTCAGGCACAGCGGCTGAAAAAGCTCAGCCAGGAAAAAGGCTGCTCTCTGGAGGATATGTGCGAGATCCTGGGAGAGGTCAAAAAGGGAGATCTGGAGCGAGTGGCTTTCAAGAGCGAGCAGCTCCGGAAGTATTTCCCCAAGTCCTATACGCCCCGCCAGATGAGTGACGTGATCCTGAAGCTGCTGGATCAGTGGCAGAAGAAACGCCAGCGTGACAAAGCCCGATGACAACTGAATACGTACCCTAAGGCAGCGTCTTTGAAGAGATTCAGAGGCGCTTTTCTTTTTATCCAAAATCAATTAAAGGAGAAAACGACCATGAAAGACAAGAACACAATGAATCGGCTGAATGCCGCAATGAAGGCTTTTGAGAAGCTCCTGCAGGAACAGGAGGAAGAAAAAGAAAGCATGCTCTCCGATGAGTATGAGGATGACGACATGGATCTCGCCTGTGACATGCTGCTGGAGATCTCGGATCTTTTGCACCAGGCGGCTGAGCTGAGCGCCCAGGCAGCCATGCTGATCAGGGGCGAAGATATCGAGGCGGATCGCTGCATTCCGCGCTGCTGCATGATGGAGGTGTACTTCGATGATGAACTTTGATGAATTCCTGGAAGCTGCAAAGGACCGCATCAAGGAGGTCCTGAATGAAGCAGATGTGAGGATCCAGGCGGTCGATAAGCTCCAGGGCGAATCCTACGTCGGTATTGCTGTCAGACCGGAAGGCGCTTCTGCGGCGGTGACCTTCAACCTGCAGCCTGCCTTCGAACGCTATCAGGCAGATGAATCCCAGAAGGATGCGATTCTCGGAAAGATTGCTGCTGATGCCAAACAGGTGTCTGCCGCGATTCCTGCCTTTGAGGTCTCTTCCATCACGGATTACGAGACAGTGAAAGACCGTCTGGTCATGCAGGTAGTCCCGGTGGAACCCAACAAAGAGATGCTGGAAGGAATCCCGCACAAAACCGTGGAGGACATCGCTGTGGTCTACCGCGTAGAGATCCCCGGAAGTACGGATGGCTCCGCTACAACTCTCGTCACCAACCAGTTGCTTGCAGAGTACGGAGTGACGGCGGATCAGCTGCATAGAGATGCCCTTGAGGCGCAGGTTGCAAACCATCCTCCGGTCCTGAAAAACATGTCCGAAATGATGGCGGAAATGTCCGGCGGCATGATGGATATGCCGGAATCGCCCATGTGGGTGGCAACGGTGGAAGGCGGGATGAACGGTGCTTCCGTTACCCAGATCCCGGGCTTCCTGGAGGAATCCGCCGAAAGGCTCGGCGGTGACTTCTTTGTCCTCCCGTCCTCCATTCATGAGGTACTCTTCATCCGTGATGACGGCTCCTTTGAGCGTGAGCAGCTGGAAAGCATGGTTCGCGGCGTCAATGCCGCGGAGGTCAGCGAGGCAGATTTCCTCTCGGACAGTGTTTATCACTATGATAGCGAGGATCACATTTTCGAAAAGGCCACGACCTTTGAAAGCCGCGTAACCGAGGAACCTGCGCTGTATGAAGCAGAGCCTGCAAAAGAGACCATGACGGTTCTCCTTGTGGAGCCGGGCAAGTATCCCCGTCCCGTAGAGATCGGCACAGAGCTTGAAGATCTTCAGCAGGCAGTCGGCGGCTATATCGAGGTGACGTATCCCTTTGATGAGCCGGTCGGCCTGGTCATGAATGAGGAAGGAAAGCTGGACGGCTTGCCGCTTAACCGGGCTCTCAGGGATGAGAACGGCCAGATCTACGATGTGGTAGCCGGGCCTTTCCTGGTAGTCGGTCTTACCGAGGAGGACTTCGGATCCCTTACCCCGGATCAGATGGTTGCCTTCGAAGAGAAGTTCCATTCCCCGGAAGTGTTCGTCCGTATGGGACGCGGGATCATGGCAGTTCCTGTGGAGGAAAAAGCTGAGGATAAAGATGCACTGAAGCCAGAGCTTAAGCCGCAGAAAAAAGTGAAGGAGGAAGCCAGATGATCCGATGGCTCTGCTTTTTGATGGGCTTCTGTACCGGCGGCGCTTTTGGCGTCATGATCATGTGCCTGATGATAGCCAGCGGCAGAGCCGATGAACGAGAACAAAAGGAGGTGAAGAAGAATGCAGGAAGAAGTCGAGAGCAGGACTGTGAATCTGGCGATCAGCACATCGAAGCTGACCGCACGTACTATCGTCTCTGCGGTCCGGGGTTATCTGAACCATCGGAAGACGGTATCGGCCAGGAAGGCTCAGACAGCCGATAAGGAACCGAGCGGCAAGCAGACAGTAAAGGAACTCCTCGGTCAGGGGCAGGGCGTCACCAATATCGATATTGCCAAGACGGATCTCCGGGGCTTTGAGAGTGTCGCCCGGAAATACGGCATCGACTACGCCATACGGAAGGACTCTTCAGTGCAGCCTCCGAAATATCTGGTCTTCTTCAAAGCAAAGGATAATGACGCTATGACGGCGGCCTTCAATGAGTATACGCAGAAAGCACTGAAGAAGGAGGAACGTCCGAGTGTTCTGCAGCAGCTGAAGAAGCTGAAGGAGATCGTGGCTGCTATCCCCGGAAAGGTGCTCAATCGGGAGAAAAAGAGGGAGCTGGATCGATGAACACGAAGAAACTGAAGAAAGTGCTGATCACTGCGCTCCCGTATATCCTCCTGGGCCTCATCTGTACCAATCTTGGTGAGGCCTGGAGGCTCTCGGAAGGGGCCGATGCCGGAAAACGGCTACTGTCCTTCTTCTCATGTGTCGGTCCCGCTTTTGCCAATCCATTACCCAGTTTCTATCCGGTGGATCTTCTGGTAGGATTGATCTGCGGAGGCGGTCTGCGGCTGGCTGTGTATCTGCGCGGCAAGAACGCAAAGCATTTCAAGCACAATCAGGAGTACGGTTCCGCCCGCTGGGGAACTCATGCAGACATCGAACCGTTCATCGATCCTGTATTTGAAAACAACGTGATCCTGACTCAATCCGAACGACTCATGATGAACAACCGTCCGAAGAATCCGGCCAATGCCAGGAACAAAAATGTGCTGATCGTCGGCGGTTCTGGTTCTGGTAAAACGAGATTTGTGCTGAAACCGAACCTGCTTCAGTGCACCTCGAAAACCTATCCGGTTTCATTTGTTGTGACTGACCCAAAAGGCGATATTGCCGTTTCCTGTGCCCATGCCCTGATCCGGTCCGGATATAAGATCCGCCTGTTCAATGTCCAGAATTTCAGCAAGAGCATGCACTACAACCCCTTTGCCTATATCCACAGCGAGAAGGACATCCTGAAGCTCGTTACGACGTTGATCACCAACACCAAGGGCGACGGCAAATCCGGCGATGAGTTCTGGACTAAGGCGGAAACGCTGCTTTACTGCGCTTTGATCGGCTATATCCACTATGAAGCGCCGGTCGAGGAACAGAACTTCGCCACGCTGATCGAGTTTATCAATGCAATGGAGGTCCGGGAGGACGATGAAGAGTTCAAAAACCCCGTAGATCTCATGTTTGAAGCACTGGAGAAAAAGGACCCAAATCACTTTGCAGTAAGGCAATATCGCAAGTATAAATTAAGTGCCGGCAAGACAGCTAAGAGCATCAATATCAGTGCCGGCGCAAGGCTTGCGGTCTTCGATATTCAGGAGGTCCGGGAGATCACTGCCTATGATGAACTGGAGCTGGATACCCTGGGAGATCAGAAAACCGCACTGTTCCTGATCATGTCTGATACGGACAGCACGTTTAACTTCCTGATCTCCATGATCTACTCTCAGCTTTTCAACCTGCTCTGTGAAAAGGCGGATGACGTCTACGGCGGCAGGCTTCCGGTCCATGTCCGTTGTTTGATCGATGAGATGGCAAACATCGGCCAGATCCCGAATCTGGAGAAGTTGATTGCCACCATCCGAAGCCGTGAGATCAGCGCCTGCCTGGTGCTGCAGGCCAGATCCCAGCTGAAGGCTATCTACAAGGACAATGCCGATACCATCATCGGCAACTGCGATTCCCAGATCTTCCTGGGCGGTTCAGAACCTACCACACTGAAGGAACTGTCTGAAGCACTGGGCAAAGAAACCATTGATACCTTCAACACTTCGGACACCCGAGGCAACAGCCCGAGCTACGGCACCAATTACCAGAAGCTGGGAAAAGAGCTGATGGCGCGGGACGAGCTTGGTGTCATGCCCGGCGGCAAATGTATCCTGCAGCTGCGCGGCGTCAGGCCCTTCCTCTCGGACAAGTACGATTACACCCAGCACCCCATGTACAAGTACACGGCAGACTATGACAAAAAATACACCTTTGACATCGAGAAATATCTTCACAGACGTATGAAGCTGAAAAAGGATGAGGTTTTCGATGTGGTGGAGGCATAAGGCAGCCAACCGGCTGCCGATACATAGCGGTTCGGATCAAAAGTCCGGGCCGCTTTGTTGTCTGATAAAGGCCAGACGCACCCACTGCCTGTAGAGGCGAAAGAGTCGAGGGGTATGGCAATGGACCGGATAAGTCAGACAAACTATTCCACCCCGCAAATGGGGAACTTTTAAGGAGGCCTTGTATGGCATTTTTCAACAGTGCAGTCGGCGTACTGCAGACTCTCGTTGTGGCTCTTGGTGCCGGTCTTGGTATCTGGGGCGCGATCAACCTGCTGGAGGGTTACGGCAACGATAACCCCGGCGCAAAGTCCCAGGGCATGAAGCAGCTGATGGCCGGCGGCGGTGTCGCGCTCATCGGCATCACCCTGGTACCTCTTCTTTCCGGCCTGTTCGGCTGATCAGGTCCGGAAAGGGATGCGGGATCAAACCCGCATCTTACATAGCCGCTGACATCCTTGAGATGCCGTCTGGCTTTGGTAAAATGGAATCAGAATCAGGAGGAATACGCGATGTTTCTGCTTAAACTTATAGCCAAAATACTTCTTCTGCCGGTGATCCTTATCCTCGGTATTCTGCGCCTTCTGGTGCATATAGGCATCAACCTTTCTTCGATCGTCCTGGGCGGTCTGATGCTGATCGTATTCGGCTGCATCGTCTTCACGATCATTCAACACATCTGGAACTCTATGGGCATCCTGATTGTAATGGAGGTCTTCCTGGTAGTGATAACTGCAGGAGCCGGTTTGATAGAAGGCCTGTTGGATATTGCCAGCGATAGCTTGGGCGGTTTCATGAGATCATGAGCCGCCTTCTTTTTTGGAGATTGTCACACATAATTCAAAGACCTGTGGTATACTATGCCCGTGTCGGGAGTTCGAGATCTCGGCAAATCGAAATTGTTGAATTCACCCGCTATTTTTGTTATAAAAGGTGGTGTCTGATATGGATATAACTAAGAAACAGTTTAGTTCCTATATGATAGCCGCGTTTTCTATTGCGTGGCCTCTTCAGATTATTGCAAGTATTTTTGCTTTGAGAGGGAATCTGACTGCATTTCAGCTTTTGCTCTCGGTGACTATGTTCGCACCCTTTGCGGCAACGCTCGTGGCACGTATCCCGTTAAAATGCATGGGCTGGAAGCCAAGACTTAAAGGGAAAGTGCGATATATATTTGTTGCCCTTTGGCTGAATTCAGTTTTGATGGTACTTGGGGCAGGCCTTTTCTTTTTGATCTTCCCGAAATCCTTTGATTCAGAACTTACTTTTTTTACCGCCACACTTATTGCCCGGGCAGGTGAGCAAGCTGTGGAACAACTTGCGGCTCAGGGGTTTACCGTACAGATGTATCTGATTATAAGTGCCGCGCAGGCTTTTGCGATTGCGCCATTTATAAATATGCTTTTTGCATTGGGCGAAGAAGTCGGCTGGAGAGGTGGAATGGAACCTTACCTGAAAGAAAAGTTTGGGACAGCAAAGGGTCGATTACTGAGTGGCCTTATTTGGGGAATATGGCACTGGCCTATAATAATTCTTGCTGGATATGAGTATGGTATGAGTTATATAGGTGCTCCTGTTCTTGGGCCCATCGTATTTTGCTTTTTCACTACCGCAACCGGAATCCTGATTGACTGGATATATGAAAAAACACATTGTATTTGGTTTCCGGCACTTATGCATGGAGCCATAAATGCATTTGGCACAGTATTTCCATACCTTGCAAAGGCTGAGTACAGCAGATATTCCATCTTTGGCCCTGCATACATCGGACTCATTTCAATGATTCCTTTATTGATTGTTTCAGGCGTTATAATGGCAAAAGCAGCAAAGGAAAGTTAGTAAAAAATCGAACAATTCCCGTTTGCCGGGATCAACAACTGAATAAGACCATTACATAGCCGGAGTCTGACACGCGATCAGTCCCCGGCTTTTGCGCGTTCTGACGAGCCACGCGGCCGAGCTTGCTCGGCCATGTGGCGACCACGCGTTCAGTTTCAGAAGCATCGCTTCTGAAACCTCATGCCCTTTTTCTGCGGCACAGGTGCACATGCGCTGCAGGAAGAGGGCTTTTTCATTATCACCCGCAAATCGTGGAAGCAAAAGGAGGAAACACTTTATGGCATTTTTCAACAGTGCAGTCGGCGTACTGCAGACCCTCGTCGTGGCTCTCGGTGCCGGTCTCGGCATCTGGGGAGCTATCAACCTGCTTGAAGGCTACGGCAACGATAACCCCGGCGCGAAGTCCCAGGGCATGAAGCAGTTGATGGCCGGCGGCGGCGTCGCCCTCATCGGGATCACCCTTGTTCCCTTGCTGTCAGGCCTCTTCGGTTAAGCAAAGGAGGTAGCAGCCCTTGGATGCGATTCTCCAGCAGATCGCTGACTGGCTCAAGGGAATGCTGGTGGATGGCATCATGAACAACCTCTCAGGCATGTTCGATGCCGTCAACAGACAGGTGGCCGACGTAGCCGCCCAGGTCGGGAGCACCCCGGCGAGCTTCTCGCCGGGCGTGTTCGCCCTGGTGAGGAATATCTCCGAAACTGTCATCATTCCCATTGCAGGCATGTTCCTGACATTCATTGCCTGCTATGAGCTGATCCAGCTGATCATCGAACACAACAACCTGGCAAACTTTGAAACCTGGATTTTCTTCAAATGGATCTTTAAGACCTTTGTGGCCGTCATGCTGATCACCAACACCTTTAATATCGTGATGGCGGTCTTTGACGTGGCGCAGCACGTGGTAAACGCCAGTGCCGGGATCATTTCCGGCTCAACAGCTGTGGATGCGGCAACGCTCGAAACCATAAGGGAGTCTCTGGAGGCAATGGAGCTGGGAGAACTGCTGGGACTCTTTCTGCAGTCCTTTATCGTCCAGATCTGTTCCACGATTCTGTCCGTCGCGATCTTCGTGATCGTCTACGGCCGTATTATGGAGATCTATCTGATGACGAGCCTGGCACCCATTCCCTTCTCGACCTTCGGGAACAGAGAGCAGAGCCACATTGGCCAGAACTATCTGAGAGCCCTGTTTGCCCTCGGCTTCCAGGGATTTCTGATCATGATCTGCATCGCCATCTATGCGGTCCTGGTCCAGACGGTATCCTTCTCGGATAACATCATCGGATCGATCTGGGGCGTCATGGGATACACAGTGCTTCTGTGCTTCTCACTCTTCAAGACCGGGTCCCTGGCAAAATCGGTTATGAGTGCCCATTAAGGAAGGAGGTCCGACATGGCATCATATATCCCTGTCCCCCGGGATCTTACGAGGGTCAAAACAAAAGTCTTTTTAAACCTGACCAAAAGGCAGCTCATCTGCTTCGGACTGGCGGCGCTCATCGGTGTGCCGTCTTTCTTTTTGATCAAGAGTGTCGGAAGCACGAGTCTCGCCGCCATGAGCATGATCATCATCATGATCCCCATGTTTCTTCTGGCGATGTACGAGCGCGACGGGCAGCCCCTGGAGGTCATTGCAAAGCACTTCATCGAAACGAAATTCATCCGGCCAAAGGTCCGGCCCTATCAGACGGACAACTACTACGAGATCCTTCACAGGGCGGCGATGGCGGAAAAGGAGGTAGACGAAATTGTTTCAGTTCAAAGGAAAAAGAAATGAGAAGCGGTCACTGAAGCTTCCCCCGGGACTTTCCAAAAAGGATCAGAAACGGGTGCAGGAAGTCATCGACCGCGCAAGGAAGAATGACGGGATCCCCCGAACCGCTCAGCAGTCGATTCCCTTTGACCGGATGTTCCCTGACGGCATCTGCCGTGTCGGCAGCTTTTATACCAAGACTATCCGGTTCCAGGATATTAACTACCAGCTGGCCCAGCAGGAGGACAAGACCGCGATCTTTGAGGAATGGTGCGGATTCCTGAACTTCTTCGACAGCTCCATCCACTTCGAGCTCAGCTTCATGAACATGACGACGGACGCGGAGAGCTTCGAAGCCGGGATCCGAATCCCTTATCAGAAGGATGAGTTTAACAGCGTCCGGGACGAATACTCCGAGATGCTGAAGAACCAGCTCGCCCAGGGCAACAACGGCCTGACCAAGACCAAGTTTCTGACCTTCGGCATTGAGGCGGACTCCATGAAGCAGGCAAAGCCGAGGCTTGAGCATGTTCAGAACGATCTTCTGAACAACTTCAAGCAGCTTGGCGTCCGGGCCGAGGTCTTAAACGGCTATGAGCGACTGAAGCTGATGCACGATATGTTCCACATGGGCGATACCGAGGATAAGTTCCGCTT
>Ga0208297_1002454_pt1 | contig 10820 bp, 11 predicted proteins | sample LMS_cellobiose_e_FD_187367 | JGI IMG/M metagenome (GOLD analysis project Ga0208297, IMG submission 187367) | Rumen-fistulated moose microbial communities from Alaska, USA - LMS_cellobiose_enrichment (SPAdes) (version 2) | ecosystem: Host-associated > Mammals > Digestive system > Stomach > Rumen... | reverse complement strand
ATCCTCCGCCCCGCGCTGCTCCGTCTTATAGTTCAGGTATTCGCTCGTGGTCTCATCCACCTTCACGAAGGCCTCGATTACTTTGCCGAGGGTCTCCGGATCCTCCGAAACCAGCTTGCTGAGATCCGGGAGCTTGCCCTCCTCCTGCCCCGGCAGCTTGCCGGTGAGCTTTTTATAGAGCGCGTTGGCCTCTTTGGCGCCAGCTACCATGGCGTCGTACTTGGGAGAGCTGCCCCGGAATCTCGTCCTCAGATCGTCTACCTTGAAGCCGGTCTCCTCGTTCTCCACCTTCCGGGAGACTTGGGCCAGGGAGTCCGTCAGCCCGCCCAGGGTATGCTTCCGGCTGGTGGAGGAGACCTCCTTCAGATCGGGCTTCGGCTGCTCCGGCAGGGGCGTGAAAGGCGTGTCCTCCCGGTATAATTTGGCGGTTTCATTAAAGCATAGGTCGATCTGCGTAAAGAGATTTGAGGCGTTGGGGTTTTTCGGCTTCAGATTCTCCGGCTTGTATTTCCCTAACTGCTGGTCCGTCATCACCGTAAGCTCTCCGTACTTGATGTCCGCTTTCAACTGTGAGAGGCGGTAGGCGGCAGCGTTCAGCTCCTCTTCCGACAAGCCCCGCCCTCGGAGGGTGAACTTCAGCATTTCCGGCGTCAGGCTCTCCAGTTTTTTCGCCATGCTCTGGGAGACGACCCGAAGCTTTTTGGGGCTTTTCGAGCTCAGGCCGAAGGTGCTGTCGTTATCAAATAACTGGATGCCTCTGAGCTGCCCATCCTGGTCGATATCGTACGTCATGTTGCCCCGGTGACGGTCCTCGTTGTTGCAGAGATAATCCAGCACCTGGCAGTCCGCCAGCTGCCGGTTCAGTTTCCGGCGGTTTTCTTCCTTCTGGAAGGGATTGATGGCCACATGCTTGAAGAGCTCGGGCTTTTTGATCAGGTCCACGCCCTCTGCATAGTCCATAAAGGTGCCCTCGGTGACCTTGCCGTCCTCCCCGATGAAGCGCATATTGTCCGAGCGGCACACCATCTTTGAGCAGCCCAGGAGGCCCGCCACGGCGCTCAAGGCCGTGTTCCGATTGTCGATGCGCTGCCCCTCGCCGATCTCCAGACGCTCGGCGTTGATATCCAGGGCTATGTTGTCCTTAAAATTATACCATAGCAGCAGACACTTTTCCACTATTATCATTGATTTTTCGCGGTTATCTGTCGATAATTGTGGGATGCAGATTGAACTGTTCTACATCCTTTGCTATAATTGAAAAAGAAATATCAGCGAGGTGGCAGTATATGAGAAAGCCAAACCGTACCCTTTGGGTGTTCAAATATCTTTGGGAGAATACAGACGACGAGCATCCTGCAACTATAGCTGAGATCATTGCCTTTCTTGAAACGCAGGGTATTACCGTTAAGGACTACCGTGCAATTCAGGCAGACATTGCAGACCTGACAACGATGGGTATTGACATCATCGAGGATAGGTCCCGGCATTATGAATACAGCATCGGAAATCGGCATTTTGAGGTACCGGAAGTGAAGCTTCTTGTGGATGCCGTTCAGTCTTCACGGTTTATCAGCCAAAAGAAGAGCAAGGCACTTATCAAGAAGCTTTCGGCCTTTGTCGGGCCCCAGGATGCAAGCATCATCAAGCGGCAACTCTATGTCGATCAGAGGTTCAAGGCAACGAATGAGGGCATCATGAGGATCGTGGATTCCATCCAGGACGCCATAGCGGAGAAAAAGAAAGTCACGTTCCAGTATTTTGATTATTCGCCGCTGAAGAAAAAGGTGGCAAGGCACGATGGAGCCTATTATGTAGTTTCTCCGTATTCTATGATCTGGAGCGGAGATAACTATTATATGGTCGGCCATTCTGAGGATAAGGATGCTGTTCAGAAGTTCCGCATTGATCGGATCGACCATCTTTCTATTGTAGATGCTCCTCGTGTAAAGCCTCCGAAAGGCTATAATGTGGGCGATTTCTTCTCCCAAGAGTTCTCCATGATGAGCGGTAAAGAGACTGAGGTAGAACTGCTCGTCGAAAATGACCTGATGAACAACATCATCGACCACTTCGGGGAAGGAGTGAAGACAGAGATCGTGGATGATGCGCATTTCAAAACGAAGGTTACAGTCGGTCTCAGCAACACCTTCTACGGATGGCTGTTTGCCTCACGAGGAAAAATCAAGCTCTTGAAGCCTCAAGAGGCAATTGATGATTTCAATTCTATCATAAATGCCTATCATTCATCTACATAATTCTCGTGTGAGACCTGCGTTTTTACGCAGGTCTCATGGATTCGAGCGGCTTTTCCTTCAAACGAAGTGGCAAAAGAAATTTTTGAAGAAACAACGCTAACAGCGGTACTTAATCCGATTGGCTTATTATAATGCGTTAGCTTCGCCGATATACTCCTATCAGTACGAAAAAACGCTGATAGGAGTGATAATGTGGACTCGCGGCTTGTAGGTAAAAGAATCCAGATGGTCCGTAAGGAGCGTGGTCTCACGCAGGAACAGCTCTCCCAGCTCGTGGATCTTTCGCCCAACTATCTTAGCAACATTGAGACCGGGCTGAAGACGCCGAAGCTGGATACCTTCGTAGAGATCATCAACGCCCTCCAGTGTGATGCTAATTCTCTCCTGGCTGATGTGGTGGACGCGACCACAGCCAAGGAGAGCGGGCAGTTATCCAAGGCGCTGGCTGAGCTGCCGGCAAGTGAACAACGAAGAATCCTGAAGGTCGTTGAGGTTCTCATTGCTGAATCAAAGAAACAAACCTGATTTCGCCCCTATGTGATAAACATAGGGGTTTTTTCAGCTTTCTCCATGATTCGACAGCATTTGACAATGCTCTATGCTATTATAATAACGCTAATAGCGTTATTAACAACTAAAAGAAGTATAAAGAGGTAAATGAGAAATGGAGAAAGATGAAATCATGCTTGGATTAGAGGACGACCTCGGATCAATCGTTATGACCCAGCATATCACGCCAGGTATTTTCTATGTGGCTGCCGTGATGGGCGAAGAGGCGATTGCACACGAATACTACATAGCTGAAGGAAACTGTGATGAGCTCTCCCAGGATGCGAAGCGATACGGGCGACCCTTAGAGCATCATCCAGAGTATCTCTGCTATCCAGCCAGCTCTCCGGACAACGGAAGAATGGTCATTGAATATGAAGCAAACCGATATTTGAAGAAGCAGGGCTTGCCACTCATGGAATGCGAAAGATTGCTGGCCATAGCGGATTATGGGAGAGAGTTTGAACCGGAGTATTTCGGCGATTACCCAGCGCCGCTTTATACTCCAAAAGGATTGACGCTCCGATACATTACATTGAAACCGGGCATCTTCCTTATAGAAACAGATAAACTTGATAAAGTCATCGCAATCTGTTACCCGATCTGGAACAGCGAATTTTCAGACTATACCAAGTCCAAGGGAGAGCAGTTCACATACGATCAGTTGCGCGGTATAGATAACACCGAGGGTTATCTCTTCTTCGCAGAAGAAAACGCCTGCCTTGCGCTGTTTGAACTATGGCCAGTGAGCCAACAGCTAGAGAAATCTAAGCGGATCAACGCAGCGGCGATGATGAACGCCATCTGGAAATACCATCCGACCTATGCTGCTTCCCATAATATCAGAGAGCAAGCGGGATTGAACGATGGCTTGGCTTTGCTGGCAATCTCTTTGGGTATCGACATTGACCTGCAGGGGAGCACAGATAATTTGATTCCCATATTTGAGGGCGAGGGAACTGACTACCTCAACATATAGAACCTTTATTCGAGTAATGAACTGAGACCTGCGCAAAAACGCAGGTCTCAATTTTGCCACTTGATTTTCAAATATCGATGCGCTATAATCCTAACCGTAACGAGCCGTAACAGATAAGACGAAGGGGAGGTATGACCATGAGACACAAGGACACAGAACTGATGCAACGCATCCGTGAATTCGCGGAACAGTTCTATATTGAGAATGGCCGTTCTCCCAGCACCGCCGAAATCGGCGCAGTTGTAGGCGTTACTAAGGTCACCGTCCACAGGTATTTAGTTGACATGTCCGGGAAAGGAATGATCGACTACGATGGCAAGACCATAACCACGCACAGAACGTCCATCGCCAAGCATGGAGTGACGACTGCGAGAGTATATCGGGAGGCAATCCCGTGTGGAACGCCAGAGACAATTGACGCGGCTGTTGACCAATTCGTTCAGTTGCCATCCGTCATTTTCGGGGAAGGGAATCTTTACATCGTTCCTGCCCACGGCGATTCCATGATTGAAGCCGGAATTGATGATGGCGATATGGTCATTGTTGACGCCGACAGAGAGCCGAGTATCGGGGATAAAGTCATTGCGCTTGACGGCGAAGGCCAGAACACCTTAAAGACCCTGCTTTATGACACAGAACAGTCCAGGTACTATCTCCATCCAGAAAACCACATGCTGAAGGACATCTATGTGGATGAGCTGACTGTTCAGGGCGTTGTCAGGTTCATTATCAAGAAAGGATAAGGCGGGGTCAATGGCAAAAAGAAAATACGGCGGGGCGATGCTTCCGGATTACCCTCCGGACGAGCCGCCCTGGGATGGATGCGCTCCTTTCTTCCTTGCAAAAGAGCTGGATCGCCTCCCATTGGATACGATGGGGCCTATTGTCAGTATGCGAGACCCCTTTAATCCAGAGTTTGAAATCATCTGCGCAAATCCCTATCACAACAACATTGAGCGGATCGGTTCCTTCAAGCAATTCCTTATGGGCCGGTTCTATTCGGATTACATCAGCTTCCTGAAGACGAAAATCGAAGAAGGGAGCCTCAGAATCGGTAAACGGAGCTCTATCGTGCCGCAACCGGATTCCGTGCTTGTCAGCAAAGCAGAAGTCGAAAGAATGGTTATCGCTCCGCCACGGATGAAATACTACATGGAATACTCCCGCAGCGTCGTGGAGATCTATATGCGATATGTCTCGGCAGACGATATTTTGGTCTACAGCGTGGACGAGGTCTTCATTGACGCCACCCATTATCTCAGCACATACAAAATGACGGCCCATGAGTTTGCCATGACGATGATCCGGGATGTCATGCAGGAAACGCGCATCACGGCCACCGCAGGCATCGGAACAAATATGTACTTGGCAAAGGTGGCTATGGACATCGTTGCCAAACACATGCCGGCAGACAAGGACGGGGTGAGGATAGCCGAACTCGACGAAATGAGCTATCGGGAAAAACTGTGGTGCCATCGTCCGCTGACCGATTTCTGGCGAGTAGGACGGGGCATCGCAAGAAAGCTGGAGAGCAACGGGCTATATACGATGGGCGATGTGGCCCGGTGCTCCGAAGGTTCAGAGAGTTCCTACTATAATGAAGATTTCCTATATAAGCTCTTTGGGGTGAACGCGGAACTGCTGATTGACCATGCCTGGGGTTGGGAGCCAACAGAGATCGCAGATTGCAAAGCGTACAAGCCTGAAACAAAGAGCCTCAGCCAGGGACAGGTGTTATCCCGCCCGTACACATTCACAGAGGGGCGTATTGTAGTCAGAGAGATGGCAGATCAGCTCTCTATGGATCTTGTTCGCCAGAGTCTGTTTACAGATCAGGTTGTCCTTGATGTGGGGTATGACATTGAAAACCTAAAAGACCCCAAGATCGCATCAAAGTATAAAGGCCCGATTGAATCAGATCACTACGGGCGCGAAGTTCCTAAGTCCGTTCACGGCTCTCAGAACCTTGGACGGCACACAACCTCAACTGCCCGCATTATGGACGCCGTTGCAGCGATCTACGACCGGATTGTAGATAAGTCGCTGCTGGTGCGACGATTCAACGTCGCGGTCACGCATCTATTGTACCAAGAAGAAATCAAGAAAGAAGAGGTCCCGGAACAGCTTGATCTTTTTACAGACTATGAGAAGCTAGAGAAAGAAAGAAGGGCTGAAGATGCGGAGTTGGAACGCGAGCACCGTATGCAGAAGGCTCTCTTGGATATAAGGGACAAATTCGGCAAAAACGCCATCGTCAAGGGATTGAATATGCAGGAAGGTGCCACCGCAATGGAACGGAATAAACAGGTCGGCGGCCACAAAGCGGGTGATTGATATGAGTGAAGAGTTTCCTGACGCAAAGATGGAATATAAGGACATCTTTGATCGTGAACATCACGTATCAAAGAAACATCCTCAAATGAGCCGCATCAATCGTGCGGCGCAGTTTGCTCCCTTTGCTGCTTTGACCGGATATGATGACCTGGTTCGTGAGTCAGCCCGTGAAACAGAGGCACAACGGTTTCTGGATGAGAATAGCATTGAAGAGCTGAACGATAAGCTCGTATTCCTGTTTCAGCAGAGTGACCCGCCGGAGGCTGCCTTTACTTATTTCGTGCGTGATGCGAAAAAGGCCGGCGGCAAGTATGTGACCGTAAATGGGAAAGTAGCTCGCTATGACGAATATGAGCAAAGCATCATGCTTGAAAATGGAGAAGTTATCTTTATCGAAGACATTTCTCAAATTGAGTGTGTTGCGTTCAATACATTTTGGGATTGCTGATTCCCGGAGGTGCTATGCTGGAGTATTATGAGGTTGATCCTTTGCCGGAAGTCTGCCGTCATTGTATAGAGGCAGCAGGGGAGGATGACTGCTACAATTGCGACTATGCTTTAGATCGCTGGCACTTGACGCCGGAAAGCGAAGAACGATTGCAAGAACTGAAAATGATAAGACGCGAAGCCAGATCACATAAGGACAAAAATCTTTATAAGAGGAGGCAAGAATCCAAATGAGCAAAACCTCACAACCACCGTTACCACCGCTGCCGCAAAAAAGGAAACCGCTTCCGATGGACAAACCACGCACCACCAGGCAGGATTGGGAGAAGTATATCAACACCCAAATCCGCAACTATATGAAATTCGAGCATAAATCCAATAATCCGGGGCTCATAGAAGCGTTTGACCTGACAGGAGAAATGCTCACCCGGCGCAAGCAGGTTTTGCTTGATTCGTTGCCACAAGTAATCAGCAGATACCCGGATTTCCAATCCAGAGATCCAAATGTAATAGGAGATAGATGGGTCAATCTGAATACATCCTTCTTCAGCTATTCGTTCCTTGAATCACATACCCATATTCTTCTCGCCGCCTCAATATGGATATTGGACCATATTGAGGTAGGAGATGTGTTTCCGCTTCTCCCAAAGGATGACGAGTTACTTGATGACTATTACGATCTTGATGTTTGGGACCCTCAGTATTCAGACGAATTGCTTGCCAGCGTTCAATACGTTTTGGCAAATAGAAACGGAGAACCGGAAGTAACGAAGAGCCGGCTCAAAAAAGTTCTCACGGACGTGCCGACAGCCGCAAATCAGCAGCACGTCGATACGCCAAACCGGAAGGCGTTTGACAGCATAATCTCCATGATCCCGCAAAAGGACATAGATCATGCGGTAAAAGCATTTGAAGATCTGTTTCAGAAGTGGACTGACCGTTTCTTCGCAGAATTATTCCCCCTGCAAAAGGAGCTAGATTCTCTGCTCCAGACCTACGAAGAGAAACGCATTCTGTACAACGAAGTCTGCGACCAAATTGCGGAATCTGTCGATGAGTTGGATCGTTACAGGAAATCCAGAAGAGAAAGCGCAAAGAAAAAGCCGGTCATTGTGCCGGCAGTTCCTAAGATGCAAGTACAGCTTCCCAGCTTTGAAGCGCCTTCACTGTCACGGATGTCCAGTGCGTTGCTGTCAAGGGACATGGAACTTGATAAGATCACGGCCAAGTTGTTCACAAAGTTTGAGGAACTGGAGCGCCTGGATAGCGAAGCAGACGATGTGTTAGACGAAGTTGAAGAAGCGACGGATGAAGTCAGCAAATATGTACTGAGCACTATGCGAGGCAGCTACTATGAGCATCCGGATCGCAAGCCGCTTCCTATCAAAGACGCCTATGAGCTTTGCTTTGCCTTGTTATATATGATAGATTCCGGAAGCGATCTCCCGTGGATATATGGTGCAGGGTTCGGGCTGATGCAAGAGGTTACCGAGTGCCTGCCTTGGGGTATCGCAGGATACAATGAAGAGGATGATGCTTTCTCGAATGAGTTCAAATATAAGGGCAAGAAAAGCAATATTCCGGACTGGAACGAAAGAAAGTACCGTCGCAAGGATGACTACTTTGCAAGAAGTATGAGCCAGCTCCTATATGAAGAGACCGGCTGCATTTTGCCAAGAAACATGCACCTCTACGACCGCAGAACGAAAGCGTTGAGCAAATACGGCGTAAAAGATGATGAAATGGCATACCTGCTCTCGACTATGACCGCTCTGGCCCATGCCCGGCGTCAGCGCATTGCGCAAAACCTGGATGAAGAGTTTGATGATGAAGATGCACAGGAAACGATAGGGGAGACCGGGGAAGATAATACCGCTGCGTACCGCGAGGAAATCAAGCGCCTGCGCACGGCGCTTCACGATGCGGAAAAGGCGGCACGGGATGCACGAAAGTCGCTCGAAGACAACAAGACGCAGGCAATTATCGAGCACCGCGAGCTTGCAGATCTCCGAGAATTGGTGTTTCGTCAAAATGAAGAAGATCTTGCGGGTGAAGATGAACTGGCCAAGGACACGGGTGTGTTTCCCTACACCGTACAGCGGGATACCTTGGTCTTCGGTGGACATGATTCGTGGACCAAGGCAATCAAGAAGCTCTTAACCGGGAACATCCGCTTTGTCAGCAAGGATTATGTGTTCGATACTTCCATCATCCGACATGTAGATGTTGTCTGGATTCAGCCTAACGCCCTCTCACATAAGCAGTATTACCGGATCGTAGATACCGCTCGCCAGTATAAGCGGCCCGTCCGGTATTTCCTCAGCGCGAGTGCGCAAAAATGCGCAGCGCAGATTGCTGACAATGATTCAGTTTTATAAACTCAAAAACACTCAAAAACGATTTGACGCCTCGTTCATCGATTGAACAGAGGCGTCATTCATTATACGAGGCCGGTTGTCTAATTGAAAGGCCATATGCATTATTTGAGAGTTTCGATACAATTCATCTTCTTGCAGTATGGGCAAACATTGATTGCCTTCAATTTGGGATAGGGCCCCTTCCCGAAGGTGGCACAATGTTGACACCATATTTGCCCGCATTTCGTGCATCGCTTCATGTTACCACCCGATCTTTTGCACACGTCACATCTCATGTTATGCTCTCCTTTCGGCAGTTTCCAAATAGCGATAATTGGGAGGAGCTATCTTCAGTCCTACTCTCCTTCGCCTAAAAGACCCTTGAATGCTTCAACTATATCGTTGACGAAAAGTTGTTTGTCTCGGAACTCTGGTCGGCACGAAATCACGACTGGAATACTATCAAACCACGCAGTTCCCTCTACATATGCTGTGCATCCGCGAGGCCTGGGAATAGGACGGGGTAACGTCCTCCCTGGAGGCGATCTCGGCGATATACGCCTGGGCGGTCTCGTCCAGATAGGACAGCTCTACGCCAACGGAAAAGGCGATCCGCCCCTTGTCTACCAGGTCCAGTAATTCAGGATTGAGATAGGTCAGCCGGATATATCGCTGTACCGTTCTGCCGCTTTCGGTATCGGAAACAGCATCGCGGGACTTGTGGCCAACTTGTCCACATCTTTTTCCTCGCCGATCCAACGCCTCCAGCTTCAAGCGGTAGGCAAAGGCCTTTTCACTCGGCAGAATATGCTCCCGGTGCAGATTGCTGTCCACCAGCTCCACCGCCGCTGCGTCCCGGTCGATCTCGCGGACGAAGGCCGGAACTGTCGCCATCCCGGCTCGCTTCGCCGCGTGGAGTCTCCTGTGCCCGGAGATCACCTCATATTCACCGAGGCTGCCCTCCAGCGGCCTTACCAGCAGCGGGGACATGATCCCATGCTCCCGGATGCTTTCGGTCAACTCATCCATCTCCGCATCGTCCAGGACCTTATAGGGATGGCCCTCAAAGGGATGGAGCTTGCTGATCGGTATTTCTGTGATATGATTGTTGTTCTTATCTGGCGTCCTCGCGGACGCATCCCATTGGTTATCCATTCATGACCTCCTATACTCGTCTTGGATATAAACATCTATCATCTTTTCACCCCACGTATGCGCTTCGTCCAGCGCGACACAGAGCATCTGCGCAGCTTTAGAACTCGTGCCCGATGCTTTCTCCAAAAGCTGGTGCAGCACGTTGCACAGTCTGCGGGAATCCCGGAGCAGAATGGGAAATCCCGGCGGAAAGATTTCTCTGGTTGTCTTGCCGGCCAGAACGCGCCGACAAAACTCTTCCCGTTTGAAGATGGTTCGCTTTACCTTTTCGTCGAGACTGCGCAGTTCTTCTCCCGTCAATCGAACCGTCAGCTCACATTGCCGTTTTTTCATCGTCATCCTCCCTGCCGTAGTGAACTGCGATCTCCCGGTAACACGCCTGTAACTCAGAGAGAGCCTTCTCCAGCTCCGGGATATCAATAAAGCCTGTTTTATAGGCTCGGGCCAGAATATCATCAAGGCGGCGGCCTGGACGATTGAGCATGATACGCAACGCCTCGCAGTCCGGCTGCGGCGTATGGATCAACTCGGCAGCGCTGAGTTCGCTGCGAACATACTTGGAACAGTCTGTCCCGGCCTCCTTTGCATGGCGCTTGACCATATCCATTTCTTTTTGCGTGAGCCTTATGCGGAGGCGCTGGTCTCGATTGCTGCGGACAGGCTCGGACTCAGCCGGCGCCGGGGTCTCAGGGACCTCCCTGAAAGCTGTCTGTGGGGGCAAATCTTGCTAATGTTTGTCAAGTC
>Ga0208297_1002453_pt1 | contig 10820 bp, 7 predicted proteins | sample LMS_cellobiose_e_FD_187367 | JGI IMG/M metagenome (GOLD analysis project Ga0208297, IMG submission 187367) | Rumen-fistulated moose microbial communities from Alaska, USA - LMS_cellobiose_enrichment (SPAdes) (version 2) | ecosystem: Host-associated > Mammals > Digestive system > Stomach > Rumen... | reverse complement strand
AGTTGGTAAAATAAAGGAGCCTTTTCGCAAGATGGGAGAAACGGAAGAAATGAAGAACAAAAAGAAGCTCATATTCGCGGCGCTGGGCGTTATAGCCTTCGCGCTGTTCGCCTTCGTTTTGAGGCCGCCGGAGGCGCTCTCCGCCGCGGCGGAGGCGAGAGGCAGCACGGGGGTCTGCGCGATGCGCATAGCAGGAGTGCTGCTGCTGGCGGTATTCTGGTGGATAGGCGCGGTTTTGCCCGACTGGGGCACCGCGATAGTAATGCTCTGCCTCTGGGTTCTGCTCAGCGGGCAGCCCTTCAAATACGTATTTCAGACCTTCTCGGGCAGCACAGTCTGGCTCTTCGTGGGCGCCTTCCCGCTGGCGGCGGCCGTGACGAAGTGCGGCCTTCTGAGAAGGATATCGCTCAAGCTCATGAAGCTTTTCCCGATGAGCTTTTTCGGGCAGGTGCTGGCCTCTCTCACCGTGGGCACCATCTGCACGCCGCTCATCCCGAGCGCCTCGGCGAAGGGAGTTCTGGGCGCAAACATCTCAAGAAGCACGAGCGACGCGCTGGGCTACGCCAGCGGCTCGAAGGCGAGGACGGGGCTTTTCGTGGCCTCGTGGGTCGGCTTCGGGGTCATGTCCGTGGCGTTCGTGAACGCGAGCGTGACGGCGCTGGTAGTTCGCGGGACTATTCCCGATCAGTCGCAGGTGACGTGGCTGAGCTGGTTCGTTGCCATGATACCCTGGCTCGTAATAGTTTTCGCCGGGATGCTTCTGGCGCTTTATTTCCTCTTCCGCCCGAAAAAGGGCGAGGAAGGGATTTCCAGAGACGAGCTCAGAAAGCAGCTCGAGGACCTGCCGCCCATGAGCCGGGACGAGAAGTTCGCCGCCGTCATCCTCGGCGCCTGCCTGATAATGTGGGTGCTCGAGAGCGTTACGGGCGTGGAGGCCACGATAGTGGCGCTTTTCGGCTCGCTGCTGTGCATAGCGGCCGGGATAATCAGCTTCGAGGACTTTGCCAAGGCCGTGCCCTGGACGATGATAGTCTTTTCCGGAACGGTAATGGTCATCGGCAATATGTTCTCGGCCGGCGGCATAAACGACTATCTGCAGGTCATCCTCGGCCCGGTGTTCGACAGCCTGAAAAACCCCGTGCTGCTGATAATCGTGATAGTTCTCGCGGCGAACATAGTGCGGCTCTTTATCGCCTCGCTCTCGGCGGTGGCGATGATATTCATGGCGATACTCGTGCCGATAGTTTCGGCCATGGGCATGAGCCCGTTCGTGACGGCGCTGATAATCTTCGCGGCGATACAGTGCTGGTTCACGACGTACCAGAACGGCGTTTATCTGCCGGCCTACCACACCGCGGAGGACACGATAAAGCAGAAGTATTCGGCCATAGGCTGCGCGGCTTACGAGCTGATTTCTCTCGCGGCGTGCCTGGCGAGCATACCGTACTGGCGGATGCTGGGGTATATAACAATGTGATTCACGAAAAGAGGAGCTTCCGAGACGGAAGCTCCTCTTTTTCTCGGCTTCCCCCTCGGGGGAAGCTGTCGAGCTGCGAAGCAGCGAGACTGATGAGGGGCGCCGCAAGTCTGCTTGCAGCCGATGAGGGCGCCCCAAACAGCTGCGGCAGAAGGAATTACGCCCCTCATCCGACCTCGGCCTGCGGCCTCGGCCACCTTCCCCACGAGGGGGAAGGCAAGAGCCTGCGGGCGGGACGAAGGGACGGGAGTCCACCTCATCTCGTCGTCGCGCGCTGCGCTGAGTCTCGGGCCGCCCTGCGGGCAGCCCTCGCGCGCTCCGCGGCTCCTCCTCTCCCCACGGAAACCGCTTCGCTGGGTTTTCGCGGGGGCCCCATTGTGCCCTTCGGGCCAATCCACCTCTGGCCCACCGTCGTGTCAGCCGGTTTCCGTCCGCCTGCGCGGCCGAAAACCGGGACACTTCCTCGAAATCAGCTCGCTGCATCCGCCACTGGCGGCGCTTCGCTGATTTCCCCTCAAGGGGAATGCAAGGAGCTCTTTATTACTGCGGCAGAAACTTCAGCGCCCCTCATCTCGTCGTCGCGCGCTGCGCTGAGTCTCGGGCCGCCCTGCGGGCAGCCCTCGCGCGCTCCGCGGCTCCTCCTCTCCCCACGAAAACCGCTTCGCTGGGTTTTCGCGGGGGCCCCATTGGCCCTTCGTCCGTCGAGCCACCTTCCCCACGAGGGGGAAGGCGAACAAAAAAGGAACAGGCTTTTGCCTGTTCCTTTTTTATATGCTTATGTACTTTTACAGGGACTTGATCTTCTTCAGGCCGAGGAGCGAGAGGATGGATACGCCGAAGCTGAACCACGCGCCGAAGGACGGGCCGAGGCTTCCCTTAGCGCCGAAGCCCTTGACCATCTTCCAGCTGGCGGAGCCGCTGCAGAACAGGCCGTAGATGAACGTAAAGACAAAGGTGATGATAACGAGCACGAGAGCGCACCTGAACAGAGTCCAGCCCATGGGGTTCTTCGTGACGAGCATGAAGATGGCGCCGATGATGACCAGCAGCGAGATGATGCCGAAGATCATTACGAGGATGGCGAAGAAGCCGCCGTTCGCATCAAGATCTTTGCCGCACTTGATCATGTTGAAGATGCCCCAGCCCTGAGTCTGGCTATCGCCGCCGAAGCGAATGATGGCCGCGAGATAATGGCAGACCATGAAGATGCCGAGCATGAGAGCGATGGCCGCCGCGACGAGATTGCCGATGCCGGACTTCTTCGCTGCGGGAGCGGGAGCAGCGGGAGCCGCGGGGGCTTCGCCGAGAGTCGCGCCGCAGGAAGTGCAGAACTTAGCGCCCTCGGGAAGAGGCGCGCCGCAATTTGTACAATTCATAGATTTCTCCTCCTGATTCGAGATTGCATGGATATGCAAATACACTTTAACATCTTTTTTCTATAAAGGCAAGCATAAAAAAGAAAGAAAGAGCAAGACTGTTGCCGCCTTGAAACAAATTGTAATCTCCGCGGGCGGCCTGAGGCGGGAGGCTCGGTTGCGCGGGGCGCGCGTTTGTGATACAATAGCCGAAAGAAAGGGGCGTGAAAGGCCGTGACGAAGGGAGAAAGGCTCTCGCAGCTGATAGCTCTGGACGTGAAGATACCGCAGCTGACCTTCAACCGCAAGACGATTTACACAGCCGAGATAAACGCCCTGCAGGCCGAAATGCTCGCCGACGCCTCGGCGCTCGCTCAGGAATACCGCCCGGAGGACTACGCCGAGCTTCGCCCCGAAAGGCAGGCCGAACTCATGGGCAGGAATCCCGACGGGAGCTCGAAGCGGAGGATATTCCGCCGCAGGAAAAAGGGCGGGGAATGACCGCGCGGGCGGAAGGCCGGAAACGAAAACAGGGGCCGCGGAAGCGGCCGCAGGGAGGATATATGAAAAAGCTGCTTGCTTTACTGCTCGCGCTGGCGCTTACAGCGGCGCTGGCGGGCTGTTCGATGCTCAAGCCGAAGGCGGCAAAGCCGCCGGAGGAAAATTCCGCGCCCGAGCAGGTGCAGGTGCAGGCGCAGGAGCCGCTGCAGCCGGAAAGCCAGGCCCCGGCGCAGGAGGGAGAGAAGACTCCGGAGCCGGCCGCGCCCGCGGATGAGACCGGGGACGATGGCGAGCCGCAGCCCGCGGCGGCGCTGGGAGTATACGCCGCGAGCGCGAGGCTGGAGGGCCGCGCCGACGACGGGGAGCAGACCCTCGTTTACACAATAGAATATGAAACGCTTTCGCTCGAAACGGGAGAGCCCGAAAAGCTCGCCGAAGCGATAGCGGCGCTCAACGCCGAAAGGCGCGAATACGCCGAGGCCGCGCGGGACGAGACCGCCGCCGAGGCAAACGAACGCTACGCCGAGCAGGAGGCCGAGCGCCCCGAGCCCCCCGAGGGGGAGACGGCGCCGCCCATAGCTCTGGATTTTGCCGCCGTTGCGGAGACAAGGCGGTTTTTCGTCACGCGCGCGGATACGAGAGTTTTAAGCGCGGTGGAGGTCATAACGCGCGAAACGGCCGGCGCGGCGGCGGAGGGCTATCTTGCCGTGACCATAGCGGCCGAGACGGGCGAAACGCTCGCCGCCGGGCAGGTATTTACGGACCTCGACGCGCTTTCCAGGGCCGTGTGCAAAAGGCTCGCGGAGAAATACCCGGAAGACGAAAGCCTCGAGAGCCTGGAGGAGGGCCTTCCGGCCCTTTTGAAGGATAACGCCGCCTGCTGGAGCCTCGGCGCCGAGGGCGCGGAATTTTACTTCCATACGGACTCGGGAAGGCTGCTGACGGCCTGCGTGAGCTACGCGGGGAACGCGGAGCTCTTCGAGCCCTACTACGCGGAGCCGGCCGAATACCGGGCCGAGCCGATATTTACGGACGAGGGCTTCGACGCCGACTTCGACGGCGACGGGCAGAGCGAGGAATTCCGGATAGAGAGAGTGAAGAGCGACGACGGCGGCGCCGACAGGCTGCTTATGTACACCGGGGACGGGGAGGATTACGAATCCTTCCGCTTCGAGGGCACGGGGCAGGAATACTATTACGTGGTCGCCGGCGAAAAGAGGTATCTCTACGTGAACGCCCTGAACGGCGAGGACTGGGGCTGGACCGAGGTCTATGAGCTCACGGGCGGCGAGGCGGAATACATAGGCACGGCGGAGGACAGCGCGCGCGACGCCTCGCGGTGCAGGATAATCCCCGGGCGCAGCCTGATGACGGACCCGCTGCGCTTCGCGATGGGAAGAAACGTTGACCTTCTGGGCGGCTTCGCGGCGATACGCATTTACCGCGTGGGCGAGGACGGCATGCCCGCCCCGCTCGACCCGATGTTCAATTCCGACGGCGAGAGCACCCTCACCCTCGCGCAGGACCTCGAGGTGCAGGGAGTGACGGGCAAGAAGGTGACCCTGCGCGCGCAGACGAAGCTGATGCTCCTGAGCACCGACGGCTCCTGGCGCGTGGACGTTTCCGACGGGCAGGGGATATACTCGATTTACGATACGCTCTCGGCGAGCGGCGAATACGTGAACGGCCTGGCCGTGAAGGACGTTTTCGTCGAGCTCGCGCCCGCGCAGACGGAAACGGAAACGGCGGGGTAAAGGCTTTTGAGCCGGGTATTTGACAGAATAATAAAAGGACAGCCTTTGAAAAAAGGCTGTCCTTTTTTTGGCGGGTACGGGGGGGGGAGCAATCAGACAGAGACAGGGCGCTTGCCTTCCCCTTGAGGGGAAATCAGCGAAGCGCCGCCAGTGGCGGATGCAGCGAGCTGATTTCGAGGAAGTGTCCCGGTTTTCGGCCGCACAGGCGGACGGAAACCGGCTGACACGACGGTGGGCCAGAGGTGCTGAGGCCGCAGGCCGAAGCGGATGAGGTGTAGCCCGCCGCAGCGGGCGTTTCTCTCTCGCCTGCGGGCGGGACGAAAGACGGGGGCCACCTCATCAGTCTCGGAGGCGTTGCCTCCGAGACAGCTTCCCCTCAAGGGGAAGCCGAGAATGCTTCGTTTTTAGGCGAAGCGCCGCCCCCGCCTTGCCTTCCCCTTGAGGGGAAGGTGGCGCGACGGACGCAAGTCCGGCGGGCCGAATGAGGTGTAGCCGCGGAGCGGCGTTATGATCCTTTCAATGCCTGCGGGGAAGAAAAAAGACGGGGGACGCCTGTAAAAGGCGTCCCCCGTGAGCTTATTTCATTTTTGTGAATCAGGGCTTTTCGCATCTGGTGATGGAGTTGATGACCGGCTGCCACTGGGGCTCGACGGCGCCGTTATCCCCCTGCGGGGTGGAGTAGCAGATATCGTCCACTACCTCGATGCCCTTTACGACCATGCCGAACGCGGCGTAGCTGCCGTCAAGCGAGGGATAGTCCACCTGGCAGATGAAAAACTGCGAGGAGGCGGAGTTCATATCAACGCTGTTTCTCGCCATGGAGATGGTGCCGCGCAGGTGCTTGAGGTCGTTTTTGGTATAGCCGTTATCGGCAAATTCACCCGTTATAGTGGTGCCCGAGCCGTAAAAGCCCGTGCCCGTAGGGTCGCCGCCCTGGATCATGAAGTTCGTAATTATGCGGTGGAAGGTTATGCCGTCGTAAAAGCCCTGATCGACGAGAGAGAGGAAGTTCTCGACCGTCTCGGGCGCCTTGTCGGCGCGAAGGCCGACGATGATCTCGCCGAAGTCCTTTACGTCTATCTTCACATAGGCGGAATACTTATCCTTTCCGCAGCCGGAAAGCAGGCAGCAGGAGACGAGAAGCAGAACTGCAAGCAGTATGACGGAAACGCGTTTCATTGAAAAGACCTCCAGTTATATTGAAATATAAGAATTTCCGGTTTCATTCGCGGCCTCAGCCGGCGCGCGGGACAAAGCGCAGGTCGCGGTCGACCTCGCCCTCAATGCCGGGCACGGCGCCGCTGCCGGTATACTGCCACTGGCGCATCTCATAGGGGATATCGGGCGCGTCGTAATACTGCGCGTACCAGAAGGCGCAGTCGGCAAAGTCGGCAAGGTCGTACTTCAAAACGCCGAGGCGGAGATTGAAGTATATGCCGGGCATATAGCCCTCGTCGCGGATGACGCCGCAGAAGGCGGCGGCCGCCTGGTTGAGGACCGAGGCCTTCAGGCCGTTGGTGCGCGCGGATTTTTCGCCGAAGATGGGCTCCCAGTCGAAATAAACTTCGAGATTGATTTTGTCCTTCACCTCGGCGGCGAGGTCTATGAAGTACCAGGCCTCCTCCACGGCCTCCTCCACGGAGACGGCCTGCGAGAAGAAGTAGGCCCCGATATCGAGCCCGGCCTCGTACGCGCCGTTGACGTTATCGATGAAGCGCTCGTCCGGCATGAGCTTGCCGGCGGCGCCGTAGCCGCGGTAGCCCGCGCGGATTATCACATGGTCCACCCCCGAGGCGCGCACGGCCTGCCAGTCGATATTCTCGCCCTGGAAGCTCGAAACGTCTATGCCCTGGCGGGTCTCGTACTCATGGCCGGTGTAGATTATAACGTCCCCGGAGCGGGAGAAATCGGAAGCGGAGGCATTGAGCTTCGGAAGCGACGAGAGAAGGCCGACCCAGATCTCGCCGTAGGTGCTGTCGCTGAGATAGATCCTCTCGCCGTCGGCGTATTCGACCTTGCCGAGGCCCTCTATGTAGGAATATATCTTCTCGAGAGTGGTCAGCGCGCTGCGCTCCTTGGCGTCCAGAGCCTCGGACAAAATGGCGGCGTCGTTCGCTTCGAGCGCGTCGAGCCGCTCCCGGGCCTGCCGGTCCTTCACGGCGAGGAAGAAAACAAGCGCCGCGATAAGAAGGATATTCACTATGACGAGCGCGATGGTCAGCCCCGTGCGCGCGCGGACGAGCCGCGTGAACGGAGTCTGCCGCGCGGGAGGGATTATAGCCTTATCGTTTGCCTTCGGGCGCTCATCGAGCGGGGGGATGGTATTTGTATCGGGCATTTTGTTCTCCTGTGTAATGTTACGTGAGCTTTTTGACCCACCTGTAGCGGTTGCACTTTATGGCGTTGGGTATGCACTTTAAAAGCTGGTCGGATTTGAGCAGGAAGAAGGTCACCGCCGGGCTCCAGTTGAAAACGAAGGCCGAGAGCGCCGAGAGCGGCAGCGCGATGCCCCAGAGGAAGATGCTGTCGACTATGAAGCCGTAGCGCGTGTCGCCGCCCGTCTGTATGATGCCGGCGGAGGCGGGGAATTCGTACGAGGTGCCGATGACAGTTATGCACAAAATGAGGATGAACTGATGCGTTAGCTCTATGCTCTCCGGCGTGAGCGAATAAAGGCCGACTATCACCTCGCGCAGGGCGAGCATAAGGGCCGAGGAGGCAAGGCCGAAGAGGATGAAAAGCACCTGGAGGGTGCGCGAATTCTGCTTTATCTGCGGGAGCTTATCCCCCCGGCCGAGGGACATGCCCATCACGACGCCGGAGGCCGAGGAGGAGGAGACGAAGAAGATGGTGGCGACCTGGTAGAGCGTGGCCGCGATGGAGTTGGCGGAGATCGCCGAGGCGCTCACGTGGCCGAGGATGGCCGTCTGCACCGTGGTGCCGACGCCCCAGGTCGAGCTCGTTATGAAAGACGGGATGGAGATCTTCAGATAGGGCTTCAGATACTCCCAGTCGGGCTTGAACCAGTCGCGGAATTTTACGTGCAGCTTCTTATCGAAAAACTTGAGGTAGACGAGAACGACGACGAGCTCCACGCAGCGGGCCGCGAGGGTCGCCGTGGCGGCGCCGAGAGTGCCGAGCGCGGGCAGGCCGCAGCGCCCGAAGATGAGGCACCAGTTGAGGAAGACGTTCACCACCAGCGAGCAGGCCGCCGTAATGAAGCCGATGACGGTGGTCTGCACCGAGCGCATGGAGAGCAGAAGGACGTTCGTTATCGTGAATATTATATAGGTCGGCGCGATGCGGCGCATGTAGATGACGCCCTCGGCGATGACCTCCTGCTTGTTCGTGAGAAGAGAGAGCACCTGACGGGGGATGAGCGCGCCCGCGAGAGTGAACACCAGGCCCACAAGCGCCCCCATCTTGACCGCCAGCGCGAGGATGCGGCGGATGACGGCCGTATTGCCCTCGCCCCAGTACTGCGAGCCGAGGATGACCACGCCCGTGGCGACGCCGGTAGTGAGCATCTGGAGCATGTACTGGATCTGGTTCACGAGCGAGGCGCCGGAGAGCGCCGTTTCCTTATACATGCCGAGCATGATGTTATCGGCCATGTTGACCGAGAAGGTCAGCAGCTGCTGGAGCGCGATGACCGCCATGAGCGAGAAAAAGGACTTGTAAAAGCGCTTGTCTTTGACGAAAAAGGACATAGGGGACCTCCGGGGGTGTGGAAATTACATAAGTCTACATATTATACCATAAAAGGAGGCGGGAAGACAAGACGCTTTTGATCGCGGCGCTTGACTTGAACAGGGCGCTTGGCTTCCCCCTCCGTGGGGAAGCTGTCACGGCGTGAAACGCCGTGACTGATGAGGGGCGTAACTGCCACCTCCGCAGTAATAGGGAGCGCCTCGCCGTAGCTGCGGAGGAAGGAGAAACGCCCCTCATCCGACCTCGGCCTTCGGCCTCGGCCACCTTCCCCGCGGTGGGGGAAGGCTCGTCGCCGCTGCGCGGCTCCTCCGGGCGCTTGACTTTGGGAGTGATGGGGGATATCTTAATTTCAGACAGTATTTCCGGATTCAGCCGATGTTTTCGCGCATGAAATCGGCGGCGGCGGGAGGCAGGAGCGTTTCGAGATAGCTGCCGTGCGCCTCGCCCTCAAACAGCCGCAGCTCGACCTTCGCGCGCTTGTCCGCGGCCCTTATCGCCGCGGCGAGAAGCGAAGACTGCTCCACGCGGTGGGGGAAAGAGTCCTTAGTTCCGCAGGTTATGAGCACCGGAGGGTACTTGCGGCCCTTGAAAATATGGTAAAGTGGGGCGTCGCGGTCGCAGACGACGCGCCTCGCGTCCTCGCCGCGAGCCTCGAGAGTCAGCGCGTGGGTGAAGATGCCGGGAGAGGCGAAGATGCCGCCCTTTACGGCTTCGTCCCTCATTTCGGGGTCGAAAAATACGAGCCCCGCCGCGTGCGCGCCGGAGGAATGCCCGCCGAGAAAGAGCGCCTTTGCCCCGAGACCCGCGCAGTACGAGACCGCCGCGCGAAGCTCCGCGCGGTCAGGCGCAAGAGGGAAGGCGAAATCCGGCGCGGCGAGGGCTATGCCGAGCGCCGCGAGCTTTTCGGCGAGGGGCGCGGCGTCCGAACGGTCGGACGGAGTGCCCGCGCCGCCGTGCAGCCAGAGGAGCAGCGGGCAGGGATTTATATTTATACTATCGGGAGCATAAATATCCATAAGCGAGTTTTCATGATAGGGGATAGTTTCTTTCTTCAAAGCGATCATCCTTTACTTATTTTTACCGCGGCGGGGGAGCCCTCCGCCGGGAGAGGAGACGAAGATGAGCATTGCGTTTACAGACAGCGTGCTGCCGGCAGAAAACGGCGCGGCGGTGGACATCATAGACCAGACTCTGCTGCCCGGCGAGGAGAAAAGGATCATTCTGCGCTCGCTCGGCGAGCTTTGCCGCGCCATAAAGCTGCTGCAGGTGCGCGGGGCGCCGGCGCTCGGCGTCTTTGCCGGATTTGCGATAGCGGCGCGGGCCAAACAGCTTGCAAACAAAGGGAATTTCCTCGAAAATCTGCTCGCCGAGGCGGGCGAGATAGCCTCCGCGAGGCCGACGGCCGTGAACCTCTCCTGGGCGGCGAAGCGCATGACGGCGCTGGCCGAAAGCATGCGCGGCGAGCCGGACGATAAGATCGCCGCGGCGCTTTTTAAAGAGGCGGAAAAGATACTTGAAGAGGACAGGGCGATGTGCCTCAAAATAGGCGAAAACGGGCTGAAGCTCTTAAGGCCGGGCATGACGGTGCTGACGCACTGCAACGCCGGGGCGCTGGCCACCTCCCGCTGGGGAACGGCTCTCGCGCCGCTTCTGCTGGCGGCGGAGAGAGGAATAAATATACGCGCCTACTGCGACGAGACGCGCCCGCTCCTGCAGGGCGCGCGGCTCACGGCCTGGGAGCTCAAAAGGGCGGGGGTGGACGTCACGCTCATCTGCGACTCGATGGCCGCGGCGGCGATGAAGGCGGGGAAGATAGACGCCGTGCTCGTCGGCTGCGACAGGGTGGCCGCGAACGGCGACACCGCCAACAAGATAGGCACGCTCTCGGCGGCGATCGCCGCGAAGAGGTTCGGAGTGCCGTTTTACGTGCTCGGGCCGAGCTCGAGCATAGACCCGCGCTGCCCGGACGGCTCCGCGATAGAGATAGAGCTGCGCGAGGGGGAGGAGATTTCGACCCTCCAC
>Ga0208297_1002452_pt1 | contig 10825 bp, 11 predicted proteins | sample LMS_cellobiose_e_FD_187367 | JGI IMG/M metagenome (GOLD analysis project Ga0208297, IMG submission 187367) | Rumen-fistulated moose microbial communities from Alaska, USA - LMS_cellobiose_enrichment (SPAdes) (version 2) | ecosystem: Host-associated > Mammals > Digestive system > Stomach > Rumen... | reverse complement strand
AGACGTTCACGACCTTGAAGGCTGGGACCATGATCTCCTTTAAATCCTTTGCCGTGCTGCCGTCCGGATTCAGGACCGGCTGTTGCGTGACAGGATCAAGCCGGTCCACTTCCATCTGTTTCTTATACGGTGTCGGGGCGAGGATACGGATACCGGTTTCACCTTTCTGGACCTGCCTTCCAAAGTTCTTCTGCCAGGCAGTGTACCCGGCGACCAGTGTGGCGTCGGGCTTCTGCATGGCGATCAGGATCGTATTGTTCAGGGAGTAGTCATGGAACTTGGAGAGTGTCTTCAGATACTTCTTGAATGCTTCACTCTCGAAGAGCGCCTGAATGCCGGCTTCCAGCTTGTCTGTGATCTCCTTGACTTTATCGAACTGGGAGGGATAGGCTTTATCTTTCTTTTCCGGCATGGCGAACCTCCTTTCCGGGTTTCTTCTCCTGTGAGGAATTGCTTTTCAAATCGTCCAACTGTTTCAGAACAGAGCCGCTTACAAGCTCAGCCTGTTCCATAACGTGCTCATAAGGAACAGCGCGTCGGTTCCTGCGTCCATACCCATGCATCTCCATGATCTGATCCCGCGCCTGATTCATGGTGAGTTCAGGGTTATCGAGCTGACCTCCATCCATCAGTTTGAACTGCTGGCTGTAAATCGTATAATCGTACCCGGAATCCGTAGTCTGCAGTGTAAGATATTCTCTGTGAGCAAGCTGCCAGGCTGCCTGGTCCAATTCGGTCTCCGGTTCAGGGCGAACCGAACCATGCTGGTGCTCTACCATCTCGGCAAATTCGCAGATGTGGAACACAGAGTCACCGACGAGCGTGTGATAATCATCGATATACTCGCACTTTGCGGAGAACATCCGGTCAGGGAACTGAACTTCCACGGTGCCGCCGTCCGGGATCCGGAAAAGCGTATCATAACTGCTGTTAATGAAGCGGATGCTGTATTCTTTCTCGTCCATCACTTACCGCCTCCTTTGCGTTTATCGAATTCCATGGAGAACTGCGGCCTGCCGTCCGCCTCCGTGGAAAGCAGGATATCCGCGTTATAGGTCTTGCCGGTCTTCTGGCTCTTGCAGTCCTTCAGCCTGGCGCGGCCATCCTTCAGCAGCTTCTCCACGATCTGGGAGGTCAGGCGTTTGCCGATCTTCGTGAAATAGGCATTGTCCTTCCAGAGAATGAACCGGCATTCACTGTTGCTGCAGAACCATCCCTTCTGTTTTTCCAGCACCTCGGACCCGCAGTGGGGACAGGTGCCGATCACTTTGTTTCTGCTCATAAGCGCATCTGCTCCTTTCGCTTTTTCATAGGTTGTCACAAGCCCTGCGATCATCCCGGAGATCCCGTCCATGAAATCCGCAGCATCGTATTCGCCATGCTCAATGCCCAGGAGCTTTTGCTCCCATTCGGCAGTCATGGAAGGCGACTGGATCTGCTCCGGCATGACGGTGATCAGGGCATTGCCCTTGTCCGTGGCGATCAAGTGTTTCGTTTTCTTATCGCCTTTACGCTCGATAAAGCCACGCTGCACCAGCTTTTCGATGGTGGCGGCACGGGTGGCCGGGGTCCCAAGGCCTTTGCGTTCCGCTTCCTCCGGCGTTTCATCGGCACCGGCAGTCTCCATAGCTGAAAGAAGGGTGTCTTCAGTAAAGTGCTTGCTCGGGGAGGTCTTGCCCTCTTTCAGCGCTGAAGAATCGATTTGAAGCCGATTTCCCTGGTCCGGGATCTGTCGAATGGAATCCTCGTCCTTCTTCTTATCCGGATAAAAATGCTGCCAGATGGCTTTCCAGCCAAGCTGAAGGTCTGTCCTGCCTTTCCTGGTGAATTCTTCAGTTCCACAGCATGACTTTACAGTTGATTCCGCATACCGGTAATCTTCAGCAACTGCGCAGAGAAGCCTTGCGGAAATCAATTGCATAACTGCCATTTCTCCCAGGGAAAGCTCGCTGAAATCGCTCTCTGCCATCGTTTTTGTCGGGATAATGGCATGATGATCACTGACCTTGCTGCTGTTGAAAATGCTTGCAGGACGGACCGGTTCGCTGCGAAGCGCACTGCCGCTGTATTTGAATTTTCTGGCGACTGCGGCGATCAGATCCGGCAGCATCTCCCGCATATCATCGGTAAGATACCGGCTGTCGGTACGGGGATAAGTGACCAGCTTCTTTTCATAAAGGCTTTGGGTGTGATCCAGTGTCTGCTGAGCAGTAAAGCCGAGAATACGGTTCGCGTCTCTCTGCAGGCTCGTCAGGTCATACAAAAGAGGCGGCTTTTCCAGCTTTTCTTTCGTCTCAACAGCTTCGATCACGACTTCACCTGCAGCCTGGCACTCCTGAAGGACTATCTCGGCGTCGTTTTTTGTCGAAAAACGTCGGCTGGACACAGTAAGGTCTCCGGCTTTCAACAGGACAGTCCAGAAAGGTTCCGGCTTGAAGGCTGCAATCTGAGCATCCCTCATGACCACCATGGCCAGCGTGGGCGTCATCACGCGGCCAACAGCCAACGTCTGGCCGTACAGGCATGAAAAAAGCCGGGTGGCGTTCATTCCGACGATCCAGTCGGCACGCTCCCGGCAAAGGGCTGCCTCGTACAAGGCATCGTATTGTGTTCCCGGCTTCAGCTTCTCAAAGCCTTCCCGGATGGCTGCGTCCTCCATGCTGGAGATCCACAGCCGTTCAAAGGGTTTCTTACATCGGGCCTGGTTGTATACCAGCCGGAAGATCAGTTCGCCTTCACGCCCGGCATCAGTGGCACAGACAAGGCTCTCGACATCGGACCGTTCCATCAGGGACTTCAGAATCTGGTACTGCTTCCTAGTGGCCTGAGAAACCTCATACAGCCAGCGCTCCGGCAGGATCGGCAGGTCTTCCAGCCGCCACTTGGCAAAGCGCTCATCATAGCGCTCCGGCGCGGAAAGCCCAACCAGATGGCCAACACACCAGCTGACCAGATATTCGCCGCCTTCCAGGTAGCCGTCCTGGCGTTTGTCTGCGCCAATCACCCTGGCCAGAGACTGGGCTACACTTGGCTTCTCGGCAATAACAAGTTTCATTCGTGCATCCTCCTTCTTCAAAAATAGGCATAATAATAGCGCCAGGGACTTGTGATCCTTGGCGCTATGTAATGCGTCTCCTCGCCAGGAAAGAGAAGCCCCTTATGAGACTTCTCCGTCCTGGATTCTTTTGCGCTTTTTGGTTGTCATTCGGGAAGGCTCATCTGCATATTTCCAGAGTTCCTTCTGTGGAGTACAGATCTCCATCTGTTCGGCCTTTGCCCAGGATGGGATTTTAGGTTGGAGTTCGGTCATTCGAAGCATCATCTGCTCCATATGATCCATAATAATCGTTTGCGGCAGCCTTTACATCTTATACTCGGCAGCGTTGATTATCTGGGTATCTTTCAGTTTGCCGAGGAAGGAGCCGAGCATTCCGCCAACCATTCCATCCTCACCATCTTCATCATCCGAATCCTGCCCGGACACCTGAATCATGGCTACATCCTCAGCAATCATATTGACGGCCTCTTCCTGCTCCTTCGAGCAGATAACCATAGCGCAATCCACGATATGCAGTTTTTCCATGATGTCTTCAGCACTCAGATCCTCAGAAAGAGTGACCTTGGCGCAATCTTCGACCCGGACACCTTTCGGATACTTCCCAAGCACCGAAGCACCGACCTTGACCATGGGGCGATCCACGATAAGCCCCAGATCCGGATCAATGATTCTCAGCTCGTCATATACGCTTTCGATTTCGTCAAAAGCGTCTTCCAGCTCCTTATTTACACTGACGGTACCGTCTGCAAACAGGTATTCCAGGGAAGAGAGAGCTTCGGCATCCTTGATGGAAACGTCGCCTGTGACACAGAGCCTGGTTCCGTACTTTTTGATGGTTTTCGGTTTCAGTTCCAGGTCGTCGTCGATGAGCTGTGTGCCGTCAGGGACCTTCACGATCTCGGCTTCTTCATCAAACAGAGTTACCAGCTTGCCGATCAGGCTTTCTGCGATCACGACCCTCTTTGCGGTAAACTTCAGGCCCTTTGAAAGCAGCTTCTCTGAGTCAATCCCGGTATCCAGGAAGAAGAGATTTCCGGAGCAGTAGTACAGAGTGTTCGCTGCTCTTGCGATAAACAGATCGTCGATCTCCGTATCAGCCTTCAGGATCGTTGCTCCATCTGGATAATATTCGGTCTTTCCTCTTACCTGAATGTTCGAAAACCGGCCCTCAAAGCTTTTCGGCATCAGGACCTTTCCGTTCACCATGATGCTGTAATAGCTTTTCACAGCTTCCTGGCTGCCGTCGGCAATGACCAGTTTGCCATTGACCATCAGGAAAACACCGGTTCCGTCCGAGTCCGGGCCGATCTCACCCTTACCGTTGATGCTCTGCACAGAAACATTCTCTCCATCCGGGATTTCCAGGACAGTCGCCGCATTCATGGTCACGGGATACTTATTCAGCAGTTCCTTGGAACGCTCATTGACAATCAGAATCGCTGCATTGATGGTGATATTTTCATACCCGGCAAGGCTTTCTTCCGTTACGGCTCTTGCATCGCAGGTTGCGGCATTGATCATTTTGTTCTTCTTCATGAGATTCATCCTCCGTTATGATTTCAGTTTTTCTCTCAGGAGCTTTCTGGCGCGGCTTAGGGCAGCCCGGACTCCTGATGGTGAAAGCCCGTATTCTTCTGCAAGTTCCTTTGAGGTGTATCCGTCAAAGTACCGTTTGATAAAGAGTTGGGACAGATCCGGCGGCAGTGAGGAGAGGATCATTGCTGTTTCGACTTCTGAGAAGCCGCCGTCCGTTTCTTCCTCGGCCTGCATCTGGTTGTTCTGCTCTACGCTTCGCCTTCGGCAGGCATCATAGAACAGGTTTCTTGCCACCTTATACAGCCAGGCCCGTCGTTCTTTTTCTCCCAATTCTTCCAGAAGATCCAGATTGGAAAGTGCCTTCATGAAGGTCTCCTGCAGTAGATCCTCGGCATCACTGACATTTCCGCATATCATACAGCAGTATTTCAACAGCTCTGTCCGATACACGGTATATAGCTCTGCGATCATGGCACCCTCCTTTCCTTCGGCTTTCACTCTTATAACGTTTGAGAACGGCAAAGTGTTTTTGGAAATTTGAAAATATTTTTCTCAATGCAGACCTTAACGCCGAAACCGGATTGCCGCAAAGAAAGGCAACCCGGTTTGCTGCTGATTATATAGCCTATGCAGGTCTATTTCTCTACTTGTGAGATACCAACAGCCAGAAATGGTTCTTTCCGTCTTCGGATACCGTCACATTACAGGCGAGCTTCTGGCTGCTCTGGCATGTTTTTTCACGAGACTTCAGGTTCGCCCCGAGCATAACGGAAAGGGCCGTGTTTGCAAACGCCGTCTGATTTTCTTTATCCTTTGAGATGGTGAACAGCAGCATATATTCTTTTCCATCATCAGGAACAGTGAACTTTCCAATGACTTCCCGTACATGTTCCCAACCGTGCTGCTCATAGACCACTTCAAATTCCGGATTATTCAGGACATTGAGGTATTCCGGCTCTTCACGGGCAACATCCCCATCAGAGGACAGATCATAATCAAAATCTCCCTCGGAGAATTCGTGAGTGTCCAAATATGTGGTCAGGGAATCTACAATCTCCCGGTACTCATCGGCTGAAATACCGAATTCCTCAGTGGGATCGTAGTCTTTCATAAGGGAGAGTACTGTCTCCCGGAATGCTTTTACCTTTTCTTTCATGCGCTGTACTTCGCTCAGATATGACTGCTGGATCTCCCTGGTTTTCTGCAGACGGTTCTCCTGTTCTTTTATTTTCGCTGAGAACGCCTTGAAAATGGTGTCGTTATCAGCGTCAAGAAGCCCCCTGATTTCATCGATAGAGAAGCCAGCCATTTGTAGGTTTTTGATTTTCACGAATTGCAGCGCCTGATCCTCATCATAGTAGCGGTATCCTGTCCAGGAATCCACCTTAACCGGTTTCAGCAGATCCACATGGTCATAGTACCGAAGAGTCTGAGGATTGCAGCCACACAGACGCGAGAATTCTTTGATTGTCATATCCGGCACCTCCTTTCTGACCACGTTGTATCATTGCAGTTTGGTGTAAGGTCAATAGGTTTTTCAAAAAAAGTTTTCAGCAGGTTTCGCCCATCTTTTCGATCAGATCATGGAGGCTCTTGTCATGCTGTGCCTGGGAGATTGCACCTTTCTCCAGAAACTGATCCAGAAGAGCCTTCTGCTTCAAAAACAGCTGGTGATTCTTCTGCTCATGAGAGAGTGCAGACCAGTTCATGTCCTCGGTTGAAATGATATTATTCTTTTTGTCACCAGCAGTGCTGCTTCGATTAACCTCAGCCTGCATCTCATCACACCAGGCATCCCATTTCTCCCGGTATTCTGATTCAGAGATTATTTGGCTGAGCAGATCTGCCGGATTATGGATTCCACGCGCTTTGCATTCCAGAACACATCTTCTGTACATTTCCCAGGAAAGCTCATCCTCGTCCCATACGAATGGCACTTTGTCAAGTCCGGCAAGAACTGCAGCAACCGCTCTTGTATGCCCGTCAGTCATTACGGGGATACCATCCAGCATTTTCACCGGTATCGGTTCAAAATTCGAGAGATCCTCCGGACGGAACCACTCATTGACACCCCTGAGCTTTCGTTCTGATATGTAAAACTGGGAAGGCTGGAGATCTTTTAGGGTAAGATCACAAATATCAGGCATTTCTTTTCCTCCGATAAACGTCAAGGCCATCCCTGCTTCCGACCAGTACAAACCCATGCTTTTCAGCAAGAGATCTTGTGGTTTGTTGTTCCGGGACGCATTCAATAACGGCGTCTTTTCCTTCTGATGCAGCCATGGCAACAAGCTGCTTTGTAAGCAGGCTCGCCATCCCATGCCCCCAGATTTCCTTTTTCAAAATCCAGCCTATTTCCTTACTTGTATCATCATAATCGTGATAGATCACATAGCCAATGAAACTGTGATCTTTATCATCTACGGCTAGAATCCGAGGAGATGCCAAAAGGCCCTGTGTTTTCAAAAAGCTCTCTGTCTGCTTGCGGGTAAAAGGAGGCTCCAGATATTTCATGATTTCCGGATCGGAAAGAAGTTCATGAAGAGGTTCCAGGTCCTCTTCTGTAAACTGTCTGATGTAGAAACGGTCATCCTTTACCTTATGCTTCACGGATCTGTCTGTGATATCCAGTTCCGCTCTGAAGAATTCCGGGAAGATCGTCCTTGGTTCATCCGGAGAGACCCATTCCAGGTATTCCGACACCCCAAATTCCGTGATGCTGTCACAAACAGGTTCAAAGCCATCCGGCACCTTCATGTAGAAGTAGTATCCGAGTTCGTAGATCTCTTTTCCTATCTTTGAAGGGACATCAGCTATAAAATAGTTCTCCTGGATAAAACCCAGGTGATCGATCTCCATCTTAACACCGGTCTCTTCTAGTACCTCCCGGATCACAGCTTCTTCTGCAGTCTCTCCGAATTTGATCCTTCCGCCTACAGAGTAAAAATAATCCGACATATGATTCCTCACCATCAGGAATCGGCCGTCTTTCAAGATGATCGCACCAACTCTGATGTTGATCATCCCATCAGCGCAGGGAACACACATATCTGGATTTGTTTCTTTCTGACCTGCCCTTGAAGAATTGTAAGCAGGATCGGTTGCCCGGTGGTACTCTTTCAAAGCATTCCGAAACACTTCAGACTTCGCAGAAGAAGTGTTCTCACTGGCCTCTGTAAGCATTCGGTTTTCGCTCTTATTTAAGCGGACTTTGTAGATAATCGTTCGGGCGTCATCTTTCCTTGGTCTTGCCATGAAGGATCCTCCGTTTCTGTGGCCACAATTACCGCATGAACTATACCACAAATCCCAGTCTTGGTCAATGTTTCTGTGTCCACAAAAACAACTATTGTATGTAAGAGGCAGCTTTCACTGCCTCTTACGGCTTACAGCTCCGGGCCTTTCTTCGATTTGGTCTTGGCCTTTGGCTTGTCCGCAGCGACCTTCGCCGCTGTATCCTTCACCAGGGCATTCAGCTCATCCCTGGCGGATGCTCGATGCTGACCTTCCTTGGCCTGCGGTTCTCTGGTCTTGTAGGACTCGACCATCGCCTTCAGATCCCTGTTCGGGACCTGGTTCTTCGCATCCTGCCAGATATTCTTCCCGGCTTCGTCCTGGCCCATGAGGGTTGGCTTCGTGACCACAGTGGTACCGTCAGCGGGGATCTTGGCCCAGAGGCCCTTGCCGTACTGGTTCTCGTGGACGGCCTTAGTAGGGAGCACAAAGCTTGCCCACGGTGTCTTGTCCGTCGGATCCTGGTTGGGGATCGTGATCCTCATAAACTCCCGTCCGTCCTTAGACTGGAAAGGTTCCGCCAGGCCCTTGCCGAACTTGATCGTTACTTCTTCCTGTGCCGGGAGCTTTACTCCCTTGGCGATCTGTTCCTCGGCTTCCTTTACGAAATCAGGGACGAACAGATCATCTTTTTTTCCGTTCTCAGGCATTGTTTCAGTTCCTCCTTTATAGGTTGAATCGCTTTCATTGACACGCAGGATCTGCTCCGCTGTCATGGAGATTTTTTCGCTGGTGAAATCCACCATTCCGGATTCCCGGAAGCTGTAATAATCGCTGTTGCCGCCCCCTACGATCACATGATCCAGACAGGGGATATCCATGATCTTTCCGGCCTCAATACAGCGCCTGGTGGTCTGGATATCCTCCCTGGAAGGCGTTACATCGCCGCTCGGATGATTGTGCAACAGAAGGAATCCGTAGGCATTTGAGAGGATCCCGGACTTTAAGATGTTCGGGATCGCCGCTACAGATCCGTTGATGCTGCCCATACTGACGATGTTGAAATTGATGGGTTTCAGCTTGTTGTTGAGGTTTACGACGCAGAGGATCTCCCGGTCATATTGGGAAAGCTCTTTCCGCATCACATCCAGCGCAGCTGTCGGGGAGGAAAGAGGGACATCCGAATAAAGCGGATGCCCCTCGGCCAGGCGGATGCAGACCTCTTTCAGCTTATATCGCTTCGTCCCGGTCTCTGTTATCCCGCTCATAGCTGTCCTCCCTGAACTCGATGGTGATCTTCAGCACCTCATCATCCGGCATGAACCGGATATAGTCCCGCAGCTCCTGCGGCGTCATCTCGATCACCATTACACATCCTCCTCACCGTCATCAGCGGGTCCATCCGAATCATCCAGGATCTCATCCTCATAAGGATCACCGACATCGTAAGAGTCGATGTCCTCCGTATCCGTACCGGCACCGTAATCCTCATCATCCTCATCGGTGTAATCCGCGTCAGGATCCGGGGCATCAGCAGCCTTCTTTTTCTTTTTCGTCTGCATGAAGAACCATCCACCGCCTGCCGCCGCTATCAGGACTATGATGATCAGAACCGGAGCCATGTTGGTCTTTTTACCTTCCTTGGCCGATTCGTCTTCCGGCTTCTGGGTCTCAGATTCACCGGTCTGGGAAGCAGCTTCAGCCGAAGCCTTTTCTGCAGCTTCACGGGCAGCCTGTTCAGCAGCCAGTTGGGACTCATAGGCAGCCTTCTCATCATCCTCCATCAGGGCAAAGAGATCACGCTCATCCACCAGGTTCAGGAAATGGACGGTTTCCTCGCCCTTCTCATCACGGTCGATGATCAGATAGAAATAGTTGCCGTTCTTCGTAACCAGGGTAACGAACTGCTGGCCTTCACCGTTCCTTTCCCCGAAGTCATCCACAAGAGTCAGGTTGCCAGAGGGCGTAAGGCCATGACCGATCGGAGTTTCTGCAGGCTGCATCATGCCCTGAAAGAGTTCCAGAAAGCTAAGGATCGTGGCCTGGTCGATATCAAAGGAATAACCGTCTTCTGTCTGGGTGGAGGGGATGTCATTGACCCTCAGGTATTCACCGCAGACATAGCCGTATCTTGCCGGGATCTCGATCTGGTACCAGCCGTCCTTTTCACCGAGGACCTTTACATTGGAACCGTTGATTAACTGGGTGATGATATCGTAGCCGGTACTCGGGCCGGTTCTTACATTTAAGTTGCCGCCCTGGGTGGTAACAGTTCCGGTCCTGCCGGAATCGTCCTGTTCCTGTTTATCAATGGAGATGGTCACAGACCCTTCTCTTACCGTGACATGCAGCGTCGGCAGAAGCATGGCGATCAGCTTCGGATGTTCCTTCAGCACTTCGAGCAGTTCTTCATCCATACCGGCAAGCAGTGTGGTCAGGACATCGGCATCAAAGGGAAGTGTATTGTCTTCGCCGGAATCATCTGTGTCGGTTTGGTCAGTCGTTCCCACCGTTTCGGTGGTATCGGCAGGCGGAACGACATCTGCGTTCTGAGCCGCAGGCGTTTCAGCCGGAGTGTCTTCTCCGTCTGAGGCATAGGCAAACGCCGCCGTCGGGAACAGCAGCAGGCATATCAGCAGGACCGCGACCAGCGCAGTCAGTTTCTTTTTCATCATTCTTCAGGATCCTCCTTCTCATAGGTTTCGCTGTCATCGTTTTCAGTTGCATAGCCGAACGGGATCTGCGGAAGGATCCCCTTGGACCGGATCAGGTCCGCCAGCTGTTCCGGGGTCATATTTGCGGTCTGGAAAATGCCGTAAACATAGACCTTCTCGGCTTCGTTGTACCTGCGTTCCAGGTCCTTGACCTTCGCCTCCCAGTCGTCCCGCTTCTTCCGGGCTTTCTCAAGCTCCTCCCGGAGCTTCACAAGTCTTGAATCGTCCATTTACATCCTCCTTTTGGATGAAATGACCGCCTGCCTGGACTTAAGGCAGACGG
>Ga0208297_1002449_pt1 | contig 10833 bp, 10 predicted proteins | sample LMS_cellobiose_e_FD_187367 | JGI IMG/M metagenome (GOLD analysis project Ga0208297, IMG submission 187367) | Rumen-fistulated moose microbial communities from Alaska, USA - LMS_cellobiose_enrichment (SPAdes) (version 2) | ecosystem: Host-associated > Mammals > Digestive system > Stomach > Rumen... | reverse complement strand
TCAGGGGCATCGGCAGCGACTATTCCAACTTCTATGTCAAGAAATATAGCGGGGAGATTTCTCCCGTGACGATTACCGGCTGGGATGAGTTGGAAGTAAGCAACATCGATATGGGGTACAAGGATTACCCCGGAACTGAAATCTATTAGGCCTATGAAAAAGAGAATCAGATACCTGTTCCTGCCGCTGCTGGCAGCACTGGCAGGATGCGACCCGGAGCCGATTCCGGCTTCTTTTGCCGCTGAAAGCTCCGGCCAGGAAGTAACTGTCTTTGATTTCAGTGTCATGGGCTATGACGAGCCTTCCACCAAGGCCTATTCGGCCGATGTTGAAGACGGCCTTGTGGACCGCATCGACATCTTTGCCTACGACCAGGATGGCTGGATTCACGACCACTACGTCATCGGAGAATATGGCGGCGGTCCGCTGGACCTCACGCAAGTGAGTTTCAAGCAGAAAGGTGAAAACGGCGAGCAGCGGCACTACTTGATTATGGCCAACCTGGACCCGGACAGCGCCCGGTACATTAGTTTCCTGGACAACGTGGATTTGGCACGGTATCCTGAAGGGTTCATCCCCTGGAGTGCCGGCAATGCCCGCGTGAACTATCCGCTGATGGGTGCGACCGCCTTTGTGATGTTCGGCTCCGCAACTACGGTGAGCGTCAATCTGATGCGCTACATGTCCAAGTTCCAGATAGGAACCATCAGCGCAGAGTTCTGGGGCGACCCTGACCTGTACCGGAACGTATATGTCCAGCATATCGCCTTTGTGAATGCCTGGAATATCGTCCGGATTTGCCAGACACCGCCAAGGAACTTCTATGGGTACACCAAGGACATCTTCGGCCCCCAGAGTTCGGGCGCCAATGCTTTCGGAAGCCCGTCGTATCACTATTACATGGCCAACTGCTTTCTGGAGCAGGACCAGTGGAGCACCTACGACATGACCTATGCCGATATGGGCTCAGGGACGTTCAATCAGGGCATTTATGGCGGACGCGGCAAGCTGAACCAGAGTTACAGGTACATCTATAACTACAACCATTTGCAGCCCAAGAACACTATTAATCTGGAGTGCCCGGCCGAGTTGAAGGAACTGTCCCAACAGACGTGGGATACGAATGCCTATCTGCCGCAATTGGCCGGGAAACTTTGTAGCGACATTGATGGCTACCTGGGGCCGTTGAATGTGAACAGGGCCTTCTACACCCTTCCCACCAAGTTCAACGTCTGGTTCAACGAGCCCGCTTACAACGCGGACCAACAGAACAATGAGCTCCGGCTGGTGTTGGCCGTGAAAATCAACGGTACGCTCTACTTCTACTCCAAGATGATTAAAGGCTTGAACCCGAACATGTGCTACAAGATCAACAACATCACACTCAAAGGCGAACCCGGAGAGTATGCCAACACATGGATTCGCGGCGGTCAGGTTACGAAGGCGGCAGCAACCGAAGACGTTGAACAGTGGCGCGTTCACGGCAACACGGCCGAAATTGACAATCTGGTGCTATGAGACGGAATAGATTCTTCACTTCGTTCAGAATGACAAAGGCGCTCAGCATGACAGTCATGCTCGCAGCAATATGTTCCTGCTCGCTCAAGGAAGACCGCAGCGACTGCCCCTGCTGGCTCACGGTGGAAGCCGAGAGTACCGCCACGCTCACGGGCTGGTACGGTAGTCAAAGAATCTTTGACGGCCATAAGGGCGGCTTCGTGGACCGGATGGTACCGAGAGGCGACGTTGCCATTATCTCATCCAGGGGTGAATTCACCGTAAAGGAAGGCAGCCAAATGGACGAACTCTTCGCCGATCTTCTGCACGTGGATACCGACGGCGAAAAGGCCTTTGCAAAGGTCCAGCTGAAAAAGCAGTTTACCACGGTAACGCTGGATTTCAAAGATGCGGAAAATGGCCGAACGGACTATGACATCATCGTCAAAGGCAACATCCAGGGCACCGATTACAAGACGCTGGAGCCGCAGGAAGGGCCGTTCAGATGCATTCCGGAGGTCTCCTCTGAGCGCGGACATCAGTTCCGCGTTCCGCGACAGAAAGACAATTCCCTGACGGCGGAACTATGGAGCGAAGACGCGCTTGTGAATACAATTCCCGTCGGTGAGCTGATTGCAAAGGCTCATTTCGACTGGAGAAGGGAAAGCCTCGGAGACATCCGTATTATTGCCGACATCCCTGCCAAGACCTTCACCATCACGGTGATGGAATGGGAAGGTCCAGTGACATTCGAGATTACGATATAAACCTAAACCGCTAAAGATTTTTTCATAACGCTTTAAAAGTTAAACATTAAACTCGGAGCGGACGCCTGTGAAGGTCTCCGCTTTCTTTGTATTAAACGCTGAAAGAAAAACCCGGGCCCGGGAGCTGTTCAGCTTTTAGAATTCTTTCTCAGGACTGACTCTGTCCATCGTCCTTTCCATATACCTCCGTTGGAGATCGTATTCCTCGGAGATGTCGATGCCCGCTTTGTCCAGCAGGGAGCGGGTTGCGTCCCAGGTGTCTTCCTCGCAGCAGAGGGAGGCCACGTCGATGATGAGGTCTTCGAGCGTGTCTTCATACTCTTTCTGCATCTTGATCTGCTCCTTCGTCTCGAAGGGTACTCCATCAAGCAGAAGCATTGCATGGTTGAGAGTCCTGATGATTGTCACACCGCGGCTATGGATGTGGTTCAAAATTGTTTGTGTATTCATAACGAAATACTTTTTGAAGGTTATTAACTAGAGTTAGCATAGTTATAACCGCCGACGGTTTTGACAGGCGCCGCTGTCGGCCGGTGGACGCGTCTTGGCCTGCGGCGTTCTCCGCCAGGGACTGCTTCAGCCCGGGGCGGAATCACTTTTTAACCAAAGCGTGAATGTTGCATAGGCAATCTGTTTTAAAGGGTTAAACATTGGGGTGGTGGTTAATAGTAAAGAGCTGGCGTACATCACTGCAAACCAGCTCTTTTTCACACATTGGTTGTTTTTAAGTGATGTAAGCTAACTCTTTACAACTTGAACCGCGGCAAAGTTACTGCATAGGTGTGACAACTTATGTCACACGCCAAAAAAAATTGAGGCCCGCCGTAATGAATGTTCAATCAGGGTTTTACGCCGATTGATTGGCGGAATAAAAGAAAATTGCTAAATTTGCCTTTGCAATAAGCAACGAAATACATACAGTGTAGATATACACAAGCGTTTTACGCTTTTGAACCGGTAACACGATCCCAGCAAGATTTTCAACAGTCCAGGTTCAAGGGTGGTGAAACGCCTGCATCAACCACTTGGTGGCAGGCGCTATCACCAATCTTCTCTTGGACTGGTTCAATGCTGGGATCATACCGGAGGAGATTGGGAGCTTGTCACCAAGTTTTTTTTCTCCGGAAAAAGCCGACGCAAGAGATAAAGGCAGATTGCCAAAATCCGCGGCTATGGATGTGGCGACTGCCTGCTGGCAGGCCTCACCGGTGGACCTGCCTTTTCTATTCCAGTTCCTAAAGCTTCTTCTCTATTCTACGCCAGAAATCGGGCAAAAATGAAACTTTAGGGTGATTTTGGCCCGATTTCATCCGACGAGTGGCTTCACTTCATTTTGCCGAACTTCTTCCCGGAGTACGCCACCTGCTCCTGCAGCCACTTCTTGAACAACTTTCCTTCGACCACGGAGACCTCGTGCGCCAGCCCCAGGACAAATCGGCCGATCCCTTCAAAAGAGTTCACATCTGCCTCCCAGAACCAGGTGCGTTTGACCTGACTAACCTCGTTAAAGGTAACCGGGAACTCCTCTGTAAGCAGATTCCTGGCTCTCAAAGACAACCTGAGCTTAACGTGCTCGATGGGGCTACCGCTCATCCGGAAGGAATCAATCGGCTTTTCAACGTGCTGGCTCTCGTTCTCCCAGCCGCCAAGAAGCTCCACGTCGCCGATACGGGAAATCTTGAACACTTTGCTGATGCCGGCAACCATATCATAGGCAATGATATCCACAAACTCCTTGGTGAACTTATACGGCTCCACGATGTAGTCCTTATCCTTCCCGGCATGGGCCGAAGAATAACTCTTCAGGCGTACCTGATGTTTGTTCTTGACGGCATCGGCAAGGGCTTCCACAATGTCGAACTTGGCTTTGTTGTCGATATAATCGGCAATGGATGTGGAATCGTAAACAGCCGCCAGCTTATGCTTAAGGCCAGCTTTCAGGGAATTTGTACTGTCCAGATTCTCAATCAGATGGCTGAGGATGATGGCTTCCTCTTCCGAGAAATAAACCAACTGGGACAAGTCCTTGTACTCTTTGTCGTAAGATGTGATTTTGTAGATGCCTTCTCCTATACGTTGAACGACAAATCCGGCGTTCTTGAAGGTATCAATGTAGCGGAACATGGAGCGTTTGGAGAGTTCCAGCCTGTCCGCAATCTCGTCAAGGGTATAGTTCGTGTTGCTTGCGAGGAGCTGAATCATACGCAGCATCCTCTCTATTTTGGGTTGGTCCATTGTTAGGTAATGGCTTTAGCATAGCAAATTTAAGAAGAAATTTTCAGATGACAATTTGCGGCACAGATGACATGATTTGTCATTTCTTTTACTATCTTTGCATTATCGTTAATTAGTGACATAAATTGACACCTATATGAACAAGCAAGGTCGATCCTTTACCAGAATCCTTAAATGGATGCTTCTTTTCCCCCTGATGATTATCATGAGTGCACAAGATCAGATAATGCGGATGTAGTTTTAGGAAAAAGAGTTATCTTTGTACTATGACAGATTTTGAGACATACATTCTTAAGCTTTGCAGTAAAAAAGAAGGTTGCGCTATAGAATTCAAGTCAGCCAAAGGAGGCTTTCCTCAGAGTTTCTGGGAGAGTTATTCTGCATTCGGCAACTCCGACGGCGGCATCATTGTCCTAGGCGTAAAAGAGAAGAATCATAAATTCTACCCCGATGGCCTAGATGAGAAAACTGTTTCCAGCTATAAGAAGGCCTTCTGGGATTTGTCTCACAATAAGAACAAAGTAAGTGTTTCTCTCCTTTCCGAGTCTGATGTTTTCGATGGTATCATAGACGGAAAATCTGTCATTGTTTTTAGAGTCCCTCGCGCCCCATACTCCAGTCGACCGGTCTATCTCACCTTGAATCCATTCGGCGGTAATACGTTCAAGAGGAATCATGAGGGAGACTACCAATGCACGGATGAGGAAGTCAGGCAGATGTTTATAGACGCCCAAATAGAGATCTCCCCTTATGATGGTCACGTGATTGACTATTTCAGTATTGTGGATAATCTTAGCGCCGACTCCATATCCAGATACCGCTCCATGTTCGAAGAGCGTCATCCAAACCATCCATGGCTCAAACTTAGCAATGAAGGCTTCCTGACAAAGATTGGTGCCATAGACATAGATCCGTCCACAAAGAAAAAGGGAATCACCTTCGCAGGTGTCATGATGTTTGGCACAGAACAGTCTATCCTGCATGTGGCGCCCTACTACTTTGTTGACTACAGGGAGAAGATGTTCCCAGGGAAAAGGTGGACGGACCGCGTATGGCCGGATGGAAATTGGGAATCCAATCTGTTCGAGTTCTACTATCGCGTTTATCCCAAACTTGCCCAGGCCCTTCCAGTCCCGTTCAAGCTTGAAGGAGATGCCAGGGTAGACGAGACACCTGCTCATGAATCCCTGCGCGAAGCTCTTTGCAACACGCTGGTCCATGCCGCCCTATATAAAAATGAGAGCATAGTCATTGAAAGGTATCCGGAGATGATAAAGTTCACCAACCCAGGGTCGATGCTGATTTCCGTGGATGAATATTTCGCCGGTGGTCGCAGTGTGTGCCGCAATCCTAAGATTCAACGGATATTTGCACTGATTGGCCGCGGAGAACGGGCCGGAAGTGGTGCCGATACTATAGCCTATGGCTGGAGTGAGAACCATTGGCCCAAGCCTATAATCAAAGAACTTGTCCAACCGGACAGAGTAGAACTGACACTTCTCCTCACAAGTGCGGAGAAGAGTGCGGAGACAGGTGGGGAGACAAGTGTGGAGAGAGGTGCGGAGAAGACCTCCGAGAAAATTTTGAAAGTGCTGAAGAACAATAAATTTGCAACTGCAAAAGAAGTCGCAGCCCAAATTGGGATTTCAGAAAGTGGTGTAGAGAAGCAATTCGCTCGTCTAAAAAAATCCGGGAAAATAAAGAGAGAAGGTGGCGATTTTGGTGGCCATTGGGTAGTAATATCGGAATAACCTCACTCGTAAACTGCGATAAACTACTGTTTCGGGCATAGTCAAACTGCGATAAATCTGATTTGGGCAACAATATTTTGCTTTTTGTAAAATATTTGTTTACATTTGTAGCGCAAGATTGATTATTATGTTCGTGCTCTCGTTCTTCTCCGCCAAAGGCGGTACCGGCAAAACGACATTCAATATGTCAATGGCTTCCTACCTCCAATATGTTTTAGGGAGGCGGGTGCTTCTTCTGGATGCCGACCCTCCCGAGCATAGTCTTTACAACAGCAGGGAAAGAGAAATCGCATATAGAAAGGAGCACGGATGCATAGATGAAAGCAAACTCTATCCCGTTTGGAAAGTCCAGAACACCAAGCCCGAAGGCATTGATGCGCTTGCCGGGAAACTCTCCGCACTGGAATCCGGATTTGACCATGTGCTGGTAGATTTCCCCGGTTCACTGAATCAGGATGACGCCATCTGGCGCTTCGCCAAGAAACACATCCTGGATTTACTGGTAATACCTGTGGACCTTGACCCGATGGCCCTGGCTTCAGCCATTCAGCTGGCAGAGGTATTCAAGCAGACCGGCCAGAAGGTGCTTGTTTTCTTCAACCGGGTGCATGGAAAGATTCCGGCAGAGAAGTATGACGCAATCGAGGACGTGTTCCGCAGGAGAGGCATTGATGTGTCTCACCACCGCATCAGGCAAGCCCTGGCTATGAGCCGGGACTCTGGCGGAACGCTGTCTTACCTACGCAGCACTATAGATTTTCCGATAAAAACCGTGCGGGAGCTGAACCCGCAGATGACTGACCTGTTTAACGAGGTTGTGAGATATGAAGAGAGAGAAAACACGTCAGAAAAAGCCGTCACAGGATAACGGCGTTTCCGACCCGGATATTTATGAGGTGGTTCCCTTTGTGGTAATCACCCCCATCGTCGTTCCTGAACGGCTCACCGTCAAGGCGGAATTCTCCGATGAAGACGCCGCTGCCGACGAAGCGCTCATCAATGAGCAGAAGCTCAATGGTGACATCAATACATTCAACCAAATATTAAACGCATAAGTGATGAAGAAAAGAGGAGTGAGATATGCGTTGACGGGACTGGGAGCGGGGCTCCTGACCTCCCGTACTGTCCTGGCACAGGACGCCATATCGTTTCTGAATGAAGCCAACACCCAAATCAGGAGTGCAGGCTCAATCATTTACCAGGTTGTTATCGCCGTTTTGAGTATCATTGCCATCGTGTCCCTGATTACGGTGGGCCTGAAGCTCTACAGTGGCGACCAGGAATCCGCACAGAAGGCCCTTGGCTGGTGTGGCGGAATGGTATTCTGTATCATCGCGGCCCTCGTGCTCAAAAATTTCATTGGGATATGAAGCGCCGAGTGTATCGCAATCTGGACCAGCCGTTCACCCTGCTGGGTATCAAAGGCCGATATATTCCCATTGCCGGAGCGGCACTTCTGGGAATCATCATCCTATCTCTGATTACAGGTTCGATAGCAGGCACATTCGTGGGACTTGCCACGGCAGTCGTTCTGATTGTTGCCGGTTATCTGGCCCTGACAGAGATTCAGCAGAAGTTCGGGGACAAGGCCCTGTCGCGTTTTCTTGCCGGGAAACGATTGCCGAAGTTCATTTTAGTTCGGTCGAAGGTATGGAGCAGATAGACATCAGAGACAACTTCCCCGTGATGAATGGCGGGGACGGAGTTATTTTAACTAAGCGCGGCGATATCTGCGTGGGATGGGAGTTGGTGCTTCCACCTGCGTTCCGCTGCAATGAGGCGGCGTATGACTCGCTGGTGGCATCAATGGCGGCGGCGATTCAATTGCTGCCGGAGTATACGATTGTGCATAAGCAGGATGTTTTTATGCGGAAACGGTATGCCCCTGAGCACGTGTCTGGTTTCCTGGAGCAGGCTTACGAGGAGCACTTTGACGGCCGGGAGTATTTGGATCACAAGTGCAGGCTGTGGCTTTGTTTTTCGTCAAAGAAGAATGTGCGGAACGGCTCCAGCGGCCTTCTGGGACTTTCTGGCTCAGGATTGCCTTCCGGCGCGGAGATTTCGCGTTGCCTGGCGGCTGCGGAGCAGTTTGCTGCGATGCTGGGCGGGAATGGACTGTGGGAACTGCGGAAGCTGACTGAGGAGGATATCTTCGGACATATCCTGCAGGATTATCTGAACTTTACGGATGAGGGCGCGGATGTGCTGAGTGACATTCATGTGAAGCCAGCAGGGCTCCGGATTGGTGACAAAAAGATATTCTGCCATCTGTTTGCAGACCTGGACCAGCTGCCGGGCGAAGTGGCTTCTTGCAAACGCGTTGCCGCGCTGAGTACGGAGAATTCCGTGGTGTCGCTATCTTATCTGAACGAGATTGGGCAGGCGCTGGACTGCGAGCACATGGTCAACTGGTTCTGCGTAAAAGAGCCACTTAAGGATATCCACGGAGGGCTGGATTCCAAGCGCCGGCAGATGCAGTCCATGAGTGCCAGGAATGCGGAGAACCGCAAATATGCCGAGGAAATCAACGAGTATCTGGAGACGGCGGCCGTGGAGCAGATGAGCACCGTCCGATGCCACGTCAACGTCTTGTCTACGGATGAGAATGCCACAACGACAGCCATTTCCAAGCTGGGCATCGTCCCGGTGCGGGACATCGCCAATGCTCCTGCACAGTTCTGGTGCAGCATCCCCGGCAATGAATCCGGTCTGGCGTTCAGCGAATATATGACCATGGAATTGCAGTCGGCCCTGTGCCTGGGAATCTACGACGGATTCGACACCGGTATCGCTGGCGGCGTGCTCAAGATGAGCGACCGCATCCGGCTGGTACCGCAGCGCTTTGATATTCAGGAACTGGCCCTGCAACTGGGGCTGATTGAGAACTATAACGTATTTCTGCTGGGCCCTTCCGGCTCCGGTAAGTCCTTCTTTATGAACCACTATCTGAGGGCTTGCTATATGGCCGGAGCGCATGACTTCCTGATTGACCAGGGCGATTCTTACCGGGCGCTCTGCCATGTCATCAAGGAGGAATCCAAGGGACGTGACGGCACCTACTACACATTTGAGAAGGGAAAGCCGATTTCGTTCAATCCGTTCCGGAATGTAAAGCGATTCACCCAGGCGGATTCCGAGGCGATGAACTTTCTGTTCACGCTGATGGTGACGCTCTGGAAGAACGGCAAGGTGGAGATATCGTCATCTGCCGAGAAGTATGTGCGGGAGAGCATAACGCAGTTTTTGCGGCAGTGGGAGACCCTTCGGCAGGCTCAGGGTGACAGGGACCCCATGTTCAATGACTACTTTGAGTATGTCCGGGATGTGTTCGGGGACCTGCTGGCGGCCGATAATGCCGGGAAGGAGTACTTCGACCTGAAGGATTATCTCATCTCGCTGGAGCAGTTCTATACCGGTGGGCCGTATGATTACCTACTGAACTCGCGTGAGAGTGTGAACATACTGGAGGATCGCTTCGTGGTCTTTGAAATCGACCACATCAAGGGCGACCCGGTGATTTATCCCATCACTACGCTGGTGATTATGGATGCCTTTATGGAGAAAATGAAAAGCATCAGCGGGTTCAAGGTAATGTGTATTGAGGAGGCGTGGAAGGCCATTATGGGCACCCAGATGGCGACCTATATGCTGGAGCTGTGGAAGACCGCGAGAAAGCACCGGACATCGGCTATGGTGGTGACTCAGGAACTCAAAGACATCACGTCTTCGTCCATTATCAAGGATTCTATTGTGGAGAATTCCGGCGTAAAAATTCTGCTGGACCAGAGCAAGTACCTGAACAAGTTTAAAGAACTGGCCGGGGCGCTGAGTCTGAGTGAGGATGACAAGAGCATGATTCTGTCGCTCAATCGGTATAGACCCGTTCGCTGCGCTCAGGGTGACAATAAGGGCCGCGAGGTATTCTTTAACCTTGGCAACAAAAAGAGCTTCGTGATGCGGCTGGAGGTATCTCCAGAGGAGCGCTGGGCTTTTTCGTCCCAAAAGCTCGACAAGGAGCGGCTGGCTGCCATGGTGGACAAGTCCGGCGGCAGCTATATCAAGGCAATACGGAAACTTGTAAAGAAGGAGGAGATATGAAGCGATTGATACTTGTTTCAGCAGCAGCCTTTGGGCTGCTGATATCGGCGCCGAAGGCATCGGCCCAGTTTGCCACCTTTGATGCCTCAAATCTGGCGCAGGCGGTGCTGTCGTTCCTGCAGGACGGGGACAATATGGTGATTAACACCGAGCAGTTCCTTCAGAACCTGGGCGTTGCGAAAGAGCAGCTGGAGTTCCTGCAGGAGATGGACAAGCGCTACAAGGAGGTCCGCAGTGACCTTTACAAGGCCCAGTCGGTGGTCCGGATGGCGCAGAACTACGAGCAGATGGCCCGGATGTTCACCCGCTATGTGGAGCGGGTAAAGGCTATGAATGGCAACCAGATAAACTATTATCAGGGGCGCTCCATGGTCAATGAGGGCTTCCAATACCTGCTCTATGCTTCCCGAGAGGTGAAAAGGGCGCGGGAGTATCTGGATAGCAAGTCTCAAGTAAGCGAGGAAGAGCGTATCGCCCAACTGGCC
>Ga0208297_1002447_pt1 | contig 10837 bp, 7 predicted proteins | sample LMS_cellobiose_e_FD_187367 | JGI IMG/M metagenome (GOLD analysis project Ga0208297, IMG submission 187367) | Rumen-fistulated moose microbial communities from Alaska, USA - LMS_cellobiose_enrichment (SPAdes) (version 2) | ecosystem: Host-associated > Mammals > Digestive system > Stomach > Rumen... | reverse complement strand
CGCCGCGGGCCAGGGGCGCCATGCCGCCCTGGATGTACCACAGCACGAAGTCCATGCACTCCTGGGGATAGGCGGTCTTGGCGGAAACGCAGATCAGGTCGCCCGCGCCGTTGTAGATATCATGCTTGGCGTGCAGGGCCAGGTCAGCCTCGGTGGGCACGGGAGCGGGGATGATGGCGGTGGTGAAGTCATGGGGATAGGTCTCCAGATCCTTGATCAGGCGCATCTGGGAGATGCCCACCGTCATGGCGCTCTTGCCGGCCAGATACACGGTGGCGAAGGACAGGTTGTCGCCCATCTCCTCCTCCAGGGAGGGGGCCCAGCCGTTCTTCATGGTGGTGTCGATGGTTTCCAGCGCGGCGATGAAGTCGGGATGGTCAAAGGCGGTCTCGGTGCAGGTGGCGTCGGTGTAGTTGCCATAGGGCTTGTTCAGGGCGGTGATGAAGTTGCGGTCGCTGTCAGACAGGCCGTTGAAGCCCCAGTACATGCCGTACACCTTGTCAATGCCCTCGCCCTTGGTCAGCTTTTCCACAGCGTCCATGAACTCGGCATAGGTCCAGCCATTCAGGGGCAGGGGGATGCCGGCTTCCTCGAACATCTGCACATTGGCATACCAATACAGCTGGTTCTCATACTTGGTGGGCACGGCCCAGTACTTATCCTGATAGATATACTGGGTCACGGCGGCCTCGCCCAGCTCGGCAATGGGGTCAAAGCCCGCGGCAGCCAGATATTCGGTCATGTCCAGCACCTGGCCGGCATCCACGCGGGGGCGCAGACGGCCGTTGCCGCCATAGCCCATGAAGATATCCACGTTGCCCGCGGCGGACAGATAGGTGTCCAGCTGCAGGTTGCCATCCGCGTTGTTCACATAGCGGGTGTACTCCACCTGGATGCCCTTGTCCTTGAATTCTTCATTGAACTTTTCCACCAGGGCGTCATAGCCGTATTCGGGCTGTACGCCGCCCCAGAACTTGAGCACGATGGGATCCTCGGCATGCGCAACGGTCAGGCTGGCCAGCAGCGTAAGCAGCATTGCCAGGCACAGCAGCAGGGATACGAGTCGTTTCATGATAACACATCCTTTCTTTTATTGATCACAGCGCTCTGGGCGCCGTCAATCCAAATTGATCGCGTAGGCGCGCACCTCGAAGACGCGGGCCTCCTCCAGCCCGTTTGTGGCCGTTACGCGCACGCGCACCGCATCGCACTCCACGCCGGGCAGCGTGACCCGGCGCAGACGCAGATAGTTGCCCGTAACGGGCACGCTGGCCGCCGCCCGGCCCTCCCGCAGCAGCTCCACCGTGAAATCCCGCACCAGCTCCCGGGGCACGCCGGGCACCTGCTGGCTCTGCCGGCGGCCGCTGAGGGTGATCTTCTTTTCATAGTCGAAATTGCTGTCGAACACCAGCTGCACCGTGCGCACCGCAGCGGGCTTTTCCAGATGAAATTCGATCCATTCCCCCGCCGGGGAAAGCCCCTCGGAGCGCCAGTCGTTGGCCGCCCCGTCAATGGCGCGGGTCACGCCGGAAAGCAGATTCTCCGCCGGGTGCTCCGCCTGCTGGCTGGAGGCGGTGACGGTGGCCGTGCGCAGCAGATCGAGGGGATCCTCGTTTTTCAGGCCGGGCAGATAGCAATCGTCCCGCAGCAGGGTCTGCTGCAGCTCCCGCATATTGATGCCGCGGATATCGCAGCCCTTGCGGATGGCCTGGGCCGCCGCGGTGCCGATGGCCTGGCCGCCGATGGCGCAGGTGCCCATCACCCGGGTGGAGGCCATGCCCAGCTTGCTGGCGCTCAGCGACCGGCCGCTGACATACAGGTTTTCAAAATCCCTGGCCAGATAGCAGCGATAAGGAATATCGTAAGAACCGTGAAATTCGTACACCAGGGCGGGCAGCTCATCCTTGGCGTTGAGGCCGCCAGGCACGTGGTTGTCAATCTGCCAGCCGCCGTAGGCCACCACATCCTCAAAGCGGCGGTTGGCCAGGATGTCGTTCTCCGTCAGGATGTAGTCGCCTTCCATGCGGCGGCTTTCCCGCACGCCGGGGAAGATGCCCACCCAGGTCAGCTCGTAGTCAGCAGCGTTGCCATCGTGATTTTTGATATGATCCCAAATGCCGTACACCGCGGCCACCAGCTCATCCCGGATCTTTTCATAGTCGTCGATGATATCCGGGCTTTCGCCGGGCAACTCGATCCACCAGAAGCCGTAATCGGGACAGTAGCCGTCAAACATCATGCGGATCTCTTCCTCCGAGGCGGTGGCCAGCACCTCCGGCGGGATCTGGGGCGCGTGCTTACGCAGCTTCAAATCGTCGTCGCTGAAATGGCGGATGGTGACGGGCGGAATGAACTTGACCGGGTGATCCCGCTTCTGCGCCTTGAAAAGCAGGGTGTTGCCCATGCGGCAGTTGTTGGGCTCCTCCGGCGCGTGCAGCTCCCCGAATTCCGCCTTGGCCTCGCTGCCGGTGCGGAAGGGCACGCCCACGAACGCGCCCAGGGTGCCGTTGCCGGTGCTGTCCACAAAGATATCGGCGCGCAGGGTCAGGTGCAGCTCGGTGGTCATCTGATAGCAATGGATGGCCGTGACGCGCTTTCCCTCCGCCTCCGCCCCGTACATGGTGGTGTTCAGGTATAACGTCAAGCCCTGCTGATGGCGGGCCGCCTCAAACAGCACCGCGTCCCAGATGGAATAGCAGAAGCTGTCGTTCACATATTTATTCTTCAGCAGCAGTTCATGCAGGATGCCGCCCTCGTTGAGCTCCGGCTTTTTCTGGTTTTCGCTGGCGCCGCAGATGTGCATGCGTACCTCGCTGCTGGCGTTGCCGCCAAACACGGGCCGATCCTGCACCAGGGCCGTGCGCGCACCGTGGCGGGCCGCCGCAATCGCGGCGCAAAGCCCCGTCATGCCGCCGCCCACGATCACCACTTCATATTTCTCTTCCCGGGTCTTGTAAACGATCCCCATACAGACCACCGTTCCTTCATTCAATTCCCTCTGTCTTTGGATGTATTCAGTTTATATTTTTTCGCCCTGATTGTCAATACATGCACATAAAAATAACGCATGTATCCTATTAAAATCCTTAAATAGAATACATGCGCATACATACAGTTGCTTTTTCCTCCGATTTTTGATATACTGTGTAAAATAAACATGGAGGCCGCCATGAGCAGGTATTATCAGCAAATTCTGGATTATGTCACACAGCAAATCGAGCAGGACACCTGGCCCCTGGGCTACAAGCTGCCCCGGGAAATCGACCTGTGCAAGCAGTTTGACGTGAGCCGCAGCACCGTGCGCCGCGCCCTGAGCGAGTTGGTGCAGAGCGGCAGGCTGAAGCGCATCAAGGGCACAGGCACCTTCGTCACCCAGCCCCAGATTATCGACAAGACCACGCTGTTTCTGCAATCCTTCAGCGACGAGCTGCGCGCCCGGGGCGAAACCCCCGTGACCGAGCTGCTGGAATGTCGCTTTCTGCCCGCGGAGGAGGAGGAAATCATTCGCATGCTGGGGATCGAAAGGGGCGAAACCGTATTGAAAACCCGGCGGCTGCGCTATTCCAAGGAGCACCAGGAAAAGGGCGTGATGGTGCTCTCCACCGACTATTTTCCCAAGGACGTGGGCGAAATCGTGCAGCGCTATGACCTGGAAAAAATCTCCCTGACCCAGATTTTACGGGAAAACTCCCTCCCGCGCCGGCGCATTGAAAAGCGGTTCAGTGCCCAGGAGATCGGCCTCAAAGACGGCCGCCTGCTCAGCGCCCAGCCCCACGACCTGGCACTGCTGGTCTGCTCCCAGGCGCAGGATGAAAAAGGCCGGCCGATCGAATACAGCAAAACTGTCTATCCCCTGGACCGGTATGAATTCAAAATCTGGATCGAAACGGCGTAAAAGAGCCGAAAAGAATGCCCGCAGCTTCCGATATTGGAAAACTGCAGGCATTTTATTGTGCGTCAGGACAGGCTAACCTTCCATCCGGACACGTATTTCAGCAGCCGGATCACATCCATGATATTCACCTGCCCGTCGCCGGTCACGTCGGCGGCGGCTTCCCGGAGGGGCACATTCCAGCCGGACACATATTTCAGCAGCCGGATCACGTCCATGATATCGACCTTGCCATCGCCGGTCACATCGCCGGGAACGACGGGCGCGTCTGTGGGCGCAGGGGCGTCTGTGGGCTTGGGCGTATCCGTGGGTTTGGGCGTGTCCGTGGGTTTGGGCGCGTCTGTGGGCGCGGGGGTGTCAGTGGGCTTGGGCGTATCCGTGGGTTTGGGCGTGTCCGTGGGCACAGGGGTGTCGGTTGGCGCAGGTGTGGGCGTGTCTGTGGGCTTATCCTCCGGTTTATCCGTGGGTTTTTCCGTCGGTTTATCCGTAGGCTTGTCCGTTGGCTTATCCTCGGGTTTATCCGTAGGCTTGTCCGTCGGTTTATCCTCGGGTTTGTCCGTGGGCGTGTCCGTCGGTTTATCCGTCGGCTTATCCGTGGGCGTGTCCGTCGGTTTATCCGTCGGTTTATCCGTCGGCTTATCCGTGGGTTTTTCAGTGGGCGTATCCGTCGGCTTATCCGTCGGCTTATCCGTGGGCGTGTCCGTCGGTTTTTCCGTGGGTTTCTCCGTCGGTTTGTCCGTGGGCTTGTCTGTGGGTGTGTCAGTCGGTTTATCCGTCGGCTTATCCGTAGGTTTCTCCGTTGGCGTTTCCGTGGGTTTCTCCGTCGGTTTGTCCGTGGGCTTTTCTGTCGGTTTCTCCGTCGGCGTGTCCGTCGGTTTCTCCGTCGGTTTTTCTGTGGGTTTCTCTGTCGGCACTTCTGTCGGCTTCTCCGTCGGTGTTTCTGTGGGTTTCTCCGTCGGCTTTTCCGTGGGCTTTTCTGTCGGCTTTTCTGTGGGTTTCTCCGTCGGCCTTTCCGTCGGTTTTTCCGTGGGTTTCTCTGTCGGTGCGGGTATCGGCACATAGGCCGCCGTCAGCGCAACCGCTGCGGCGGGCATGGTGAAGGTGGCCGCAGCGGTGGCGGCGCTGCCCTGGGTGAAGGTCAGGCCCTCCGCGCCCGTCCAGCCCTTGAACCGCATGCCGGTTTCCGGCGCGTTCGCGGTGATCGTGACGTTTGCGCCCTGGGCGTAGTCCCCGCCGCCCGTGCCGTTGGTGACGGTCACGGCGTAGGTAGGCACAAGCCCCGGCACCACCAGCGTCAGGGCAATCTGGCCCGATCCGTAGGAGATTGACAATTCGCGCGTTCCTTCCCAACACTTCCATTGAGCATCATAGGTCAGCGTCCCGGTATATGTGCCCGGCACAGCCTGCTCAAAATCGTATTCGTCGATCCAGACTGGCATAATATCGGTGTCTCCCTGAGAACTGTGCCACGTATAAAGAAATGCACCGTTCCCGTGGGCCGCATGGTTCTCATCCGCCACCTGGAAGGGGATGGTATTGCCGGCGGCGTCGGTCAGCGTACCGCCGTGCAGTTGGAAGGAAACCGCCTCTGCCTGATAATACTTTTCTTCACCAGAATTCCATATATTTCTCAGCGCAAGGAAGGTCAGCTCAACCGGAATATCCGTGTAGCCGCTCTGCGTGAGGGTAAAGGCCGCAGGGGAAAGCGCATATTCTGCCATTTTCTCAAAATACGCCGTATAGGTGCCCGTCGTCCTGGGGTTATTCATTTTCCATATTGCATCGGTGCTGTCATAGTTCGCCGGCGCTGTCCATTCGTCCGCCGCGTATTTCCAGCCGAGGAACCGCCAGCCCACGTTGTACTCGGCCTTGAAAGCTGTTGCACCGGAATCATAATAAGCGGTGCCCGCCCCGGCGGGGGACACAGCCACGTTGACCTTTTCAAAGATGGCGGTGAAAACGGGATGCTGCATGGAAGCAACGTAACCTATTTTGTCTATGGGGGTTCCGAATTGCGCATAGGAATCGGAAGTGCCTGCGCTGTTCGGGCCGTTCTGATCGTACACCCGATAGCCCGCAAAGATGTAGCTGTTGCACGCTCTTACAGTAAAATCCCATGTGTTTGTATTGTTCGAGGCTATAACAAAGTAGCCTGAATCACTCGGGGAAATCTGCACGGTAATGACCTGGTTGCCATACGCATCGCCCAAGTCAATCTCCGCGCTGTCATAAATCTGCACCACATTCTCCGCCAAAGCGCCCGCGCACAGGCAGCACAGCGCCGCCACGCAAAACAGGGTAATCCACAGCCTGCGCTTCATGATTCACGCCTCCTTCTTTCCTTTGCGGCCTTTCACCGCGTCACACAAAAAAGCGCGGCAAACCCGCAAAGGGATGCCGCGCAAAAGAAACCGCTGCGCTGAAAAAGGGCAGAGCTTAACTGTCTGTCTGTCAAGATTGTACCGCGGATCAGCTTCATGTCAAGTCCCGCCCTTTTTCCTTTTCATGTCGGTTGGGGAAGGCAGGTTGTTCTTCGCCGATTGTGACGGCATGTTTTTCTTGCGGCCGGATGGCGGTCAGTATCCCCCGCTCATCTCCGTCAGGGTATCGGGCATCACCAGGGTGCCCTCGGCCTCCCGGCGCAGGGCCTCCAGCATGATGGCCTCGGTGGCGGATACGCCGCAGCGGGAAGCCCCCGCCGCCCGGGCGGAAAGCACGGTATCCAGATTGCGGATGCCGCCGCTGGCCTTGACGCGCACCTTGTCGGAAACGGCGGCGCGCATCAGCCGCACATCCTCGATTTTGGCCCCGGCGGAGCCGTAGCCGGTGCTGGTCTTGACAAAATCCGCCCCGGCCTGCTCGCTGAGCTGGCAGGCGCGCTGCTTCTGCTCATCCGACAGGTAGCAGGTTTCGATGATGACCTTCAGGATGGCTCCCTTGGCGTGAGCGTGCTCCGCCAGCTGGCGGATTTCGCCGCGCACATAGTCCTCATCCCCGGCGATCATGCGGCCGATGTTGATGACCATATCCAGCTCCTGGCAGCCCTGCGCCAGGGCCAGATCGGCCTCCGCCACCTTGATGGCGGTTTCATGGGCCCCGTGGGGGAAGCCGATGACGGTGCACACCTTCACATCGGAGCCCGCCAGCAGCCGCGCCATCAGCGGGACATCGCAGGGCCGGGCGCACATGGAGGCGGTGCCGTATTTCAGGGCGATCTCCGCGCCCTTGCGGATGTCCGCCTCGGTCAGATAGGGCTGCAGGGTGGAATGATCGAGCATCTTCGCAATGTCTTTGCTGGTCAGCTGCATGGCAATCCCTCCAAATCACACATTTTCAAAGAACGGCTCGCCGTTTTCCCGGCGCAGCACGCCCATATCGTCAAACTCCAGCTTTTGAGGCTTATCCCCCTGGAGGTAACGCAAAATCTCGTCCATGCGCACCGACTCCTGAAAGCTCATCAGGGTGAAGGCCACGCCGTGGCGCTTGGCCCGGCCCGTGCGGCCGATGCGGTGGGTGTAATACTCGTTTTCGGTGGGCAGGTCGTAATTGATGACCGCCTCCACGTCAAACACGTCGATTCCCCGGGCGGCCACGTCGGTGCACACCAGAATAGGGAATTTTCCCTTTTTGAAGGCCTCCATGGTCACGTTGCGCTGCTTCTGGGGAATATCCCCGTGCAGGCACTGGGCGTCGTAGCCCTGCTTTTGCAGGAGCCTGCACAGCCTGTCGGTCATCAATTTGGTGTTGGTAAAGATCATCACCCGCTGATACTCGTTGGAATCCAGCAGGTATTCCAGCCGCTCCTGCTTGTTGCTGCGGTCGGCCTCGATCACATACTGGGCGATCTGGGGCTTGTTTTCATCCACCGCCTCGATGGTGATCTCCACCGGCCGGTACTGATACTTCCAGCTGATGGTCATTACATCCTGATTGGTGGTGGCGGAGAACATGACCAGCTGCCGGTCGCTGGGCGTGGACTCGATGATGCGGGTCACATCCTTGACGAAGCCCATCTTCAGCATTTCATCGGCCTCGTCGATGACCATGGTGTGCACCCCGTCCAGCCGAGCCAGGCCGCGGTTCATCATATCCAGCATGCGGCCCGGGGTGGCCACCAGGATCTGCGGCTTTCTGTTCAGCGCGGCGATCTGCTTTTTGATGGGCTGCCCGCCGTACAGGGTGGCGATGCGCGCCCCCTTGATGAAGCGGGAAAGGGCGGTGAGCTCCTCGGCGATCTGCAGGGCCAGCTCCCGGGTGGGGGCCAGCACCAGCTCCTGGATGTAATCCTCCTTCAGCTGCAAATATTCCAGCATGGGGATGCCGAAGGCGCAGGTTTTGCCCGTGCCCGTGGGGGCGATGGCGATCACGTCGTGCCCCTCCATCATGATGGGAATGGTTTTACCCTGCACCGGCGTAGCCTCGGTGAAGCCCATCTTTTCCACAGCCTTCAATACCTCGCTGGAGATATCCAGGGCGTCAAAGCGTATTTTTTCCGTTTCAGACACTTTCTTTAATCTTCTTCCTTATTATTTGTCAATCAGCCCGCGCAGCTGGGAAAGCTTCACCAGGCCCTCCACCATGCCCTGCACCAGCAGCATTTGATAGTGCGGGCAGGCCAGCTTCAGATCCTCCGTGCGGTTGCTCATATACCCCATCTCCACCAGAAAGGAGGGCATTTTCGACCAGTTGTTGCCCACGTAGGTATTATTCAGGGTGCAGTTGCCCTTGGTGACACCGGTGGACGCCTTCATGGCGTCCAGCAGGGTGGTGCCCATCACCCGGTAGGTATCCTCATCCGCCACCTCCTGGGCGTAAGAGGAGGACAGGGGACAATACACCTGTATGCCCTGGATGGAATTATCGCTGCGGTAGTTGATGTGCAGGCGCAGCACGAAATCCGCCCCCGCGTTGTTGGGGATATCCGCCCGCTCCAGCATGCCCACAAAGGTATCCTGCACCTCGCGGGTCATCACCACGTCGGCCCCTTCGGCCAGCAGGGCGTTGCGCAGCAGGTGGCCGATCTCCAGCACGCCCTGGGATTCCCGGCGGCCGGTGATCACGCCCTGGGCCATGCCCACAGTGGTGGTGGTGGTGCTGTTGAAGTTGGGGCCCAGGGGCACAGTTTCCACCTGGGTCTGGCGCTGATGGCCGGGATCGATACACACGGTCACCCCGGAGAGCCGCCCCTCCGCCGCCTTTTCAATCACCTCGGGGGGCTGGTAATAGGCCTTTACGGTCTCCTGATACAGCTGATTGCTGCTGCCCACCGTCAGCACGGTGACGGTCACGTTGTCATCGGCATAGGTATAGGGCATGGCCAGCACGCCTTCATACACGTACTCCGCCCCGCAGCATACCGTGACGGTGTGCTTTTCCTGGGGGCTGCTGTAACGGATCACCACGCTGTCCCGCCCCGGCAGGGTGAAGCGGTAATGCACGCCGTCCGCCTGGGGAACCAGCTCCATATCGGTGATCTTGTTGACGGCCTTCATCTGCTCCAGGCCCGCGGCGGGCTTGGGCGGGTTGGGATCGGCCACCGTATTCGCCCCATCGCGCACCAGGGCCTTGCCCGCCAGGGTGTACACGTTGATGCCCATCTTCATGGCCGTGCCGGAGCCGGGCAGGCAGCACACGCCAGAGAAATTGCCATCCGGCGCATACAGCACCATTTCGCCGGTATCAAACCGGGTGTCATAGGTGACGTACACGTACTCCTGATCCGGGATGGAGAAGGAAAATTCCGCCTGGTAGGGCGTCATGCGCATGGTCACGGGAATGGCGTCCTTCGCCTGCGCCGTCAGGGGCAGGCACAGCAGCAGGACAAGCAAAGCGCATAGGGGGCGTTTCACAGGCACAACCTCATTTCCGGGGATTTGCGGCCAAAAAGCCAATTTTTATTATAATCTCTTCATCTATATGCTGTCAAGCTCTCAGCGAAGCGTCAGCGCAAATTGCCCGCCCTCCGCCAGGGCGATTTTCTCCGCATCGGCGGCGCGGGCGTAAATGGCGCGCTCCCCCAGGGGAAGGGCGGCGTAAAACACCGTGTCGGGCAGGGCGTCCAGGGCGGCAAACACCGCTTCCCGGTCGGGCTGGACGCACAGCACCGCCAGGCGGTAGGCCAGGTCGACCAGCTCCCCCGCCTCCCCCGCCAGGGCAGCGGACTGCAGCACGTTCGGCACGCTGCCGTCCAGGGCGATGAAGGGGTGGCGCAGGGCCGTGACGCCCTCCTTTTCCACGGCGTAGTAATCATACTGCGCCCCCGTGGGCGAGAAGGCCGTGAACTGACAATAGGCCACCGGCAGGGCCAGCCGGGCAGTGGCCGCCGTCCGGGGCCCGTCCTTTTCGAGGGCGTAAAGCGCAAACTGCCCTTGCCCCTCCCCAAACCACAGGGAGCAGCCGCTCTCGGTGTACAGGTACGCGTCGGTATAGCCGTTGTTTTGCAGCAGCTTCGCCGTGATGGTCAGCAGATAGGCGTCGTGCAGCAGGTTCAGATCCAGCGAAGGGGCCTCCAGCTCCAATTTCGCCAGCACCGCCGCGTATTCCGGCGGCACCGTCAGCGTAACCGTATCGGGATCGGACAGCGTCAGCTCCGGCAGTGCCGTCAGCTCCGCCAGGGCGGCGATGCGCCGGGCCTCCTCCGGATCGTTCAGCGGGTCAGCGGGTGCGGGCTCCTCCAGATAGCGCAGGGCCTGCCATTCCCGGTGCAGCGCGCCGCAGAACAGGCTGTATCCCTCGCCCCGCCGGGTGCGCTCCAGGGCGTCCCGCAGCACGGCGTACAGCTCCTCCCCCACGGCTTGCGGCTCGCCGGGGTGCCGGTTCAGGGTGGCGATATTCGTCACGCCCTCATACTCGTTTTCCGCATCCAGCAGGCGATAGGCGTACAGCAGCGCGTCGGTGAAGGCCTTCTGCGCCTGGTTGGTTTCGCGGCGGATGTCGCTGCTGTTG
>Ga0208297_1002445_pt1 | contig 10843 bp, 11 predicted proteins | sample LMS_cellobiose_e_FD_187367 | JGI IMG/M metagenome (GOLD analysis project Ga0208297, IMG submission 187367) | Rumen-fistulated moose microbial communities from Alaska, USA - LMS_cellobiose_enrichment (SPAdes) (version 2) | ecosystem: Host-associated > Mammals > Digestive system > Stomach > Rumen... | reverse complement strand
TGGAACGCGGGGAAAGCGCCGGCGAGACAGGCCGCACCCATATCCCGCCCAGGCTCTTCAAGGAAGCGGTGCATCTGGCCCGGATGAAGGAACAGATCCTCCAACTCCATGCCGAAACGAACCCCTTAAACAAAAAAGCAAGGCCGAGGAATTGAAGGAGCTTCTGGGAAGATATGTCCCTGCCGTGGAGACGATGCGGACAAGGCTGAAGAAATACGACGGGCTTTATCAGCAGCTTGCCGAAGAGAAAGCTGCGCTTGAAAAGAAACTGGACTCAGCCTCCCGGGAAAGCGTGAGAAAAAAGCTGGAAATCAATCAGAAACTCAGCGAGCTTGAAGAGCTTCGCCGCACCGTGGAGATGCTGCCGCCTGAAATATTGCAGGCAGCAAAAAAGGCCAAGCTGCATAAAACGCAGGAAAGATGAGGAAAATAGGAAAAGCAAGGGAGTGTGATTCTATTTGGAGATGCATGTCAGAGATGACCAGCAGTTGGTCGAAATCTGGCTGACCAATGCAGAAAAGAAAGACCTGGAACTGCGTGCGGGTCTGAAAGACATCTATGACAACTATAAAAAGAAAAAATATCTGGTAGCCGTGTATGAATCCGGTGAGAAGGATCTCTATGAGAACGTGAGGGATCTTCTTGTTTATAATAAGCGCCGAACTGCCGAACGGGAGGTCCAGCGGGAGAAGAAACAGCGCGCGGCAGCGCCGGAACGATAAGCCAATGAGCGGAAGGGAGAAATCTCTTCCGCTCTTTTTTCCTTTTTGCTCTTGCTTAAGCCGGGAATATAGTGTACAATATCATCTGCAAACATATGAATTAGATTTAGATATAAATGACAATGCCAGGAGGTGAACCATATTGACCGAAACTTACGACATCGCGGGCTATGCCCGTATCTCCGTCGACGACGAGCTTGACCAGAAGAATGTCTCCATCGAAAACCAGAAGGCCATCATCGAAGACTATGTAAAGCAGCGTTTTCCCGGCAGTACGCTCCGTTTCTTTGAGGATCGGGACCGCTCCGGTTATACCTTCGATCAGCGCGAGGGCTATCAGAAAATGCGCCGGGGTTTGATGAGCCATCAATATGATATTCTCATCATCAAGGATTTTTCCCGATTCTCCCGCCGCAACAGCCGTGGATTGGTAGAGTTGGAGGATCTGCGGGACGCCGGCGTGCGCATCATTTCCATCGGGGACGGCATCGACTTCCCCAATGATGACGACTGGCTGAAAATCCAGTTTCAGTTTCTCATCAATGAAATGCCGGTGACCGATACCTCTCGCAAGGTACGTAACGTCATCAAACGGCGGCAGGCAGTCGGTGAGTGGCTCTGTGCCGCGCCGTATGGCTATATCATCAACAACCGGAAGGAATTCGAGATCGTTCCGACAGAAGCGGAGATCGTGCGCAAGATCTTTGACTTCTATAACAACGACGGCTGGGGCTACAAAAGAATCGCCAATTATCTGACCGACCAGGGCGTACCTACTCCCCGCATGTCGGAACAGATGCGCAAGGAGGCAGATGGCAGGGACTATAAACGTGCCGTCAAAGCTGCGTGGGCGATCGTGACCGTGCAGGGGATCCTGGACAACGATTTCTACATCGGAACGCTCCGGCAGGGCAAGTACACCCGCGCTAGGATCAACGGAAAGGATGTCAAGCGCGACGACGGCGAACAGATCGTCATTGAGAATCATCATCAGGCCATTATCGACTACCGCACCTTTGCCGTCACCCGCGCCCTGCGTGAGAAACGCAGCAGAAACAATTACCGGGGCGTGAAGATCTACGACAACGTGTATTCCGGCTTTTTGGAGTGCGGAGACTGCGGCAGTCCCATGTTCGCCACGAGCCGCAGCGACCTGGCTCCGGCCTATACCTGCGGCACCTATCACCGGCGTGGGCTGAAGGGTTGCACCAGGCATCACATCCGGGTGGACAAACTGGACGAGCTGCTGAAACACTATGTACGGAAGCTTGCCGACAACTCCTCCGCCATGATGGAACAGCTCAATGAGGAATTGCGGAAGGGCACCGATCAGGTGGCCGAAACCGAACAGTCCGCCGACCATCTGGCCGAGGTGCTGGACGATCTGAGCGAAGAATTGAAGGTCACCAAGCGCCAGCGCATCAGGGACATCATGAAGCATCCGGAAAACGAAGCGTCGCTGGAAGCCATGTATGATGAGATGGAGGCGGAGCTGCAAAAAAAGATTGACGGTTTGAATCACCAGATCGACCTGCTTTCCGACAAGCGCAACACCATCATTCAATTGAACCGTACGGCCAAGACTGCCATCGACGTCTTCCGCGACATTCAGGAAAAGGACAAGCTGGAACGCAATGACCTGGAGCTGCTCATCGACCGGATCCTGGTTTTTGAGGATCATCTGGAAATACGGCTGCAGGCGGACATTGATTCGATCCTGCACAGCAGCAGTCAGGAGGAAGCCGTAAATTTTAATTTTGGCACGGAAAATATCGAAAAACCACTGATTCAGTCCTCCAAGAACCACGAGGACAAGGTTTTCCGTGTCAATGTTATCAGCAACGGCGACCCGCTTGAGATCTACACTGATAAAGACGGAGAAGTAATATTCAAGAAATATTCGCCGGTCGGGGAGATGTCCTCTTTTGCGGTCCAGCTTTGCGACACCGTGAACAAAACGACCGGCCGTTCGTGCGCGATCTGCGACAGGGACACGGTCATCGCGGCGTCCGGCCTTCCAAGGCGCGACATCGTCGACAGGCGCATATCCGACGATATAGAAAAAATAATGGAGTCCCGGCACCTTTTCCGCGCGCTTCCGGGCGACCGCACCGTCCCCGTATGCGAGGGGCTCGATAAATACGGCGCGGCGATCGTTTCGCCGATCATATCCGAGGGCGACGTCTCCGGTTCGGTCCTCTTTTTGGACGGCGGCGGCGACGAAGGCTGTGACGAAAGCGAGCTGAAGCTTGCGCAGACCATATCCGTTTTTCTCGGCAAACAGATGGAAAATTAAAAAAAGCTTGCAAAATCAGCTTTTTTCTGTTATTTTATATTAGTATCAATGAAGTAGGATTTGGAAGAGTGGGTCGCCCCACTCTTTCTTGTTGAATTGAGAAAATCGCGGGGGTATGTTATGCAGGCAAAGGAAATAGTCCGCAGGGTGTTCGACATCGCGTCTCCCATCGCGGGGGAGAACGGCCTTTCCATCTGGGATGTGACTTATGAGAAGGACGGAGGCAGCTTTGTCCTGACGGTCCATCTCGACAAAGAGGGCGGCGTTTCGATCGACGAATGCGAAAAGGTCAGCCGTGCGATAGACCCGATCCTCGACAGGCACGATTTCATCCGCGACTCATATATGCTGTGCGTTGCGTCGGCGGGCCTTACAAGGGTGCTTTCGCGCGACGAGCATTTTGAAAAATCCCTCGGCAAGAAGATCGAGCTTCGGTTCTACAAGGCGATAGACGGAGCAAAGTCCGCCGTGGGGACGCTTTTGTCCTTCGACAAGGACAATGTCGTCATCGAGATGCCGAATGCCGGGGAGAAAGCTTACAGCCGGGCGGATATCGCGCACGCATGTCTGTATTTTGATTTTTGATCGGCTTTTAGCCGTTTCACATTACATTAACTGTTTTAAGGGGTGACTTTTCAAAAATGAACGCCGAATTTTTCAAGGCGCTGGACGAGCTGGAAAAGGAAAAGGGGATAAGCCGGGAATACATGCTCGAAAAAATATCCCAGGCGCTTTTAACAGCATATAAGCGCGACCACTCAGCGGCGGAGAACGTCGATATAGTGGTCGATGAGAAAAAGCAGGACATAAAGATGTTCGCGAAAAAAACCGTCGTCGAAGAGGTAACTGATCCTGATACCGAAATCGACTTTGACAAGGCGCGCGAGATATCAAAGCGCGCATCGGTCGGCGACGTTGTGAATATCGAAGTGAAGATGAAAAACTTCGGAAGGATCGCCGCACAAACGGCAAAGCAGGTCATAATACAAGGCATACGCGAGGCTGAGCGCGGCCTGATAATAGAAGAATTCTCGTCGAAAGAGCACGAGATCATCCCGGCGATCGTCAGCCGGATCGACCAGAGAAGCGGCAACATCATCCTCGAGATGGGCGGCAAGGCGGAAAAGACCGAGGCGGTCCTTTTAGCCGGAGAGCAGGTCAAGGATGAGCATTTATCCGAGGGCGATCATATAAAGGTATACGTTGTCGAGGTGAAAAAGGCGACGCGCGGCCCGCAGGTCCTTATATCGAGAACGCATCCCGGCCTTGTAAAGCGCCTTTTTGAACTGGAAGTGCCGGAGATACACGACGGAACGGTCGTCATAAACTCGATCGCGAGAGAGGCGGGCAGCCGAACGAAGCTTGCGGTGTCGTCGGTCGACGAAAACGTCGATCCGATCGGCGCGTGCGTCGGTCCGAAAGGCGGCCGCGTCGGCAATATCGTCGACGAGCTTCACGGAGAGAAGATCGACATCATAAAATATTCAGAGGATCCGGCCGAGTTTGTTGCCGCGGCGCTTTCGCCGGCAGACGTTGTTTCGGTGACCCTTCTCCCGGAGGGGAAGAGCTGCCGCGTCATCGTGCCCGACGATCAGCTCTCCCTTGCGATAGGGAAAGAGGGGCAGAACGCGCGCCTTGCGGCAAAGCTTACAGGGCACAAGATCGATATAAAGCCGCAGTCGCAGGCTTGATTTAAAGGCGGTCATTTTCAAAGGATTTTCCGATCGGAGGCGGCAAAACGATGCAAAAACGTAAGATCCCGATGCGGCAATGCCTCGGCTGCCGCGAGATGTTCGACAAGCGGGTCCTCGCGCGGATAGTGCGCTCGCCTGAGGGCGAAGTCTCGCTTGATTTCACCGGCAAAAAGGCGGGGCGCGGCGCGTACGTCTGCAAAAACGCCCAGTGTCTTGCGAAGGTCAGGAAGAGCAAGGCCCTTGACAGGGCGTTCTCATGCGCCGTCCCGGAAGAGGTCTTTGAGGGGCTTGAAAAACAATTGGAGGAAAGCGCCAAAGATGAATGATATATTGACCTTTCTCGGCCTTATAAAAAAAGCCGGGCGCCTCGCGATCGGCGACGAGAGGACGGCGCTGGCCGTGTCGAACGCCCAGGCGAAGGTCCTGATCCTCGCATCGGACGCTTCCCGGAACATAACAAAGCGGGCATACGCCCTTTCCGATGCGGGCGGGATCCCAATACGCACCCTCCCGTGGGATAAAGGCGCGCTCGGATCGGCGCTCGGCGTCAAGCTGTGCGCGCTGTGCGCGATATGCGACGCGGGTTTTGCTAAAAAATTCGCCGAGAAATTTGCAGAAATCGAAAAAAATGGCTGATTTCCGTTATTTTATCCCCGGGCGTTCAAGCTCGTATACATACATGATGCCGATACAGGGCATAGTTAAACTCAAGAGGGGGACATATATTATATGATGATCAAATACCGGGTCCACGAGGTGGCGAAGGATTTCGGTCTTCCGACGAAGGCCATATCCGACATAATGGCAAGCTATCTCGCCGCTCCTAAAAATCATATGCAGGTGCTGACCGAGGAAGAGCTTGACGTTATCTTCGAGTATCTGACGCTGAACAACCAGATCGCGTCGCTCGAAGAGGTGTTTGCCTCGGCTTCGGCGCCTTCGGAGAACGCGGAAAGTGAAACGCCCGTTGAAAGCGCTTCTTCTGACGACAAGAAAGAGGATGTGAAAAAGCCGTCCTCCGCTCCGTCGGAGAAGGCGCATGGCGCGAGCAAACCCGCCTCTTCAAAGGACTCGGGCGAAAAGCCTTCCGAAAAGGCCCCTTCGGCGCCGCCGGCAGACACATCGGTCAAGGGCCCGCGGGTGCATTATGTCGATACGCGCGGTGTCTCGGTCGATCTGTCCAAATACGATGAGAAGATCGACGCGCTCGTCCCCGAATCCGCGCAGAAGATGCGCGTCGGAAAGGAAAAGATAACCCGCAAAGGGCAAAACGACAAAAAACCGCAGATGGGGCAGAAAAAGCGCCAGGAAGAACAGGAGAAGTTAAAGCGTCTCCAGCAGGAGGTCGCGCAGAAAAAGGTGCAGCTTAAGGTGTCGATCCCGGATGAGATCAACGTCGGCGAGCTTGCGATGCGCCTCAAGAAGACCGCGGCGGATGTTATCAAGCAGCTTATGAAACTGGGGGTCATGGCGTCGATATCGCAGATGGTCGATTACGACACGGCGGCCCTTGTCGCGATGGAATTCGGCGCGAAGGTCGAGCGCGAGGTCGTGCTGACGATAGAAGAAAGGCTTATCGACGACAGCGTCGACAGCGAGGAATCGCTCGTCCCGAGAAGTCCGGTCGTCGTCGTGATGGGGCATGTCGACCACGGCAAGACGTCGCTTCTCGATGCGATCCGCCACACGAATGTCGTCTCGGGCGAGGCGGGCGGAATAACCCAGCACATCGGCGCGTACCGCGTAAACCTCAACGGAAGATATATAACATTCCTCGATACGCCCGGTCACGCGGCGTTCACATCGATGCGCGCGCGCGGCGCGAAGGCAACGGATATCGCGATACTCGTCGTCGCCGCGGACGACGGGATCATGCCGCAGACGATCGAGGCGATAAACCACGCGAAAGCGGCGCAGGTGCCGATAGTGGTCGCGATAAACAAGATAGATAAAGAGGGGGCAAACCCCGACAGGATCATGCAGCAGCTGACGGAATACGGCCTCGTACCTGAGGACTGGGGCGGAGACACCGTCGTTTGCAAGGTCTCTGCGACGAAGAAAGAGGGGCTTGACAACCTTCTCGAAATGGTGCTTCTTACGGCCGACATCCTTGACCTCAAGGCCAATCCGAACAGGGCGGCCAAGGGCATCGTGATCGAGGCAAAGCTTGACCGCGGGCGCGGACCTGTCGCGACGATACTTGTCCAGAACGGAACGCTCAAGATGGGCAACGTGATAATCGCGGGCAAGGCCGTCGGCAGGATACGCGCGATGACCGACGACAAGGGCAAAAAGATAGAAGAGGCGGGCCCGTCTGTCCCGGTCGAGGTCGTGGGCCTTGCAGAGGTGCCGGATGCCGGCGACATGGTGCACGCCGTCGACGACGAAAGGATGGCGAGGGCCCTTGTCGAGCAGCGCAAGAGCGAGGAGAAGGAGCTGCGCGCACAAAGCGCCCAGAAGGTGACCCTTGAAAACCTCTTCTCGCAGATACAGGAAGGTCAGATAAAAGAGCTCAACATAATCGTCAAGGCCGACGTTCAGGGCTCGGCCGAGGCGGTCAAATCGTCGCTTGAGAAGATCTCGAACGACGAAGTTAGGGTGAGGGTCATACACTCGGGCGTCGGCGCTGTCAACGAATCCGACGTCATGCTCGCGTCGGCGTCCGACGCGATAATCGTTGGCTTTAACGTGCGGCCGGATCCGTCCGCCGCGGAATCCGCGGACAGGCGCGACGTTCAGATACGACTTTACAGGATAATCTACGACTGCATCGAGGAGATGGAGGCGGCGATCAAGGGTATGCTCGCGCCGAAATTCCGCGAGGCGGTCCTCGGACACGCCGAGATCCGCCAGACCTTTAAAGTGTCCGGCGTCGGCACGATCGCCGGCTGTTATGTCAAAGACGGCAAGATCGTAAGGCAGAGCGGCGTTCGCATCGTGCGCGACGGCATCGTAATACACGAGGGCGAGCTTGCCTCGCTCAAGAGGTTCAAGGACGACGCGAAAGAGGTCACTTCCGGATACGAATGCGGCCTGAGCATCGATAAATTCAACGATATAAAGGAAGGCGACATAGTCGAGGCCTTTATAATGGAAGAGATAAAAGACTGATCGTTTTGAAAGGGGCGCACGGTTTTGTCAAACCGCATAGATAAAATAAGCGAAGAGGTCATGCGCGCGCTTTCCGATGCGATACGCACGCTTAAGGATCCGCGCGTATCAAAGGCCCTTGTCAGCATCACGCACTGCGATGTGACGGGGGATCTGCGCTATGCCAAGGTGTATGTAAGCGCGATGGGCAGCGAAGAGGATATAAAAGAGGCGCTGCGCGGGCTTCGATCGGCGGCTGGCTTTTTAAGGCGCGAGGTCGGGATGAGGGTTAACCTTCGCTATACCCCGGAGATCCTGATCGAGCGCGACGATTCGATAAATTACGGCGCGCATATAAACGAACTTATAAAGAAAGTGTCGAAGGAGGAAACGCGTTCAGATGACAATAAATGATGTGTCTTCTCTTCTTAAAAATTCCGACAATTATTTAATACTGACGCACATCCGCCCTGACGGCGACACGCTGGGAAGCGCCGCGGCGCTGTGCAGAACGCTTCGCCGTATCGGGAAAAACGCGTTCATCCTTCAAAATGCCGGCGTGACGGAGAGGTTTTCATTCATCGTCGACCCGCTTATCGCGCCGTGCTCATTTGCTCCGGAAAACGTCATTTGCGTCGACATCGCGGACACGCAGCTTTTTCCGGAAAACGCGAAAAAATACGCGGATAAAATTTTCCTTTCTATCGACCACCACCCGTCAAACAAAATGTACGCGGAGATAAACTATGTCGATTCAAAGGCCGCCGCGACCGGCGAGATCGTCGCCGATATAATAAACGCTCTTACGGACGATCCTTTCGATACGGAGACGGCGACGGCGCTTTACGCCGCGCTTTCGACGGACACGGGGTGCTTCCGCTATGCGAACACCACGTCGCACACGCTTCGCATCGCGGCCGACTGCTTCGACGCCGGCATAAACGCGCCGGCGATGAACCGCGCGTTCTTCGAATCGAAGACAAAGGCGCGCATGCTTTTAGAGAGAAAGCTTTACGACGACGTCCGCTTTTTCTGCGGGAATCATATCGCCGCGGCCTTCATCGACCGCGCGTTCATAGACGACATCGCCGCGACGGAAGACGATCTCGACAATCTGTCGACCCTTATCCGTCAGATCGACGGGGTGGATATCGCGATCTGCATCATCGAAACGGCAGAGGGCGAGCTAAAGGCATCGGTGCGCACGTCGAAAAGCGTGAACGCGTCTGACATCTGCCTGGGATTCGGCGGCGGCGGTCACGCGCGCGCCGCGGGGTGCACCTTCCCGGCGGGTTCGTCGATGAAAGACTCGATAGAAAAGCTTGTCGGGGCCGCTGAAAGGCAGTTTGAAAATGCAAACGGGGATTAACGGTATCATAGTTCTCGACAAACCGGAGGGGTTCACCTCGAATGACGCCGTGCAAAAGCTGCGCGGGATAACAAGGCAGCGGCGCTGCGGACATTCGGGCACGCTCGATCCTATGGCGACCGGCGTTCTGCCGGTCTTTTTCGGCTGTGCGACAAGGGCGGTCGAATACACGCAGAACGACGATAAGGAATATACGGCGGCCTTCCGCCTCGGGATCGAGACCGACACCGAGGACATAACGGGAAACGTTTTAAAGACATCGCCGGTTCGCGTGTCAAGGGAAGACGTATTGTCGGCGCTCTCCCGTTTTACAGGCGACATCCTTCAGACGCCGCCGATGTATTCGGCGCTGTGCGTCGACGGTCAGCGACTTTACAAGCTCGCGCGCGCCGGCGTGACCGTCGAGAGAAAGGCGCGGGAAATACATATAGAAAGCATCTCTCTTTCCGGCGATGAGATGCCCGAAAACGAATACAAGATACATGTCAAATGCTCGAAAGGCACTTATATAAGAACGCTATGCGCCGATATCGGCGCATATCTCGGCGCCGGCGCCGCGATGACGTATCTCAGAAGGACTTCGTCCGGGATCTTCTCGCTTTCCGACGCCTTTTCCTTCGACGAACTTCAAAAGATGCGCGACAGCGGGGATATCTCTCCGGCGCTCATCCCGGTCGACAGGGTATTTTCGCATCTTCCCGCAATATCCGTCGACGATTACGGCGAGATTCGCCTTAGAAACGGCGCCTTCTGCCCCGCAAGATCCGTTATAGACGGCGGCGATGCCGCCTTTGAAAACGGGCAGATGAAAAAGAATGTGCGCGTATACGACAAAGGCGGGCGTTTTATCGCCATTGCAAGGCAGGGTCTTCTCGAGAGCGGGAAGACGGCGATCTTTCTTGTCAAAAACTTTTTTGAAAAATAAACGACCTTATCCGGAGATACGATTATGGAAGGAACTTCATTTGGACGTGTGATATCGCTCGGTTTTTTTGACGGAGTGCATATAGGGCATCAAAAGCTTTTGCGCGTTTGCGCGGAAAGGGCGGAAACGCTGCACTGCCGCCCCTGTGTGCTGACTTTTGACAGGCACCCGGCGTCGGTCGTATCGGGGAAAGACGTCCCCCTTATCGGCACGCGCCGGCAGAGCGAGAAGTGGCTGCGCGAGATCGGGCGCGCGGACGAGGTCGTGTTCCTGCCGTTTTCCGAATCGGTCAGGGATATGCACTGGCGCGATTTTCTGCGCGACGTCGTGATAGGGCGCTTTGGCGCGCTCCACGTCGTCTGCGGGGAAAACTTCCGCTTCGGAAAAGGCGGCGGGGGCAGAGCTTTTGACCTTTCAGACGAGTGTGAAAGATCCGGCGTCGGCTGCGATATCGTGAAAAGCGTCACGCTGTCCGGCGAAACTGTCAGCTCGACGAGGGTCAGGGCCAGTATATCTGAAGGGGACATGGAAGAGGTTTTCCGCCTTCTCGGAAGGCCGTACAGTATAGACGGCGCCGTCGAAAGCGGAAGGAAATACGGGAGAACGATCTCAGCGCCCACGATAAACATCCCGTTCCCCGAGGGGCTGTGTCAGCCGAAATTCGGGGTATATATCGCCGCCGTCTCGGTAAAAAGCGGAGAAAGACTTCCGGCGGTGCTTAATTTCGGGGTCCGGCCGACATTCCGG
>Ga0208297_1002442_pt1 | contig 10852 bp, 7 predicted proteins | sample LMS_cellobiose_e_FD_187367 | JGI IMG/M metagenome (GOLD analysis project Ga0208297, IMG submission 187367) | Rumen-fistulated moose microbial communities from Alaska, USA - LMS_cellobiose_enrichment (SPAdes) (version 2) | ecosystem: Host-associated > Mammals > Digestive system > Stomach > Rumen... | reverse complement strand
TGGTTGTATCGGTACCAGAGCGCGGTCATGGGAATGACGTTGATATACATGCCGCGTTCTTCCGCATAACGGGTGATCCGGGCGGTCTGATCCAGGAACGGAGCGCTTTTCGGATTCAGGAGCAGACTCGGATTGATGAGCCGGAAATCCCCGATGAGGTTGAGTTTGTGCCGGAGCAGTTCGTCGATCGCGGCTTTGTAGGCGGCTTCGACCCCGGCCCCTTTTTCACCGACGGCGAAACGGGAGAGCCCGCGGCAGTAGGACATGCCGCCGCGGTAAGCGATATCCGGCCAGTCGCGCACCGATGCATCGGTCACTTTGCCGTTCTCGATCATTTGGCGGAGCGTCACCGCGCCGTACAGCGTTCCGACCTGGTCCCGGCCGACGATGGCGATGCGTCCGTCTCTGGCGGCGATCGCGTAACCCTGTTTCTGCGCCGGAACGTCCAGTTTGAACGCCTTGATCAGCTGTTTTCCCGCGGGACTTTCCGCATTCGCCAGATAGATTCCTTTGCCGGAGATGTCCCTGATGCCCTTGACGGTCTTCCCCGCACCGGGGATCTCGCCTGCGCCGATCTCGCACTGCCGCTGGTCCTCATGGAAGACCGGCAGGTCCGCGACCGGGAAGGACGCCGAGCCGGGCCGATACTGTTTGACGTCCGGCTGAAAGACCGGGGCGGCGTTCAGCAGAAACGAGACGCTGCCGAACAGGGCGATGAACCAAAGTTTTGGGTTGCGGGACATTTTGTTTTCCTTTCCTATGCGTATGGAAATTTCAAATGATCTTAATGCCGGGCGGAACGGAATCAATGCCGATGCAGCGGACCGGAATTTTCCGGATGACCGATTTCGTCAGCGGTTTGCGGCAGTTCCGTATCTCTTTGACCAACTGCTCGAAAAGCGGCGTATAATCGACCCGGACCCAGGGGACGCCCGTGCCCGGATTGGCAAAAGAGTTCAGCAGTTCCGGGTGAGGAAAGTTCATCTTCGGGAAAGCCATCCACGAACTGTAAAGGAGGTCCGCCGCCTGGATTCGTTCTTTTTCCCGTTCCAGTATATACGGCATCAGCAGATCGGCTTCGATTTTGTTTTTTCCGGGGATAAGCAGTTCGGAATAAGCGAGACCCGCTTTCTCCGTTTCTTCCCGCAGATTCCGGTTCGATTCCTTGACATATTGAGCATCACTGGCAAATTCCGGCAAGATTTTGATGATGGATCGGTACCCTTTTTTCGCGGCATATCCCGCCACAAACGCATTGGTGGCGGTTTCTGGATAGACCTGCCGGTATTTCAGGTCGGGATAACTGCTGCGGTCATCGAATTCTCCGAGGAAGATTACCGGATACGGCAGTTTCAGACACATTTCCACCTCCCTGCGGGTAAAGCCGATGGGAATAATAACTACGCAGTCGGGATAGCCGAATTTTTCCAGCCGGAGCAGTTCCTCCTCCAGCCGGTCGCTGCTGCGTTCGCTTTGCGAACAGGCCAGCCGGATCGTGAAATTGATCCGCGCATTCGTGCCGGGAGTCTGCGGCAGACGGAGCATCTGCGTGATGAACGCGCTTTTCCCCGGTTCGCGGTCCAGCGCGAACAGCAGCACGTCCAGCATCCCTTCCTGCTGGGCTTTTGCCTTGACAATAAAACCCTTCCGGGGCAGCCGGATGATCAGATTCTTCTGTTCCAGAATATCCATTGCACAGCAGACCACATTTTTGGATACGCCGAAACTCTCCGCCAGTTCCCGGACGCTTTTCAGGCAGCTGCCCGGAGCCAGCCGTCCGTTCAGAATATCATTTTCGATCAGTGCGGAAATACTGCCGCTCCGGCTCATCGTCCCTGCGGCAATGCTGTCGTCTTTCTGTCTGTTTTTCATCGGTATATCTGCCTGTCTAATTGTGTTTTAATCTGTCCTAAACTGTCCTATCAACAATGCAATATAATATAAAGGGGAAGAATTGTCAAGAAGATTTCAGTAAAAAACAGGAATTTTTCCGTCAAATCATCCAGTTTGTATCCGATGGAATGTCAGGATTGCTTTTCCCCGTCACAGAACTGCTTGATGGAGGAAAAACCGCGCATTTTTTCCAGATATTCGGCTTTTGACATCAGGCATTTCGCTTTCGCGGCTGCTTTCCCGCAGGCGGCATCGCCCCAGAGCAGATCGATCACATTCAGCGCCAGCATCTTGGCGGAGTCCACATAGGCCTGTTTCGGGTCGCAGACCAGAAAATCATCCGTGTGCGCCGTGCCGGAAAATCCCCGGAAATAGGCGTGGAGCGATGGCATGATCATGCTCACGTCCCCCATGTCGGTGGACGACGGACGGTAAATGCCCCGCGTGAACGGCGCGTCCGGCGCGATCCATTCCTTGATATTGCGTTCGTGAATATCGTCCAGAGCGTCATAAGCGATCAGCGGCATGAAACCGAACAGGTTTTGCACCTCGGCGGTCCCCCCGAACGCAATGGCCGCCCCCTGAACACAGCGGTCCACTTTTATGGAGGCGTCTTCGATCGCTTCCGGCGAACCGGCACGAACCTGCAAAGTGAATACCGCTCGGTCGGGCACTACGTTCACCGCCTCGCCGCCGTCCGGGATATAACCGTGGATGCGGACATGGTCCTCGTCCCGGAAGGTGTCGCGCTGGGCGTCCAGCAGCGCCATTGCACCGCGCATCATGGAAATGGCGTTGATCCCTTTGTCCGGATTGGCCCCGGCATGGGCTGCCTTGCCGTGGAAGACCAGGCGTTTCATCACAAAGCCGTTGAAGCCGGACGGTGTGAAATTGCTCCCGCCCGAATGGAGCATCATTGCCAGATCGATATCGTCGAACACTCCTTCGGCGATCATTTCCGACTTGCCGCCGAAGAACTGCAGTTTCCCCGCCTCGATCAGGCTGGCGATATGCGGCTGGTTCTGGCATTCTTCCGAGGGAGTCGCGATAAACGCCAGCGAACCGGAAAGATGTTCCAGCACTTGGGGACGGGTCAGGACTTGTGCACAGCCGAGCATTGCGTTCAGCGCGGCATGATGTCCGCAGGCATGGGCGGCATGGGTTTCCGGATCGGCATACTTGTGCTGCGGCACGATCAGGGCATCCAGTTCGCCCAGCACCGCCAGACGAGGACCGGGCCGTCCGGTGTCGATATCGGCACGGCGTCCGGTGATCGCCAGATTCGTCTGCTGTTTCAGCCCGAGTTTTTCAAAATGTTTTCCGACCAGAGCGGAAGTCTGGTTTTCGCAATAGGCGAGTTCCGGCATCCGGAGCAGTTCCTCCCCGCGGCGGATCAATTCCTCAGCATGGGAATCCAGATATTCGCAGACCCGGCGTTTCAGTTCGTCTTTCTTCATTTTCCCGTTCCTTTACGTTCCGCCAGAAATTCCCGGATGCGGGCAAACGCCTTGCGCAGTTCGGCGCAGTCCATCGTGAACGCGATCCGGATGAAATTCCGGTAGGCCGCGCCGCCGTAAGCGCTGCCGTGGATCACCGCCACCTGCTTCGATTTCAGCAACGACATGGCGAATTCTTCTCCGGTCATACCGGTCCGGGAAACATCCAGAAGCGCATAGAAAGTTGCCGGGATCCCCATGCTGACGATTTCCGGGATCGTCTTCAGTTCTTCCAGCAGACAGTTGCGGCGTTTCTCGAATTCCCGGCGGATATAGGATTCATCCGTGCGGTCGGACAACGCTTCGATCGCCGCATATTGCGACGGCAGCGGGGCACAGGCTACGATGTTTTCGGTCATCTGCGTCATCACGCGGACCAGTTGCGCCGGGGCGAGGGTCCAGCCGACCCGCCATCCGGTCATGGCATAGCGTTTGGAAAAACCGTTCACCACCGCGGTACGTTCCCGCATGCCCGGCCGCGTCAGAATGCTTTCCGCATGTTTTCCATCAAAGACCAGATGTCCGTAAATCTCATCGGAAACGACCGCGAGATCATATTTCTTCACCAGTTCGGCGATCCGGTCCAGTACCTCGCCGGGAATGACTGCGCCGGTCGGATTGGCGGGGGAGTTCAGCACCAGCAGCCGGGTTTTCGGTGTGATCCGTTTTTCGATCTCCTCCGGACGCACCACAAAAGCGTCTTCCGGGCGGGTCTCCACGAAAACGGGCGTAGCACCCAGGGATTTCACGACTTCGCGGTAATTGATCCAGAACGGCGCGGGGATGATCGCCTCGTCGCCGGGCTCCAGCAGACTCCACAGACACAGGTAAGCGGATTCCATTGCCCCGACCGTGACAATGATTTCCGAGGCGGGATCGAAGGTCATGCCGTATTCCTTGCGGGCGTCCTCGGCGATGGCCTTGCGGAGTTCCAGCAGACCGGCATTGGCGCTGTAACGGGTCTTCCCCGCTTCGATGGCGCGGCATCCGGCCTGACGCACGTTTTCGGGCGGGGGCAGATCGGGATCGCCCAGCGTCAGGTCGATCACGCCGGTGTATTTCTGTGCTTCATCGTAAATCCGCCGCGGTTCCGACGGTGTCAGGTTTCGGGCTCGTCCGGATAGTTTCATGATATTTCTCCATTCCTTTCGGGTACAGTTTTCTTTTGGAAGTTTCCTTTTGGAATAATATAAACGGAACCGTCCGGATTGTCAATAGGATAGAATTGCTATAACTTGACTGAAATTGCTGTTTTCAGTCTTTTGTTCTGCGAAATTGACGAGGCATCAGACCGGAAAAGGCTTTGATGCGGCGGGAGAAATGGGCAAGATCGGAAAATCCGGTCCGGGCGGCGATCTCCTTGATCGGCAATGCGGTGTATTTCAGCAGGGAAACGGCTTCGGAACAGCGAATCTCCCATAGAACCTGAACGGGTGTTTTTCCGGTTTTGGCGCGGTATTGGCGCAGGAAGTGATATTTGGTAAGTCCGGTTGCTGCGGCAAGGTCTTCCAGCTTGATGGGGGTTGCCAGATGTTTCCGCATGAAGGTATGGGTTTTCCGGATGAATTCGTTTTCATGGTCCGTTGCGGCAGTTCCGGCCTGAAAGATTTTCAGCATCAGGCGCAGATAATCATTCACACAGGGAATCCCCTGCATGAACAGCGATTGTTCATAGAGCGCGGCGGTCAGCGGACGCAGCAGGCCGCCCTGATTGCGGCAGACAAGAATCTCATCGGCGGAAAAATCCGGTTCTTCGAAGACGATGAAACAACTTTCCACGGGTTCGTTTTCATCGCTCTGTTCCCAATGGTGAACCCCGGCGGGATAAAGTGCGGCATCCCCGGCATGCAAAGTCAAATTCTGCGTCTTGCCGGAGATGTGCATGACCCCGCCGAGGATCACGATCAGTTCATGATGCGGATGAACGCTGTATTGGTTGTGCCAGCAGACATCCGGCATCACTTTTCCGATATAGACAAACCGTGGATTCATATTCCGTTCTTTCAGCTGATTTTCTTCATGCCGGGCATGAAATTTGTTTATTATACATTGTGATTACCGTTTTTTCAAGCAGGATATTTGTTATCTTTCGATGCAGACAAAGGAACGCTGTCCGGATCATCTATTTTTCGGTTTCAAATCATTCGGCAGATTTTCCAGTTCGGTAGTGTCAAGAGACGCGAGTCGTTTCAATTTTATCAGTCCGGACGGATAGTCAGGAAATCTGCGGGAACCGGTGTCGCTTTGGGTTGCGGGGACGCGGAGCTTCCTTTTTTGACTGACAGCTGATTGGGAATGTCCTTGTGTATCAGCATCTGGAGAATTTGCAGGACTTCTTCCCGGACTTCCGGTTTCAGACGCATGAAGTGCAGAATCACGGATGTCTCGGACGTCGCGGAAAATTTTTCCGCGCGGACAAAACCACTTGCGCTGGGCAAGCCGTCCGCGACCAAAGGCGGATTGACAAGACGGAAACGGGCGATCTTGACCGTGACGGACAAAGACACTTTTTCAAAACGGCATTCCGGCACTCCGAAAAATGCGGGACGATACCGTATCTTGCATTTTTGCGGAATTTCCGGGGAATTTTCTCAAAAAAATCTCTCCCCGACTTGCATTAGACCGGGAGAATAGATACATTATGTTTCCGTCGGCCGGTCCGGTTTTTGTGATATTTACTGGGAGAATTCGATGCGTTGGATAATCAAACTTCTGCTTGTCAATGTGTTCTTTGCGTTGTTTCCCTTGCTGTATGCTGCCGAAACCATATTCGTTCAGGATAACAGCTTACTGTTAAAAGGCGATAAAGATAAAAAAAATTGGACGGTCAAAGCGATCGTAAAACAGGGTTTTTCCGCCGAAGTTCTGAAAAAAGAAAAGGTTTTTCTGCAGCAGAGGGAAGATTTCGGACGATGCGTCGACGCATATCATCTGAAAATTCCGGGAGCAGAGGAATTGTGTTATTTTCCCGATGTCATCCATAAGAAAGGAAAAGACGGGAAAATCCGGCCGAGTATTGAAAAAGTCGACAAAATAGATTCTTTGATGTTCCTCGGCATCTTCTTTTTTGCTATGGGATTGGCCGCTGCGGCAGGGTACCGGCATGTAAAATCGGAAAAGAAAAACTGCCTCCTTCCGGCAGCGCTGGTATTTTTTTTCTGGGGATATGCTTTCTGGTATATCGGGTTCACATCGGATTCCATCATCACGCCATTCGATGATGTCCATTATTATAATATTGCACGACAATTGCTGGCCGGAGATTTCACTTCAGCGAAATATTTTTATACCATCGGTTTTCCGATTCTGTGCATTCCCTTGATTCTTTTGTTTCATTTGCAGGATTGGGTGGATTTCCTTCTCTTCTTTATGAATTTTCAAACGTTTATTCTGATTCCCGGATTGTTTCTCATTCTCTACCGGTTCTTTTACGTAAAAATGGGATTTTCCCGAATTCGATCTTTTGTCATCCTGCTTTTGTGGCAGATTCTGATGATTTTTTACCTGCCGATGATCGGCACAACTGTCCCGGGAGTTCAATACACAGCGGAATTTCATTACGGAAATGCGAACTTTTCTTTCATCGAACCGCTTTTACATTTCCGATTTTATAACTTGACCTGGCTGGGACGGAATGCGATGAGCGACTATGCGGCCGTTTTTCTGCTGGTCGTTCTGCTTTACGTTTCCATGAAAAAATCCCGATCGCTGGTTCGGTTTTTTGTCTTGTCCATGGGGTTCGGATTTCTCTGTCTGGTCAGGATCAATTATATCTTTTTTGCCCCGCTTCTGGCATTTGTCTTTTATGATTCATTTTCAGAACTATGGAAAAACAAATGGAATTATCTCTGCGCCGCAGTATGCGGAACGGCCGGTTTTATGATCGTTTTCGTCTGGCAGTTCGTTCTGAACAAAATCCAGTTCGGTTCGCCGTTCATCTGGCCGTATTCATTGCATAAATACGCTCCGGACCGCGGATTCGTATGGAGCGTCGTTCCGTATGGATTCAAATACCTTTGTCAGACGAATTATATTTATCTGGTGCTCGGCCTTTCGTCCTTGTTCTTTATCCCGGAACGCAAAATCAGAGCGCTGCTGACGCTGTGGATTTTCCCGACGCTGCTTTTCTTCTGCGGCTATCCGATCGTATTCAACAATCCCGTCCGGTTTATTTTTGCGTTATATCCGCCGTTGCTGGCGGCGATGGTGATGAATCCGGTATGGAAGGCGGAGTGGTCCGTCCGGATCAAGGCGGCGATGGTGGTGTTCAGCTTATGCGTATTAGGCAAATCCAATCTCTTCTTCGATCATTTTCAGCCTTGGAATCTCGGAAAATACGGAGTGACCAATACGGCTTTCATCATTATTCAGTGCGTGATTTGTCTGTTCTGCTGCGCTGTAATCTTCTCGATGCGCAAGGAAATCGAGGCCGGCTGTGCCGAAACAATCCGGCATTTCCGTTTTCTGATTCTCTTTACGGCCGTATTCTTTCTCGGTAGTTTATGTCCGTATATTGCCGGCATATTGGTGCTGGCGGCATTGGTTTACGGTCTGCGGGATACGGTGCTGCTCATAACCGCACCGGAAGATGCCGGACCTCTGCCTGGAGGCAAGGTGTGCTTATGAATTGTGACTATCTGTGCAACACCCACGATCTCTCGCTGTCCGACTGGGGACCGTATGCACGCGATTTCTACGGACTTTCCCGCATTCTCGACCGCGAACTCGGCATCAGATTCGATTTTTTCATGGTTCCCGGAATCATGCGGCGGGCCTTTTTCCCGCCGGAACCTTTGCGGGAATGCGGCTGTTCGCCGTGGGAAGCCGCGCCGGATTTAAGCTATTTCATGTTCCGGCAGCAGCTGGAAGGGAAAAATCTTTTTTACACGGACACCGCGTATGCCCGGATATCCGACGAGCTCTGGCTCGGACGCATCGAATTCGTCAACCGGACCGATGAACTCCGGGCGAACTCGCTGCTGCTTTACACCCGGCTTGCGCCGCGCGATCAGGTCGTACCGAAGCTCGGCGAAGGAATGCGCTGGATCGGCGCGCTGGACTATTCCGAGCTCCGTTATTCCTACCCTCGGGCCGACCACAATCTGACCTACGGCGCGGGACGGCGCGGAGAACAGAAAAATTATCCCGGGACCGTGGCCGGGCGGTGCATCGGTCAGCCGACTTACCGCCGTCCGGTGCCGTGTTTCGGCGGACGGCGCGGCGACATGGTCCGCTGGAATTTCGACGCCCGGCCCGGCGAGGAGGAAATTCTGCTCCGGGTCCGGGTCGATGCCGGCGAAACAGTGCAGCTGGATGCCGAGGTCAACGGACGGCACCGGGCGGTGACGATCACCGGAACCGGGAATTTCGAATTGGTCGGAGTCCACACCGGACCGCTGACCGGACCGACGGAATTCCGTCTGACCGCGCGGGAAGACGGCCCGGGGTTCCGCACCGACGGCTTTGTGCTGACCATCGGTTCGGGACGCTCCGGCGAAATCGGTTTCGCCCCGCTCGGCCGGGCGGTGAATCCGCAGGCCGCGCCCGGCATCCTGCCGGAAAGCACGATCTTCCGGGGCGATGGCATGAAACTGACCTGCGGTGTCTGGCGGAGCGTTCCCGCCGCGGCCGAACGGGAATACCGGGTCCGGAATCTGCCGGAGCTGATCCTTTATTCCTACGGACTCCGCCATCCCTATTACCGTCACGGCGGACCGAATCAGGGAGAAGAATACTGTCGCGACGCCTATATTCTCCCGATCGAAGTCCCCGCCGGCGGACGGAAAGTAATCTACACCTTGTATGCCTGCGCCGAAACCGCGGAGGAAGCGAACCGGCTGCTGGCAGACTGCGACCGTTCGGACCGGGCGCTGGAAGCGGCGTTTCTTTCCGCACGCCGGCAAGCGGTCTCCTTCCCGGCTGGTCCGGGTGAAGAATTCAATTTCGGCCAGCAGCTGATGGCGGCCACTGCGCTGACCAATATCAATTTTCCGATCCAGGCGCGCGGGACCAATATCCGCCACCATGTGCCGGACAAGTTTTTCAACAGTCTTTACAGCTGGGATTCCGGCTTCATCGGGCTGGGTTTTCTGGAACTCGACCGGCGCCGCGCGGTGGAAAACCTGAACGTCTACGTGACCGAGCCGGACGACGGGGAAAATGCGTTTGTGCTGTTCGGCACGCCGGTGCCGGTTCAGGCATACCTGTATGCGGAAATCTGGAACCGGCATCAGGACCGCGACGTGCTCGAATTTTTCTATCCGCGGCTGCGGCGCTTCTACGATTTCATCACCGGGCGCATCCCGACCTCCTCCTTTGCCAATGCGAAGACCGGACTGCTGCGCTCGTGGGACTACTTCTACAATTCCGGAGGCTGGGACGATTATCCTCCGCAATGGTATGCCGTCCACAATCAGCGGTCCGATGTCGCGCCGGTCGTGACCACCGCGCACGCCATCCGCTTCGGGAAAATTCTGCGTCTGGCGGCGCGGACGCTCGGACGGAACAGAGATACGGCCGATTACGAGGAAGATGCCGCCCGGCTGGAAAACGCGCTCCAGCGTTACAGTTACGACGAGGAGGAAAAGATTTTCAGCTACGTCGCGCACGATGAACATGACGAATTCGCCGGAATTTTCCGCGATCCGGTGTCGGGCAGGAACTTCAATCTCGGCATGGACGGTCTCACGCCGCTGCTGGCGGGAATCTGCAGCGCAGAACAGGAAGAAGCGATGTTCGCGCGGCTCGAAGACCCGGCGGCGATGTGGACCCCGATCGGACTTTCCACCGTCGACCGCAGGGCGCCGTATTACCGGACCGACGGCTACTGGAACGGCTGTGTCTGGATGCCGTATCAATGGTTCTTCTGGAAAGCCGCGCTCGATGCCGGCCGGGCCGGACTCGCCCGGAAGATCGCCTCCACCGCGCTCACGGTCTGGGAAAACGAAACCGAACGGTCGTTCTGCTGTTTCGAACACTTTTCGATCTCTTCCGGACGAGGCGCGGGCTGCTGTCATTTCGGCGGACTCTCCTCGCCGGTTCTGAACTGGTACGGCGCCTATTGCCGTCCGAATCGGCTGACCGGAGGATTCGACTGCTGGATCGGCTCGAAAAAAATGCTCCCGGACGGAGGATTCGCGGCGGAGATCAAATTGGAAGGCCGGGCCGGAGGTCAAACCACGGTGCTTTACACCGCTCCGGATGAAAACAGCCGCCGCGCCGAGTTCAACCGGCAGGAAGTCCCCTGTGTGCGGAGCTTCGGCAAAGCCTGGGAAATCACCCTGCCCCGTCGCGCGGCCGGGACGCTGACGATCCGGGTGTCGTAAAGCGCCCGCTCCCGCGGACATGAGATCATTTCACGGCGTAATACGCTCCGAAAACCAGATTCTTATGCAGCAGCCCGACCTCGCGGAAACCGGTTTTCCGCAGCAGGGCGAACTGATATTCCAGCGGGGACGGCGTAT
>Ga0208297_1002441_pt1 | contig 10854 bp, 13 predicted proteins | sample LMS_cellobiose_e_FD_187367 | JGI IMG/M metagenome (GOLD analysis project Ga0208297, IMG submission 187367) | Rumen-fistulated moose microbial communities from Alaska, USA - LMS_cellobiose_enrichment (SPAdes) (version 2) | ecosystem: Host-associated > Mammals > Digestive system > Stomach > Rumen... | reverse complement strand
ATGGAGGTATATGCCGATGAATTCGGCGACGGTGCACCGATTGTTGGATTCATCAAGAATGTGAACATCACTTCCATGCGCAAGGCAGATTCTCCGGTGGCGTTCCAGGTGCATACCGAGAAGGGGCACACCATGCCGTTCGCCTATCTACGGCTGACGGAGGGGGCAGACCGTCTGGCTGCCACCGATAAGATCCAGACCATCCTCCGGGATATGGACCCTACGATGCCGTTCGAGGTTCAGTTCTACGATGCCATCGGCAAGAACCTGTACAGCGGCGAGGAGCGCCTGCGGTTGGCCGTGTGGCTGTTCTCCCTGCTGGCGGTGCTGCTGTCGCTGGTGGGTATCTGGGGCCAGGTGCTGATGGACGTGCAGTACAAACGGATGGAGATTTCCGTAAAACGGGTGTTTGGGGCCGATATGGGCCAGATTACTTCGGAGGGCCTGATGCTGTATCTGCGGACGGTGGCCGTCTGTTACGTGATTGCGGCGCCCGTCGGCTGGCTAGTGGTACGATACTATCTGCAGCAGTTCTCCCACCAGGTGGGCTTCTTGCCGTCAGTGTTCCTGCTGGCGCTGGTGATTGTGGGGCTGCTATGCACCGCCGTGGTGCTGTATCACTACCTCAAGACCGCCAGGATGAATCCAGCGGAGACTCTGAAGAACGAGTAGGCTTCATAAGCGGTTAACCGACGCCAAGCCGAGCGCAATCAAGTTTTGCTTGAATTGCCGAGGCGCGAAGGAGGAAAAGCCCGTTAGGGCTTAATCATAAATACTTTCTATCCTGATGCCAGGCGGGGCCTGGGAGGGCTCCGCCCGGCGGAAGGAGAAAAAAAGAACTTTTACAGGCAAGATTTCGCACGTTTGTGTGTTATATAAGAAAATGACAGCGATGAATATACTGAAGACAGTGATTTGCGCGGCGCTGCTGGTGGCAGGGCTGAGCGGGTGTGAGAAGATTGATGTGAACAAGTTGGAAGGGACATGGACTGAGCAATATGACCCCACGGTGTTCGCGATGGATGGTTCGGTGACGTTCACCTTTGACGGGAACAACGGTTATCAACTTCACGTATATGATGCCCTAAGTGGTGAATCGCACGACTATAGCGGCCACTATGCCATCGACCTGATCAACAATGGTACCATCACCATCAATCCGGCGATGTCTGACTTCAGCAATGTCACCTATAAGCTTGTGAAGCTGACGTCAAAAGAAATGGAATGGCAGAAGGAGGGAACGACATACTCCCTAGGTACGTGGGGGTCTGACTACCGGCACTTCGTAAGGGAGAAATAGTTTACACTTTTTACATTTTCAGTCTAGAACGATTCTCAGAACCTCCGTGATGCCGTTTTCCCCGTCTAATGGGGTCATGTTTGTATATCTATGTAAGAAACTGTAAAACTATAAACTTTGGCATCAGGAATCGAAATCTTTCCACGCGTGGTAGAAATGTGGTAGAAAAATGGTAGAAATCCTGCCAAAACAACCCCAAACAACCATCACTAACCAACAATACGTTTTGCGGTTTCCGCTTGATTATCAAAAAGATATAGCGGTTTTGTGATGGATGTATACTGTTTTTATGCGGTTTTTACTTGCCGATGAAGAGAATAGGGGAAATCAATACTTATTGTAAATAAATACTTTAACTATTTGACCTTTTCACGTTTGTCCCCCTGCTGTCCCCGAATTGTTTGAGGGGCCAAATTTTTTTTGCGAAAAAGTCCTCCGGGGGACAAAAAAGACTTCTACACTTGAGTGTGTCATTAGGCTAGAGTGACGGAGTGATGAGGACACGCCAGCCGCCCTCGTTGTCGCGAGCCTCAATGTAACCTTTCTCCTTCAGACTGGAGAGCAGACGTTGCACCGCAGACTTGTTGATGCCAAGTTGCTCGCGCAGGCTCTCGATGGTGACGGAAGGCTGGGACTGCATAATGCGAAGGATCTTGGCATAGTTCGGAGTTCTGAATTCGACCCGCTGGCCGTCATACCACCAGACATTCTCGTCAGGCTCCGTCAGGAAGCGGACATCATTGTAGATCTCTTCTGCGACCAGTGCAGTGAAAAAGCGGAGAAAAGGGCGGATTTTGTCCAATTCGGCATGAGCTCCGATACTGGGAATGGGACCGACTTCCAGGTCGGCTTGATGCAAGGCCTCCAGGTAATCCTTCTTTCCACGGCTACGGACAACGATCATGGGGTAGTCGTGCCGGGCGAGGATGTAATTCACGATAAGCCTGGCAATTCGGCCGTTCCCGTCCTCAAACGGGTGAATTCGGATATAGCGATAATGGAACAGCGCTGCCAGTTCGACGGGGGAGAGTTTGCCTTTTTTCTCCTCTTCATTGTACCAGTCAACGAGGTCGGCCATCAGGGCTGTCGTTTCCTCAGGAGCGGCGTATTCGAAACGGTCGCCGTAGCGGGTGATTACACTGTTGGGGCGAGTCTTGTACCTGCCCGCATGAATAACATAGCTGGACTGCTGACCGCCCGGTAATTCACGATAGACCGTATAATCTTCCCGCAGAAGCGTCTTATGCAACTGGCGTATGAAGTTCTGCGTAAGCGGCATATCCTTGATGCCGGCTTGTTCCCGCATCATTTTTAGGCCTACGTTGCTGGCTTTCATCTCCTCCAGGTCTTTCATCTCTGCTTCTCCTACAACCTTTCCGAAAAGCAGCAGCAGTTCTGTTTGACCATATGTCAACATATTGCCTTCGATGTGGTTACTGTTGAAGTTGAAATCCACTGTAAATTTGCGGCTGAGACGCTCGCGGTCCCTGTCGGAAAGAGGCTGTATGGCATTCCAGGCGGCTATAGCCTTGGGTACATTCAAGTACTTCATTGCGACAATGTTTTGTAATTGGTGGTAAATATACCACTTTTTTGTCAACATTTTCAAATTATTCGGCGAAATCGGCGAGAAAAGGTGCGAATAATCTTCGAGAAGCTCTGCTGGTACCAGCCGGGACAGAGATGAAAGCATGTCGCCGAAAATGCGTAACATGCTTTGATAAATCGAAATTCATTTGTATGAGTTGGCTTTTGTTGTTATTGGTGGTCTCGGCTATTGTCGCAGCTGCTGCCATCATTGTCTTCGGGAAACAAAAGAAGCCAAATAGAATCATGCAGGAAGGCAAACTCGTTAAAAGCGAGACGGTCTGTCGGGACGGAGAAATGTTTTACGTGGAGAAGGTTACTTTCAAGGACTGGCAATCAGCCTTCACAGCTTTTATCTGATTTCCGACAGATTAAGTGAAGATCACACCATCGTAGAACAGAGATGGAGTTACGAAGACTTCTGTGATGTTACTATACGCTTAGAAGATTACACGTATGCGCTCAACCGTCAGGTGGAAGTCATCGCCCTTCTCCGCAGTTTCAGGCCTATGCCGGTGGATGAGTTTGACCGCAAAGCTCGGCTTTTGATCATATAGTCAAGAGTCGGGTAAATTCAGATTAATTGCTCTCCCGTGTTTGATCTGGCTGTTTTTACACACCAAACTATAGGGGGTGCTGGGAATACCATCACAGGGCAGAATACTTTTTCGCAAATGATTATATTTGCAATGAATCCATTATAACCCAGGTCTTGTTGGTGAGAACACATTATGATTGAATTATTAAAACACCGATTCCTTGAAAACATGGTCCGCCACCCAAATCTTGATTGGGCGGTGGTGGAAAAGTTTCTTCGTAATAATCCCAAAGCCATTCAAACGCTGCGACTTATGGAAGAGAGCGGGGGAGAACCGGATTTGTTACAATTGGACAGCGGAGAACTGATATTTTGTGACTGCTCGCAAGAGTCTCCTGCTCTCCGTAGAAGTCTATGTTATGATAATGAGGCTCTCAGCCTCAGGAAAAAGAACCCACCGGCAGGCAGCGCAATGGCCCAGGCAAGCCAGATGGGTTTGGAACTGTTGACAGAGAGCCTTTACCGGCAATTGCAGGAAACAGGCGAATATGATACAAAAACATCAAGCTGGATAGCGACACCCTCAACAATTCGTAGCCTTGGCGGAGCATTGTTTTGCGAGCGTCGCTACGACACCGTATTTACATTCCACAATGGCGCCGACTCTTACTATTCCGTACGTGGCTGGAGAGGATATTTCTGTTTCAAAGGCTAGTATTACTTTCCGAATTACGGCGATGTTCGGGAGGAAATGTTCCTCCTGAAGCAATTATTGATCAATTTTGAATAATTCTCAAATAGATTTCTTGTAAATATATCTATATCAGTCGTTTAAGAATTACGGAGAAAATGCGATTACTCGGCATATCGATTTTCTCGTGTCTGAGACATATTATTGTTATACCCGAAAACCGCATCACTTTGCCTAACGAAGCTGAAATCCTACTATATTTGTATTCGATAAATCGGTATTTTGGTATCCACTCATTTTTATTTAATCAATTTCCATTTTTCTTTTCGTAATAGATAAATAATAGTAGGAATAAATAATCTATTCTTATTTTAGAGTAACATTCGTGCGGATAATCCGCGTTACCTTTGCATCCAGAAACTCATCAAAAATTCAACGATATGGAAACCAACAATGCAAAGGTGCTTCGCGCACGGCTCATGGATCAGCCCGAGGATTTCATGAAACTGGGAATCAATCCCGCGAAAGTCGAGAAATGGGAGGATGGACGCCGGACCAAGACCGAAGAGGTCGGCAGCGAAATTTGGTATTTCGACGGAACCATGGAGGACGGGACCAAGTACATGGTGGGATTCCGTCCCAAGTCACCGGAGGGAATGGCCAAGTTCGAGGACAGCCCTCACGTGAACATCTACATCAAGTCTCCGGACGGGAAAGAATTCCGTGATGACATTTGCTATGGTGCTGCAGAGGGCGGTTTCTCCCGTGAGCAGTGCGACAGCAAGTGCGGCCCCCACTGGTGCAAGGGGGACTTCAAGCAGTATGACATTCACTTCGAGCCCGTTCACGGTGTCGGCCTCGACCTGCATTATGACGCATTAACCGATCCTTTCCGCCAGGGGACCAGCCTTCTCGCCTTCGGTGACAACGACGAGTTCTATCACACTGATCTGGCCGTCCCCAAAAACCAAGTAAGCGGCCGTCTGTTCTATGACGGGGCATGGCACGAAGTGAAAGGCGTCGGTTACCATGACCACCAGTGGATGAACACCATGCATTTCGCGCTGTATCACCATTGGCTCTGGGGCCGCATGTATACCGACCTTTACACCGTGTACATCTATGATTTTGTGGCGGCACGGCAATACGGCTACAAGCAGCTCCCGATGTTCGGACTGATGGACAACAAGACCGGGAAGGTCGTCTTCATGACGGACGGGCACTTCGAGCTCAACACGGTCCTGGAACCGGAGGTTCACAAGGGCAGAGAATTCCCCAAGACGAGTCACTATGTATTCAGGAACGAGGACGGTTCGAGGGTGGATTTCGATGTCACCTGGGAAGACCAGCTGGAGTTCTGGGACATGTATGAGCTGGCTGGAGAGAACATGCGCAAGCGTTACGATGCCATCGGCATGCGGATGCAGTACTGCCGTTACTACGCCAAGGGCGGAGTACGCTTCACTCCGGCGGGAGGTGAGGCGAAGGAGGCGCACGGCGACATGATCTATGAATATGCCTATATGGGCCAGCCCGATCCGGCTGCACACGTATAAACGACGCCGGTAGCCATCAGAATAGGCCTCACGTCTTGCGGTACTGCCCGGGCGTGAGGCTTGTCTGCCTCTTGAAGAAAGCGGAGAAGGCCGATGCCGCCGAGAAATTGAGCCGGTCGGCTATCTCATAAGATGACAGGTCGGAATAACGTAGCAGCACCTTCGCCTCGTGTATGATGGCGATATTGACCCAGTCGGCCACCGTCCGTCCACTGTAATCCTTCACGAGCGTCGACAGACGGTTCGGGGTGAGATGCAGCCTGTCTGCATAGAACGATATCTGGTGTTCCGTACAGCCGAACCTGCTCACCAGATCAAGGAATTGGTTGAAGACTGTTTCGGAATGCGAGACGGGATTGGGAGTCAGAGACTGGTCAAGGACATATTTCGTGTGCTTGAGATCATTGAGGAGCGCCATCTCCAAGTGCTGGACGGTCGCTTGGGACCACTGCGGTTTCATCAGTACCCGGGAGATCAGATCAAAGTAGGCACCCATCCTTTCCAGGTCGTCGCCCTCGAGTTTCACGGCAGTCGGTTTTTCAAAGGCTGCCGTAGCCGGAATGTCACGGTACAGGAGAAGCTGCCCGTTGTAGTTGTCGCTGACATCGTTGATTTCAACGATCGTCTCGGCCGGGGTGACGAGCATATGTCCGGGAAACAGCTCATACCTCCGCATATTGGCCGTATACACTGCACGGCCCTCCCGGACAAGCAATATCCGACCCTCCTGGGTTCGGAAAGGTTCGTTGAGATGGCTCCGGTATTCCCCGGACCGGCTGGTATCAGGTACGAACGGAGTCCCTTCCTGCATGAGAAGAACGGGAATCTCAGGCTCCTGGGCTTTTGACTTTTTCATCGCGGTAAGTTTGTGCAAAAATAAATCAATAAGACAAAACATTCAAGTATCGCACGTAAAATAGTAGGAATCTTTAAGATACCACCGCCTTCTATTTCCACACCTTCATGCCTGTCGTGGAAGAACTCGCCAAGAGGTTCCACGTCTATGCACTCATCATGCGATTTGACGGTCCAACCGACGAAATCAACGCCGACGGTACTACCAACTGGGCCCGCCAATGGGGAAAGGACCTGTATGACTTCTGCCATCGAACACCTGATTTGACGGTCTCAATCAAGGAATTGAACACATGATGGGAATGGCCATGCGTAAGCAGAAGACCGGTATCCCCAAGAAGATTGCCGAGGTCCGGTCCATCGGCGATGCCGCTAACAAGCCGGAGTTCCAGAAATACGCTCCTTCCCCTGAACTCATTTGGGACAGTATGGAAGACTGTGACAAAGCGCTCAAGAATATGACCGTTCCCGTGGGTTACTGCTTCGGCACCCAGGATCCTGTGTTCCAGGACTATTACGAGAGCAATATCTACGGCATCATGAATACGCGCGGCTCGCGGACTGTTTTTCTGGACGGAGTGAAGGCATAACCGACCGGCTCACCATCTCCCAGAAAATGTGTAACTTTGCGAATAAGAGAAATCGAGATTTACCACCATGAACAATATTACCAACAGGCCCGATCCGAACGCTGCATTCCCAAATCCCAAGATTCCGAGCCTTTGCTACATCAAGAATGTGGTGAAGAATCCTCGTATCATCATCGGGGACTACACCTACTATGACGATGTGGACGGGGCGGACCAGTTTGAAAAGCACGTCACCCATTTCTACGATTTCATCGGTGACAAACTGATTATCGGGAAGTTCTGCGCCATTGCCAAGGGCATCGAGTTCGTGATGAACGGCGCTAACCATAGAATGGATGGCGTGACTACTTATCCGTTCTACATTTTGGGTGGTGACTGGGGCAGCGCCATCGCACCAGTGAAGGACGAACTTCCCCTGAAGGGCGACACAATTGTTGGTAATGATGTGTGGATTGGGCAGAACGTGACCGTGATGCCAGGTGTTCATATCGGAGACGGAGCTATCATTGGTGCCAATTCAGTTGTAGCCTCTGATATCCCTCCTTATGCTGTCGCTGCAGGCAACCCGTGTAGGGTTATCAAGAAGCGTTTCGATGAGGGCTTCATTGCTTATCTCCTGGACTTGAAGTGGTGGGACTGGGACATCGAAAAGATTGAGGCCAACTTCGAGGCGCTGTCCAGCGGTGACCTGACACTTATTAAGAAGATAGAGAGGTATATTCCCATTTAGCGTACAATAACTACAAATATGAAAAAGCTACTATTCTCATTATTCTGCGCGGGTCTCATGCTGACGGCATGTGGACAGCAGGACAAACAGGACGCGACTATGGATTTCTTTGACAACGTAAAGGTGGCACTCTCTGATGGAGGCCATATCGATTTGGACTGCCTCCAATGGACGCGGGAGCCTGCGAAGTGTGAAATCAAGGACGACACCATCCGCATCACCACCGCTCCGAAGACCGACCTCTGGCAGCGCACCTACTATCACTTCCGGAACGACAATGCCCCCGTACTGCAGATGAAGACGCGCGAGAAGTTTTTCAGTTTTGTGGTAAGGACTGACTTTACGGGCAGTCATCATCGTTTTGACCAATGTGGTATCGTAATGTATCTCGACAGCGAGAACTGGCTGAAAGGCTCGGTGGAATACGAGAACGAGGAGTTCCAGCATCTGGGCAGCGTAGCCACTAACAATGGCTACTCCGATTGGGCCACGACGGCCATTCCCGCCGATGTGAAGACCATGTGGTACCGTTTCTCACGCCGCGAGGATGACTACTGCATCGAATGCTCCACGGATGGGGTGACGTTCAGCCAGATGCGCATCTGCCACATGTATGCCGGTGCCGATGAAATCAGTTTTGGTATCTATGCCTGTTCGCCCGAGGAATCATCCTTCACAGCAGTCTTCTCGGACATGAAGATTACCGAGTGCGCATGGAAGGCTCACGACGGCCAGCAGCCAGACAAAGATTAATCGGTATGGCGTGTAATCCGGAATTCGTTCAATATATCATCGACCAGTGCTCCGACGCCGGTGAGATTGCCGTTAAGAAGATGATGGGAGATTACTGTGTCTATTGCGATGGCTTCCTCTTTGGTCTCATCTGCGACAACAGCTTCTATATGAAGGTAACAGAGCCAGGGAGAGCAGTACTGAAGGAAGTCATCCTCCGGTCACCATACGATGGTGCCAAGGACTATTTCTACATCAGCGATGTAGATGACAGGGAGTATTTGACGTCGCTCATCAAAGTTACGATTATGGCTCTTCCTAGGCCGAAAACGATGAAGAATCCGTTCAAGTAATTCCATTTTATCAGTCTGAACACCGATGACGATTACCCTTCATACCTGGAGCACATCAGACAAGTCGGCGCTGATGTCGCTGTGCAACGCCGTGGATAGGACCTTCCTGTCGGACCGGCTGTCATATCCATACACTGGGGTGGATGCCGATTGGTGGCTCGGAATGGTTGCGGAGAATGACGGGAAGGAGGGTATCTGGCGATCCATTTGGGCCGACAGCGAACTTGTCGGCAGCATCTCCGTGGAGAGGAACTCTGATGAACAGCGCAATGTCGGATCGATTGGCTATATGATCCTGACTCCGTTCTGGGCTCAAGGGATCGGTACAGAGGCAGTAAGGCAGGTCTGCGGAATCGCATTTCAGGAATTGGAACTTGACAGGATTATTGGCCAGGTGTTCCCTGAGAATGTGGCATCAGTGCGCGTGCTGGAGAAAAATGGCTTCCGGCTGGAAGAAACAATTGTTGAAAAAGTGATTAAAAGCGGAATGGCGCGGGACGTGAAGTTGTATCGGAAAGACAACTTCTTTTAAAGCAGTGCATTCCCTCTTATTGTCAGAGCATCGGCAAAAAGCAACAACTTGTTTCTTGACATTTATTTTCGGACATCGTAACTTTGCTCCATCAACCCAGACGATAAGACAATGGAAGTAAAAGACATCTTACGGAATTTGCGCGAAAAGAACCACCTGACTCAGGAACAGATGGCCGAGCGTATCGGCGTTACCAGGCAGGCTGTAAGCCGTTGGGAGACCGGCATGACGCAGCCCAATCCAGAGTTGCTCAAAGTATTGTCCCGAGAATTCGGAGTATCAATCAATACGCTTTTGGGCTCGCCCCGGACGCTTTACTGTCAGTGCTGCGGAATGCCGCTGTCGGATGATGCGATGATCAGTCGTGAAGCGGACGGCAGTCTCAATGAAGAATATTGCAAATGGTGCTATGCCGATGGCCAGTTCGCATACAAAAGCAAGGAGTCTCTGCTGGACTTCCTGGTCGATCACATGCCGAATCCGGAGAACCAATCGGAAAGTGAGCGGCGGGCACTATATGACACCCACTTGTCCCAGTTGAAACACTGGAAATAGGGAACCATGTCTTCATCTCTGCAAGTTTTCGTAACTTGGTGACTGATAACTCGGAATTTACCACCATGATCACAATATCCAACAGGCCCGACCCGAACGCTGTCTTCCCGAACCCGAATCTTCCACGTCTTTGCTACATCAAGAATGTGGTGAAGAATCCTCGTATCATCATCGGGGACTACACCTACTATGACGACGTGGACGGTGCGGACCAGTTTGAGAAGCACGTCACACATTTTTACGATTTCATCGGTGACAAATTGATAATCGGGAAGTTCTGCTCCATTGCCAAGGGTATTGAGTTCGTGATGAACGGCGCCAACCACCGAATGGATGGCGTGACTACCTATCCGTTCTACATTATGGGCGGTGACTGGGGCAGCGCCATCGCACCGGTGAAGGACGAACTTCCCCTGAAGGGCGACACAATTGTTGGTAATGATGTGTGGATTGGGCAGAACGTGACCGTGATGCCGGGCATCCACATCGGTGACGGAGCTATCATTGGTGCCAATTCAGTCGTAGCATCTGATATCCCTCCCTATGCCGTGGCAGCCGGTAATCCTTGCCGGGTAATCCGGAAGCGCTTCGATGATGAATTCATCGCATATCTCTTGGACTTGAAGTGGTGGGACTGGGGTATCGAGAAGATCGAGGCCAACTTCGAGGCGCTGTCCAGCGGTGATTTGACGCTTATCAAGAAGATCGGGGTGTAGCATATGGTTATTCTGATTACAGGTGCATCCCACACGGGAAAGACGCTTCTGGCACAGCGGATGCTTGAGAAGTACAAGTATCCGGCCTTTTCCATAGACCATCTGAAAATGGGCCTGAT
>Ga0208297_1002437_pt1 | contig 10871 bp, 13 predicted proteins | sample LMS_cellobiose_e_FD_187367 | JGI IMG/M metagenome (GOLD analysis project Ga0208297, IMG submission 187367) | Rumen-fistulated moose microbial communities from Alaska, USA - LMS_cellobiose_enrichment (SPAdes) (version 2) | ecosystem: Host-associated > Mammals > Digestive system > Stomach > Rumen... | reverse complement strand
TGGATCGTCGTGTCCGCCACGATCTTCCCCGTCTCGTCCAGAATGATCGCCTTCGTGTAGGTCGACCCTACGTCGCAGCCGCCAAAATACTTCATATGATATGTTCCCCCAAAAATTTTTATATGTGATGCGTCTTGCGTTACCAGGTGGTGTCGTCCTCGAACTCGACGAGGGACGGGTCGACGGGCTCCGCACCCATGACGGTGCGCATATACTCGTTGACCTTGCCGCGCATGGCGCGGCGGGAGACGGTGCGCGGATCCATCAGATCGTGCTCGATCCAGATCATGTGGTAGTTCTTCTGGCGGGCCTGCTCGTCCAGGATGCCCTGCAGCGTCGCCATGTTCTTGCAGGCGACGTTCTGATACATGATGATGAGGTCGACCTTCCAGATCTCGCACTGGCGCCACAGCTCATTCACGACGTTGTGGTAGCCGCCGTTCGTGTGGCGGCGCATGACCATGCGCTCATACAGGCGGGCGAGATCGTGCAGCGCGGTCTCGGTATCCTCGGTCTCCATCGGGCGGGTGAAGTTCAGGCTCTCCATCTCCACCAGGATGTCCACGCCCCAGCAGTTGGCGATCCAGTTGGAGAAGTTGGCGTAGTAGTGCGCCGGGCAGGACCAGACGATGCCGCGGTACTTCATCTTGCCGCGCCAGGCCTCTTCCCTGCGCTCGTAGGCCCGGAGCATGATCTTGTTGACCTTCTCGAAGGTCTTCATCACGCGCGGGTCGATGCCGCCGTCCATCTCGTAGTTCCACTTGCGGAACAGCTCGTAGCACGGGCCGATGATCTGCGGATACGGGGTCTGGTTGACCTCCCACTTCTGCAGCTCGAAGCTCGTCTCGCGGTTGAAGCGCTTCATGGCGGCGAAGTAAGCGTCCCAGCTCCACTTCGCGCCGGTCTTCTCCTCGATGAACCGGATGCAGTGCTTGATGTCCTCCGCCGCGTCCTCGACGGTCTCCTCGTACTCATAGCGCACCGGGAACGTCAGGTGGAACACCGGCAGATCCGGGAAGCGGCGCGCCATATAGCTCGAGGCCATGGTCGAGCCGTCGCACGGCATGGAGCTTGAAATGAAGCAGGAGCCCATGTGGGGCAGCGCGTCGATGACGATGGCGCCGCACTCGGACGACGGCACCGGGCAGGTGTCGGCCGGCAGGCCGAAGCTCTCGATCGCGTCGATATACGGCACGCAGGTGAGCTGATCGACCTCGGACACCAGGAACACCGGCAGCAGCTGGTACGGGATGCCCAGCAGATCCGGGAAGCCCGCCATGATCTGGCCCATGGTCATCTCGTCGAAGAGGACGACCTTCTTGTTCAGCTCCGTGGCGTTGCCGTTGCGCGCGTCGCACTTGGAGAGGAACACCAGGTTCTCCGCGACGTAGCGGAAGATGTCATAGATCATGAGGTGGCTCATGCGCAGGGCGCTGCCGCGCTGGCCCATGGTGTTCTTGTCCATGAACGAGTGCGCGCAGAAGTAGGAGATCGCCCAGCGGTAATAGAGCGTGGAGTTGAGCGCCGGCAGCAGATCGCGGCCGAAGGTCGTGAGGAACATGCCCCACATGCGCATCCACTCGTAAAAATCGTAGGCCGTGTCGCCCACGCCGCGCCACTCGCGGCGCACCGTGGCCATGCAGCCGGAGCGGTACAGCCGGCCGAGGTGCTTCTCGCCGTGGAGCAGCAGATCCACGCGCTCGGCGTGCGTCATTCCGGCGACGGCCTTCGCCTCGTCCGCCACGCGGTCACGGGTGGCAAGGAGATTTCCTTTCCACCGCGCGCCGACGGCGCGCCAGTCGGTCTCCTTGACCATATCCTTGATGATGCCGCCGACTTCCTTCAGGTTTTTGGCCTGGGCCTTCCAGTCGATGTGGTCTTTTTCGCGCCAAAACGCGGGGTTGGGATATTTCGCCTTCGCCATCACTGTTTCCCTCCCTGTTTCTGAATGCGTTTGATCTCCAGGGACTCCACGAACGCCTGGAAGCGCGTGCGAAGCTGGCCGGAGGTGCGGGCGTTGTACGGCCGGTCGATCGAGAGCACGGGCCAGCCGTATTCCTCGTTCATGATGTGGCTCACGAGCGCGCGCTCAAAGCCCCAGTAATCGCAGAACTTCATCTGCTCATAGATGATGCCGTCGGCGTGGAACTTCTTTGCCAGCGCGTCCGCGGTGTCGCGCCGCTGCTGCACCTTCTCGTCGGAGATGTAGCGCGCGCACTCGGAGGTGGTCATGTAGTGGCGGACGATCTGCGTCAGCACGTCCTCGTCGTCGCGCAGCGCGATGGGCTCGCGGCCCGGGGTGGAGCCGTAGCAGTAGCGGTCGGACACGACGAAGGCGCCGGCCTCCTCGATCATCTTCGTCAGCGACGGATCGTCGATCTCGCTGCCGACGATCGCGACGCGCGCGCGATACCAGGGCTTGGGGTCGAGCGCGCGGGCCTTGATCTCCTCCAGCGTCTCGCGCAGCTTCGGCAGGATCAGGTACTTCGGGCAGCAGTAGGTCACGAGGTTGAGCACGTGGAACTCGTATCCCGTGACGGGCGGGTTCTCCAGCGCGCGCAGCTCGCCGATCTCGCTGATGATGCGGCAGACCTCGTTGTGCTCCTCCACCGCCTTGCGGATCGCCTCGTCCGAGGTGTCGACCCCGTAATTCTCCTCCATGTACTTCAGCAGGCGCACGCGCATCTGCTTGACGTACTGGCGGACGGTATAGTCCTCGATCTTGAACGGCACGTCCACGTGCGTGACGAAGAATTTGGGCTTTTCGTTCATCTTGAGGATCTCAAAATGCTCGTAAAAGCGGTTCATCATCGAACATGCGTCCACGCCGGCCAGCCCGTCGAGGAAGTTGTAGCCGCCCTCGATGCCGCGCTCGACCAGGGCGCGGGCGAATTCGCAGGTGTAGTTCGACATGTAGTAGGTCGCCATGTCGATCGAGCCCGTTCTCGGCGCGCGCAGGCGCACGGAGAAACACTCGCCCAGGTTGAGCAGCACCTCGGGGATGTGGTAGCAGGTATAGCCGATGGCGAGCTTGCCCTCCGCCTGCGCCTGCTGTACCAATTCGTTGTTGGCTTCCTCAAGGAGCTGCTCAAAATAGATCAGATGCTTGAGATCCTTCAAATGGTACACCTCTTTTCTTCATCTTCGTCTTCTATCATCTTGCGGAGCACCTGCCGCGCTCCTTTGATCACTTCGGAATCCCCGTCCAGCGCGAACACGCTCAGTCCGCGCACGTCGTTCCGGGTCTGCTGCGCGTCCGCGCCGATCACGGCGAGCACCGGCGCCCCGGCCAGGCCCGGGTCGGTCACCAGCTCCGGCCGCGTCACGCGGTTGATGACGACGCCGCATTTCTCATACATCACCAGTTCGTCCGCCACGCGCTTGATCGTGGCGATCACCTGCATGCCCTTGCGGCTCTGATCGGTGACGAGCAGCAGATGCGTCACCTTCTCCATCACGCGCCGGTTGATCTGCTCGATGCCGGCCTCCCCGTCGATCACGACGTAGTCGAACTCGCCGGCAAGCAGGCTGATGACCTCTTTCAGGTAGCCGTTGACCGTGCAGTAGCAGCCCGCCGTCTCCGGCCGGCCGATGGCGAGGAAGGCAAAGCCTCGCGTCTCCACCATCGAGTCGAACAGGCGGAAGCGCGCCTCGGCCAGCAGCTCCTCCGGCCGGGTCTTCGTCGCGTCGGACGAAAGAGACTTGCGGATGTCGTCCAGCGTCTCCGTCACCTCGATGCCGAGCGCCGTGGACAGGCCGACCGCGGGGTCCGCGTCGATGGCGAGGATCCTCGCCTCCGGATGCGCCTGCACCAGCAGACGCAGCACCGCCGCGGAGACCGACGTCTTCCCGACGCCGCCCTTGCCCGCGACCGCTATGATCTTCGCCGCCAAGCGCATCCCTCCTCTGCATGGCACGTCCATTTTGCGCTTTGATTATAGCACGTCTCTTGTCGATTTACAACAAGGTTTTGCCCAATTATTTCAGTTTTTTGTTGATTCTTCACGTTTGCCGTGCTATAATGCGGATATAACTTGTGTGCATTGTCACGCGGTACGGAAAAACAATCAGGAAGTGAGGATCGAGCATGAAAACCGATGCATTGGTGCAACAGCTGATCGACAGTTACGGCAACTGGTTCCAGACCAATCCGAACAACTGCGCCGGCGGCGCCGCGCGCATGACCAAAGATCTGTACCCCTACGACCGCATTTTCTCCCCCATCCAGATCAACAAGCTCAAGGTGAAGAACCGCCTCGTCATGGCGCCGATGGGCAACTGCCAGATGGCGGAGGAGACCGGCCGCCCGAACGAAAAGATGCTGCAATACTTCTTCGCCCGCGCCGAGGGCGGCATCGGCCTTCTGACCACGGGCCTGATTCCCATCAGCCACCACATCGACTCCTCCGTGACCGAGAAGGGCAACTACTCCTACTTCCCCAGGATCGACGGCACGCGCACCAACTTCATGGGCTGGCGCGATCTGGCGCAGGGCGTGCACGCCCGCGGCAGCCGTATCTTCATCCAGCTTACCCCGGGCCTCGGCCGCGTGGGCAACCCGCAGTGTCTTCTGACCAAGTATCAGCTGCCCGTCTCCGCCTCGTGGAACCCCAACTTCTACCTGCCGGACGTGCCCTGCCGCCCGCTCGTCGACCTCGAGTGCGACAAGATCATCAAAAACGCCGGTCAGGCCGCGATGGACGCCAAGGTCATGGGACTGGACGGTGTGTATCTGCACGGACACGAGGGGTACCTGCTCGACCAGCTCACCTCGCCTGCCTTCAACCACCGCAAGGTCGGCAAATACGCCGACTGGCAGCGTTTCGGCATCGACCTCATCAAGCAGATCCGCAAGAAGGTCGGCCCCTACTTCCCGATCATGTACCGCATCGACCTGTCCCTCGCGCTGAACGAGACCTACGGCAAGCGGATGGAGACCGTCAAGAGCCTCAAGGGCTTCCAGAACGGCCGCACCGTGGCCGACACGCTGAATTACATGGAGAATCTCGTCAAGGCCGGCGTCGACATGTTCGACGTTGACCTCGGCTGCTATGACAACTGGTGGCTGCCGCATCCGCCCGCGGGCATGCCTGCCGGCTGCTTCCTGGACGTGTCCAAGGTCGCCAAGGAGTATTTCGCGGCGCGCGGCGTCAAGTCCAACGTCGGGGTCGAGGTGCCCATCGTCGCGGTCGGCAAGCTCGGCTATCCGGATCTCGCCGAGCAGGCCCTGCGCGACGGCAAGTGCGACATGATCATGCTCGGCCGCCCGATCCTCGCCGATCCCGAGTGGGCCAACAAAGCCTACGCCGGCAAGGTCGAGGACATCCGTCCCTGCATCGGCTGCCAGGAGGGCTGCGTCAACGAGTTCGTCGAGGGCGGCCATCCCCAGTGCGCCGTCAACCCGCGCACCGGCTTTGAGGAGATCACGCCCAAGTCCTTCCCGAAGGCCGAGGTCAGCAAGCGCGTCGCCGTCGTCGGCGGCGGCAGCGCCGGCATGAACTTCGCCCTCGTCGCGGCAGCCCGCGGCCACAAGGTCGAGATCTTCGAAAAGAGCGACCGGCTCGGCGGCAAGCTGTGGCCCGCCTCCAAGCCGATGGTCAAGTTCGACATGATGAACTACACCAACTGGCTGATCGCCCAGGTCGAGAAGACCGATGGCATCAAAGTCACGCTCAACCAGGCGGTCGACAACGCCTTCCTCAAGCGCCAGGGGTACGACGTGGTCGTCTTCGCCGTCGGCGCCCAGGGCAGCGAGAAGCTGCCTCCCATCCCCGGCATCAAGGACGTCAAGACCGTCGAGGGCACGGATCTGCTCGTGAAGCCCGAGCTGCTGAACGGTGCGAAGAAGGTCGTCGTCATCGGCGGCGGCGCCGTCGGCATGGAGACGGCGTATTGGCTGCAGTACGAGCAGGGCTGCGACGTCACCGTGGTCGAGATGCTCCAGTACATGATCGACGGCGCCTGCACGGCGAACCGCGGCCACCTGATCCATTACTTCGAGGCCGCGGGCGGCAAGCTCATCAACTGCGCCAAGGTCGTCGGCTTCGGCAGCAACAACTCCGTCAAGATTGAGCGCAACATCTCCAAGGGCGTGCCCGATCCTTACTGCACGTGGACACCGATCATCCCGAAAAACGTTGAGAACCCGCTCGCGCCCAAGATGGGCCCCGAGTGCCTGATCGAGACGGTGCCGAGCGACCTGATCGTGCTGTGCATGGGCCGCGCCGCGAACGACGCGCCGTATTACGCCGCGCTGGAGGAGCACGTCGCGCCCGAGATCTACAACATCGGCGACTCGCTCCAGGCCGGCAACCTGCTCACCGGCAACCGCGCCGCTTGGCGCATCGCCGCGAAGATCTGATCCCGCAGCAAAAAAAACCCGGCCGCCCGGCCGGGTTTTTTTGCTTCTCAATCCTTCACCGTTCTGCATCTGACAAAATGGCCGATAAGTCAGGATACCCCTGCGCACCGCAGGAGCTGCCGGACAAGCTCGGCTGTATCGCAGCATGCGAGGACCGCACGAAAAACGGCGAGCTGCTCCGGCTCATCCGGCAGCTTGCCGCGCAGCTTGAGAAAGCGCGCGGCAGGATCGAGCTGTGACCGAAAAAAAGGACGCGCGCCGCAGGGCGTGCGTCCCTTTTTTGTGAGAGGTGAAATTACTTGATCTCGACCTTCGCGCCGCTCTCCTCGAGCTTCTTCTTGAGCTCCTCGGCCTCGTCCTTGGAGACAGCCTCCTTGACGGCCTTCGGGGCGGACTCGACGAACGCCTTGGCCTCGGCCAGGCCCAGGCCGGTCAGCTCGCGGACGACCTTGATGACCTTGATCTTCGCAGCGGCGTCGAAGCCGGCGAGGACGACGTCGAACTCGGTCTTCTCCTCGGCAGCGGGAGCGGCAGCAGCGGCGGGAGCGGCCATCGCGGCAGCGGAAACGCCGAACTCTTCCTCCAGCGCGTGAACGAGCTCGGAGAGCTCCAGAACGGTCAGAGCCTTGATCTCTTCGATCATAGCGGTCACTTTCTCAGACATTGTAAAGTTCCTCCTGATAAGATTTTTTGTTGGTTTTTGTGTGGTGGTTGCCGGGTCTTACTCGGCGGCGGGCGCCTCGGCTTCAGCGGGAGCGCCCTGCTTCTCGGCGATCTGCTTGAGCACGCAGGCAAGGCCGGAGATCGGCGCGAGCATCGTGCCGAGCACCTGCGCGCGCAGGGTGGGCAGCGGCGGGATCGCGGCCAGGGCGTTGATGGTGGCCATGTCGACGACCTTGCCCTCCATGAAGCCGCCCTTGATCTCGAACTTGTCGTTCAGCTTCTTGGCGAAGTCGGCGATGACGCGCGCGGGCGCCACGGGGTCGCTTGCGATGGCCAGCGACGTGGTGCCGTTGAGCTTGTCGTCCAGCTCGCTGAGACCGACGTTGTTGAAAGCAAAGCGCAGCAGCGTGTTCTTGACGACGGCGTACTCGACCTCGTTCTTACGGCACTCGGCGCGGAGCGCGGTATCCTCCGCAACGGTGATGCCCTTGTAATCCACGATGACGCCGGCGGCCGCATTCTGCAGCTTCTCCGTCAGGCTCGCCACGATCGCCTGCTTTTCCGACAGGACTTTTGCGTTAGGCATGCTTGGTTTCACCTCCGTTGGATTTTGCGGCGCGCACGGGCGCGCCCGGAATGGTGCGTTTCAAAACGGAAAAAGACCGTCCTTCTGCCCAAAGGCACAAGGACGGTCTCAGCAAACGAACGATTTGCCGCCCTCGGCAGGATTTACGCGGCGAGCCGCACCTGCTGTCTTTGGAACGCATCGGTTATTATATCCATGCCTGGCAGACTTGTCAAGCACAAATATTGGGGTTTTTCGCTCAGATCTTCGCGGTCTGCATCTTGACGCCGGGGCCCATGGTGGACGCGGCGACGCAGGAGCGGATATAGGTGCCCTTGGCGGCGGCCGGCTTGGCCTTGATGATGGCGCCCATCAGCGCGTTGAAGTTCTCGGTGAGCTTCTCCGGGCCGAAGGAGACCTTGCCGATCGGGCAGTGAATGATGTTGGTCTTGTCGAGACGGTACTCGACCTTACCGGCCTTGGACTCCTGGACGGCCTTGGCCACGTCCGGGGTGACGGTGCCGGCCTTGGGGGACGGCATCAGGCCCTTCGGGCCGAGCAGCTTACCGAGACGGCCGACGACGCCCATCATGTCCGGGGACGCGATGACGACGTCGAAATCGAACCAGTTCTCCTTCTGGATCTTCTCGACCATGTCCATATCGCCGACGTAATCAGCGCCGGCGGCACGCGCGGCGTCCGCCTTGTCGCCCTTGGCAAAGACGAGCACGCGGACGTTCTTGCCCGTGCCGTTCGGCAGGACGATCGCGCCGCGGACCTGCTGGTCGGCGTGGCGGGAGTCAACGCCGAGCTTGACGTGCAGCTCAACGGTCTCATCGAACTTGGCGGCGGCGGTCTTGCAGATCAGGCCGAAGCCCTCCATCGCCTCATACTGCGCGTTCTTGTCGATCTGCTTGACGGCGTCCTGATACTTCTTACCTCTGAACATTGTTGACTCCCTCCCTTACTCTTCGACGGTAACGCCCATCGAGCGCGCGGTGCCGGCGATCATGCTCATCGCGGCCTCGAGGCTGGCGGCGTTCAGGTCGCGCATCTTCATCTCGGCGATCTTCTGCAGGGAAGCCTTGGAGAGCTGAGCGACCTTGGTCTTGTTGGGCACGCCCGAGCCGGACTCGATGTTGCATTCCTTCTTGATGAGGACGGCGGCCGGGGGAGTCTTGGTGATGAAGGTGAAGGAACGGTCGGAGTACACCGTGATGACGACCGGGATGATCAGGCCCATATCGGCCTTGGTGCGCTCGTTGAATTCCTTGGTGAACGCCGCGATGTTGACGCCGTGCTGACCGAGCGCGGGGCCGACCGGGGGCGCGGGAGTTGCTTTGCCTGCAGGGATCTGCAGCTTAACGTAACCGACGACTTTCTGTGCCATGAAAGGCACCTCCTTTTATTGATGTGGTAACGGCAGACCGGTTGTTCCGCCGCCCTTGGCGAGACGCGCGCGGCGCGTCTCTCCCACGTTTGCCGGGGCGTTCCCGGCGTCTCGCTGTTCGCGAAAAATGCTGTGGATTACTTCTCGACCACTTCGACCTGGTCGAGCTCGAGCTCGACCGGCGTCTCGCGGCCGAACATGGAAACGACCACGCAGACCTTGTTGCGCTCGGCGTCGATCTCCTCGACCGTGCCGAGGAAGGACGCCAGCGGCCCGTCCGTGATCTTGACCTGGTCGCCCACGGCGTAGGACACGACGATCTCGTGCTTCTCCATGCCGAGCGCCAGGACCTCCTGCTCCGTCAGGGGGATGGGGTTGTTCGCGGAACCGACGAAGCCGGTCACGCCGCGAATGTTGCGGATCAGATGCCAGGTGTCGTCCGTCATGACCATTTTCACGAGCACGTAGCCCGGGAAGACCTTGCGGTCGACCTCCTTCGTCTCGCCGGATTCCGTGATCTCGGTCACGTGCTCCATCGGGATCTGGATGTCGACGATCATGTCCTCCAGGCCGCGGTTCGCAACGAATTTCTCGATCGCGGTCTTGACGGCGTTTTCATAGCCGGAATAGGTATGGGCGACATACCATTTTGCGTTATCGGCCATGACGACGCCCCGCTTAACCCGCCAGACCGATCAGCAGCTTCACTGCCGAAACGGCGGCATAGTCGAAGATCCAGATGCACGCACCCATCGCCAGGGAGAACAGCAGCACCGTGCCGGTGTCCTTCATGGTCTTTTTGGGCGTGGGCCAGATGATCTTCTTCAGTTCGCTTTTCATCTCGCGGAACCACTTGCCGCGATCCTTCTTTTCTTTCTTTTCGACTTTCTTCTCGTCAGCCATGTGTTACACCCTTTCCGTTTACTTCGTTTCCGTGTGAACGGTGTGCTTCCTGCAGAACGGGCAATACTTGTTCAGCTCCAGCTTGTCCGGGGTGTTCTTCTTGTTCTTGATCGTGTTGTAGTTTCTCTGCTTGCACTCGTTGCACCTGAGAGTGATCTTCACGCGCATCTAACGGCACCTCCTTATGATGACGGCCCTCAGCGAGCCGCCGACTGCCTCCCTGCTTCATATTTAAGAGGAAGTTTCTCTCCGGGCGTGAAAAGCGAAAATTGCGCACAAAAAGAAAGCCCTCTTTTACAGGTAATGTGTACTATACCATACGCAAACCGAAAAGGTCAAGGCTTTCTTTCAAAAAAACGGTGAATTTTTACGGGTTTTTTTGCCCGCGGCTCCGGAACGTCAGATACCCCTCGAGCATCAGCGCCGCGGCCACGGCGTCCACGGTTTTTTTGCGCGCCTTCGCGCGCTTTCCGTTCGCGGCGAGGATGTTGTGCGCGTCGATCGTCGTGCGCCGCTCGTCCCAAAGCGTCACGGGCAGCCCCGTCGTCTCGCGCAGCAGCGCGGCAAAGGCTTCGGCCTTCTCCGCGCGCGGCCCGCGTGAGCCGTCCATGTTGAGCGGATGGCCCAGCACCAGCTCCGTGACCTCGTGCTCCGCGGCGAGGCGCCGCACCTCCGCCGCGGCCGTCTCCGGCCGGTAGGCGGTCACGACCGCCGAAAAGCCGCACAGCGTGCCCGTGCGGTCGGACACGGCGACGCCGGTGTGCGCGTCGCCGTAGTCGATGGCCATGATCTTCACGGCAGCTTCTCCCCTCTCAGCAGTTTTCCGAAATACGTCTCGTTTTCCCCGGCTCGCGCCGCAAGCGCCGCGACCGAGCGCTCCAGCGTGCATACGCAGCTCTCCCGCTGCGCGAGCACCTCCCGCAGTGCGCGCAGCGCCGCGTCCGCGTCGAAACCGTCCAGCGTGCCCGCCTGCGGCATGCCGAGATCCG
>Ga0208297_1002431_pt1 | contig 10881 bp, 16 predicted proteins | sample LMS_cellobiose_e_FD_187367 | JGI IMG/M metagenome (GOLD analysis project Ga0208297, IMG submission 187367) | Rumen-fistulated moose microbial communities from Alaska, USA - LMS_cellobiose_enrichment (SPAdes) (version 2) | ecosystem: Host-associated > Mammals > Digestive system > Stomach > Rumen... | reverse complement strand
CGTGAAGTTCCGTCCCGGCAAAGCCCTGAAAGAATCTGTCCGCTAGGGAGTATTGATTCATGCTTCACGGTGAGACTGTCCATAGTCCGCTCCCTCAGGACATCCCTTGGTGGTCGCCGGATTTCGCAGTCTTTTTTGGAGTGCTGTATCTGGTGCTGCTTTTCATTGCCAGTGGCGTGGGACTGGTTATGCTCCGCGCATTGCGTGAAAGTTGCCGCCCTGCACAACACTGAATTGACTGAGGAAGGATTCGGGCGATCTTGCGATCGCCCTTTTTTTGTGTCGGAAAGAACCTGAGCGCTGACTTGCCGTGCCTGCTCTGCGGGCACGGCAGGTCCCGGTTCAACGCTTTCCCGCAGCGCACAAGATGGCCCCGCACGAACGCCCATTGAAAAGCGTTTTCCCCGCCTTTCCATGCGCCGCTGAAAGCCTGACAGGGCTTTTCTCCGCGCCGCAGCAAAAATCCCTGCCCTGCGAAAAAAGACTTGACGAACCGGGCGCTCTAGGCTATTCACACATTCGCGTCAGGTAAATGTTCCCCGATAGCTCAATCGGCAGAGCGGGTGACTGTTAATCACTAGGTTGGCGGTTCAAGTCCGTCTCGGGGAGCCAGTAAAAACAAGAGGTTATGGATTTATTCCATAACCTTTTTTTGTTTTGGGCACCCACCAGAAAAAATATGATCTCAAAAAGTAACGTTTGCAGCTGATTCGTAATCAGCAGGTCGTCAGTTCAAGTCTGACAGTTGGCTCAAGACATTTCAAGCCCTTACGCTGCATAGCATAAGGGCTTTATCTTTACGGGCTACCACCGGATAATTTAATACATCCCAAACGGCCGGATGGTGATGCTGTACCGCTCGGCCGTTTATGCTGTTTTGTTGAGCATCACCCTATGACAAAGCAAGCCCGTCATCCTGTCTTTGTCGAGAAAATTGCGTGAACACCCCAGATACGCTGCGGCTTCCTGAGTTGTGAACCATGTGACAACTTTTGTTGTGTCCATAAAAAAACTCCTATGTTATGCTCGCAGCCTTTTAGGAATGTATCGATGGATCGACGTGCGAGCGTTTCAAGGAGAATTTAGAAATGTTAATCCAATTAAAAAATAAAAAGCCCCTTTCGGGGCATTATTTTATTTTTTGATTTTTTATTTCTTTTGCTTCTTAGGTCGCCCTTTCGTCCGTTTAAATTTCCCCCGTCATCGAAGAAAAGGGCTTGTACATTACGACAGCAGTAAGCGCCAATCAGTATTCAGCACGTGGGCGAAGCGCTTTGCCATTTCCTTGCCGATCGGACGCCGCCCGTTCTCCATGGCGCTGATGTTCTGGACGCTGACGCCAGTGAGATTGGCAAGCTTCCGCTGGCTGACATCTTCACGATACCGCGCACCTCGCAAGGAATTGCCAGCATGAAAACCAGGGAAGACTTCTTCACTGGTGAAGGATTCCTTTTCCGGCATAGCGTCATGACGTACCACGCACCCTTTTGCCTTCAGCAGGGCTTCCACTTCCGAAAGGATGTCCTGTTGGCAGGACACATGCAGAAAGACCGTGCCCTGTTCAATAGGGGGCTTTTTCGTGAGTTCCAACATATGTCACCTCAATAAGCTTATCTTCTTTGACTTCCCACCATACCGCAACATAGGTCGGCCTGCCTTTTTTCAAATGGCAGTGGTGCTCATGCGGCCCTAGCTTGCCATAGTTGGGCCAGCTGCCGGCGACAGGCCCGTTGAGTTCCAGGTCTTTCACAAGGAGCCAAACCGCCTCTTTCACCCTGGCAGGCAATGCTTCCACAGCCTTCTTTGCCTTTGGCTTCCAACGTACTTCCCACATAGGATATAGCTACCCCTTCAATGCTTGTCAATAAATGACAAGCATATTTTACTGCAATGGCTGTGCCTCGGTATGGAGCTTTCGTGCTCCCTGTTCCATATCCTGCGCTATCAATGCTGCAGTATCTTCTGTAGCCTGCGAAACAGGATTATCTGCCACATGCGCATACCGCTGCGTTGTGCTTGCCTGTGAATGACCAAGCAATTTTCCGATCAATGGCAACGACTTTCCTGAATTTACCGCATAACTTGCAAACGCATGCCGCAGATCATGTACGCGCCACCCTGACAGTTGCGCGGCAGCTAAAATCTGCTTCCAGGGCTTTTTGACTTCTACGATATGACCCGTCCGTCCTGTCCCGCAAAAGCAATACTCGCCTTCCCTTGGCAAAGCATCCAAGACATGTTTTGCGTATGTCGGCAAGTGAAGGATCTTTGCACCCGTCTTGGAATCGGGAAGGTGGGCAAGCCCATGCTCTAAGTCGATGTACTCCCATTTGAGTGAAAGTATCTCTCCAAGCCGTGCACCAGTGAACAGCAGCAACTTAAAAAATGCAGCAGTCTGCAAGCTTATCTTGCCAGAAGCCTCTAGGGAGGCGATGCTGGTCCCAACAGCTTCAAGTTCGGCCTTGGTCGTATGTATCATAATGGCCAAGAAGTACGGAAGAATCGTGCCAAAGCCAGGGAGTGGTATGGCAAGGCCTGCGAGAACGGTCTGATTGCAGGTTGTGATGAATACCAAAAATTATGTTCGGCTAAAAAATAAGGCTAACATATCTCCTTTCTGTACGTGGACATTACTTGCCTTCGCAGATCGTGCAAATAGAATAACCGGCGCGTTTTGCTGCCTCGATTGAAGCAAAGTTCTCAGAAGCAGCCTTTGAATCATAGTACCTGCATGAAGGCCCGTGCAGAGTCTTTGTGGTCGGGTTTCCATGCAGCATAGTACGCTTTGGAGGCTGGTTCTGGGACTCCTGCCGCTTGGCAGTGGCCACCCCTTCTTTCCCTTCGCAGACTTTGCAGGGACGGAAGCCTGCCTTTTCCGCCTCCCTCGCGGTAGCGAATTTGGCGGTCGCCGACTTGCTGTCATAATACTGGCAGTCGGAGGCATGATAGATCTTGCTCTCAACGTTGCCGTGGAGCATTTTCTTCGCCGCTACTTTATATTGCTGGCTTTGATAAGGCTGAACCATGTCTTTGGCAGACGTTTTGGGTGCGGCAACAGCCGCGGTGGCGGTGAAAGCCAGAACGGCAAGCAACATGGCCGCGAATTTCAGAAGGTTCTTCATAAGATGCTCCTTTGAAAAAGGTGGTGAGGGTACAGCAAACCTTTAGTCAAGAGTAATGGCTCACTCTTCCTTGGGAACCGGAATATACCCCATCTTCTTCAGCGGTATCATTTTCTGGTGCTTCTCATCAAGGTCATCGTAGTACTTCAGTATTAAATCAACCAGCTCTGTTCCGTTGATGCCGCGTATGATAGGCGTACTCTCAAGATATTTTTTCGCATCCTTCGTGTAGTTCGAAAGCGTGACAAAAACTCCGTAGTCTCCTTCCCGCATCGCCCCTTTGTGCGATAGCCCATAGTCTGGAGCAGGTTGGCAACGAATACTTCCAGGTCATGCCCCTTAAGGTTACGGCTCAGTTCTTTTAAGACAAAATCCTTCGTGTTCTCGATAAGTTCGTCTGCGGTAGCACCTACCGTTTCATCATCTCCGCCTGTTCTAACGGCATGCGTGAATCCTTTATCTAACGCCGACAGGAACTCATCTGCATAGTTCTTCACCATAAATAATGTCATCGCCGAGCCGATTTCATACAAAGCACCCTGTGTGAACGATGTCCGAGGGACGTGCTTTACCCATTTTACGGAACGGGTCTGCACATACTCTGGCTGTGATGCATCAAACTCATGATCACCTGTCACTTCACCTATGTTGATCATGCGGTCACTCTTGGACGGGAATACCACAAAATCCCCTATCTGTACATCATGGCAGAAACGGTAAAGCATACCGGTCGCAATAGGAACGGCACGTTTCTTTGCATTAGGAAATGCCTGCATATACTTCAGCTTAAAGCTCTCGCGATCAGATTTGATTTGCGCCAACTCCCCCATATCGCGCCACCCCATAGCAATCTTTCCTTGCTTAAGAAACAGGTTGTCGTCCTGCACACGTAAATCGGCAATAGATCATCTCCGACCGTCACGAAGCATTCCTCATCTCGCGGTAAACGATCGTGCTCAGCGCCCGCATGACGGCATTGTATTTGGCGGTGTTTTCAAACAGCGATCTGTACGCTTCCTGGGATTCCATAAAACTGTCCTGCGCGGCGTTGCCGAATGCCTTGGGGAAGATGCTCTCAGCGAATATCTGCGGATCGCTGGTCTTCGCCATGGTCTGCAGGCGGGCATCGCCCATGAGCTTGTCCCGCAGCGCGGTCAGAATCACCTTGTCGGCAGGCGTGAATTCTCCTTTGTACTGCTCGTTGATCTTCGCGATGCTCTCGTCCAGCGGCTGTTCCTCTTCGGGCTGTCCATCGCCCGGCTTGCCGGCGGGATCGAATATGCCGGGCTTTTCCTCCAGGGGGATGGCGCCCTCGAACGCCTTTCGCAGCTTGTAATATTCCAGCTTCAGCTTGCCTTCCAGATCGATCATCCGCACCGGCTCAGCGGGAATCAGGCCGAGCAGGTAGCCTAGGAACGCATATTCCTTGTGCAGGTCCTTGTCGAACATGCGAACGACCTGGGAAACATAGCCGTACCACTTTACCAGGCTGCGGCACTTGTGGCGGAACTGGTACCGCTCGTCGGCGGACAGCATGTTGTACCTGTCGGCCACGGGCTTGAGTATGCTGGTCATGCGTCCCATGGACTTCGGGTCCTGCCCGGCGCTGAAATACTCTGCGGCGAAAGCGGCGATCTCGTCGTCGGAATAGACGGATAAACCCCGCAGTTCCTTCTGCACCTGGTACAGCAGGTCGGTATTGACCTCGGCCGAGAGCATGGTCTCCTGATAAAACGGCTGGAATGCGGACTGGATGTCCTCCAGCTTATTCATGAAGTCCAGGATGAAGGTGTCCGTTTTGCCCGGACATGTGCGGTTCAGGCGGGAAAGGGTCTGCACGGCCTTGACACCTTTCAGCTTCTTGTCGACGATCATCGTGTGCAGCAGCGGCTCGTCAAATCCGGTCTGATACTTCTCGGCCACGATGAGAACGTTGAAATTGCCATGGAACTCGGCCTTCGTCTGCGCCTCGCTGATGTGGCTGTCATCTGCGCGCACATTCAGCCTCGACTCCGTATATTCCGCGCCGCCGTCCTGCACACCGAGCCGGAAAAGGCGCTCCTCACTCAGACATTCCCCGGAAAATACACCGGTGGCACCATCCCTCAGCTGCTTTACTCACCGATTGATCTGTGTCTGGTGTACCCCGTATTCGGCACTCAACTCGGCTATGTTTTTGTTACCGCTCAGTGCCGCCAGGGCGACCTTGGCTTTGAAAGCCGGTGCATAATTCCTACGTTTTGACATTTTGTTCTCCTCCTCTGGACAAATTCAAGCTATCACACTTGTCCAAATTTTGGGGAGCACCTCTGAACTCATAAGCAGGCATCTTTTAGACGAGACGGGGCATTCTTATGTGGGGACGCTTGAGGAGCCTGTCTATAACGCCATCAAAAAAAAGTATCCAGAAGTGACTGATAACAGCGTCTGGATCAGCAGACACGCACTAGACAGACACTCTAATGAAAACAATGTGGCGAGAAACTTGCGTGAGCTTCTGGACAGCAGCGAAACGCGTGTGTTCCCGAATGTCATATCCAACGATCCAAAACGGACTCCATTTATGCTTGCAAAAAAAAATGGGCAACGGCATTCCTGTCGTTGCTCCTATTGCACCAGAAGAATTTACGGATTTGACCATTCGGACGGTTTTTGAGCCTGAAAAGTATGCCAGGCAAAAGATTGACGGATTGCTTGGGAGGCCCATCATGTTTCCCATCTTTCTTACGACAGCCCTGCCATCGCAGAGGAATACGCAGCGGTCGGGACTTTCTGCTGTCAGCAATCCGTCAGATGGTGAAAATATAAAAGATGAAGATGGAAACGTCAATAGCGCTGGCGAAACGCCGGAAGCGCGTGCGCGGCGCATTGGCGTGCCTTTCGAGCCGGGGCTTGAAGCGCCGTACCTTGACCCGGTGGGCATGGCGGTAGCGCCGGTTGGAGTTGCCGGGGCTGGTGCGAAGGTGTTGGCCACCATGGCAAGCCAGCCGCCGCAGCCAAGCCCGCAGGAGCAGAAAGTCCAGATTGAGGCGCAGAAGGCGCAGGCCAAGATGCAGCTTGACCAGCAGAAGGCCCAGACAGACGCGCAGCGCCAGGCGTATAAAACGCAGGCCAAGATTGCGCTGGAAAAGCAGACTGCGGAGGGCAAGCTCGCGCTGAAGGCTATGGAAATGCGGCAGGAAAAGGAACTGGATCAGACGCGGCTTATGATGGGTGAACGCGGCAGCGGCCTGACCAATATCCGCGGAATCGGGGGGATGTGATGAATGCGGGGAAAATTGGAGGTGGGATGCTGGGCATTATGGCGGCTGAAGCAATGAAGCCGGACGAGGCGGAGGCGGCAAGGCCACGGTATATGACGGAACTTGTAGATGCGCTGCGCCGGCTGGAAAGCGCTGTAAAAGGCGAGAATGTGCCGGAAATGGATTTTGGTACGTTTGAAGGAAAAAGGCTCAGACAAATTCAGGCCGTTAATCCGAAATTCACTAAAGGGCCGTTGAAACTTTCAGGAAAGAATATAGCGAAATTCGCTGAAAAACGGATTGCAAACGACCAGTTGACGCCAGAGCAGCTCGTTGACGGGCTGAACAGCGTCTTTCACGGTACGCGGTCGAAAGTGTTTCCGGACAAGAAGGACGGGGCTGTGATGTTTTCGCAGGACGGAGAACATGTATGGCGCGGGGTAGCAGCTCCACACGAAGATTTTTCAGGGATGGTCACAGGGTACAGATATCCTGTCGGAGACATGAAAAAGGAGCTCCGCAAATCTTCGGATGGACGCCCTTTCCCATCATATCCCTCCACGCAGGAAGGGACGCTGCCCGGACGGTTCACAACTGTCGAAGAATCGGAGCCCGTTAAAGAAACGATATCATCGGCTTCGGGTTTTCGCAAGGGGAAAATTCCAGCTATTGCCGGCGCGTCCACGCCGCTGTGGTGGCCTGGTGAAGCGGAGGGTGGCGAAACGCCGGAAGCGCGTGCGCGGCGCCTTGGCGTGGTTTTCGAGCCTGGGCTTGAAGCTCCGTACCTTGACCCGGTGGGCATGGCGGTAGCTCCGGTTGGAGTTGCCGGGGCTGGTGCGAAGGTGTTGGCCGCCATGGCAGAGCCAGCCATAGCCTACGGAATGGACAGGCTTGGCGGGATGATTGGACGGATATGGAGGGGGGAGTGATGACGCAGGAGGAACGCGAAAAAGCGCTTGAGGCAGGCCGGATTCTGAACAGCGACGTTTTCAGGGAGGTCTTTGAAAAGCTCGACAGGCGGTACGTCTCGGCGTGGCGGAACAGCACGCTGAAAGATTCGCGCGAAGAGTGGTGGATGATGCAATTTGTGCTTGGCTAGGTAAAAAATGAACTTTTTTCTGAATTGCAGTGTGCCGCGCTCAAATTGAATGGTAAAGATGAAACAGTCAATGCGACGTTAAGCGCCGCGAAAGACCTTTAAGGGGGAAAAATGAGTGAGAAAATGACGTTTCAATCCACGCTCCCGTACAGGGAGCGACGCCGGTTTGTCTCCTCTGACGCCGGAACAGATGAATGAACTGGCGCGCAGAAATCAAAAGTTTACAAGCCCTGAACAGATTATGAGCGGGAAGGATGTCGAGCATGTCGCATCTGGCCGCCTCAAAGATGGGAAAAAACCTGACGATATTGGGGACATGCTTAACAGCGTGACCACGAGCACGCGAAGGCGTTTCGTAACTACAAAAACGGGTCACCCTGAAGGTGTTGTTGTCCCCCATGGAAAGACGACGTACCTTGGAGTTTTTGAGCCAGAAAATGGGCAGGTTGGGATTTGGACGGCCTATGATGTGCCAACAAAAAAAAATACCTAATAAATTGGGCAGTTCTTCCGGGTTGGGTAGACGGGAATCCCTACCATCTGACCATGCCGTCACTTCAGGTGGCGGCTTGTCTACGCAGCGTCCCCTTTCTGCTGTCGAACCCGATAACTCCACATTATCAGGTGGGTTCGGTTCTGGCAAGAAGAATCTCCCCGGCGTGCTTATTGGGGCGTCAGCGCCGTTATGGCGGCCTGGGGAAGCGGGGGAAACGCCGGAAGCGCGTGTGCAGCGCATTGGCGTGCCTTTCGAGCCGGGGCTTGAAGCGCCTTACCTTGACCCGGTGGGCATGGCCATAGCGTCTATCGGGGTTGCCGGGACAGGGGCTAAAGTTTTGGCCACCATGGCAGATCCAGCCATAGCCTACGGAATGGACAGGCTTGGCGGCATGATTGGACGGATATGGAGGGGGGAGTGATGACGCAGGAAGAACGCGAAAAAGCGCTTGAGGCAGGCCGGATTCTGAGCAGCGACGTTTTTAGGGAGGTCTTTGAAAAGCTCGACAGGCGGTACGTATCCGCGTGGCGGAACAGCACGCTGAAAGATTCGCGCGAAGAGTGGTGGATGATGCAATTTGTGCTTGGCTAGGTAAAAAATGAACTTTTTTCTGAATTGCAGTGTGCCGCGCTCAAATTGAATGGTAAAGATGAAACAGTCAATGCGGCGTTAAGCGCCGCGAAAGACCTTTAAGGGGGAAAAATGAGTGAGAAAATGACGTTTCAATCCACGCTACCGTACAGGGAGCGACGGCCACACCAACCGCTGGTGTTTTGCTGACGTCGCACACATATCCCGGCGATTCCGGCGGCACGCCAGGCTCGCCGAACGAGGAAAACGGTTATTCCTTCATCATTAACGGTATCGGGCGGTCGTTCAGCCTGTGCTTGAGTTCGGACTTGAAGCCGTCGATGAAGTCTTTCTCACGAAGGAATTCATCCATGATGATAAGGCCGCGCCCATCAAGTTCGATTACCGTCTCTGAAAGAATTGGCCGTCCGTTCTCCATGTGGAAAAGGAAATCCGGAGCCGCCCTGTGCTCGACGATCTGTCCGTTGCCTCGCTTGACCTTATACCGGTATTCGAAGCTGATGGTGAATTCGTCGGCTTTTTTATCTGTGACCGCATACTCAACGGTTATTTCTTTGTCGAACATGTTTTCGACTCGTAGTTTACGTCCATCGAAATGCAGGATTACCCGGGGGTAGTTCTCAATCTGAACGGTTTCAATCCATGTTCCGTCCAGCTTGCCACTGATATCGTCGGCCATTGCAGCTGCGGGCAATACTGAAAACATCGCTGCGGCAAGAATATTGAAAAGCCTCATTTTACCCTCCAGAATGATTACCCATCATACGAGACATCATGCGCAAAATCAACGAAATCATACTGGACTGCAGCGCGCCCGGCCACCGTGAATAGCGGTGTGGAGGCGGGCAATGGCTTTTCCCCTGCCTCTTTGCGCCGGTCCTGCTCGAATACGTATGCCATCTTGGCGTCATAGGCACCGAACAGGGCCGCCATGATGACATTCTGCGGCCTTCCGGCGTAATCCGACTCCCCGTTCAGTCCGACATAACCGGCAATAATGTACGTGTCCTGAAGAATGCGCTCAGCTTCCTGCCGCGGCAGGTCCGCCGCTCGGCACGGCATGATACAAAGGACGGCAAGCGCGAGGCAGGCCGCAAGAATGCGGAGAAAGAAGGGGATACGGTATGTGATATGCATGGACGGTGCCTTATTCCTTCATCGTTACCTTAAGTTCCACCAGCGCCCACGTCTTCTTTCCATTCCATGTATGCGGGCGGGCCATGGCCTTAAAGGGGCCGAGCACATCCTCTTTGTCTTCGGCATTGTATACCACGCCGCTCATATGGACGAGGCCGTCCCCGGAGAGTTTCGCTTTTTTAACAGCGGCATAGTACACTGCTTCGCCGTCGGCTCCTTCAAAATGGTAGTTTCTGCCGTCATAGTGGTACGGCGAATCCGAATCTTCCACGGTGGGCAGATTTTTGATGTCGTAGCCGAAATAGCGCTTAAGACTTTCCCGCACGTATGTGCCGTCCATGACAAGGGAACCCCACTTGCAGTCCTTGGCCGTGCAGTTTTTGACGCAGGTTTTATAATTGTTGACGTAGTTGTGCCGGATGCCAAAACGGATCATGTCGCCCGGTGCCTTTTCATCGAGGAACGTGGCCGCGTCCACATCCATGAAGCCCAGCTCCGTGAAATTGGAAAGGAATACGCTCATGGCCTTCATCTCCCGGGCGGAGAAATCGGCGGCCTGGGCGGGCAGCGCTATAAGCGCGGCCAGTGCCGCTGCGCAGAACAGTTTTTTCAGGGATAGCATGGCGTCTCCTTAATGGTTACATGATGAAAAGCGCGATCAAAAAAGAGTGGCGGATGCTGCGCCGCGAAACCACGCAGGACGAAAAGCTTCCACCTCCCGCGGCGGGCATGCCCTCGGCATGGTGTCCCGGGAAGCCGTGCGGAGAGGCCCGGCGAACCCCTTGCCCATGACGGCGGCCATTCTCGTTTTGGGATGGCTCTGCAAGGATAAACAGCATCTTTTCCATATTTCCTGCGGAGCCCCAAAAATGTAAGGGCACGAAAAGCGTGCAACACTCCAATACTATATCATCCCCTATGGCAGCGCATCTTCATAAAGCCAGTTTTTTAGCACCATAAAATCATCCTGCACGTTTTTCCCCACGCGAAATATGGGGCCAGCCAATCCATGGCTGCGCAGCATTTCTTCAACAAGATCCAGAGAGGCCTGCGGCAAGTCAATCTTTGTGATGACGACAGCGACGCGGCAATGAGGATAAACAGCGAAAATGCCATCCGGAAGATGGCATTCCATATCATCAGCGGCATGGACATAGAGTATCGTGCATGACTCCGTTGTCGTGCTTAACAGCG
>Ga0208297_1002430_pt1 | contig 10885 bp, 16 predicted proteins | sample LMS_cellobiose_e_FD_187367 | JGI IMG/M metagenome (GOLD analysis project Ga0208297, IMG submission 187367) | Rumen-fistulated moose microbial communities from Alaska, USA - LMS_cellobiose_enrichment (SPAdes) (version 2) | ecosystem: Host-associated > Mammals > Digestive system > Stomach > Rumen... | reverse complement strand
ATATTCCGACGAAATTCTATCGCCTGATCCCGTGTCATCATGCCGGTACACCTCCTGTGATGATCTGCTCGTTTTCCTCTGCCTGGGCAAGCTGCGCCTGTAGATCGGCAAGTGCTGGATCAACCGCCCCCGCCCGGATCGCGTTGGCCTGCTCCTGTGTAAACCAGCTCAATTGCGTGACCAGATTGTGCGTCTCGTTAAAACTGCCCGGATCGGCCCCGGTGCCGTCAAGCTGCGCGTCGGTAATGCCACCACTCACGTACAGCGCGGCGATCGTGTCATAGGTATATGTCCTCATTGGCTCTGCACCTCCATCAATTGCAAGTCTCGGTCGGTGATCTCCTTTTCGGCGACCATCAGTGCAAGGTCGGAATTTGTGATCTCCTGTTCCAATGTCCGGCGCGTTTCGTCAATCTGCCGCTGCCCATTTTGGTAGATGGTCAGCGCGGGCCGGGCCAGCCTCGTAACCGAGAGGATCAGTCCATCTTCAGCTACCGAACCAACCACTATGCGAAAGTTTTCGAGGTCGAAATCCGTGTCATGGTGGCAGTTTGCCCCCTCAAAATGATCAACGGATTTTTTGACAATTTCGCTGCGCGAATCGTATTGGTAATTCATATTCCTATCTCCTATCTCATATAGTGACCGGATACCAGCCTATCTGTCCACCATCTCTCACCGTTCCTCCATACTGAATTGCTGGGAACGTTCCTTCATGCGAAGCTTGCCCGCTTGGTGTAAGCGCTCCGTTATTAAACGCCTTTGCATAAATTCTTTGGGAAGCCCCAATATACAGGAGCTTTCCATCTGCCGAAAAAAAGACATACGGGGTACTGGTGCTAAGTTTGTCTGACGCAACAAGAGCGGATGAACCTTCCGAGAGTGAGTACACTTTTATAGTTGTATCCGTATCGCCTCCACTTGAGGCTACACATGCCAAATATTTTGCATCTGGAGCTATGCAGGATCTTATATAGTCGCAAAGGGAAGTTGAAAATACATTTGTAACATCCAAAGATCTTGTTACTGAATTACCATTTACTTTAAAAATGTAGGCATTGTTATAAAATGAGAAAACTACAGTTTTTCCATCCGCTGACCACGACACAAATTTGTCCCTATCATACGACCCCGTTTTTATCGTTGTATCCTTTACCAAAAAAGAAATATTTCCAGAGTCGTCATAGGATAAAACCGAGACAAAACCACCGCAGGCATAACCGATTTTATTTTCGGTCGGCGAGCAGCGCATAAATATGCGGCTGGCACTAGAATACAGAGTCTGGGTTTTCACTAAGGTCAAAGCTGTATCCGATATACGGTACATTAAAAGATTTTTTCCTTCTTCTGTGATGAACAGATATTTTGAATCAAAGGATACAGATATTTTTACATATATCCCTGAAGAACTCTGCGTAAGTGGAATTACTTGATTGTAAAGAAAGGTACACTGTGCGCCATCGAGGGAATAAACGAAAATTTCACCGCCCTGTTTATTGCTTGCACTGCCTTCGCTCATGAAAAAGAGATATTTCCCATTCGGAGAAATCTCATTCCAGTACATAATTGATCCCGTAGGCGCTCCACTCACGGGAATCTCCTGATATGGAGAGACCGAAGTGTCATAAAGATAAAATGCTTTATTTCCCGGATATCCGCCAGGAACAACAATATAGCTCGAATTAAAGCTGAACTGCACCCACTGAACACCGTCCCATGCAAAAGCTTCTGCGGGTTTCAGGCTTCCTCCCAGCCGATATTTGACGCTCGGCCACGGGTATTTGATATCCGCAATTTCCTCTGTGTATCCAGTCTGCCATTCCGGGATTGTCTCCGGCTGATGCAAAAACGCAAAGGGCAGTTTCCTGCCCGATGTGGTCTTTTTTGGCTGCGTTATCGACTCATATCCAGCTCCCGCATCCGGCAGCTTGAAGATCAGGTATCCGTCCGTGTAGTTCAGGCGGATCGCGTCGTCCATGACAACGTGTGTAATCTGCGCGGCCTCGTCAGCCGTCAGCTTGACCCACACGTGCCCAACCGCTTTCGCAGTCGGCTGCTCCGGCTGAACAGACAGCGGGAAATTTAAGATATCAAAGGCTTTTCCGCCGCCTTTTTGACCGTGAAAATATCCTTTTGCCATTACCGGATCACCTCCAATTGCAAGGCCAAATCGACCTCTGGCTTATCCTCAAAGCAGACAAACGTGATTGATCCGTTTGCCGTGCTGTCCTCGCTGACCATGCTCCACGCCTCCTGCTGCGCGATCTTCTGGTCGTTCGTCCCGCTGTACACGGCGGTATAGTGTGGCGTATCCGTTACGAGGATGCCCGCGACCGCAACCGTCTGCGTGTAAGGTGCCGCTGCACCTTGCCAGCCTGCGGCGGTGAGTGTGATAGTATAGGTTGCGGTTTCGGCTTTGCCCGCGTCCAGTGCTGCGATATCCGCCTCTGCCGCATCCAGGTTCGCCTCCAGCTTTCCCAACGCCTCATTGACTGTATCCGTTGGCGCGAGTGCTCCGCCCGTTGATGGTTTTGTGTAACCAGTTAGGATTTTGTCGGCTTTGCTCGTTTCCAGATCGGTAATATCCTGCTGTATCTGCGGGATCGTTCCGCTTGCAGGATCATCCAAAGCCCCAAACGCTTCGTTGATCTCCGTGATGCGCGCGTTAAAATTCGTTGTATTTACATTTTCGTTCTCTACAAATGGAGTTACCCTATCAACCAATCCATGCACCTCCCGAGAATTCATTCCACTGCATATTCATTGCACTCAGCTCTGCAAAGGTCAGGCTTTGTGCGTTCAGTTCGCGCCATGTAAGGAATCGGAACGTAAGCAGCTGATCCAGATGGGCTGGAAGCACCTCTCGAATGCTCTGCTCCAAATCCTCTATGTTTGGCGGCGTCCCCCAGGTCCCAATAAATTTAATTTCAATCAGGTATTCCGAAGCGTGTTCAATCACTTCAACCTCTCCGCCGGAAAAACTGGATGCCATCAGTTCAATCAGTTCTCTGGTAGTTGTACCGCTCCCTCTGCGCTTTGCCCGCCATGTTGCAAGGCGCTGGTCTCTCGGTTTTGTCACATCTGGTGTGATTCCGTATTCCCTTTCATAGATGGTAAGGCCCCAGGTCGCCGTAGAAGGGCGGCACTGCAGCAGCAGATCGTCCCGCGCCTGCTGCGCCTCTTCCACCTGCTGGCCGATTGCATCCTGAATATCTTTAACATGCGGTTCTCTGTGATAGATTTTCTGCGGCAGCTTGTCCATCAGGCTCATGTAAAGACCACCTCACCTACCACCGGCACCTGTTCCGCACCGACTGTCACACTGTCTGCCACACCGTTCAGCGTCAGATTTCCGTAGTCGATCACGCCATCTGTTCCGATGATCAGCGCGCCCACCCGGTTATAAAGCACCGTGTACTGCGAAAAGGCCAGCGACCTCAGATATTCATCCAAAAGCCCCGTAAAGGCGGCTTTCGCCGTCTCTTTGGTGGTTGTGCTGTCCGTTGTTACTGCCGCCGTTACATTGATTGCCAGCGCTTCGGCGGACTTCACGGTAACGTCAGCTCCCACAGGGCGTTTTGTTTCGATGTGACCAGCACAAGCTGTCACGACCGCATCATCCACCGGCTGTCGGTTCTCGTCCGCAACCAGCACTCCAACCGTACCCGGGCCGTATTGTATCGGTGTGCATTTGGCATATCCCACACCGCTCACCTCACAGGCCCAAGCTTCATAATCGTAGGCATTCCCGCTGGTACGCGGTTTTTTGCGCGAGCTGTCAATCCGGGAAAACAGGCTTTCATCGCTTTCCGGGTCCGTGCCGCCCATTGCGGCGGATGCGTTTGTGACCGCCTGAATTCGGCTGTCATTCTGAAACTGATACAGGATGGTTCCTGTGTCCACATTGTATTGCTCGCCAACCTGCTCCGCCTGCACGGAAATTTCCACCTGTCCCGCCTCGGGGATTTCCACAGCTGACAAGGTTTCAAAATAGAGATTATCCGCTGTGGAGAAGCGCGTTCCAGCCGGGATCGTGAATCCGGCTGTTCCGGCCACGGTCAGCGTAACCTGCGCCTTTGTCCCCGTTTTGCGCGGTTCGATTCCAAGATCCTCCGCTTCCATGTCAAGGTATTTCCCGCTGGTCGCGTCCACATGTACCATCGGCTGCACCGCGTTCAGTGACTGATAGATTTTATAGTGTTCGACTGCTACCGGCCCAAGCAGATCATCTACAAAAGAACCTTCCCGTTTGTCGAGGTCGGTTTTCAGCGCTTGTTTCATCTCGGCCTTGATGTTCTCCGGCGTTCTGTCCTCATACACGGGCGCTCACCTCCCCATAGATTGTATTGATGGCTGCCGATACGGCCAGCACGCCGTCTGCGAATGATACAGAAATGCTGCTGATGTCCGTGACGTATGGATTGATTTCCAGCGCCTCCCGCACATACCGCACCGCTTCTGCCTGTTTCAGCTCATCCGAGTAGTTCTGCCCAATCAGGCTTTCGACCTCGCTGCCAAAATCCCAGGAATAGATTTCATACCGCGTCCGTTCAGTCAGCAGCGCTTTCCAGCACCAGACCTTCACCGCTTCCTTCCCGGTCACAATCACCGGGTTCCCGCCCCGGAAGATCGGCTGCTCTTTTTCAAAATCCCAAGCCGCTTCTTTGTAAAGCGGCAGTTCCGTATCCACCTCTGCCGTTTGGGGTTGAATCATAGGGAACAAATCTGTCACGCACCCACCACCTTACATAGAACGATAAATGTATCCGCGTCCGCGCTGCGCAGCATGGCCACCTGGTCGCCAACCGCAAGCACGCCACCAAAAAGCCCCTGCGCCGTCAGTGTCCCGCCCGAAACGGTCAGGGCCGTCATGCTCCCCTTGTCGCAGTCAACCGAACCGGGAAGCGTCCCGGAAACTTCGGAAAAGCTCACCACTTCCGCATTTGCCCGCAGCTGGTAATTCACAAGCAGGTCATTCCCGGACAGGAGGATACCGCCCGTTTGCACCGTAAGCGGCGCAACGGAAGTCACCACGCCCAGGCACCATGCGGGGGAACTGCGCTCGTCCGCATCGCTGCGGATGACATTGAGCATTGCACTGTATGGATTATCCTGTACATGATCACTCATCGTTTTCAAATCCCCACCTTTCCTCTGATCCAGCCGTTTTGCTTCCGCTTGCGTTCGGCAAACTTCCTGCTTCCTGTTCGTCCATGATGCTCTTGAAATTGAGCACTAGCTTGTTGTAATACTGGCCGCGCTTCCACTCGTGTGTGTCGCTGTCGATATAGAACAGGCCATACAGACCGGTATACGGCTCCCGCAGCACCACGCATCCGCCAGTGACGTTCGCAGCGTTTCCAAGGCAGTCCACCGTGATCTTTTGGGTGATCCCGCCGTTATCCAGCAGCCTTTGCGCCTCTGCCGCCTTGTCGTCGTTCTTACTCTGCCGCACCGCCTCCTGCATCCTGCCGTAAAGCCCGATAAGATCGGCGTTTTGCAGGGTGTTCACAAGCGCCCCGTTCTGGTCGTAGACCGCAACCGCATTGACCATCTTCTCGATGCTTTCGGTCGTATCAACCGCAATGAGGTTGCTCTTGCCCTGGAGGATCAGGGTTCGGTCATCCGGCGCTTTCTCCCGCACGCAGAGCTTGTCCGCCTCGAACCCGATATGGTATTGCTTGCCGGTCACCCGGGACGCAAGTGTGTAGGCGGTAGCAATGATTTTATAGAGCTGCACGCCGATGAAATTACGGGTAACTGGTACGCCGGTCGCCGCAATGGTTCCCACAGATAAACCAAAGTCTGCCGCGACCTTCGCCGCGATCGCCTCCGGCGTGGTATCCACAAACTTATACGCCGCCTTATTGCGCATGAGGTAAAAGCCCCTGTCATAACAGGAAAGAGAAATCTGCGAAGCGTCGGTGCTCTTCTGGCGGCTCACGATGAATCCATCGAACAGCACCTTACCGGCATGGGACATCTGTACGCCAGCGCCGAGCGGACAATCCACCACCGGGATGCTCTCATCCGCCGCGCTTGCCACAACCGCAAAGTCCAGCGCCCGCGCTGCCTGCTGGTAGTCCCCGCTCCACTTCACAGATGGGACAAGGTCTGTAACGTCGTAGGTTCCCTTTTGAGAGGTAATCGTTATTTTCATAGCATCACACCAATGGAATGGGGATTTTCAGAACTTCCCCAACATACAGAATATTGGGGTTTGGGCGGTTGTTATAGGCCGCCAGCCTCTGTGCCATTGCATAAGACCCGTCCCCGTAATACTTCCGGCAGATTGCGCACAGGCAGTCCCCATATTCCGCCGTGTGCGTCTTTACCCCCTCGCTTTTGGCTGCTGCGGCGCGCGGTTTGCTCGCAGCGGTATTTGCCACCTTGACGGCGCCCAGCGCTTTATATTCCCGCAGGATGATGTCCGCATAGATGTCGTTTGTCCCATCCCGCTCGCCGTAGGAAAAGCTCTGCACCACCACCGGCACATTCACGCCCGTTCCGCTGACCACGAATCGCAGCTTACTCTTTTTCTTGATCCACTTTTCAAACTGTTCTATGTATTCGTCCGGGTCATCATCCCGCGCAAACGGGTAGCCCCGCGCTGGGAAGATACAGGAAATTTTGACGGTTGCGAGCGTCCCGTATCCCACCAGGATTGCGTCGCCCAGTTCGTGGATATTGACCACTTCGATATTGTTGCCTTTCTCCACCTGGTAGCTTTCCGGCGTAACTGGCAGGGTCAGTTCCTTCGATCCGCCCTTGAAGATGAATTTCCGTTTTGCCAAGCTATCCCTCCTAGCTCACCTGCTGCGCGCGGCGCAGTTCTTCCGCCAATGCCTGTGCGATTTTATAGATATCCGCCTCTTCCCGGATATTGAAATTGTTTCCCGTCAAAGTGACCGGCGTGCCGCCCTCCCGGTATGCATGTGCCTGTGAAGCTGTGAGCACCATTTCGCCCTCGTGCAGGCGGGCAAGATAATCGTCCCGTGGGACATATGGAAGGCCGTAGGCGTGGTTACTCAGATTCCCCTGACTGTCTTTAAATACTGATTCATAGCCCCAGCCGCCAGTAGACAATGCATCGATTTCTTCCGGCGAAAGCTCCTGAACCAATCCTTCCCCAATGGCCGCCGCGATACCTTTGGTGTATTCCTTTCCCATCTCATATCCAAAATTTTTATACACATCATCCTCTGACAGAGACTGCCGGGCGCTTGCAACCAGGGATTTTTGCAGTTCAATTTCCTGCTGCGCACCTTCGCTGTTCATATAATCCGCTTCCGCCTGGATACGTGCCTCTGCAAGCACTTTCCCCGCCTCCGCGCCGGTGAGGCCGTCACGCTCAATCCGTTCCAGTGCTTCACTCTCCGCGTCCCGCAGCATCTGCTCCCGCTGATTTTCCAGGCTCGCCTTGTATTCCCCGATCAGGCGGTTGGCCTCACTCATTTTTTCGCCGTTTTCACCGCCAAGATAATCTATCTGCGCCTGAATCCCTTTTTTGCGCTCCTCGTTATATCCCTCGCCCATTGCGTTTTGCATTTCTTCGTTCATGCCCTGCAAAGTGGATGACAGGCCGGCAAATGTCTTTGACTGCGCCTCCATGCTTCCGGCAAAATCTTCGCCCATCGCCTCGCTGATTACCTGCGCGGCCCACGCGCCGTCAATGAGATTTTTGGAGATTTTTTCATATACCGTTCCCTTGTCAACGCCTTTTTTCTCTGCCAGATATCCGATTGCATCGATCCCGCGTTCCTGCAAAATATTGATATACTCGAGAGAGGTTTTTCCGCTTGACTTCATGCGGCCCAGCCCAGTGGCAACCATACTCATATCCGCTGCGCTCATCCCAAGCGCCGCTCCCGCGTCCCCAATGGTGGTGAGCTGCGGCAGCATTTCATCCGGCGAATATCCGTAGGTTTTCAGCACCTTTGACATCTGCGCCAGATCGTCGTACAGGAACGGCGTGGTATTGGCCATATCCTTCATATCTTCGAGATAATTTTTTGCAGTTTCTTCATCCCCGAATAAAGTTGTGAACGACTGGAGCGAGGTTTCTCGGCCTGACGCGATCGTGCTTCCTGCAGCTAAGTCCTCCTGCTGCCGGGTGAGCTGCGCGTTTACCTGTTCCTGCACAACGGATTTAAAGGCTTCATCTTTTGCCTGAAACATCTGATTTTCAGCATTTATAATTCCCGATGCACCACCTGCAATTGCGCCCAACGCAATTCCACCCAGCCCCGCGACGCTCCCCATTATAGCACCGCTCAATGTTCCTGACGCTACCGATGCAATTGCATTTCCGAGCGGCACGCCAAAAGCGGACGAACCAATTGTATTCGCGAAAGCTGCCGCCGAGTCTGTGACCATTTTTCCGACACCCACACCCATAAGCTGTTTCATCATGCTATTTTCACCGCTGAATAAACCGCTGGACACACCTCCGACCCGGTTACTCATACGGCTGTGCGCATCAGTCATGCCCAATATTGCCTTTTCGGTATTTCTTGCCTCGTCACCTACCAACTTAAAATTTCGACGCGCTTGTTCATAATCTGCGTTTGCGGCTTTCATCGCGGCTTCGTGTGCCGCATCTCCACAAAGATCAAATGCTTTTTGCGCTTCTCTAAGAGCCTGTCTTGCCTTATCTGTATCCGCTTTTAATGTAATCTTTGTATCGTTTAGGGCTTTCAGTTTGGATGACAGGCCTTCCAAATCTTTGTTAAACGACTGATTGGCATTGCGCATCGTCGTAATCGCCTGTGTAAAATTATCTCTTGCCGAAATAGCTATGCTGATGTCCCGAGCCATTTAACCACCGCCTTTGTTGCATAAAAAATCCACCAGCCCATATTTGGACTAGTGGAAATTATGGATTGCTACTAGATCACTCCCCAAAAGAGAAGAAATAGCGATATTACTACACAAGCTATCAGTAATTTTAACCGCCATCCACGCATTTCAAAAATTCTAACAATCCCTCCTGGCATAGTAATCATAATCACGAGCATCATTATCGCTATTGCCAACATGGCAAAACTGGATAAAACCAATTTTTCAGCACCACTCATAGAGATTCCTCCCCCACGATTTCTTCTTCGATCTTTTCGCGCAGCCATTGTGCTCGTGAAATCCCTTTCTGTCGCAAAGCACTGTCCAACGCCTGTACTTTGTCGTGTTCAACCATTACAACAAACTGCTTATATTTCTTTCTGCGTTCCCTGAAATACTCCGCCCTGCTTTTCTCCAATGCATCCACGCTCCTGTTGTTAACTACACTATAGCATAAACGCTTTTCAAATGCAAGACTTTTCCACCAGTCCAATATTCGGCTGTCAAGGTACATTTTCGCCTATCCCTGGCGCTGTTCCATCGTATACCTGAAAAGCTCCCGGACGACGGTTTTTTCGCCCTCCGGCATCCGATAGTATACCCCCGGCAGAACGTGATGCTCATTTAAAAGCCAGAGCATCACGCCCATCTCCGGGTCGGCGTCTATTTTTTTTTAATCTCTTCAATGGTGCTGGTGCGGTAACCCGACAGCTTCTCAATTTCCCGGCTCATGTCGGTGATCTCACCCGGCAAAAGGAGCTTTTTCACAAGCTCCGCAGGCGTCGCCGCGCCGTATTTCGAAAGCAATGCCTTATCCTTGAAATCCGGCGCTTTCACCCCGGCGAGGACAATGTGCACTTCCATCTCTTCCCCTTCGTGCATCTTCTTGATCTCCGCCACGCGGGAGAATCCCAGCTCTTTCAGGGTGAAGATCACCTCTTCCCCGCAGAGCTTCGACAAGCGCTTATGTTTAAAGTCTTTTTCCTGCGGCTGCGGGATCTCCGTCCGCAGCAGGATGTCCAATGCGTCGGCCATTTACTGTTCCTCCACTTTGTCAAGGTATTCGTAATCCCCGAAGGTGAACGGGCACTCCACCTTGCCGAACACCGCCGCTTCCCAATCGGCCAGCGTCAGGTCATCGAACGACACGTTCTTGACCGCGACACGCTCCGCGCCATACGCATCCGGATCGGCCAGCTTCGAGATGATCGTGAAGCGCGGGTCCTTACCGCCGCGCACCTGATCGCCAATCAGCCGCGCCATACGGGAACTGACCTTGTAAAGCCCAACCGAACCTTTGCCGGACATGTTTTTCACCTTACTGTCCGTCCACATCACACCGCACTGCGGCACATCCTCTTTGTTAAGCGTCACCTTTGCCTGAAATTTATAGCACTCGCCCACCTGTTCACCATCCAGCCAGATTTCTCCCCAGGTGCCCGACATTACCCGTTTTGTCGAATCCATTGCCATTCGAACCCCTCCTTAAATCGTAATCGGCAGCACAATATCCTCAATCGCATCGAGGATACTGACGCTTGCCCGCAGAAACACCTTCGCATCGGTATTCGCTTCCTTGATCTCCTGTTCGGACATGTTGGAAGTGTCAATCCCTTTGGATTTCAGATAGTTTTCCTGCGCTTCCAAGTCCAATTCCACCACCGATTTCCCGGTTTCCAGAATCCCGGAACGCTCGAGCTCTTCCAGATACCCCTTGATGGCCATGATCAGCAGGCATTTGTTGTCATAGCTGTTCGGGTATTTGCCGATATAGTTGTCGTCCGCAGTCATGCGGATGTCATTTTGGATCATGTCCATTGCTTCCACAATCTTGATCTTTTTGAACGCGTCGCCCTTGCCGTCAGTAGTGGTGGTCAGGCTGTTCACGCCGCGTCCCACCTTGACCTTTTCGCCGTCGTGGAACAGGACGAATTTACCCGCGTCGATCGCATCGTCAAGATCATCTTTCGAAAGCCGTGCAACGTCGGATATCTCCGGAAGCGGCGCATAAGTGCATGAGATGGTCATCGGCGTTCCCGCAATCAGC
>Ga0208297_1002425_pt1 | contig 10917 bp, 13 predicted proteins | sample LMS_cellobiose_e_FD_187367 | JGI IMG/M metagenome (GOLD analysis project Ga0208297, IMG submission 187367) | Rumen-fistulated moose microbial communities from Alaska, USA - LMS_cellobiose_enrichment (SPAdes) (version 2) | ecosystem: Host-associated > Mammals > Digestive system > Stomach > Rumen... | reverse complement strand
GTAGCTTTTATTTCATATGAAAAACTTCTCGGGGGTCTGCCAAGCGGCAGGGGCCGACAAGCCCCTGAGAGCGTTCTTCATTTGGATTACAAACATAGTTACTTTATCGAACAAAGGGGCGCCGGTCGGTGGCTGGTGCTGTGAGCTGCCTTTCTGGACGCTCGGTCCATGGATGCGCCGTCCCGTAGATCGAGCGTCCAAGATTGCCATCGGAGAGCTTTTTTTCAGGACGCACGATCAATGAGATGAATAAACGATGGACTGAGCGTCCAACAGATCAGATTAATGGAAACCCTGTCGGGGAGGGACAGCCCCGTCTTCAAGCTTTTTCGGACTTGCGGAAGCGGCGGCATATCTGTATCTTCGTGTCGAAAAATCGAGATTTATGATATCCTCTCAAGCCTATATTTTTGAAACGCCCCTTATTGAAGGAGTGGTCATCAAATGCAACAGTCAGTTCACGATGACCATCAAGGCGGAGGGGCAGTATGCAAAGGCTCACTTGTCCCACCACCACAAGAATTGGAGATATTGATATTGCCGGAAGGCCATGCTTGCTTTCCAAGAGCAAAGATCCGGACAGGAAAACCCGCTACACGGTGGAAGTCATTTCTTTGAATCGTCCGGAAGACAATGAGAAGGCGAGGGCAGAAATTAATGAGAATGCGGCAAACCGCTATTTGGATTTCAAGGTTGACAACACCTGTCTGGAGGTGAAAACATCGCTTATCAACCTGCAAGGAGGAAGTATAAGAGACGGTGGATGCCAATGTCACAAAGGGTGTAGAAACCTGGCAGGCGAATATCAAGATAATTCCAGCGGAAGTGACTCTGGAAAAGTATTTCCGACTCGTCCTCTAAAAAAGAAGTTATATTCGGATTTATCAGCATAAAAACAAGTCCCGGCACTTTATGAATTATCAGGCATGTATAGTGATTTCGCAGGAAATGCGTAAATTGCGTTCGATTAATCGAGATTTATCGAACTGAATGCCTGCAAAAGAGTCTGTTAAATTCTCATTTTTCAAAATACTATATTCGGGGCAGGCGTTTTGTTCAACGTCTGCCCCGAATATAATTGAGATCAAAATCGCTTAAGCCTTATTGAACTTCGACTTCGGCTGTTTGCAGCGTGGGCAGCGCCAGTCGTCAGGGAGGTCTTCAAAGGCTACTCCATCGTGCTCCGCAGGATCATATACGTAGCCGCAGATTGAGCAGACATATTTGCCGGAAGCCTCCTGCTTGGAAAAGTCTACCTCCGCCAAGACTGTCGGCTCGGGATTGTTCAAATCCATAATGCGTTTGGCCTCCAGGTTCTCATAGCCCTGTGGGGTGTGGGTGCCGCAATAGACGGTGGGGTGATTGAGGATGAATTCCCGGATACGGTTCTGGGTTTCGCGTGCGGCAGGAAGGTCATCATAGACAACGGACAGTTTGTCTTCATACAGGGCTTCATCCACATAGGTGATGTCTCCGTGAAACATATAGAACAGACCTTCATTCTCTACGATGACGATGCTGTTACCCTTGGTGTGGCCCGTGGCCTTGATAAGATAGATGCTATCCGCGATCTTCTGGCTCTCCGGGAAATTGAAGTACGCCCCGTCGCTGAAGTTCACCGGGACAAGGTTTGAAAGCCCCTGGAGTTCAGCGGCATCCATCTCGTTCCGGTTGACGTAGACCTTTGCAGAGGGAAAACTCTTCAGTTCGCCGCTGTGATCGGCGTGGCGGTGGGTGAGGAGGATCTTCGTCACTTGCTCGGGTTTGTAGCCCAGGGCCGCCAGCGCTTCCACATAGGTGCAGATATCCTTGCCGGTGTAGGCCGGGCTGTTCTCGTCGGGCACTTCCTCGGGCGTCCCGGCAGGAAGTCCGGTATCGACAAGGATTACCTCGCTGCCGGTGTCGATCAGATAATTCTGCAGGCTGCCGCGGTAGCGGACGTTCTTGTCGAACTTGTCCATCCCTTCCTCTCCGCCGAAGGCAAAAGGCTGGGAATAGAAACCGTCTTTCCTGAATTTGACTGCTTTGATTTCCATTATCGGCTTATTTTGCAGGTTCCCACTTGCAGCGGACGGGTGAGACGATGGCGCCTTCTTTTTTCAGTTCGGCAAAGGCCTTGTCAACTTCCTTGCGGTCGGCGTTCAGAGCCTTGGTCACATCACCGGCGGAAACGGGTTTGCCGGCTTCGCGCATGGCTTTCAATACTTGTTCTTTCATAATGATTCGTGGATTAAAAAAGTTATTACAGCACGAGCATTTTTACATCATTGCGGTCAGGAAATTCTCGTAGCCGAGTTTGTCGATGTAGTTGAGGTACTGGGCCTCCCAGGCCATGTGGTCCTTCTCTCCGTCAATCCATTTCTGGATGAGTTTCTGGGTGGGATAGTCGTCAGCGAAAGCGGCGGCCATCTCGCTCATCTGATTCATGGCCTCGGGATTGTAGTCAGACTCGATCTGCTGTTTCGGATCGTCGTAGAAGGGGAACTCCATGGTCTTCATGGCCTCCTGAAGGTCGGCGGGCTTGCAACCCAGTTCAACGAGGCGCTGCAGGACCTCTTCGGCCTCCTCCCATTCCTCTTCGGCCTCTTCTTTCCACTTGTCGGCCAATTTGTTCCATCCCTGCAGACGGCAGTATGCCGAGAAGGCGAAATGCTGTTTACTGTTTCCGAACCAGGCTGCGCCGTACATGGCAAACTGTTTCAATGCTTCTTCTTTTTTCATAACGATATTCGATTTTAGTGAATGTTTTTTGTTTTTTCAAGGACAATGACAAAGTTACATCTTTCCACAGAATAACATGCGAGCAAGACGAAACAAAAACCGATAGATACGAAACAATCATATTTTTGTATCTTTGTGATGCACAAAAGAGCACGAATACTATATGTACGCAATATTGGACACTTGGATGGGAGAATACGGAAAGGCTCATTACCCGGACTGGAAGGGCCTCTTTCTTATCCTTGAGATCGACAGGGAAACGAATCTTCGCACGAATTCACTGCCTGGAACAGTAGCCGCATATGGTTTTACCATAGTCTTGAGAGGCCGCTCCACCCTTTTCTACAGTGGAAGAGAAATTACGATAGAAAGAAACCACTTGTTTGCCTATATGCCAGGGTTCCCTATAAGCGTGAGGGATGTGTCAGAAGACTATGCCGGCCTTTGTCTGGTAGCCGACGAATCCTTTACCGTGGAAACGCCATCTATCCGAAACGCTGTTCGTTCAGCGCTGCTTCCCATCTTCGAGATGCATCAACCTGTTGTGGGGCTTTCCTCGGATGAAAGCGCACGACTCTGCTCCTTGATTCGTATGGCCGGGGATTATCTCGTCTCCGAGAATCCGTTACGCGAGGAAATGCTGGGGCACCTGTACTCCATCTTCCTTATGGATCTTTCATCCATTCTTTCCAAACAGACGAAGCACAGCGGATTCGGGAAAAGAACGGAAGACCTGTTCATGAATTTCATGGACTTGCTTCCGGAGCATTTTGTCCGGGAACACGGTATAGAATTCTACGCCGACGCCCTGAACGTCACGCCTACCTATCTCTCCCGAGCTGTCCGGCAGGTCTCCGGAAGAACAGTTATGGAGTATATCAACCGGTTGCTGCTGATGGAGGCCATCTGGCTGCTAGAAAGCACTGACCTGAGCATCGACGAGATTGCAGAAAGGATAAACTATGCCGACTCAACTACTTTCGGCCGCTTTTTCTTCCGGATGAAAGGCGTTACGCCCAGGGAGTACAGGAAGAGCTTATAGGAATCAGGCAGAGTGATTCGGAGTTTGATTCGATAAATTCCCCGTTTATCGAAAAGAATAGTCACCTGAAGTCTGTATGGGCTACAGGTGACTTGCTGTTACGGGAGAATGCCCTGCTAATGCGACCTTCTTATGGACATGTTATTTAAGATGCGCCCTCGGATCGGACTTTCCCATGTAGTTAAACTCGTAAATCACATCAGTCTTGCTTTTGCCATACACTTATCTCGACTTATTTCCGTTGAAAGTAATAGAGCCCATCGGGGCGGTGAGAGTGCCTTCTATGGCATCTCCGCTTCGTGTGCCGCGAACCTTGGCGTTCAGGCGGCGGAGCATCACCTTGGCGTTGATTTCGTAGGAATAGCCTTCGGCGGTGGCGATGCCGCTTTCAACCTTGTAGGTGCGGCCCATGAAGTCCATCGTGCCGGTAAGGGTGGTGCCATCCACCGCGAATACAATCTTTCCGCGCTGCTTTCCCATGGGAGTATTGATGAGCGCATCATAGGTGCCAGCGAGTTCCGGGTCAGGAGCACCGGTAGCGTCAAGTCCCTTCTCCTCTGATGCGGCATTTGCTGCCATCCGTGAGCGCATCTGCCTGGATGCTTCTGCCGGGTCGGTACCCAACGCTGCTTCGCGGTCGGAGGCGTCCAGGATGTAGTTGGCATAGAGGCTTTCCACTTCGTAGTGCATGCGGCCGCCGGCATCGACGAGAACCTCGCCTGAGCGAGTGAGTTTCAAGTGGCCGTTGGCATAGTAGCGGCTGATGGTGGGATAGATGCCGCGCTGGTCATAGAGTGCCTTGCCATCGGCGTCCAACATCTCGTAATGGTTGTTGCAGGTGTACTCCTGCTCGCTCTGCAGCTCATAGACGGCCTCTACGTCGCCGGAGCGGAACCAGTAACGTGACTTGTCGGGGAAAGGCTTTCCGCATCCCTGTTCGGGGCGGGTGCCTTCGATGGTGATATCTACGTCCGGAGTGCGCTCCTCATTGCGGATAACTACGTTTCCGTCCGGGCCGATCACAGCGAAGACGGGATACTGGATGGCTCCGGTCTCACGTGTGCTCACAAAATCGAAGAGCAGCACGGTGTGGCCCGCCACCTGCTGACGCCCCCAGATCCAGCGGTTCCAGAACTCCTGGTTCTCGGCTGTACCCCACTGATGGTCGTGGTAGCCGCTGCCCTGAATCTGGAGCGTGCGCCCGCCGCATACCACCGTGCCTTCCACTTTGCCGCGCGGCACGGCGCAGAGCCAGGTGAAAATGTCTCCGTTCTCCCGCTGGAAGAAGGCCGTACCTGGACGGAAGGAGCGGGCCGTGCTGGAGAGTTTGAGGTCGATGGCCACGTTGCTCTCGGGGTTTTCGATGTGCAGCACATAGTCCTGCAGGTCGCCGCGGAAGTAGTTCTTGCCCATCTTCACGTCACACTGGCCTTCGCCAAGGGCGCATTCGGCCGCATCCACTTGGATCACATCGGTCTCGCAGGTGCCGTCGGCAAACTGCACGTTGTAAAACACAAAGGGCTTGTACCCCCGCTGGGCCGAACGCATGGTAGGCGGGTTGGTGGCGAAGTTCACGTTCACGGTAATGCCGTCGGGAGTCTCGGCGTCGAAATACCACCATTCGACGCAGCCGGGAGCGTCGTCGTTGCGGCGGCCGTCCTCCCAGGGCTCTACTACTTCGGGATTGATGCCCAGGGCCTTGAAGTCCTCGGGCCTGTTCATGATGCGGATAGAACTATTCGATTTCATGGCTATCGGATTTTATTATGATTGTTTCACTTCGTCAATAAAGGAGAAGGCCTCTTCGGCTACGCGTTTGGGACAGTCGAGTTCCATCAGGTGGCGTTCTCCGGGGATGATCTTGAACCGGAGGACAACGGACTTGGCCTTGCCTTTGACTTTCTTGGACTCTATCATAGCAATTGTCTTTTAATTCCGGATACAAAGGTCCGGCTTTATTTCCAAATAAAATGACCCGGAATTATGTATTTACGTTCCGAAATTAATATCTTTGCGTTATGAAAGAAGAAATCAGCCATATTTCGTTGTCCGAAATCGACCGAAGGCTGGACGTATCCAAGAAGGGGAACGTCATCTTCAGCGAACTTGTCTCCGTTATCCGCAGCCGGGGCAGCAGCACTTATTCGGCCGAAGAGATTGACCGTCCCTACCGGATAGACGGCACGCGCCTGGTGATTGCCACCTCCGGAGAAGCTCTGTACGGGGTGAACCTTACGGATTGCCGCATAGCCAAAGGCATGATGCTGTATATTGCCCCAGGCTCGGTCATCAACCCCGTGGAGATATCGGAGGACTTTGATGTAGAAGGCGTCCTGGTGAATGAATTGCCTTTTGGCGACTTGACGGCAGCTGTACCGGAGTGCGGAGAAGCGGCAATCCCTCTGACAGGTGCCGAATTCTCCAGGCTTGAGGGAATGATAAGTCTAATCTGGGATTCCCTTTCGGAAGGAGCCGGGGCGGAAACGGTTAAATACCTCAGTGCCGCTCTTCTTCAAGAAGGATTCAGTCTCATACGTATGGCAAAGGCAGACGTCGCTGCCTCCAAGTCGTCCTCAAGGAATCTGCTGGAAGAGTTCCGCCACCTGTTGAACCGGCATTTCCTTGAGCAGCGGACGCTCTCCTTCTATGCCGATGAACTCTGTGTGAGCAGCGGCTACCTGTGCGCCCTGATTCCACGCCTCAGCGGCCGCAGTTTCAGGGACTGGGTGAATGATGCTTTGCTACAGGAAGCCAAGATTCAACTGCGGTCAACCAAGAAGACGGTCACGGAAATATCGGACTATCTGAGCTTTGCCACCTCCTCCCAGTTCTGCCGCTTCTTCAAGCGGATGACGGCGCTGTCTCCAAAAGAATATAGGGCGTCGATATAAGATTTCAGTAAATTCCCGTTTAACGACCTGATTTGCTTTATATGGTATCGAGCCCGATGAAGTGCATGATTCCCGGTGTTTGGCAGTCGCGGTGGTCTTTGTTGATGCGGATGAGGGTTACATCCGGGTAAGTGGCAGCCATCCGTTCGAAGGGGAAACGGATGATGGCTGGCGTGTTGAAGCCCACGCCATATTCGAGAAAAGCCAGTTTCTTTTTCCCTAGCGTTTCCTCTAAAAAGGCATAGTAGCGCTCTGCCTGCCGGTGCCAGCGTTCGTCTTCCACGAAGTACTGGTCCTTGCGGACATTGATTTCCATCGGCCCGCCGCAGACAGGACACCGAGGTACCAGCGATGAAGGGATGCGGCATTCTTTCTGCTCAGCGACCATCTGCTTCACAAGCGATTCGTTGCTGTACCTTTTGGGGTGGCAGGCTGTAGCGCACTGCATGAGGCCGTAATCTCCCTGCACTTCAAACACCTTGTCCGGGTCAAAACCAGCCTTGACAAACTGTCCGTCCACATTGGTGGTAATCACGAAATAGTCCTTCCCCTGTATCATCTCCAGCAGGTGCTTGTACAGCGGTTTCCCTTCAGGTTCGAAGCGGGCATAGTCAATGTGCCGGGACCAGTAGGCCCATTTCTCTTCCTCGCTCTGGAACGGGTAGAAAGAGGAGGTATAAAGATCCGTGAAGCCGTAGCGCGTAATCATATCGGCGAAGGCTTTCTCGAAGTCGGGTCCGCCATAATGGATACCGGCCGCCGTTGACAAACCGGCCCCTGCGCCGATGAGGACGGCATCGGCCTGGGCAATGGCTGATTCAGCCTTTTGCAAGGGCGTTTTGATAAAGTTCATGGTCGATGTCTTTGAAGGTATTGAAGATGAAAGTTTTGATGGATGATCCCGGGTGGCTTTTCATCCATGAACGGACGGTAGAAACGGCTATCCCGCAGGCGAGGCCATTGGGGAAGCGGAACTCTCCGGTGGAGATGCAGCAGAAGGCGATGGACTCCAGACCCTTTTCGTCGGCAAGGTCAAGACAGGAGGAATAGCAGAAGGCGAGCTGGACTTCCTGCTGCCGAAGGGGCAGGGGAGTTGTCACAATGGGACCGACAGTGTGAATGACATACTTTGCCGGGAGGTTGAATCCAGGCGTTATCCGTGCGCTGCCCGTGGGTTCATCCGATCCCTTCATCATCTCCGCGCAAGCCAGCCTGAGCTGCACACCTGCCGCTGAATGGATGGCATTGTCGATGCAACGGTGAAGGGGCACAAAACAGCCCAGCATCTGCGAATTGGCTGCATTGACGATGGCATCCACCTTGAGGCGTGTGATGTCGCCCTGCCATTCCACGATGTCATTCTGGGCGATGCGAAGAATCTCCTCCACCCCTTTCTCCACCAACTGTGCCTGCAACTGTTCATCCTGTATCCGAAGGAACTCCTCAGATATAGGCATCGGTGGCCGGACGTTCATCAGTGCCCGGAAAAGATCCCGGCGCTCCTGCATGGAGTCCGGAACGGACATCTGCCGATACCTGGGATTTTCATCCAGCAGGTATCGGCAAAGCCATTCAAGACGATTATATTCAGAATCCGAATTTACCATTGGCATTCAACCTTTTGTCTTCCGGGAGGATGGACTCGATGGTGTCCCAATGCTCGGCAATCTTGCCATTCTCGATGCGGAAGAGGTCATAGTAGGAGGTGTGTACGCCGCCCAGGTAGCCTTCGCTCACCGTAAGGACGAAGTTGCCCTTGCCCAGCACCTTGTGGAGCGTATCGTACTTCATCTCGATGCCCTGCTGCGCCATGGCCGCAAGCGCTGCGCCAAGGCCGTCCAAGCCGTCGGCGATGCCGGGATTGTGCTGGATGTAGTTGTTGCCGTCGAAGTAGGAGGTGAGCTTCTCCGGATGCTGGCCCATCAGGACATCCTTCACGAAGTTTTCGGCCAAGGCCTTGTTCTTGGCGGTCTTGTCGAGGTCTTTGATTTCGGTGACACCGTCCAGCATGGTGTGACAGGAAGGATTGGCCGTTTTCGGAGTCTCCTGGAGGTTGTCCCAGTGCTCCACGATCTTGCCGTCCTCGAAGCGGAAGATGTCGAAGCCGATCTTGGGACCGAAGAAGTTATAGTCAGTGTGGGCAACGACGTAGTTGCCATCCTGGAATACACGCACGGTGTTTACCTTTGCAGCTTCGGGAAAGTTCTTAAGGGCGCCCAGGGCTGCGCCGAATCCGGCAAGACCATCGGCCACGCCCAGGTTGTGCTGGGTGTAGTGGTCAGAGTTGATGTAAGCGATGGGCTCGGTTGCCCCGGTTTCGATGGATTTGAGTTCCTCGACTACCATTCTTTCAAAATCAGTGTGTGCCATAATGCTATTGTTTTAAATGTTTTGTCCTGTTTGACGATGCAAAGGTACAGCAATGCTGAATATTTGTCAAGTAGATACTTTTTTGTAAGTATATAGTTTTTTAGTAAGAAATGGATGATAACGCAATATATTTGAGTTTATATGCTGAAAAATTTTTTCTAAGTTTATTTGTATGAGGAAAAATATGCAGCTTGCTATTGGAAAGTATCGAGAACTTGTGTACCTTTGCCGCATCAATTCGCCTGTTATGAAAGAAGTCAATACCGCCTATCTTACCTGTCCCATCCGGAACGTCATCGACCGCTTCGGGGACAAATGGTCCCTGCTGGTTCTGTATCACCTGCATAGGAACGGGACCCTCCGCTTCGGCCAGATCTATAAGGAAATGAACGATGTGTCCGAGAAGATGCTGTCGGCCACCCTCAAGAACCTGGATAGGGACGGCCTTGTAATACGTAAAGCTTATCCGGAGGTTCCTCCTCGCGTAGAGTATTCCCTTACACCGCTCGGCGAATCCCTGATGCCCCATGTGGATAACCTTATAGGCTGGGCGGTTGAGCACTTCCAGGATGTCACCCGCGGGAAAGTATTTGTATAAACTTCAGAGCCATGAAAGAAGCACTGGATTTTCTAAAAGAGAACAATGAAGTGGCCTTTGCCACCATCGGAAACGGACGGCCGCAGATGCGGGTGTTCCAGATCATGAGGCAGTCCGGAACCACCTTATGGTTTGCAACCGGACCGCACAAACGGGTATTTGCGGAATTGCAGGAGAACCCCGCCGTGGAGATCCTTTCCAGGAGTGGAAACATCTCCGTCCGAGTGAGCGGAAATGCCGTATTCGATGTGCCGGACGATGTCTGCAGAGAAATCTATGAAACCAATCCGGTCCTGCCCAGACTTTACCCGGACTACAAGTCCCTGGCCTATTTCCGCGTGGAGATTGACCGTCTTGATTACTATGACCTTACCCCTACGCCTCCTGTTCTTCGCCATTATGACCGCGCCATCGGACAGTATGTGGACTTGAATCCCTTCGGGGAGAATAAGGCGCAGCGGTAAATTCCATGTTTATCGAAATGATTACACCCCTGCAGTCCGGTTACGGATTGCAGGGGTGAATCTTTTGTAAAAATAATTGCTACCTTTGCACCCGCGAAAAGGCTCTTTTCGCAGCTTGGTAGAGCTGCAATCTCCATTGATTTTTAAACCGTTTATTATGAAAAAGAGATTGCTGTTTACCATTCTCTCCATCAGTCTGCTCACAGTCATGGCGGGTGCCGCCATCGCCCCGGCGCTGGGCGTCATCAGTGCCCATTTCGAGGGACGTAATCCGCTGCTTATTCAACTGATTGTCAGCCTTCCGGCATTGTTTATCATCCTGACGAACCTGTTATTTCCCTGGCTATGCCGTTTGATGAAGACGCGCACGCTGGCGCTGACAGGGCTTGCCTTATACGTGCTCTCCGGTGCCGGAGCGTTCTTTGTGGACAATATATGGCTGTTGCTGGTTCTCCGTGCCCTGATGGGCGTGAGTGTCGGGATGATCATGCCGCTCTCGACCGGGCTCTTGGCATATTATTTCCCGCCGGAGGAGCAGGCGGGACTGATGGGGTTGTCGGCGGCCATGAACCAGATGGGCGGCGTGGTCGCTACCTTCCTGGCCGGGATGCTGGCCGGAATCAGTTGGAATTATGCGTTCCTAGTGTATCTTCTGGGACTCATCGCCGTTATCCTGGTGGCATTGTTCCTGCCGAATGAGCGCCTGTCCGGGCGCGGCGGCGTATCCCTTTCGCTGCTGAGGCGCTTCCATCCGTCCGTGGTGGGCATGTTCCTGGTGATGGTTCTCTTCTTCATCTATCCTACCAACTTTGCCTTAACGGCCTCGGGATC
>Ga0208297_1002419_pt1 | contig 10942 bp, 11 predicted proteins | sample LMS_cellobiose_e_FD_187367 | JGI IMG/M metagenome (GOLD analysis project Ga0208297, IMG submission 187367) | Rumen-fistulated moose microbial communities from Alaska, USA - LMS_cellobiose_enrichment (SPAdes) (version 2) | ecosystem: Host-associated > Mammals > Digestive system > Stomach > Rumen... | reverse complement strand
AACTCCTAAAATAAGGAGCGGAAAAAATGAAGCTCGGAAAGAGAATCAGGTTCGGTTGCACGGGAAAGCATCTGCACAAACAGGCCGACAAAAAGGAGAACAAGATTAAGACAAACCGATATCTTGACAGAATTATGGACGCGGCCGAAAAATCGGAGAAAAACGCTTAATACCCGCATAGAAAGCCAGTTTAGGGGCGGCCGAAAAAATGCAAGATCTTAACCTTGGAAAAGGCGGTGACTATCATCGACCTGGAAACATTGGAACAGGAGCGGGTGCGTATCTTACGCGAGCGCATAGAGATCAATGAGCGCTTAATCCACAAGACCGGGAAAAAGCGCAGGGAGGCAAAAGCGGAGTTGAGGGATCTTAATGCACAGTATGAAGCGGTGTGCCGGGAGATAAGTCTTTTGAAGGGGTGATTTTGTGGGAGAAAAAAAGAATAGCGCTGCAAAGTCACGCGGCAATCCCAAACGGTTTCGCTCGGGAGAACAGCTAATAGAACTGTTCAATCAATTTTGCATTTGGGTCAAAGAAAATGATTTTCAGACAATCCCGAGCCAGACCCGGTTTTGTGAATGGTTGGCGAGAGAATACACGCAAACAGACCGCAGAACGATTTATAATGCCCTGAACAAATACTTTCCCACTGTTAAAAGGGATTTTGAAAAGCTCCAGTCCGACACCATGACGGAAGGGGCCATGACGGGGAAGTATAACCCCACCATGACCATCTTCGCATTGAAAAACTGGTGTGAGTGGAAAGATAAGCAGGAAACCGAGATATCCGGCAAGGATGGCGGGGTAATCAAAATCGCCCTGTCAGATGAGGTAAAGGATTATGCCGGTTAAGCTGATCGCCCCGCCCAACGAGAAGCAAAAGGAATTTTTCCTTGCCCGCAGCCGGTTTGTGGCATATGGCGGATCACGTGGCGGCGGCAAAAGTTGGGCGGTGCGCAAGAAAGCGATCCTCATGGCGGTGAACTATCCGGGCATCCGCATGCTGCTCTTGCGGCGGACCTTCCCGGAGCTAAGGGAAAATCACATTCTGCCGCTCATGACCGACCTTGCAGGGATCGCGCAGTATAAAGAGAGCGAAAAGGCGTTCATCTTCCCCAACGGTTCCCGTTTGCGGTTTGGCTACTGCGACGGCGAAGCGGATGTGCTGCAATACCAGGGACAGGAATTTGACGTTATCTTCATCGACGAAGCGACGCAGTTCACCAAGTTCCAATACGACACCCTGACGGCCTGCCTGCGCGGTGCAAACCCTTTCCCGAAGCGGATGTATCTCACCTGCAATCCGGGCGGCGTAGGGCATGAATGGGTCAAACGCCTGTTTATCACCAAACGGTACGAAAACGGCGAGAACCCAGAGGATTACACCTTCATTGCGGCCAGGGTATACGACAATAGGGCCTTGGTTGAACAGGATACCGGCTATGTGAAGATGCTGGAAAACCTGCCGGAGGATCTCAGGCGGGCATGGCTGGATGGCGACTGGAATGTCTTTGCCGGGCAGTTCTTCAAGGAGTTTCGCACCGACATCCATGTACAGGAACCCTTCCAGCTTCCGGCACATTGGAAGCGATATATCACCATCGACTATGGACTGGACATGCTGGCGGCATACTGGATTGCGGTGGACGAGCAGATGAACGCCTATGTCTACAAGGAAGCTTATCAAAGCGGATTGATTATTTCGGACGCTGCAAAGCGCATCCGGGAGCTAAGCGGGACGGATGAAATCTATCTGACGCTTGCGCCGCCAGACCTGTGGAACCGGCGGCAGGAGACCGGCAAGAGCGCAGCGGACCTGTTTTTAGAAAACGGCGTGCAGCTCACCAAGACGAACAACAGCCGGGTGGACGGCTGGCTTGCGGTCAAGGAATGGCTAAAGCCCTTCGACGATGAACAGGGGTTGCGTCGGGCACGCCTGCGGATCTTCCCAAATTGCGAAAACCTCATCCGGACGCTTCCGGCGGTGCAGTATGATCCCAAAAACCCAAACGACGTGGCGAATGAACCGCATGAACTGACCCATGCACCGGACGCCTTGCGAGGCTTCTGCATCTACTGGACAACGGCAGCAGAAAAGCCGCAAGCAGGCAAGGTCAAATGGACACCCGACCAGTGGGAGGACTACCAGGGCGCGAGCGAAGCGGGACGCGCCTACCTGATCGAGAAATGGGGGAATCCGTTTTGATATCTAAACTCTTGCGAAAGGGGGCAAACATACTGGATAAGCGAAAAGAGCAGGACAAGCTCAGTCTGTGGCAGGAACGGTTATCGCGCAACAAGGCGCTGGCCCCGACCGTGCTCTACGACCAGCGGGAGGCGCTGTATGCGGGGACAAAGGAGATAGACGGTGTTTCCGGCAAGCCCGCGCAGAAGGCAAGCTATGTGCGCAACATCGTGGCGGAGCTGGTGGAAGCGCAGGTGGATTCCAACATTCCGCAGCCAAAGGTGACTGCAAGGCATAAACGCCATGAACCGCTGGCAAACCTCATTGAAAACATGCTGCGCAACGAGCTGGACAGGCTCCCATTCGAGACGCTCAACGACGAGCAGGAGCGCACCACGCCGATCCAGGGCGGGTCATTGTTTCTTTGTGAGTGGGACAGCCGCCGGAGTACGCATCAAACAGTGGGCGAACTGGCGATATCGCTTTTGCACCCAAAGCAGGTCATCCCACAGGCTGGGGTTACCGAGATCCGGGAGATGGATTACATCATCCTGCAGGTGGCGCAGACCAAAGAGGCGATCAAACGCCGGTATGGCGTAGATGTGACCGACGAGAGCGAAAGTGCGCCGGACACACGCGGCGCGGGGATGGACCCGGCACGGGACATAGTGACCCAGAACATCGCCTATTACCGCAACAAGCAAGGCGGGATCGGGCGCTTTAGCTGGGTTAACGACGTGGTTCTGGAGGACTATGCGGACTACCAGGCGCGGCGATTGCACAGATGTAAAAAATGCGGCGAAAACGGAAATGGAAAACAGTGCGTCTACTGCGGCTCCCGGTCGTTCGAGGAAGTGACCGAGGAATATGAAACGCTGGCTGAAGATGCGGAGAAATCGGACGGCACAGTAATCCCGATGGATTCCGGCGAAACGGACGAATACGGCTTGCCGGTTCCCACCCGGATACCGCGCTACAAACCGGACGCGTTCCCGCTGGTGCTGCGCCGCAACGTCTCGGTTTTCGGGCAGTTTTTGGGCGACAGCGACGTGGACAAGATCCGCGACATGCAAAACGAGATCAAAAAGCTTGACACCAAGATCGACGAAAAGCTCACCAAGGGCGGCAGCTATGTGACGCTCCCCAAGGGCGTATATGTCCGCAAGGACGATACGGAATTGAAGGTATTGGAGCTCGAAAACCCCGCGCAGAAGCAGATGGTGGACGTCCTCAATATACAGCCCGATGTTGGAAACGACATGGGCCGCGTGGAGAACGCCTATCAAAGCGCGCGGCAGATCATCGGGATCACCGACAGCTTCCAGGGGCGGCGGGACACAACCGCCACCAGCGGGAAGGCGAAGGAATTCGCGGCGGCACAGTCTGCCGGACGGCTCGAAAGCAAGCGCGTAATGAAGAACGCGGCCTATGCCCAGCTGTTTGAACTCATGTTCAAGTTCATGCTCGCCTATGCGGATGAACCGCGCCCTGTGACCTCCAAGGACAGCCAGGGCAACGTCGAGTACGGTGTGTTCAACCGCTATGACTTCTTAGAGCAGGATGACGCGGGCCAATGGTATTGGGTGGATGACTTCCTCTTTTCCTGCGATACCTCCGCGCCGCTCGCCAACAACCGCGAGGCGATGTGGCAGGAAACCCGCATGAATTTCCAACAGGGCGCTTTCGGGGACCCGGCCAGCATCGACACCCTGATCCTGTTCTGGACGAAGATGGAGCTTTTACACTATCCCGGCGCGGGAGATACCAAGACCTATTTGCAAAACCAGAAGGAGGTGCAGCAGCATGGAATGCCCGAAATGCCCGGTGCAGGCCCAGATCAGCAGGGTTTATACCAAGGTGGAGGGGGACAGCTCCCCGGATACCCCAACGCGGGTCTATACGGTGCAGGAAATAACCTGCATGAACCCACAATGCCCTAATTTTAACCGCGTGATCAATACGGTCATGCATCTTGATTATGATTCCAGTGCGAAAGGTGGTGAATAGCATGACAGAAAAAAGCGGATATTCCGGTAAAATCTCGAACAAGGGCGCGCAGCAGGTGAAAGCGCCGTACCCACAGGGCGGCAGCGGCAAGAACACCGTCAAGACCGGCGGCGACCTGAGAAGCAAAAAGACCGGGAAATGACACGCTTCCCGGCTTCGCCGGAGCGCCCTACGGGCGACGCGTGTTCAAAGAGGGCTACATGCCCCCTTTGGATTCCCCGAAGGGTGTCGTCTGCGACGACCCGCCGCCTGCGTCGGCGGATTTGGAATAAGGAATCGAACAGCACCCCACCAATACGCATGGGAAAAGCGCAAAAATCCCGGCTGAGAAAGGACTATCATGGAAGATTTTTTGAATATGGAAGGCGCAAACGAGCAGGAAGCCGCCGACCCTGCAATGGAGCCGGGCACAGAACCGGGGAATATGGACGATCCTGCCAATGAGCCGGAAAAAGGCGTAAACGAGGCTGAACCCGCCGGACAGCCGCCGGAGGAACGCGCGCAGTATGCCGCCGCCCGTCGCGAAGCGGAGACAAGGATGCGCATGATGCAGGAACGGATGGAAACCCTGGCGCGGGCGCGCGGTTTTTCCAGCTTTGAAGAGCTGGAACGGGCCGTACAGCAGCAGGAAGCGGAGCATAAGCGCCAGCAATACATAGAACAGTATGGGATCGACCCGCAGGCGATTGCGCCGGTGGTGCGCGAGGCGGTCAGCCAGAACCCCATTGTACAGGAAGCGCGGCAGGTGATTGAGCAGAACAAGGCGCGGCAGTTTGAGGGATGGAGACAGGCGCAGGTGGACGAGCTTGTAAAACAGTTCCCGGACGCGGGCGTAAAATCCTTTTCGGATATTGCAAACCTTCCGAACGCGCAGGAAGTGCTATCACTTTGGGGCAGGGGCATCCCGCTCGCCAAGGCTTATGCAGCGGCCAACCTTGATACCATTGCCGGAAAAAAGGCGGCAGCGGCAAAGCAGGCGGCGATCAACGCGATCAACGGGCGTTCCCACATGACGGCAACCGCAGGCGGTGCAGGGGAATCTGTAGAGATTCCGCCGGACAAACTGGCGGAATTTAAACGCTGGAACCCCGGAGCGACCGACACGGAGATTCAGAAATTTTACCAGAGACATCTATAAGGAGATGAAAATATGGCTTTCAAACTGAGAAAATCGGACGTGCAGAGCACGCCTCCGATGGAATATCTTCCGGTGACAACGGATGAAACCTACACCGTGGGCGAAGCGCTCGTTCTGGCGAGCGGCGCTGTAACCAAATGCGGCGCGACCGCAGCTCCGGCCTTTATTGCGGCTGGATCAGAGCCTGTAAACGGCGGGCTTCCGGTGTGGCGGGTGCAGAAATACATGATCTTCGAGGTTCCGCTTTCAGCGGAGGGAACAGCTCTAAAAATTGGCGATAAGGTTACCCTGCATACCGATGGCCTGCAGGTGACCGCGACCACCACAAGCGGCGTTGCGGAGATTGCCGCGATTGACGGGACTGCGATCGGGGACACCGTGGCAGTCCGATTCTAAGGGGGGATAGAGATGGCAGGCATTACATTCAGCAAGGGGTCAGGCCTGAACGAATCAATCTATGGAAAGAGCGCCGAACCCATTATGATGTTTATTGAGAAGAAAGCGGAAGCCTTTGAACAGAAGGCGATTGCGCCGCTGATCTTCAAGGAAAGCACCTCGAAGAACTTTGCGGAAAAGATCACTTCGATGACTTCCATGAACGGCTTCCAGCCGGTAGGTGAGGGTGGTGCATATCCGAAGGACGAGATGCAGGAGGGCTTTGACAAGATCCTTGAGCATGAGACCTGGAAGGATCAGTTCGTCATCACCCGCGAGATGGTGGAGGACGCGAAGCTCTTAGACATGAACAAAAAGCCGCTCGGCTTCGTGAACGGCTACTACCGCACCCGCGAGCAGTTCGCGGCGGCGCTTCTGGCGGGCGGCATTTCCGGAACTTCCGTGGCCTTTGGCGGGAAAAGCTTCTCAACCGCAGGCGCGGACGGGAAGGCGGTCTTTGCGACCGATCATCCGGCAAAGGTGAAGGGCGCTGCACAGTCGAACAAGTTTTCGGATGCGTTTTCGAACGCAGCGCTCGGGAAGCTCGAAACCCGGATGCAGAACTTCACCGACGACAATAGGAATATTCTGGCGGTCACGCCCAATACCATCGTTATTCCGAACGACGCGGGGCTCAAAAACGATGTGTTCGAGGCGATTGGCGCGGACAAGGACCCGGATACCAGCAATAACGGCTTCAACTACCAGTATGGCAGATGGAGCGTCATTGTATGGCCGTATCTCAACCAGTACCTTGCTTCCGGCGTGAAGCCGTGGATTCTGATGGATTCCACCTACAATGAGGAAGTGGGCGGTGCGCTCTGGCTCGACCGCGTGAAGCTCGAGGTCAAGACCTGGGTGGACAACAATAACGACAACAACGTGTGGAACGGCTACGCGCGTTTCATTGCCGGTTTTGCAGACTGGCGGTTTGCCGCTGTCGGCGGAATCACCGGCGCGACCGCGCTTTAAGGCATGAGAAAAGGCCCGTCCGGGATGGGCGGGCCTTCATTTTGGGAAGATTATACAATATCTGCCAATTTCTATCCACGCGCTCCACATGGAGGGCGACCATTTTTATTGTACCGCGTCCAAATAAACGTGTCAAGCCAGGAGGAGAACATAAAATGACCTGGAAAGAGATTAAAATAGCGGCCTTGCAGCGGATGTTTGCCATTCCCGGCGACGATATCGTGATGGACGATACCACCCAGCCGTATTTGCTTTCGATGCCTGCTGCGGCGAATGAAGCGTTACAACTCCTGTCCACGGCGGGAAAGTTCCTCATCAAATACCATGAGCTTGAGCAGGACGGGACGCAGAAGGGTATCCAGCGCTACGACCTGCGGGCGCTTTGCGAAAGTTTTTATTCAGTGAAGGATAACCAGATCTTCGTTGAGGACGAAAACGGCTACCGGCAGGAAACCGGCTTTGTCTTTGAGGGGGATAGTATCCTCGTCCTTCCCGGCGAGCGGGCGGGGAAATGGAGGATCTACTACAACGCCTATCCCGTGGAGATCGTGAAGGACACGCCGGACGACTACGAACTGCCGCTCGACCCCGAGGTGGCGGTGCTCATCCCGCTTTATATCGCCTCCCAGCTCTACAAGGACGATGACATCTCCCAATCGGTGCAGTTCCGAAATGAGTTCGAGACGGCACGGGAGGAACTGCGCGGGGCGGTTACCCCGGTGGTGCAGACCGAATTCGTAAGCAAAAGGGGCTGGTGGTGATGGCGCAGTTTAAAATCCCGAGCGGGCCGGATATCTCGATCCTCAATATTGAAAACCTCAAGGGGGTAGACCTCTACAACTCCCCGTCGAACGTGGAGAACTACCGCAGCCCGGACGCGCCAAACATGATCCGGGACGTTCCGGGCAAGGTGCGCAAGCGGATGGGCTACCACCTGACGGAAACCTACGACGGGCGGATTAACGGGGTACATAAGCTCGTGGACGACAGCGGCGAGCACATCATCATCCACGCCGGGACAAAGCTCTACCTGAACGGTGAGGCCATTTATACGGAAATGAACGATGTCCGTTCCAAGGCGTATCAGCTGAAAAAGAAGCTCTATATTCTGGATGGAAAGAAATTTCTGGCCTACGGCGAGTTTGAGGAAGAAGGCGTGAAGGCCTATGCCGTGAAGCCGGTTTCCGAAAAGGCCTATGTCCCAAAGATCATCATATCCCGCGACCCGGAGGGCGGGGGAACGGCGCTGGAACCAATCAACCTGCTCGGCTCCAAATGGACGGAGAGCTTCTATGGAAAGTCTAGTGTGACAAAGTACCAGCTCAGCTACGGCAATCTCGATGAAACGAAGGTCACGGCGAAGAAAATGACCTCTTCCGGCGTGTGGAAGGACCTTGTGGAGGCCACCGATTTCACCGTTGACCGGGAGAAAGGGCTCGTCACCTTCACCTCCGCGCCCGGCGCAACGCCTGTATCCGGGCAGGACAATGTGGAGATCACCGCCTCCCGGCTTTGGGGGGAATGCGAATATAAAACTGAGGAATTCACGGGGACGGGAAGCCAGAAGGATTTCGTTCTGACAACCGCAGTCGGGGATGAAAAGCTGACCGCAACCGTGGGGGACAAAAAGTATACGGAGGGCGACGGCTTCACGGTGAAGCGGACCACCAAGACCGTGACCTTCACCACCGCGCCCGCCAAGGACGCCACCGTGAAGATCACCTACAAGGCGTTCTCTTACGCCTACGCGGATAAGATTAACCACTGCGACATCGCGGTGCTCTACGGTGTAAATGGAGCGTCCGACCGGCTGTTTGTGACGGGCAACCCCAAATATCCGAACTACGACTGGTATTCGGAGATGAACGACCCGACCTATTTCGGGGATCTCTGGTATTCGGTCATCGGGCAGGACAGCTCCCGGATTCTCGGCTATTCAATCGTGAACGACCGGCTGGCGGCGCACAAGGACGAAGGGGACGACGGGCGAAACATTGTCCTACGGTATGGGTCCCTGCAAAATGAAAAAGCGGCCTTCCCGATCGTGGGGGCTTTGCAGGGGGCGGGGGCGCTTGGAAAGTACACCTTCGCGTATCTTTCCTCCGAACCGGTATTTCTGACGCGGCTGGGGGTATATGCGATCACGCCCGCCGACATCACCGGCGAACGGTACGCGCAGAACCGGAGCTTCTATATCAACAAGGCATTGCAGGAGGAAGCGAACCCGGAGGAGGCGTATGGATTTTCTTACAAGGATTTCTACCTGCTTTCCCTGAATGGTACGGTATATCTTCTGGATGGGTTACAAAAGACCTATGAGAAGAACCAGCCGTATTCGGTCTATCAGTATGAGTGCTATTACTGGACGGGGATCAATGCACGTATCCTGTGGGAGCAGGACGGGGCGCTCTGCTTTGGCACCGACGACGGGAAGATCATGCGGTTTTTTACAGATCCGGAGGCGCAGGACAGCTACAACGATAACGGCCAGGCGATCCTTTCCCATTGGGATCTGCCGGATATTGACGGGAAGTATTTTTATAAGAACAAGACCTTCCGGTATATTGCGGTGCGGCTGGCTTCGGCCATCGCGACCGGCGTGAAGCTCAAGGTGCAGAAAAAGGGTATCTGGTATGACTTGTGGGATTCCGGGGGAAAAGCGCGGTATTTCGATTTCAGCTACATTGATTTTGGAAAGCTCTCTTTTTCCGGGGACCGTACGCCGCGTACCCTGGGGCGAAAAATCAAGATCAAAAAGGTGGATAAAGCACGGTTTCGGCTGGAAAACAACGAGTTGAACGAGCCGTTCGGAATCTATAACATCGCGCTCGAATTCGTGGAAGATAAGAACTATAAGGGGTGATTTGGTGGCGATTGCAGATAGGAAGATCACAGATGAACAAATAACCACATACGGTGTAGTTTCGCAGCCGGATGTTCTTTCAGGAACCCCAGCGGCTAATAAGGCTGTATTTGACAAACTGATAAGGGATTCTATCAAAGCAAACTATAACGGGCTGATTGACGCGCTCACGTCCACGACTGGCGCAAATGAAATCGGAGCACAGGTCACGGGCATAACCGGTCAGACGGTGCAGCTCATTTTGTCGGCTTTAAAGGTGCTGGTGGACGACTGCTACACCAAAGCGGAGAGTGACACGATTCTGGGGACGAACACAAACACCCTGCTTGCAAATGTCGCGCTGGATGATGCGGGCGTGTGGACCTTCACCCGCAAGGACGGCACGACGGTCATCTACGACACGAAGCTTGAAAAGATCGCGGTGAACTTCACGCTGGACGGGGACTACCTGGTATTGCACCATGACGACGGGACGGCTGACCGGGTGAGTATCGCGGCATTCCGGGATCATCACCAGTTTGCGGACAGCGACACAATTTCATGGAGCTACACCGGGGACGAGAACAACCGCACCTTCACGGCGACCATCCGTCCGAACAGTATCACTTTGGAAGTGTTGGCGGTGGACGCGGTGACGGAGATCCAGACGAATGCAACGGCGGCGCAGCAGAGTGCAGCAGCGGCACAGGCGAGTAAAGATGCGGCAGCGGCTTCGGCCAATACAGCGCAGGCTGGGGCGAATACGGCAACCTCCAAAGCCTCCGAAGCGTCCACAAACGCGGTACTTTCCCAGAGCTACGCAAAGGGCGGCACAGGCACCCGCGCAGGCGAGGACACCGACAATGCGAAGTTCTATAAGGAGCAGGCCGCGCAGGTATCCTCCACGGCGGTTGCGGCGGCGCAGACAGCGGCCAGTGAGGCGAACCGGGCAAAGAGCGAGGCAGACCGGGCGGCGGAGATTGTGGGCGGGGATTACGCGACAAGGACAGAGCTGGAAACCGGCCTTGCGGGGAAAGTGGATGTTGTAACCGGCAAGGGCCTGTCCACGAACGACTACACGACCGAAGAGAAAACCAAGCTCACGGGGATTGCAGAGAACGCGAACAACTATGTCCATCCGGCCACGCACAGTGCACAGATGATTGACGAGACGGATACGAGGAAGTTTGTCACGCCCGCTGAAAAAGCGGCGTGGAATGGCAAGGCTGAAAAGTCTGTCACCTATACTACCGCACTCACCACCGCAGGCTGGCAAGGTGCAGCGGCACCTTACACGCAGACGGTTGCGGTCGCGGGCATCCTCGTAACGGATACGCCACACTATACCGCCGTGTACAGCGGG
>Ga0208297_1002412_pt1 | contig 10988 bp, 14 predicted proteins | sample LMS_cellobiose_e_FD_187367 | JGI IMG/M metagenome (GOLD analysis project Ga0208297, IMG submission 187367) | Rumen-fistulated moose microbial communities from Alaska, USA - LMS_cellobiose_enrichment (SPAdes) (version 2) | ecosystem: Host-associated > Mammals > Digestive system > Stomach > Rumen... | reverse complement strand
TCCGTCCTGTCACATTGAGATTCACAATTCGATGAAGTCGTAAAACGATAACAGACGGAGAGCCGTGTGCGTCGAGAGGCGCCCGCACGGTTCGGGAGGGAGTCGGTACTGCCGGCTTACCTCATACGATCCAGCGGTACTTGCAGTATGACCGTCTCCAGGAGCTGGGCATGGGACACTTCGACTGTTGGGCCTCCCGCTTCGGAGAAACCACCACGGCGCTGGAGTTGGCCCCAGAGGGTACTGGCTACCGCGCCCGGACCCGCTTTGCCAAGTTCTTCAACTTACCTGAATTGATGAATATGTTCAAAGAGGTCGCGGACATCAAGACCTCCGACCAGCTTCATCTTCCTACCCCGGAGGTGGAGTACCACAATTTCGTGTCCAAGCCCACGGAGATCCAGAAGGAGATGGTCAAGGACCTGTCGGAACGGGCCAGCCGCGTCCACAGTGGGGCCGTAGACGCCCATGAGGACAATATGCTGAAAATTACCTCGGATGGCCGCAAGCTGGGGCTGGATCAGCGCATTATCAACCCCATACTGCCCGACGAAGAAGGCACCAAGGTCAATCAGTGCGTCGGAAACATCCTGCAATTCTGGCGGGACGGTGAGGAAGAAAAGCTGACCCAGCTCGTCTTTTGCGATATTTCCACACCCAAGGGCCGAACGGTCACAGAAAAGGCGGCAAAGGCTGCGGGCGGCAATCTGGACAGCCCGGAGATCCATGCGCTGGAAACGCTCATCCCCCTGGAGGAAGAAAAAGAGCGCCCCTTCACGATCTATGAGGACATCCGGCAGAAGCTCATGGCGGGCGGGATGCCGGAGGAGCAGATCGCCTTTATCCACGACGCGGATACGGAGGTCCGCAAGCGGGAGCTGTTCGCCAAGGTGCGCTCCGGGCAGGTGCGCGTCCTCATCGGCTCTACACAGAAGATGGGAGCCGGGACCAACGTCCAGGACCGGCTCATCGCGCTCCACGATCTCGACTGTCCCTGGCGTCCTCGTGACCTGACCCAGCGGAAGGGCCGGATCGAGCGTCAGGGCAACCAAAATGAGCTGGTCCACGTCTGCCGTTACGTCACGGAGGGGACCTTCGACGCCTACCTGTGGCAGACGGTGGAAAACAAGCAGAAGTTTATCTCCCAAATCATGACCAGCAAATCCCCGGTGCGCTCCTGCGAGGACGTGGACGAAACCGCGCTGTCCTTTGCGGAGATCAAGGCTCTGTGCGCCGGTGATCCCCGGATCAAGGAGCGCATGGACCTGGATGTGGAGGTGTCCAAGCTCAAGATAATGAAGGCCGACCACCAGAGCAAGCAGTACCGGCTGGAGGATCAGCTCCTGAAATACTTCCCGGAACAGATCGAGCAGAACAAGGGCTTTATCCGGGGCTTTCAGACGGATATAAAAACGCTGGAGGCACATCCGCTGCCCCAGGAGGGCTTTGTGGGCATGACCATCCGGGGCGACAATCTCACCGATAAGGAAAACGCCGGTGCCGCCCTGATCGACGCCGCCAAGGAGGTTAAATCCGTCGATCCCGTGGACATAGGCTCCTATCGAGGCTTTTCCATGGCCGTGGAGTTCAGCAGCTTCACCAAGGGATATATCCTGACGCTAAAGGGGCAAATGACCCACCGTGTAGAGCTGGGCGATGATCCCCGCGGCAATCTCACCCGAATCGACAACGCCCTGGCGAAGATGCCGGAGCGCCTGACCGCTGTGGAAACCCAGCTTGACAACCTCTATCATCAGCAGGAGGCGGCAAAGGCCGAGGTCGGCAAGCCCTTCCCCTATGAAGCGGACCTGACCGCAAAGACGGCGCGGCTGGTGGAACTGGACTTGCAGCTCAATCTTGGTGGCGGACGGCCCCAGCCGGAACAGACCGTGGCAAAGCGGGACCGGCCCTCTATTCTGGAACGGCTGAAACAGCCCCTTCCGCAGAAAACCACCAACAAACACAAAACGAAAACATTGGAGGCGAGCTTATGACAACAGAAGAAATGCTCACTGCGCTATATGAAAAGTTCAGCGCGGAGCAGGACAATTACCGGGCGTGGCTCTTGAAGCAGACGCCCGAAGAAATCCTCCATCACACCTATGAGTACACCGTCCGGGAGGACATTGTGATGATGATGGAGGACGCGGAGTTTTCCCCGCAGCAGGCGGCGGCGCTCCTGTGGAAAGGCACCACGCTCAGCGACATCTACAAGGACTTCACCAAGGTGGAAACCGGCTACATGGACATTCTCCGGGACACCGTGGAGAACCAGGCCAATGATATTCTCAAGGAGGCCGAGGCGCTGCGGAGCGCCCCGGTCTATCCCTATCCGCGGGAGTACGCCGTGGAGAATGACGAGCTGGACAAGTACCGGCTCTCGCGCAAGGCCAGCATAGCCTGCAAGGAAGCTATCGAGCAGGCCATCGGAGAACACTATGCCAACAACAGCCTGGACGCGGTTGCGGCGGTGAAGCAGGTAGTGGACGCCTTCGGCTATGACCGCATGATGTATGTGCTTGCCGTTACGGTCAAGCATAAGGATTGGGACGGGCGCATTTCCCAAAGCAACAAACAGTGGGCCGCGTCCATGCCGGTCTTTGAGGACAAGACGGACGGCAGCGCGGATCAGAATGTGTTTCTGGTGGTGGATAAGGCCCACCCCGGTCTGACCGACCTGTTCGTGCGGGAGGCGCGAAAGGCCCAGGCCAGAGAAAAGGAACAGGCCCAGCAGAAGCCAACGCCAAAGAAGGAGGCCGAAAAGCCCTCTATACTGGAAAAGCTCAAAAGACCGATTCAAAAAAATGCGCCGAATAATTCGGCACATTTATTGGAGCAGGAGCTTTGAAAAAACGCAAACGCCCGGAGCGCGTCGTGTTCTATGTGACGCCGGAGGAAAAAGAGATGATCCGGGAGAAGATGGCCCAGCTCGGCACCGGCAATATGGGCGCTTATCTGCGGAAAATCGCCATTGACGGCTATGTGGTCAATCTGGACCTCCCGGAGCTGCGGGAGCTGACCACGCTCCTGCGCCGGTCCAGCAACAACCTCAACCAGCTCACCAGGCGGGTTCACGAGACGGCCCGAATCTACGACGCAGACATCGAAAGCCTGCGGGCGGAGTATGACAGGCTGCTGGACGCCGCAGATGTGCTGCTGTCCAAGCTGGCGGCGCTGAAATGAGGAACGGGGCGGCGGCTTCGGCTGTCGCCCCGCTTTTCCCATATCCTTGTGAAATACCCCATACCCGGTATAATGATAGTAGAGCAAAGGAAAGGAGGCCCTACCCCATGAAAACCCTGCTGAAAATCCTCGCCGCGCCGGTGACGCTGACGATCTCCCTGCTGGTCTGGCTCTGCGCCGGTCTGATCTCCCACACGGTCTTTATCTTCCAGATCGCAAGCGCCGTCCTGGGCCTGCTGGCCGTGCTGGTCCTGCTGACCACCTCCGTGACCAACGGCCTGATCCTCCTGGGGATCGCGCTGGCGGTCAGTCCCATCGGAATCCCCATGCTGGCGGTGAAGCTGCTGGGAGGCTTGCAGAGCATCAACCTCTCGCTGAAAGGCTTTCTTCATAGCTGAAGGTCATAGATATACACGGACGCCCCGGAGCAAATCCGAGGCGTCTTTTCATTTCTCGTTCAGATGATCATTCACATGGAGCGACGTAATGATCGCCTGAGCAGCGTCCCTCACCACTCGCATTTCATATTCAGTGCAGTTATCCAGCATCTGCTGAAACTCTCGCTCCAGCGAAGCCCTGGCATGAACCACGCTGTCCGAAAGCAGATCGTCCAGACTGAGGGAAAGCGCATTGGCGATGTTGACAAGGGACGGCAGGCTGACGTTTGCGGTGCCGCTCTCAATGTTGCTCATGTGCGTCGGAGACAGGCCCACCATCTCCGCAAGTTTCTCCTGTGTCAGTTCTTTTTCGATCCTGGCCAGCTTGATCCTTTTCCCAAGGGCCTTGTAGTTGATCTCCATACGATTTCCCCTCTCGTTCAATAAAGATATTGTAACTACGGGGACATCGTAATATAATAAAGTAGAAAAGTATTTTTACTTTAATATAAAGGAAGCGGGAATGAAGAAACCCCGGTGCCGGAACACCGAGGCTTAAGGCTCCAAATTGCTTTCTTCAAAGAGCGGCGAAGCAAAGAAATCTGTAATGCTGATATTCATACCCTGGCACATTTCGTGGATGATCCGCAGCTTTACCGAATCGTAGGAACAGTTGATAACATTCCCAATCGTGGACTTCGGCACCCCGCTTTTCATGTAAAGCTGATACTGTGTCATGCCCCGTTCTTTCAAAAGTTCGGACAATCTTTCACTGATAGCCTGGTTGAGCTGCATTTTATCACCACACGTTCCTGTAACTGTACCAATATTATAGGTGTGGTGGTGCCATTATTAGTCCCTGTACCTGTACTAATCGTCGGATTTATGGTACACTTAGCAAAAACGAGGGGTTGACCTATGAGCGTCGTAACATTCTGTGGACACGCGGACTTTTACGGTTCAGAGGACGTAAGGGTCTGGCTGAAGGAAACGGTGGAGGGCCTGATCCATCGCGGAGCAGACGATTTCCTCCTGGGCGGCTACGGAGGGTTTGACGCCTGCGCCGCGTCTGTGGTGTGGGAGCTGAAAAAGCAATACCCGGCGATCCGCTCCACGCTGGTCCTGCCCTATCTGGACCGGAAGGTGGACGCCACGAAATACGATACCACCCTTTACCCGCCGCTGGAGAAAGTACCCCGGCGCTTTGCCATCTCCAAGCGGAACGAATACATGGTAAACGAGGCCGACGTCGTTGTGGCCTACGTCACCCACGATTGGGGCGGCGCGGCCACCACCCTGGCCTACGCGAAACGAAAGAAGAAGGAGATCATCAATTATGCTGGAACGTCTGCCCAATGAAGCGGAAACCCTTTTGGCGCTGGAGGAAGCAGAGCATTTGCTCCGTCAGCTCATCCTTTTGACAGAGCGAGGTCGTATCACCTGGCGCTGCACTGACTACAACCCTCTGGACCTTATGCCCGACATTCAAGAGGGAAAACGCGAAACCGCCTACCTGATCCATGTTGTCAAAGCAGAGGGCGCTTACAACGGATATGACTATGAAACGGAGATCACAGAATACCTGACCATTCCCGGCGGCAAGGGTACGGTCACTGTAGAGCTAAATGTCATGCGCGAGGGCAAGACCACGGCATCCCATGTTTGGGACGCTTTCACCAAGGAGGCCCAGGAGAAATTTGCCGACGTGGTCATGCCCCAGCTTGTGGGCGGCGAAGCCATAGCGAAGGGCTTTGACCAAGCCCGGTACAGCACCGACTACACCCCGGATTACATCGTTGCCCACCCGCTGACTTCCCTGGGCCGGACCCTTTGCCGGGAGCGGCGTCTGCTGGACTATCACCGCATTGTGACGGAGCCGGAATACCGGGAAAAGCTGCTTCAAAATAGGGATTGCCTTTTCCCGTCCGATACGCTATAACATGGGCATACGATCTTCTGGAAGTGATGTTATGGCAAAGCGAAAGCCCCACGGACACTATTGCAAGGTCTGCGGCGAATACAAGGCAAACGAAAAGTTCTCCGGCAAGGGCCACGCCGCCCATATCTGCAAAGCCTGTGCCAAGCTGTCCCCGGCAGAGAGGTCCGAGCAAATGACCCTCAACCGGCTGTTTGATCTTCCCTGGTATCTCTCCAAGGATCAGATCAAATGGCTGAAAAACCGCACCCAAGATAAGCGCCCGGAGGTCCGGGAGCTGGCCCAGGAGCAGTACGATCTGCGCTTCCAGCGGCCAGACTTCACAGAGCCAGAGTTCGACGAGCCGGACGAGTACGGCCCGGATGATCTCGATGAAGAAGAAATTGAAGAATTACCCTTTTAGCGGCCTGCGACCCAGGCCGCTATTTTCATGCAAAGGAGGATCGTACCACCATGGCAACCACCCGCCTGATGCCGCTGCACATCGGTAAGGGCCGGAGCGTCAGTACGGCCATCAGCGACATCATCGACTATGTGGAAAACCCCGACAAAACCGAAAAGGGCCAGCTTGTCACCAGCTACGGCTGCAACGCCCGGATCGCGGATAAGGAATTTCTCTTTGCCAAGAAGCTGTATATCCAGAAAACCGGCAGGACGCGCGGCGCGGACGATGTGATCGCCTACCACCTGCGCCAGTCCTTCGTCCCCGGCGAGATCACCCCGGAGGAAGCAAACCGCCTGGGCCGGGAGCTGGCCATGCGCTTCACCAAGGGCAAAAACGCCTTTATCGTCTGCACCCATACCGACAAGGCCCACATTCATAACCACATTATCATCAGCGCCGTCAACCTGGACTGTGATCGGAAATTCCGCAACTTCTGGGGCAGCACCAAAGCCCTGCGGCGGCTGAACGATACCCTGTGCATCGAGAACGGATATTCCATCGTGGAGAATCCCAATCGGCACGGCAAAAGCTACAACAAGTGGCTGGGCGACGATGCGCCTATCCCTCACCGGGAACGCCTGTGCTATGTGATCGACGAGGCGCTGAAACAAAAGCCGGAGAGCTTCGACGCTCTGCTGGATTTGCTGCGGCAGGCCGGATATGAGATCAAGGGAAACCCGGCCAATCCATCCCTCCGGGGCGGGGATCAAAAACGCTTCATCCGCATGGACACCATCGGCCCCGGCTACACCCCGGCAGAGCTGAAGGCCGTGATCGCCGGGGAGCGTCAGCACACCCCGAAGCAGCGCAAGGCCAAAGCGCCGAAGAAGCCCCAGCGGACCAACCAGCTCCTGATCGACATTCAGGAAAAGCTGGCCCAGGGCAAGGGGGCCGGTTACGCGAATTGGGCCAAGAAGTTTAATCTGAAGCAGATGGCTCAGACCGTGGCCTATCTGCAAGACCACGATCTCATGGACTACGCCGAGCTGACCGCAAGGGCCGACGCCGCCTCCGCACGATACCATGAGCTGTCCGACAAGATCACGGCGGCGGAAACGCGCATGGCGGAGATCGCCGTGCTGCGGACGCAGATCTTGGGCTACGTCAAAACCCGCGACACCTATATTGCCTACCGCAAGGCCGGGTACTCCAAGAAGTTCAAGGCGGAGCATGAGGCCGACATTATTCTGCATCAGGCGGCAAAGAAGCATTTTGATTCCCTGGGCCTGAAGAAGCTCCCCACGGTCAAGGCGCTCAACGCCGAGTACGCCAAGCTGCTGGCCGAGAAAAAAGCGGCCTATGCAGACTACCGGCAGGCCAGGGAAGAAATGCGGGAGTTGCTGACGGCCAGGGCTAACATTGACCGCATTTTGGGAAAGGAGGACCGGGAGCGCCATGCGCAGAGGGGCCGACAAGCGGAGCAGCGATAAGCTGCCCGTATCAACGATTTCGCAGAAATCGCGCAGCCACGCCAACGGCGTGTTCAAAGGGTTTGGGACATTTCCCAACAAGCAGCAAACCGTCTGGTCCCGCGCAAGCGGAGATCGGGCGGTTTGAAGCCTGTGAGTGCGCACAGGCATTGCTTGCCGGTTACTCGGCTACTCCATGTTCCTAATTGACAACCTCAAGCCGCGACAGTAAAATATAAGGGCCTCTTTATCTGAGAAATACTGCCGGCAAGCGAAGGAGATGACGTGACATGGTCTGGAATCTGAACACAGCGGCTCTGCTGATTCCGCTGCTGTTTCTGCTGGTCGGGCTGGCGACCACCGTGGTCATCGACCCCTATATCAGCCGGAAGCACCGCCGGGTTATGGGAGTCATCATCGTCCTCAGCTTCATCCTGATCGCCCAGAACATCGGGGAGGACTACCTCGCCGCAGGCGAACTCCGCTGGTTTTGGCGAACCACCTTGGCCATCTGCGGCTATACCCTTCGCCCGGTGTTCCTGATTCTGTTTTTCTATATCATCCAGCCGGAAAAGAAGCATCTGCTCGCCTGGGGGCTGGCTATTGTAAACTGGGGCATTTACATGACGGCCTACTTTTCTCACCTGTGCTTCTGGATTGGCTCAGGCAACAGGTTCTTCAGAGGCCCGTTGGCCTTCACCTGTCTTTATGTCAGCGTTATTCTGCTCGGGGATTTGCTGGTCCAATCCATTCGTAATAACCAGACCGGAGGAAAGCAGGAAAAGCTGATTCCGATCTTTATCGTTGTGATGATCCTCGCCTCCGTGTACTTGGACGGTAGGGTCTATAATGATCGGCAGCCTGTCACGTTTCTGACCATCGCCATCGTCGCCAGCAGTATGTTCTATTACATCTGGCTGCATATGCGCTTCGTGCAGGACCATGAGGACGACCTGAAGGCCAGGCAGCGCATCCAGATCATGCTCAGCCAGATCCAGCCTCATTTCCTTTACAACACCCTGTCCGTGATCCAGGATCTCTGCCACAGCGATCCTGCCCGGGCGGAGATTGCCACCGTGGCATTCTCCCAATATCTGCGCGGCAATATGGATTCCCTTTTGTCCGAGACCACGATCCCCTTTGAGGATGAATGGAAGCATACCCGGGGCTATCTGGATCTGGAGCAGATGCGGTTTGAAGGAAAGCTAAAGGTTCGCTATGACATCGGCTGCACATCCTTTGATCTGCCGCCCCTGAGCTTACAGCCCATCGTGGAAAACGCCGTGAACCACGGCGTCCGGGCGAACCCTGACGGCGCGGGGATCGTCACCATCGCCACGCGGGAGTACCCGGACCGTTATGAGATTACTGTAACAGACACCGGGCCGGGATTCGACCCCGATAATCCCCCGGAGAAGCAGGGCCGTACCCATGTTGGCGTCCAAAATGTGCGGGAGCGCCTTGCCGGCCTGTGTGACGGGACATTGACCATCGCGTCGCAGATCGGGCGCGGGACAACAGCGACGATTTCTCTGCCCAAGGAGGGAAGCAGGACATGACGATCTTTGCCGTAGACGATGAGCCCAGAGCGCTGAACATTCTTTGCCGGGCCATTGCCGAGGCGGAACCCGGCGCCGAGGTGACGTCCTTTGACAGCGCCGCCTCCGTGCTGGCGGCGGTGGAGGCCGGGGCGCGCCCCCAGGTGCTGTTCTCCGACGCGGATATGCCGGGGATGAGCGGCGTAGAGCTTGCCAGGCAGCTCAAGCTTCGCTGCCCGGAGCTGAATGTGATCTTTGCCACGGGCTACGACGACTATATGCGCGACGCGCTCTCGCTTCATGTCAGCGGGTATTTGAAAAAGCCCATCACAGCGGAGGGTGTGCGTCAGGAGCTGGATCAGCTTCGCCACCCCATAGAGCCGTCACCCAAACGGGTGCGGATTCAGACCTTTGGAAACTTTGAGGTTTTCATCGACGGGGAGCCGGTTGCTTTCGCCCGGGAAAGGACGAAGGAATTACTGGCCTATCTGGTAGATCGGGGGACGCTTTGCACCACGGCGCAGATCGCCGCTGTCCTGGGGGGCGATCTATCGGATTCCTATATCCGCAAGCTGCGAAAAGACCTGTTCGATACTTTTCGGACCGCTGGCTGCGGCGACGTGCTGATTCAGCAGTGGAACAGACAAGGCGTTCGGACTGACCTGGTGGACTGCGATTACTACGACTGGAAACGCGGTTTGCCCTGGGCCATCAATTCCTATCACGGCGAATATATGACGCAATACGGATGGGCGGAGATGATCCACGGACCACTTGAATAAAAATTTTTTGAAAAATCGGGCTGAGAGGCCCGATTTTTTCATTTTTGTCCCGAGTTTGTCCCGTTTGGTTTTGTACAATAAGGGTATCAGTATCGTATAAGGGGGCGTTTGCTTTGAAGATCATCTGTGTGGATGACAGCCGCCTTGGTCTGTCCTCCTTGCACCGACGGACACGCACTGCCGTTCCTGACGCGGAGATCATTCCCTGCCGCAGTCCGGTTGAGGCCGTGAAGCAGGCAAAGGTTCGGGGATGTGACGTGCTGCTGACTGAGATCGGCGTAGGACAATCAGCCGTATCGGGCATTCTGCTGGCGCGGCAGATCAAGGAGATCAATCCCAAGGTGAATATCATTTTTATCACCATCTGCTCCATCCATGAATACGCGGCGCAGATCCTCCCCCTGAAAATCAGCGGCTATATCACAAAGCCCTACAAGGCGGAGCAGTTGGCGGAGGAATTTGCCCACCTGCGCTATCAAACGGTGTAAATGACAAACGTGATATCAAGGAGAAGATGAACATGAAAATGAAAAACAGGAACCTGCCCAATCGGCTGACAGCGGCTGCGCTGTCCCTGGTACTGTTGCTGTCCCTGGCAGCCTGCGGGAATACACCGGCACAGGAAAGCGAATCGGCTTCTTCTGCTTCCGCGCAGGTGGAGACCTCCACAGATGAAGCTCCCTCTGAAACGCTGAAGGGCATCTATGAGGCGCTGATTGCCCCCGATTCCGATTACAGCCAGGGCAAAGCGATGAGTGCGGAGTATTATCCCGAAGTAGAGTACACCGAAACGCTGGAAGCATCCCGCATCACACTTTCTGTCAACGCAAACGGCAACGAATATATCAAGGACGGCTCATGGGAATTTGTCGAGGAAGGCGACTACCTGACCGCCGTGATTGCCGACGATGATTATACCGGAATGTTTAACGTGCTGAATGTAGGAAACGCCATCGGCACCTACTTCGGCCTGGACAGCGACCTGATAAGCGGCTATCTGAACGGTCTCGGCACCCTGGAGACCGAGAGCGACAACTTCAGCATGACCAAGGATGAGGCTGCCGGAACCGCCACCTATAAGTTCAATATCTCCGGTCCCTGGGATATGAAGGAGCTGGATCAGATGCTTTTGAATGAAACAGTGCTGGATGACGAGCCGCTGGGCAGTGAGTTCATCAGCCAGGGCGGCGCCGTGGGCAAAATGCAGTATCTGGCAAATGGCAGCGCGGACAGCTATACCGCACTGTTTGCCGAATATGGCGACCTGGATGACATTGCGTATCAGTCTATCGTCAATTTGGTCACGCTGCGGAAGCCT
>Ga0208297_1002411_pt1 | contig 11001 bp, 16 predicted proteins | sample LMS_cellobiose_e_FD_187367 | JGI IMG/M metagenome (GOLD analysis project Ga0208297, IMG submission 187367) | Rumen-fistulated moose microbial communities from Alaska, USA - LMS_cellobiose_enrichment (SPAdes) (version 2) | ecosystem: Host-associated > Mammals > Digestive system > Stomach > Rumen... | reverse complement strand
ATAGGCCGAAGGTGTAAGCACGGTAACGTGTTCAGCTGATCGGTACTAATTACCCGAGGGCTTGACCTACATTATGTGGCGGCCTTACTCACCATCTTTCCCCCATTGTTCGGTTTTCAGGGTGCAGAAACTTTTCCTTGACAAAGGAAAGATAATCGGTTAGTATTTGGCAGTAGCCATTTACAGTTGGTGTTTTTAGCGGTGAGGGTCCACCTGTTCCCATTCCGAACACAGAAGTTAAGCTCACCTGTGCCGACGATACTTGCCTGGCGACGGGCTGGAAAAATAGGTCAACGCCAACATAAATGAGCCCGGGATTTTCTCGGGCTCACCATATTCCTCCTTAGCTCAGTCGGTAGAGCACGCGGCTGTTAACCGCGGTGTCGTCTGTTCGAGTCAGACAGGAGGAGCCAGACGGTAGGGCCGCCACCCACGGTGGCGGCCCGCCTGTTTTAAGGGTATGGGCCTTTAGCTCAGTTGGTTAGAGCAGCCGGCTCATAACCGGTCGGTCCGGGGTTCGAGTCCCTGAAGGCCCACCATGTGGACTGATCTGTATAGGGGAATAGCTCAGCTGGTAGAGCGGCGGTCTCCAAAACCGTAGGCCGAGGGTTCGAAGCCTTCTTCCCCTGCCAGAGACCCGGGCGTCTGTACAAGGCGCCCGGACTCTCGAAAAGGATTGACAGCTTGGGGAATATTTTGTATAATCCCTACTGTTGAATATGGCGCTGTAGCTCAGTTGGCTAGAGCATTCGGTTCATACCCGAAGTGTCACCGGTTCGAATCCAGTCAGCGCTACCACGGGGCGCAGTTCCCCTGCGCCCCGCACCCCCACGGCCCGTTGGTCAAGTGGTTAAGACACCGCCCTTTCACGGCGGTAACATGGGTTCGAGTCCCGTACGGGTCACCACGCCCCTCATTTAACCACTGAGGGGCAAAATATGGAGGCTTAGCTCAGCTGGTTAGAGCGCATGCTTCACACGCATGAGGTCACTGGTTCGAGTCCAGCAGTCTCCACCAAAACCCTTGAATTTCCTTGAAATTCAAGGGTTTTTCCTTTTTTGTGCCATAGAATATGCCACATAGAATCACAGATTATTTTAGGGTGTGCCCTGTAATAAAGTAAAAAAGAAGATAGTAAATCTTTTTTAGGTTTTCCTACCTTCAGACTTTAGCCAAGATTTGACTGTTTGGGTATTCACTTGTTTTATTCTTCCAACTTTATCGTTTTTGGCCATTTTCGCCTTTCGGACAACGATCATGGCGATTGTTCTGCCTCCGGCGCGGCAGCGGCCTGGGCGGCCAGGTGCTCCCGGCATTTTTGCAGGTAGTAGCCGTTGTCCATATACCCGTCCAGCCAAACGAAATAGGGAAGGGCCTCCGTATACCGCCTGGCTTTGTACAGCTCCACCGCAGACAAATACACCCTGGCCTTGGAATCCTTATAATCCCCCATTTCCACGAAAGCCGCGGCGGACCGCTCGTATTCCCCGGCGGTAAAGTATTCCGCCGCCCGGCTGTACTGCCGGAATCGGATCAGGGAGATGGTGGTCACTACGGCGATACACAGCAGCACCGCCGTCAGCACCGTAAGACCGATCTTTTTGCGGCGGGCCGTCTTCGCTTCGAAACGGTCCTCGTATTCCTTTAACCTGGCGGACTCCGACTTCCACCGCATCCGGCCGAGCCGGGTCCGGCAGCTTACATACTGTCGGTTGGCGTCCTGCCATCCGCAGATGGATCGGTAGAGCAGCAGGGCCTGCTCCAGGCTTTCTTCAGTGTCTTCCCCGGCGAGGAGCCCGGCCTGCCGGTAGACGTCGCTCTTTTCTATCGCCTGCTTTGTTCCGCAGTCTTTGCATACGCCCGCCGTATCGCCGATCTCCCATTCGATGCTGCCGCCGCAGTTCCTGCACTTACAGATCATGGCTCCACCCCATCCCGGTCGTTATACCGCCGTTTTTTCAGAACGAATCCCATTGACTACAGTGTAAAGCATAATTTCAAAAGAGACAAGCGTCAATCAGCGTGCATCCCCGGGTCCCGGCGGCGGAGTTGCGCTGCAAATTACAGAAGAACAAAAAACGCGCTATACGATCCGGGGCTCTCTGCCCGGCGTTTTTCCTTATTCCGTCGGTGCGCCGGCCCAGCGGAGCAGCTCGGTCAGGATCGGCTGTAGCGCCCGGGCCTTGTCCGTTAGCTCGTATTCCACGCGGATCGGGACCTCCAGATACTCCGACCGGAGGATCAGCCCATCCGCCTCCATCTCCTTGAGAGTTTTGGAGAGCATGGTATTGGAGATGCCGTTCATGTTCCGCAGCAGATCGCTGTAACGGCTCCGTCCGTTGACCGACAACGAGCACAGCAGCGGCAGCTTCCACTTTCCGCCGATCACCTCCAGCGTTCTCTGGATGTAGCAGCTCTCGGCGCAGGGGCACAGCGGTTCTTTCATGGTCGATCCCTCCCGGTAAGTTTTTTCTTATTTTCTTTGCTTTTTCTGCGTTATTGACAGTGGATGGCCTGAATGGTACTTTAATAATAGCAAGTAAGAAAAGCGTTGTAAAGGGTAATTGCTTAGCTGCCATTCTCAGACAGGAGGGATCCACCATGCTGGCAGAAAACGTAAAGAAGGTTTTTGATGAGAATCCCTGGTTCATCGCCACCTACGGCGACGAGCCCAACGTAGTGCCCGTGGGCTTCAAGTGCATCACCGAGGACGGCAAGTTCGCCATCGGAGCGGTGCTGTTGGAGACTACGCTGGAAAACATCAAGAGCAACGGAAAGATCGCCATTACCGCCTGTGCCGGCGCGGAAGCCTACCAAATCAAGGGCAGGGCCGAGCTGACCTGCGAGGGCGCGATCTACGACGACTTCGCCAAGCTGGCGGAGGACACCTTTAAGGGCGCCCATCCGGCCAAGTGCGCGGTGATCGTCACGCCGGAAAAGCTGATCGTGGCCAGTCCCACGGGAGACAACAAAAAGGAGCTCCCCCTGTAATCCCCCGGGCGGACACGGTCCCCACCGTGTGAAAATATGGAAAAAAGGGCGCCGCAGCGCCCTTTTTTGATGGAATGATATGGAGCCGATCAGAGCTTGATGACCTCGGGCTCCTCGGTGAAGCTGGAGATGGTGGCGGTGGCATCCTTGAAATAGAACACGGCGGTGTTGCCGTCGTTCTCCGCGTAGCGGCCCCGCAGGTTGGGATAGGCGTCCAGCATGGACTTCTGGGCCTCGACGCGCTCGTCCAGGATCAGCTCGCCGGCTACGCGGATCCACTTGCCGCCCTTGAAGGCGCAGATCTCCGCCTTGGGGTTGGCGATGAGCTGCTTGGCAACGTCCTTGCTCAGACCGGTCTGGATGTAGAGCTTGTCCTCAAACACGTTCACGGTGCCGAAGGGGCGTACACGGGGCTGATCCTTGTCCACCGTGGCCAGATAATAGGTGCCGGCGCTCTTGAGAAAATCATATACCTTGTTCATCGTTCTGCTCCTTTTCATAGAATAATCCGTTGTAAAGGGTTTCCGCCTGGGCGGAAATCTTTGCCTGGACTCATTCTACCACGGTTTTCCCAGCTGTTCAATGGTATTTTCCAGCGCGCCGATGGAGCGGAGATACTTTTCCAGACCCGCGGTGCCCCGATAGGCGCGGATACGCCGGGGCGCCGACGGGACGTTCCCCTCCCCGGGGACGGGAGCGCCGTTGGCTTCCGCCTCCTGGGCCGCGATGGGCGCGGCGGCGTAAAAATGATCCCGGGCCAGATGCTCCAGCTCGTGCTCCAGCGTCCGGCGGCGGTCGGAGTCCCCATAGAGCGCGTTTATGTAGATGGAGAAGGTGCCGTCGTCGTTGGGCACGGTGACGCCCCGGACTCTGCGGGGCAGAGGGATCACCCGGATGAAATGGTCAGGTATCCTCATTTCGGCCTCGCAGAGCCTCGATGATCCGCACGGCGGCCTCTACGTCCTCCCGGGTGGCGTCCCTGGTGATGGAAAACAGCATGCGCAGCTCCGGACGGTCCCGCAGACCTTCCAGATACTGGGTGAGCTCTGGGTCGGCGTTGACCAGCGCGTCCTCGTCCCGGCCCAGCAGCGAGCTGACGCTCACCTGAAAAAAGTCCGCCATGGCCTGCAGCAGCTCCAGCTCCGGCTCCCGGTTGCCCCGCTCGTACATGCTCACCGCGGATTTGGAGACGCCCAGCTGCTGGGCCAGCTCCGCCTGGGTCAGCCCGCGCGCCCGGCGCAGAGCGGCAAGATTTTCGCTGAATCCGGACATTTCTCATCACCTCCCGCACACCGTAACACGATTTGTAAAAAAAGTCAAGAAAAAATACACGAAACGTGTTGACAAATCGATTGAACTCTGTTATATTGACAATACACGAAACGTGTATCACATGAGGCCAAACATAAAACAGGGCGGGATGCCACTTATTTTTTGCTTATGATGTACACGTTTCGTGCTTTTTGAGAGGAGCGTGAACGATGGGATTCAGAGTGATCCGAAACAGCGCGCGGACGGCTTCGGAGCAGCGATATATCTGGTCCATGCTGGAGATATGGAAAAAGCTGCCGGAGCCCCGGCGGGAGGAGGTCCGGGGACTGATCGGCAGCATTGCCGCCACGGCGCCGGAGGGACGGGCACTGTTTGACGTGCTGGTGCGGGGGCGTCCGCCTCAGGTGGTCAGCGCCGGGACCGGGGTGACGCTCTCCCGGGTGTACGAGATGCGCCGGGAGTTTTACGACCGGTGCCGGATCTGAGGAGGGCGCATGAGCGGTAAACAGGAGCTCAGCAGTCGGAAGAAGCGGTTTGTGGAGGAGTACCTGGCCTGCGGCGACGCGGCGGAGGCGGCCATCGCCGCGGGCTACAGCCCGGCCTCCGCCGCCTCCCAGGGGGAGAGGCTGCTGAAGGAGGCGGCGGTGCAGCGGTACCGCCGGGAGGTGGAGCAGCGGCTGTTCGACGCCATGGGGGTGTCCTCCGCCTGGATCGGCCGACGGCTGGTGGAGATCGTGGACCGGTGCATGCAGGCCACGCCCCATTACTCCCGGAATCCGGAGACGAAGCAGCGGGAGCCGGACGGCCAGTGGGAGTTTGACCCCTCCGGAGCCATGCGGGCCCTCCACGAGCTGGAGGAGCATCTGCGGGGACTGCAGGAGCAGGGGCAGGAAGATAAGGAGTTCTCCTTTGAGGACTGGCTGGCGGAGCAGGCCGACAGCAGCCGTCTGTGAGAGGGAAAGAGGAGACGGGGAGGGGGGGTGAACGCGCCGTGGACCCGTTGGTGGCAAAGGATTATATCGAGCACTGTCTGAAGATCCGGACCAAAAGCGGAGCGGTGGTCCCCTTCCGGCTGAACCCGGCCCAGAAGAAGCTCTACGCTGTGGCACGGGCCCAGCAGGAGGCGGGCAAGCCGGTGCGCATCATCATTCTCAAGGCCCGGCAGCTGGGCTTTTCCACGCTGACGGAGGCCCTCATCTTCCACGCCTGCGCCACACGCCGGGGGGTGAGCGCCCTGATCGTGGCCCACCGGGAGGACGCCACCGCCAACCTGTTTCGCATGTCCAGGCTTTTCCTGGACGAGCTGCCGGAGCCGGTGCGGCCCATGGTGCGCACCTCCAACGCCCAGGAGCTGGTGTTTGAAAACCCTTCCCGGGGCAGCCGCGGCGCCAGACCCGGGCTGCGCTCCCGGCTGCGCTGCGCCACCGCCGGAGGCCGGGGGATCGGCCGGTCCGACACGCTGCAATACGTGCATCTGTCCGAGTACGCTTTCTGGCCCGAAGGGGCGGAGGGCAAGGCCGACACCCTGGCCGGGATCCTGCAGGCGGTGCCGGCCCTGCCCGGGACCATGGTGGTGATGGAGAGCACCGCCAACGGCTGCGAGGACTTCAAGGACCGGTGGGACGCCGCCTGCGCCGGAGAGAGCGATTTTGAAGCGGTGTTCTTCGCCTGGTTCGAGAACCCGGAGTACGTGATGGAGCCCCGGCCGGGGACGGAGTGGACGGCGGACGAGCGCGCCCTCCAGGCCCGGTATCAACTGAGCGAGGGACAGCTCCAGTGGCGCCGCTGGTGCATCGCCAACAACTGCGGCGGCCGGGAGGAGCTGTTCCGCCAGGAGTTTCCCTCCTGTCCGGACGAGGCGTTCCTCCACTCCGGCACGGGGGTGTTCGACAATCAGAAGGTGATCCTCCGCCGGGAGACGGCCCCGGAGCCGGTGCGGCGGGGGAATTTTGTGTGGGAGGATGAAGAAGCCGCGGCCGATCGCTTCCGGTTTACGGAGGATCCGTCCGGTGCGGTGAAGATCTGGAAGGAGCCGGAGGAGGGCCGCCCTTACGTCATCGGCGGGGATACCGCCGGGGAGGGGTCCGACTGGTTCACCGCTTTGGTGATCGACAACTCCACCGGGGAGCAGGTGGCCTCCCTCCGGCGGCAGTACAGCGAGCCGGAGTACGTGCGCCAGGTCTGCGCTCTGGGGTACTACTATAACCGGGCGCTCATCGGGCTGGAGACCAATTTCTCCACCTACCCGGTGAGGAAGCTCTCCGAGCTGGGGTATCCCAACCAGTACGCCCGGGAGCGGGAGGACACCTATACCCGGCAGCTGCGGAAAAGCTACGGCTTTCGCACCGACCGGGTGACCCGGCCCCGGGCCATCGCCAACCTGGTGGAGGTGTTCTCCCTGCACCCGGAGTGGTTCGTTGACCGGGAGCTGCTCTTTGAGATGCTCAGCTTCTGCTATAACGAGGACCACCGTCCCGAGGCGCTGGCGGGAAAGCACGACGACATGGTGATGGCGGCGGCGATCACCTACGCCGTCCGCCACCAGCAGCGCATGAGCCCGGAGCGAGCGACGGAGCGGCCGCGGGAAAAGCTTATCACCCGCCTGGAACGGCAGCAGCGGCGCATGAAGCGCCGGGCGGAATAACGAAAGAGAGGCAAAACAGAGAGCGCTTTGCGCTCTCTGTTCTTTTTTTGTCCGTGAAACGCCTGAAAAACCGGGGAAAAGCGGATTTGGTGCTTCTGACCAAAAAGTCGAAAAACACGAAACGTGTATTCATGATACGCTGTAAGCACCGTAAGGGAATACGCAAGCCGGGGCGAACACCGGCGGAAAGGACGTCAAATGGACGAAAACGAAAGACCCCAGGAGGTCGGGGAGGTCGTGACTCCCGAAGAGAATGCCGCTCCCGCGGAGCAGTCGGAGCAGCCGGATGAGCCCTCCGGCGCCCGTCAGAGCCACCGGGACAACCGCCGGTTCCAGGCGGCCCGGCTGGGAGGCGAGCGCAGCGGCTATGAGCGGGCCATGCGGGAGATCCAGGCCATGCAGGAGCGGCGGGACCAGTCGGAGCGGGAGCGCATGGCGTTCATCGCCGCCGACGCGGAAGACTTTGCCCGGCGCTACCCGGAGGTGGATCTGGGCCGGCTGGACGGGGAGGCCGCGTTCCGCCGCTTCTGCGGCAGCCGGTACGGCAAAGAGCCCATCTCGGAGCTCTACGAGGACTACCTGGCGCTGACGGGCAGCGTGCGGGCCTCGGCGGTATCCAGCGCCGAGAGCAAGAGCCGCCGGGCCACGGGCTCCGGGGGCGGCAGCGGCGGCGAGAGTCTCACCGCGGCTCAGCAGCGCTCCCTGGAGGAGTGGAACCGGGCCTTTCCCGACATGAAGATGACCGCGAAGGAATACCTGTCGCGGTAAGGACGGCCTCCCCGGCCGGGGAGGGAAAGAAAGGAGAAATACGTTTCATGAGACCCATTCAGAACGCGGGCGGCCACGTAGGGCTGACCGCACGCAACTATCCCATCGCCGCCGACACCGCCGTCAGCGCCGGTCAGGTGGTGAAGCTCTCCGGCGCGCTGGTGACGGCGGCCGCCGCCAACGAGACCGGCGCCATTCTGGGCATCGCCGGGGAGAACCATCCCGGCACGGCCGACACCCTCAGCCCCCGGGCCAACAGCGGCGAGATCCTGGTCTACGACAACCCCTCGCTGATCTTTGAGTGTCCCGTGCCGGTGATCGCCGCGGCCTCCGGCAGCGCCACCACCCTGGTGCCCAAAAGCGGGGACGTGGCCGCAGCCATCGCCGACGACGCCTTCAACGGCGGTGTGCTGGTGCTCCGGAGCAAGGCCGCGGACAGTGCCAACGCCGATCCCCTGGGCAAGCGCATCACCGTTACCGACTACGCCAAGAGCGGCACCGTGATCACCAAGCCCAGCGGCGGCGTGCCCTCCGCCGGGGACGTCTACGAGCTTTACCCCGCCGTGGGCAGCGCGGTGGGCGCCCTGGACGACGAGCGCAGCCGTCTGGTGCTCAGCGCCGCCGGGGCCACCGCCGTGAAGGTGGTGGGCCACGACTACGACCGGAGCATGATCCGCTGCATGGCCGCCAGGCACGTTCTGGCTGCCTCCACCTGAGTCCGCAGGCGGAAAGATCTGAGATCAAGAGAGGAGACAACACATGGCAAGCACTTTTTCCAACTGGAAAACCGACAACTACAAGTTTGTGGGCAAGGCCTTTGACTTTGCCTACGCCGATCGCCTCAACCGGCTCTCCCCCGTGGTGGGGGAGGTGAACGCCCGCAGCATCGACTACGAGCTCACCGGCTCCGGCGGCTACGGCGAGGCCCCTGCCTACGACGGCGACAACCTGAACCAGGGCAGCCTGCACCGGGGCTTCAAGACCGTCATCACCCCGGTGGAGTACACCCTTTCCATCCCCGTGGGCTACAAGGAGTCCAAGATCGACAAGCTGGGAGAGACCAAAAAGGTGGGCACCAAGCTGGGCGACTCCATGGCTCTGACCGTGTACCTCCACGTGCTCAGGATGTTCGCCAACGCCTGGAACAACGACGGCAGGCACAACGGCGGCGACGGCGTGCCCTGGGCCAGCGACAGCCACCCCGTGGCCAGCAAGGGCAGCTCCGGCCGCAGCTTCGTGGCCGACGCCGAGGCGGGCACCTATTCCAACGTCACCGGCGACGCCCTGTCCGTCAGCGCCATCACCGCCGCCCAGGCCAGGGCCAAGCGGTTCCTGACCCCGGACGGCATGCCCTTCCTGTGCGACTTTGACACGGTGCTCATCGCCCCCGAGCTGGAGGAGAAGGCCAAGCGTATGTTCGGCGAGAACGCCAAGCTCAGTCCCGAGGCCGATCCGGAGACCAACCTCAACGCCGCCAACCCCGTTTACGGCATGCGCTATCTGGTGATGGGCGGCGGAGTGGACGGCTTCGGCCCCAAGCAGTGGGCCGTGTGCGACCGCCGGCTGATGAAGGAGCTGGTGAACATCGTCTACAACACCCGCCCCACGGTGATGCAGTCTCCCCAGGACAACCCCCTGAAGGACCTGTACACCGCTTACGCCGACTTCGGCGTGGGCTGGGGCGACGCCCGCCAGATCATCTTCGGGGATCCCGGCTGATGGGATGACCTCCGCAGAGGCCATCTCACCGGCTGCGGCGACGGGCTCCCGGGGGACCACTTCCCCCGGAGACCCCTTTTTCAGTATACTAACCGCCCTGCGCCTCTCTCCGGAGAGGCGTGTGGGCGGAAAAAGGAGAGTAGACCATGAGCGAAAAACAAAAGGACATCCTTACCCGGGCGGTGCGGACCTTCTGGCAGGCCATGCTGGCCTACCTGCTGGCGGACGCCACGGTGCTGCAGGAGGCGCTGTGTGACTGGAGCCGGGGACGGCACGTGCTGCTGACGCTGTTTATCGGCGCGGTGGCCGCGGGACTCTCGGCGGTGTACAACGCCGCCCTGGCCCGGGGAAGGGAGGCGGCGTAATGGACGGCGGCTGCACCGGCCCCTGCCGGGAGCTGAAGAACCTGCAGGGCAGCTTTGACCGCTTCCGGGAGGAGACCACCCGTCGGCTGGCGGCGGGAGACGTCTCCATGGCCACCATCAACACGAAGCTAAACTGGCTGATCGGCATTCTGTCCGCCATCGGCGCGGCGGTGCTGACGGCGGTGATGAAGCTCGTGATGGGCTGAAAGGAGAATTATGTACAGAATCGAAAACGTGATCGCCCTGACGGTGGGCACAGCTGCGGTGACCGTTCCCATAAAGGGACTGGCCTGCCTGATCGGAAACAACAGCGCCGGGGCGGTGTATTTCAAGGAGCGCCGGGACGACGGCGTCGACGTCACGGCAGACAACGGCTGGCTGCTGCCCGCCGGTGGGGCCACCTCCGTGCCCCTGACGGCCCGGGAGCTCTCCCTGAGTGCGGCGCAGGCCGACAGCGACGTGCGCATCCTGGTGCTGGAGCGGGAGTAAGTCCCGGAGAAAGGAGCGAATGACCGTGACCCTGGGCGAGGGAAAGGAAAAAGTATACATGCTGCTGGATGAGCACAGCACCGGCGGAACGGTGGAGCACGACCCCGACGTGGAGCTGAAGATGGTGCGGTTCTTTGACACCGCCCAGAAGATGCTCTCCCAGATCCGCAAGATCGTAAAGACCCGGCGCATCCTTCCCGAAAAGGGGAAGACGGAGTATCTGATGCCGCCGGATTTCCGAAGCGTTTACCGGATCTGGGCCGACGGCAGAGCGGCCACCAACCGCTATCACTGGCGGAGAGGGCGGCTGATCGTCCCCTCCGGCGACCGGACCGGGGAGATCCTGGTGGAGTATTACGCTTACCCCGGAGACATCCCCCCGGACGCCGGGGACGATTACGAATTCGAGATCGCCCCGGACGCGGCGGAGTGCATGCCCTTTTACGTGGCGGCGCAGCATCTCCTGCCGGATCTGGTGCTGGACTACGGCGTCATGCTGCGGATGTACGAGCAGGCGGTGCGTCTGCTGGGCGACGCCCGGCCGGGGGAGGAGCTGCGTTTGTCCCAGCGGCTGTATCGATGAGGATCTGAAAAGAAAAAAGGAGCTTTTACCATGAGCAGGAAACCGGGCGTGAGCATACGCTCCGCCATCTATTCCACCTTCCGGGGGGCGGACTTCTCCACGGATCCCTCCCTGGTGGAGAAATACCGCTCGCCCCTGTGCACCAACATCGTGGCCGACGGCGGGGGCAT
>Ga0208297_1002409_pt1 | contig 11013 bp, 8 predicted proteins | sample LMS_cellobiose_e_FD_187367 | JGI IMG/M metagenome (GOLD analysis project Ga0208297, IMG submission 187367) | Rumen-fistulated moose microbial communities from Alaska, USA - LMS_cellobiose_enrichment (SPAdes) (version 2) | ecosystem: Host-associated > Mammals > Digestive system > Stomach > Rumen... | reverse complement strand
CCCAGTGGCGCCACCCAGCCAAAAGGATTCCGCAGATGCATGAATTTCCTTCTCCCGACGTATGGTTGCCGCACCGTGTTTCCTACGGGGAAACCGATGCGATGGGTTTTGTGTATAACGCAGAATACCTGCATTTCTTTGAGCGCAGCCGGAGCGAGTACATCCGTTCGCTGGGCATGAGTTATGTGGAAATCGAACGGCGAGGCTGCCTGCTGCCGGTGCGCGAGGCGTTTTGCCGTTACCGGCGGCCCGCGCATTACGACGATGTATTGTATATCAGGGCGGGCATCAGCGAATGCCGGCACGCCTCCCTGACCTTCCTCTATGAAATTTATGCCGAAGACAAACGCACGCTGCTCGCTGAGGGGCGTACGGAACACGCCTGCATCAACCGTTCCGGCAAACCTGTCCGTCTGCCAGACTGGCTGCTGACATTGATTTCTCAGGACGGTTCGTCGCCTCAAGCCATGCCTCAATACGCGCGCTGAGCGCTGCCAGTCCCAATCCTTCCGACGCCGACAGCGGAACGGCATCCGGATAACGGGCGGCAAGGATGGGGCGCGTGGCAGGCAGTTCGTTTCCCGGATTTTCCTGGCTGGGGGGCAGTTCCTGCGGCACCAGATCCCATTTGTTCAGCACCATCAGGCGGGGGATGCTTTGCAGCCCCATAGCCGCGAGAATGTTTTCCACAGCTTCCGCCTGCTGTTCCAGTTCAGGATGGGAGGCGTCCAGCACATGCACCAGGAGATCCGCGGCTTCCAGTTCTTCCAGCGTGGCCTGAAAGGCTTCGGCCAATTCTTTGGGCAAATTGCGGATAAAGCCCACTGTGTCCGCGAGCACGACCTCGTGCTCACGCGGGAAGCGCAGCCGCCGCGTAGTGGGGTCCAGGGTGGCAAACATTTTGTTTTCAGCGAGAACCGAGGACTGCGTAAGCGCGTTGAGCAGGGTCGATTTGCCCGCGTTGGTATAACCGACCAGGGCCACCACGGGCAGTCCCTGCCGGGCGCGCCGGGCGCGCGTAAAGCCCCGCTGGCGGCGGACGGTTTCAAGCTCGCGGCGGACTTTCGCCATGCGTTCACGGATGCGCCGGCGATCGAGTTCAAGTTTTGTTTCACCCGGCCCGCGTCCGCCAACCCCGCCCATCAGTCTGTCCATGCCGCGGCTGCTGCCGGCAAGGCGGGGCAGGATATATTTGAGCTGGGCCATTTCAACCTGCAGCCGGCCTGCCCGGCTGGAGGCCCTTTGAGCGAAAATATCCAGAATAAGCTGGGTGCGGTCAAGCACCTTGCGCTCGGTGAGGCCCGCCAGATTGGTCAGCTGGGCAGGCGTCAGTTCGTTGTCAAAAATGATCATCCCCGCTCGCCCCTGCAGCGCCAGCACCTCCAGTTCGGCCAGCTTGCCTTTGCCCAGGATATGCCTTGGATGCACAGCTGCCACGCGCTGGATGATAGAGCCGGTCACTGTTACGCCGGCGGTTCTTGCCAGCTCGGCCAGTTCGGCGAGGTTGCGCTCCTGCGCGGCTTTTGGCAATACGGAAACTGATGCGAGCACGGCCCGCGGCGTGTCGCCGCCCGGATCTGCGCCAACAGACGCGGCTTCGGACAGCGCGCGTGAGAATTCCTCTTCCAGCGCTTCCGCTTCGGCTGTAAAATCCAGCGTCACATGGTCCCATGGTACAGCCGCATGTACGAAGTATGGCCGATCGCCACCGTCGGGAAGGAGATGCGCGCTCTGGAAGCTGACCGGATCCCCCCACTCGTTGATTGTCAGTACTCCCACGCTGTCCAGCCGCAGAAACAGGAGATCCATGAGATCTTCCTGCGAAAGTGTATCCGGCGTCAGGTGGGTGTGCAGCAGGCGCAGGCCGCGCAGCCTGCCCGGGGCGGTTCGCCCGCGCGCCAGTTCGGGGATCAGGATGCCGCCAGGCTCGCCCAGGATGACTGTTTCGACGCGTCCCTGCCGGTCGAGCAGCAGCCCGATTTGCCTGCCCAGCATACGGGAAACAGCGCCAAGTTCGCGTGCCTGTTCGATGCTGTACCCGCCTTTCGTCGGGTAACGGCGTTGGCCAAGGCGGTTCAGCGCCTTCAGCTCGCTGGGTTTGAGCCCCGCTGTATTGCCGGCTGTAGAGGCTATGGCGACAACTCCTTTCGCGTCAGCGCTGCCCGTGCGGCGTTCTCTTGATACGTTTGGCCGGGGCAAGAGACAAGGCGGAAACGCTTTTCTGTTCGCCTTACTATGGGATGTTTGCCGTCCTTCGTCAACGGGTTCGCCTTGGCAGAGCGGCAGACGAATCCTGAGCGCATAATAATCAACTACCGCTGTGAGTCGTAACTCAAAAAAGGACTGTGGACGCGTAATGCGGGCCTGCGCGGGGAAGCGCGGATATGGATTTCTCCCGCGCGCCTGATTGACTGCGCATGGGCCGAAGCCTATAGTCCGTGCCATGAAACATCAGTACAGCCAATCCCATAACGCCGCGATAGACGCGCCGCTTTCTTCGGTGCCCGGTCTGCGTTCAGTGGTTTTTGCCACAGGCGCGGCACAGTTTGTGATGCCATTCATGGTGGCGGGGATCAATCCGATGCTGCCTGCCATTGGCCGTGATTTGAACGCCAGCGCGATGCAGCTTGGCCTTATAGGCGCCGTTTACGCGCTGTCACTGGCGGTCTTCCACCTGCTTGCCGGGCGTATGGGAGACATTTTGGGCCGCCGCCGTCTGTTTCTGACAGGCTTGACCATTTTCCTCTGTTCGGCGGCTATCCTTCCCCTCTTTTCTTCCCCGGAACCTTTTTTGGTCGTGCGCTTTGTGCAGGCGACCGGTACCGCGATGATGAATACCTCGGCGCTTGCCATGCTTATGGCCTTCACGCCGATTCCTATGCGCGGCCGCGTCATGGGCACGTCCACCATCGGGGTGTTCCTCGGTATCTCTTTTGGCCCCGTGATTGGCGGAATCGTCGCTGATCTGCTGGGGTGGAAGTGGATGTTCTACCTGTTGTTGCCAGTGGGCATTATCGCCTGGTTTTTGGTGCTGCGCGTCCATCCCCCCGAAGAGAAGGGGGCTTCCCGTTTTGACTGGGCCGGCGCGGCTTCGTGGCTGGTGGGCATGTCCTGTGTCGCCGGCGGCCTGGTGTGGATCCTGCGCGGCCCTCTGGCATGGGCGGCGATGGGGCTGGGATTTGTGTTTCTCAGTTTCTTCATATGGCTTCAGATGCGCGCGCCTGAACGGGGCATCCCGCCGGTCCTTGACGTGAACATGGCCTTGCGCAACCGAGAATTTCTCGTCAACAGCCTTATTTCATTAATTAATTATTCAACGGTAATGGGGCCGCTGTTCTTTTTCAGCCTGTTTGTCCAGTTTGAATATGGCTTCACTATGAAGGAAGCAGGCCTGCTTTTGGGGATCCAGCCGTTCATCCAGCTTGTGTTCGCGCGCAGCGCGGGGCGTCTGGCCGATGAATACAGCCCGTTAAGCGTGTATACAGTCGGGCTCGTTCTGTGCATGATAGCCCTTCTTCTTGGCGGCGGATTTGATCACGGCACGCCCCTGTGGCTGGTGGCGGCAGTGCTGGTGTGCATGGGATGCGGCCTGGCCCTGTTCGGCGCTCCAAGCACCACGGCTATCATGGGCAGCGTGGATGCCGCCCACATGAGCCAGGCATCGGGCGTGGTTGGCACCATGCGCACCACCGGCATGATGATCAGTATGGTGGTGGTTTCCCTGAGCACAAACTGGTTTTTGGGGGACGCGGCGGCCACGGCGGAAAGGCTTCCCGCGTTTATCTCCGCCATGCGCGTGAGTTTCCTGCTTTTTTCCCTGCTGAACGGCGTTGCCCTCGCCCTTGCCTTGTGGCTGCGTTTTGGCCGCCCCCGTAAGGAAGACGAATATGATGAACACACTGCTGCTTGACTGCGGCAGCGGAGGAAGAGCCTCGCACCGGCTGATCGGTGAGATTTTTCTCCGCCATTTCGACAACCCTGTTTTGCGGGAACTGGATGACGCCGCGAAACTTGAGCTGCCGCATGGGCGGATCGCCATGAGTACGGACAGCTATACCGTGACGCCGCTGTTTTTCCCCGGCGGGGATATCGGTTCGCTGGCGGTGCATGGTACGGTGAACGATGTGTCCATGCTGGGGGCCCGGCCGCTTTTTCTGACCTGTGCGTTTATCCTTGAGGAAGGGCTGGATATGGCGCTGCTGGACAGAGTGGCCGCCTCCATGGGCGCGGCCGCCCGCCGCGCCGGCGTGTCCATTGTTTCCGGGGATACCAAGGTGGTGCCGCGCGGCATGTGCGATAAGCTTTTTGTCACCACCACGGGCATCGGCGAGCTTTTGGCGGATCCCGCCCCTGCGGGTTCGCGCGCAAAACCCGGCGACGCGGTGCTGCTCAGCGGAGCCATAGGCGACCACGGGCTGGCCGTTCTCGGACAACGTGACAGCCTGTCTTTTCTGGATGGCATCAAAAGCGACAGCGCGCCTCTCAATGCCATGGTGGAACGCCTTATGCTTGAAGTGGGGGATATCCACGTCCTGCGGGATCCGACACGCGGCGGCCTTGCCACGACGCTGAACGAGATTGCCGGGCAATCCGGCGTGGCCTGTGAAATCGACGAAGAGAGTGTTCCTGTTCATGCCAACGTGGCTGCCGGATGCGATATCCTGGGGCTTGATCCTTTGTATCTTGCTAACGAGGGCAAGCTGATCTGTATTGTACCGGAAAAAAAAGCCGCGGCCGCCCTGCGTGTCATGCGCGAGTCGAACTATGGCACTGAAGCCACACATGTAGGTGAAATAATTGAACCTTCGCTGCCGCATAAAAGCGGACAGGTTATCCTGCGCACACGTATTGGCGGTCGGCGTTTACTGGCCATGGCCGAGGGTGCGCAGCTTCCCCGCATCTGCTGATGTCGGTGTTTATAAGCCGGACATGCGAGGAAAAGATGGCGGGGTATTTTTTATTTTACCGGCGTGTTTTCTTATAAAAATAAGAATTTCTATATGTTACACACATGATGACTGAAAAAAAAGATTTTTGGTCAAAAAATTTTTACTAAAAGTCTTGCCAGCCGCGTTGACTTGTGCCATAAGGACGTCACGAAGAATGTGAATTGTGGCGTTCCTGGCAGAAAACAAGCCGGAGAATCCCCCAGCCGCGGATAGCTGCGGATTAGGAGAAGCGCCGGCGACGCATAGGGCGCTTTTCATCCGGAAACGCCGAAGAGCAGTTCACAAAACAAGAGGAAGGATGCATATGAAACGTCTCGTTACTCTGCTTCTCGCTGCGGGCATCATGCTGGGCGGCGCGACCATGGGTACCGCCAACGCCATCGAACTGAAGGCCGGCGGAAACTGGCAGTTTGAGTATGGCTGGATGGACAGAAGCCTGGTGAAACATGACAACCAGGACAACTTCGTCGCCGCCCAGCGTATTCGTCCTGAATTCCGCTTCATCGCTGACGAAAACCTGTCCGGTACGTTGCAGCTTGAAATCGGCGTGAATCACTATGGTAACAACGCCATGGGCATGGGCGGTGACGCCACCAACGCCATCAAGTTCCGCTATGGCTATTTGGACTGGGTTGTGCCCGGTCTTGGCGCCAAGGTGCGTATGGGCCAGCAGCCCATATATCAGCCCCAGTACAGCACCATTGCCCCGGTCGGTATCGATGACATCGCCGGCATCTCCATCAACTACCAGATCGTTGACGCCCTGGGCGTGAACCTGTTCTGGGCCCGCCCGATCAACGACAACATCAATCGTCCCCATGACGAATTCGATTTGTTTGGCCTGTTCCTGAACTTCAAAGGCGACGGCTTCAAGCTGTCTCCGTGGGGCATGGTCGGCTTCGTGGGCGATAGTGCTTTCGTAGGCAGCCCTGCGGCAAACACCGGCTCCAACAGAACATATCTGAGCTACGGTCTGCTGCCCCTGCCCACGCTCTCCGACTGGCAGGCTTGGCGTCCTGACAAAGGCACCCCGTGGTGGCTGGGTATCGGCGGCGAACTGAGCCTGTTCGATCCCTTCAAGCTTGGCGTTGACTTCGCCTATGGCCGCGCTGACTTCGGCAGCGTCGGCGGCGTCGATGTGAAGCGCGCGGGCTGGATGGTCAGCCTGCTGGCTTCCTACAAGCTGGATATGGTTACCCCCGGCATCGCCGCCTGGTATGGCTCCGGTGACGACGATAACGCCCTTGACGGTTCCGAACGCCTGCCCTTCCTTATGCAGGACGTGAACAAGCTGGCTAACTGGGCCTTCGACGCCGGCTTCAACGCCAACAAGTACTCGCAGACACTTTCCGGCACCTGGGGCCTCCAGGCCCGCCTCGATGACATCTCCTTCATCGAAGACCTGAAGCACGACCTGCGCTTCACCTGGTGGAAGGGCACCAACGACAAGGCCATGGCCGCCTTCGCGACTGGCAACATCGATAACATCTATCTGACGGAAAAAGACAGCGCCTGGATGGTCAGCCTTGACAGCACCTACAGGATCTACAAGAACCTGACCGCTCAGCTCCAGCTCGCCTACCTGAAGACGGACCTCGACAGCAACCTGTGGGCCACCGCCGGCATGGACGAGAAGATGTACCAGGCTTGTGTGGTTATGCAGTACAAGTTCTAACTTGAGTTCGTAAAACCGGTTCAGTCCGGTTTTGAGGGGGCCGCAAGGCCCCCTTTTTTTTGTGCGGCGAGCTGTCGGGCTGCACCATGGCAATGGCCTCTGACGTCATCCAAAGGGGGGGCATGCCCGGCCTGGACGGTTTTACTTCGCGTTTTGTATTCCCCCGCGCCGGTGTCAGAAGATGGCCTTTCCCCATTCACGGCCTGCCGGGTGTTCTTCCGGCTTGCCATGAAACAGAAAAAGCGGCCAGCCATGACGGCTGGCCGCTTTTCTTCCATTTTTCATTCCGCGGGCTATGTCTGCGCGCTCAATCAGGTGCGCTCGCGAAGCGGAACATCGCCCGCGCCTTTGCCGCCCGCTCTTTTCGGAGAACTAGCGTGATACGCGGAATTGCCCTTTGCTGGATTCCAATACGCGCACCCGTTCGCCCGGAGTAAAGACCTGATCGTTGCCCTGCACAACAGAAATGATCTGACCATTGTCAAGCTGGACTTCGATTTCAAATCCGCCTTGTTTGGTTACAACCTTTTCTCCAGCATAGCCCAGGCCGGCTCCGGCCAAGGCGCCGACGACGGCTCCCACGGTGCTGCCGTGTCCTTTGCCGACGAGGCTGCCGAGAACTCCGCCCGCGACACCGCCGCCGGCGGCGCCCACCACACCCTGGGTATTCCCCTCGACCTGGACTTCCTGGATAGAGCGGACAGTGCCGTAGTGAACTTTCTGGACAATTCTGGTGTCCTCGGCAGTATAGCCTTTTCCGCTGATATTGGTGCAGCCGGGCAGGGCGAGAAGCGATGCAATGAGCCCACACATGAAAATATTCCTGCCGTATGACATAGTTTTGCTCCGTATGGAAATGTTCAGGGTTTGTCTTGTTTCCATCAGGCGTAACTGGGAAGATGGCGAGCGAAGGTTGTGCTGCGGCGGCGAAGTTTCCGCTCTCCGTCTTGCCTGATGTTAAGCCGCGCGAAAGCAGTCGATCTGAAGTAAGGGGCTGCCGTCACGGGCCACGATAGGAAAATATGCAACCATCTGGGAAAACAATGTATATGTCCATACAAACACTGTCAAGCAAGCTCCGCGCTGGAAAATCGCCGCCTCCGGAGGTTTCCGGAGGCGGCTTGCAGTTCAGCGTCTGGTTTCGACTGGAAGAGGTTCCGCCGCGCGTGGGCAGAGTGCGGCGCAGGCAAACCAGCCCAGCAGAGAAGCCCCCAGCCCCACAAAGAACGGCGGCATGGCCGCTGCGGCAGGCCCAAGCAGAGGGCCGGTGATAGCTGTGGAACCATAGGCAAACAGGTACCAGCCAAGGCAGACGGCAAACCCGATGATGGCAGACCCCATGGCGGCCGCCGCGTTGCGGCGGTCAAAACAGACCAGCGCGACGTAGGGAACCAGAGCTGCGGCGCCGACAATACTCCAGCTGGTGGTGCACAGCAAGGCGACGAGCTGTCCCTTGATGTGCGCGCAGAAACCGCTGACGGCGACGCAGACGACAATCCCGATGAACCATAACAGCTTGCTGCCGCGGCCGTTGCACAAGTCTTCGCTGAAGGCGGATACGGCGATGTGGAAGATGGCGGTGGCGGTGGACAGCGATGCCGAAACAATGGCCAGCACGAAGAGCTGGAGAGCAAATTCAGGCAGCAGCATGCGGACAAGCGTGGGCATGACGACATCGGGGCTGGATACCTCAGGCAGGATCAGCCGGGAAAGCGCGGCGATGAAGTAGGCGCCGCCTACAAGGACAGTGAGGATCAGCATGGCCAGGGGCGTGATGCGCGAAAGCTGCGAAGGACCGGCAAGGGCGAAGTGGCGCTGGATCATCTGCGGCTGGGCCCATACGGCCACGGAAGTGACCATGGTCAGCGAGAGGATGAATAAGCCTTTCTCGCCGCTGGAGAGGGAGGTGAAACCGTTGTTCGCCTGGGCGGTGGGGGCAAGAGCCGCCAGCGCGTGTATGCCTTCAATGGGGCCGCCTACGCGGGAAATGACCGCCCAGATAAGCAGAAGCATGCCAAACAGCATGACCGCGCCCTGCATGGCTTCGGTGTACAGGACGCCGCGCAGGCCGCCGATGTATACGGCGAGTCCGACAAGCCCGGCCACAAGCCAGATGAGCGTAGAAACAGGAAGCGGCACGATTTCGCCCAGCAGGAGAGCCGCGCCCTTGATAACGCCGGACGCGTAGACCCCAAGGAAAACAGCGAAGACCAGGGCAAGGCAGCGGCCAAGCAGAGGGGAGTTGTGCCCGATGGCCAGAAGCTGAGCCGGCGTCCGCGCGCCAAGGGCTTGTTGCCAGCGGCGCGTAGGCCATGCCAGGAAATGATAGACAGCCCATGTCCCCAGCCAGACGTTACCGGCAGCGATAAGCAGCATTTGCAGGCCGTAAGCATGGGCCAGCCCGCCGAAACCTACCAGAGCCACAGCGGAGATATAGGTGGCGACGTAGGCGAAAGCCTGGACCCCAAACCCCATGGTGCCGCTGAGCACGGCGTCTTTGGAACGGCCTTTGCATACCAGAAACGCAAAAAGGGCGAAGTAACCGCCCCAAAGCAGAATATTAGTCAGCATCGCGCTCCCTCCGGAACCGCCGTGAAGCGGCTTTGGCGGCAGCCAGCACGAGACCCCGCACGGACAGGATAAACGAGAAGAGCAGAGTGAGCATGGCGATGGCGACGGTCAGATCGACTGGAAGCAGAAACTGGGACAACATGGATTCCTCCGTTTTTTACATGAAGCTGGAGCAAAAAAGGCCACCGACCCGTGGGTCGGTGGCCTTCCTTATTGGAAATCCTGTGCGCTACGTATTCATGGCAGTCAGCACAACCGAGCCGGGTCCCGCGTGATGGCACCCCGGTAGTAATACTGGCTGATAAAGATGCGGATAAACATAAACTTTTTGTCCTTGAAAAGCATCATTACACGGCGCAAAGACAAACTAGCTCAGAACTGCCGCATCTGTCAACTTTTTTCTTTGCCTTTCCGCAGCGGCGCATGGAAAAACATCCCGTGGCGGCGGATTGCCCGTAAGAAAACCAACATGTTCGTCTCAGCGGAAAAGACAATGCGGCCGCCGAATTTTTCTGGGAGCGTCTGCCGTCCGGCAGGCGGTGTGGTGCGAGAGGCGGGACTTGAACCCGCACGGTACAACCGCTGGATCCTAAGTCCAGTGCGTCTGCCAGTTCCGCCACTCTCGCACGCGTTTTTTCCTACATGAGTTAAGCCTTCCATGCAAGTGGCGCGCCAGAAATAGTTTCAAACGTGCCTCCCTTGTTCAGTGAACCCACGCAGGCTGGGATAAGGTTTTCCGGGCAGGACAAAAGAGGAAACGAAACTTGATAAACCCGCCGCTCGGACGTATCATGCGCTCTGCGCAACAGGGAATATCAACATAAAAAAGGACATCAGTATGGCTACAGTACGACAACTTTGCGAAGAAGCGGCCGGCACCGCCGAGGTTCTGCAGGGCAATATGGCTTTTGCCGTGGGCTGCGTCCGCGCCGGCATCCATGCCGCAGACGGATATCCCGGCACTCCCAGCACCGAGGTTATCGATAAGGGGCTTTCGCAGGTTCAGGATCTTATTACTGTTGGCTGGTCGGTCAACGAAGCTGTCGCCGCCGGCGTAGGCGTCGGGCACAGTTATGCCGGACGTGACTGTGTGGTGACCATGAAAATCCCCGGTCTTTTTCAGGCCTGCGACATCTTTACCAGTATCAGCCCCTATCCGGCGCCGCGCGGCGCGTTGGTCTTCTATGTAGCCAGCGACTTCACGCCAAGTTCTACCCAGCATGTGATCGATCCCCGTTATCTGTATAAAAGTTGCTTTTTACCGGTATTTGAACCGCGCAACCATCAGGAAATGCACGAAGCGGCGCGCATCATGGCGGATGTTTCCCGCCGTTTTCATACAGCCGGCGTCGTCCACGCGAGCGGGCTGCTTTGCCATAGCGAGGGGCTTGTCCGCCTGATGGACAAAAGCTCCCGCGATATCGCCCCAGTGGCTCCTTTGCGGGTGTTGAATTCGCTCCCTGCCCAGACCCGTAAGGCATACGACACCGTCATGGCCGAACGCGTGCCCGAACTGATGGCTTTCGTCGAAAAAAGTCCCCTCAATCTGCGCGTCAAGGGCGCCGGGAAGAAAGGGGTTATTACCTGCGGCTCCGGGGCGATGTATGTCGCCGAATACAAAAGCCGCTTTGAGCCTGATCTGGACATCCTGTCCATTGGCTTTACCAATCCGCTGCCCATGGGGCGTATCCGCGCGTTTGTCGAGGAAATTCAGGCCAATGGCGGCGAAGTGTATGTCCTTGAAGACGGGTATCGCTTTATTGAAGAGGCCTGCCTCGCCGCCGGCCTTGACGTAAAAGGCAAGGAAGTGAACAGCCC
>Ga0208297_1002408_pt1 | contig 11017 bp, 7 predicted proteins | sample LMS_cellobiose_e_FD_187367 | JGI IMG/M metagenome (GOLD analysis project Ga0208297, IMG submission 187367) | Rumen-fistulated moose microbial communities from Alaska, USA - LMS_cellobiose_enrichment (SPAdes) (version 2) | ecosystem: Host-associated > Mammals > Digestive system > Stomach > Rumen... | reverse complement strand
ACAACCCGCTGATGCCCGTCCATTACTTTCCGGACGACGACGATACAAAGGAGCCGCCCTGCACATGGCGGTCAAGCGCCAATCTGCTCTACTCCAACTGGCTCAATTACTTTGTCTACCAGGCGACGCCGTACTTCATTCAGAATATCGGTCCCTGGTAATCCGCCTGTACCGAACAACCGGCGAAGCTGGCAAACGCCCGCTCCGCCGGTTGCTGTTTTACGGCGTATTGCTTTATTTGACGTACTCTTCCTTCGCAAAGGCGTGCATCGCGATGACCGCAGCTCCCGTCAGCAATATTTTTTTTGACGCGGCACTTTTTCCCTTCCGCTGCAGCTCCCCCTCGTCAAATCCCGGCGAAATCGGCAATCTTGTACCACGGCCGTAACCCCCTGTCAATTTCAGCGCTTTCCGGCGCCTTGTACGGCCGGATTTCAGCCCAAGGCGTGGCCGAACATATGCGGTATGAAAAATCCATAAAATTAACGGCTGCTTCTTCCTTTTTTTATTGAGTTTTGCTATAATATGTATAGATTAAGGCAGAAAGGTCCCGACTGCCGCCGCGCGGCGGTTTTCGACCTTGGAAAGGGAGAAAAACATGGTACGCTATCTCGGTGCGGATGTCGGCGGCACGAACGTACGCGTCGGCGGGATGGACGAAAGCGGCGCCGTTGTCTTTCAGCGCAGAGTCCCCACGATGGAAAACGTTTCCGGCGGCGTTGATCTGATCCGAAAGCTCGATATCCTTCTGCGGAGCGTTCCCGGATGGGAAGACGCCGAGGCCGTCGGGATCGGCGTGCCGGGCGCCGTCTCGCCCGCGACAGGGTGCGTCACCGTTGCGGATAATCTGACGCTGCTCAACGGCCTGCCGCTCGCGCAGACACTCGAAAAAAGCCTTGGAAAACCGGTGCGCCTCGAGAATGACGCGCGGGTCGCCGCGCTGGCCGAAGCGATCGACGGCGCGGGGAAAGGAAAAGAGACCGTCTGTTACATGACGATCAGCACGGGACTCGGCGGCGCCACCGTGCATCGGGGCAAACTCTACCGCGGAAGCACCAACATGGGCTCCTATCTCTGCCGCATGATTCTCGACGGCGGGCAAAACTGCGAAAATCTCCTGAGCGGCACATCCCTGCAGCGGCGGCTCAGCAAAAAGCTCGGCCGTCCCGTTGCTTCCTCCGCGGAAGTATTCACATTGGCCGCCGCGGGAAACGAGGACGCCGCCGCGCTGCGGGAAACATTTATCCGAAACCTTTCTGAGCTGTTTCTCAATCTCGCGATCACCTTTAATCCCGACATCATTGTGGCGGGCGGCGGCGTGATGCAGTCGGCGGAATCCTTCTGGGAAGAAGCGACCGCGCGCTTTCGGGAAATCGCCCATCCGCAGCTTGAGGGCATTTTGTTTGCGCGGGCATTGCATGAGGAGCCCGGACTGCTGGGTTCCTGCCTGCTGGCCACGCAGGAGAAAGAGCAAAACGCATTGCAACAAAATCCGCCGCATTGAAACGGCATTCACCTGAATGCGGCTTTCACCGAAAAGGCCGAAGAACAGGCGTGTCTCCCCGCTGCAGCCGACAAAATCCGATCTCAGGGGGTGAAAAGATGAAAAACCGTCTGCTGACAGACGACGATCGATTCCTTTTTGCGCAGGGCACATGGCAACAGGCTTATAAGCGCCTCGGCGCCCATAAGGCCGTCATGGACGGACAGGAGGGCTTTGCCTTCGCCGTTTGGGCACCGCAGGCGAAGTCAGTCCGCGTGACGGGCGATTTCTGCGGCTGGGATCCTGCCGCACAGATCATGCCGCCGGCCGACGAATCGGGGGTATGGCGCCTGTTCGTCGCCGGCGCGAAGGAAGGCGACGCATATAAATACGTGATTGAGACCGAGCGCGGCGAGTTCATTTACAAAGCGGACCCCTACGCTTTTTGGGCGGAAAAGCCGCCCGCAACCGCCTCGCGTCTGTATGATCCTTTCACCTATCGCTGGCGCGACGGCCTTTGGATGCGGCGGCGCCAGCTGCGCCGGCACTTCAAGGCCCCGCTCAACATCTACGAGGTGCATCTCGGCTCATGGCGGCGGAACATGGACGGCTCATATCTGAGCTATGAGCAGCTCGCCGATACGCTGATCCCCTATGCGGCGGAAATGGGCTACACGCATCTTGAGCTGCTGCCCGTGATGGAACATCCTTTCGACGGCTCCTGGGGTTACCAGCTCACGGGGTATTACGCGCCGACGGCGCGGTACGGCTCTCCCGCACAGTTTATGGCGTTCATCGAAAAATGCCACCTTGCGGGTCTCGGCGTCATTCTGGACTGGGTGCCGGGACATTTCTGCCGCGATGCGCACGGCCTCGCCTCCTTTACCGGGAAAATGCTCTATGAGCGCGCAGAACACGCGCAGTGGGGTACGTTCAAATTTGATTTCGGGCGGGGCGAAGTGCGCAGCTTCCTGCTTTCGAACGCGCTGTTCTGGCTGCAGGTCTACCACGCGGACGGTCTGCGCGTGGACGGCGTTACCAGCATGCTGTATCTCAACTTCGGTGTCGACGACCCCACACAACAAAAATATAGCGCCGACGGCTCCGAGACGGATGCGGAGGCGGTCGCGTTCCTTCGTCTGCTCAACCGTAATATCGGCACGCTCTGCCCCGGCGCGATCACGATCGCCGAAGAGAGCACCGCGTGGCCGCTTGTGAGCCGTCCGCCCGATGCCGGGGGGCTCGGCTTCCACTACAAGTGGGATATGGGCTGGATGAACGATACGCTGCGATATATGAAAACGGATTTTCCGTTTCGCCCCTACCACCATCGGCTGCTGACGTTTTCGATGATGTACTGCTACAACGAAAACTTTATTCTGCCGCTCTCGCACGATGAGGTTGTGCACGGCAAATGCTCCCTGATCGGGCGCATGCCCGGAGATTATTGGCGGCGGTTTGCGGGGATGCGCGCGCTGATGCTTTACCAAATGCTCCATCCGGGCGGAAAGCTCAATTTTATGGGCAGCGAGTACGCCCCGTTCATTGAGTGGCGCTGCAATGAAAGCCTCGAATGGTTTTTGCCCGAGCAATACGAGCCGCACCGGAAGCACCGCGACTTCGTCCGCGCGCTCAACGCGCTCTACCGGCAGGAAAAGGCGCTCTGGCAGAGGAGCTATGAGCCCGAGGGCTTTCGATGGATCGACGCGGACAATGCAGCGCAGTCCGTTCTGCTCTTTGAACGGCGCGGTGACCGTCCCTGCGATACCGTATGGGCTCTCATCAGCTTTGTGCCGGAGGTTTGGGACGATTACCGTGTGGGCGTGCCCGCAAAGGGCGTCTATCGGGAGATTTTCAATTCCGACGACGCCGCGTTCGGCGGCTCCGGCCGCCGCAACGAGGGGCCCCTGACCGCCGAGGCGATCCCCTGCCACGGGCAGCCTTATTCCGTCGCACTCAAAACGCCGCCGATCGGCGGGCTTCTCCTGAAGCGTGTGAGGCAAACTCCCGCCAAAGCCGCCGAAAAGGCGGCGGACACACAGCAATCCTCCAAACGGCAACCTGCAGGAAGGAAATACAAGGATCATGTTTAAGAATAAGTACGACTTTATTGAGCAGCTGCACGAAACGGCGCGTACCGTTCTGGGAAAAGAATTTGAAGAATGCAGCCCGCAGAACAAATACTACGCGCTGGCAAAGCTCATCGTCTCCGAGGCGGCGGATATCCGCCTCAACCGCGCAAAAAAAACGGCGGCGCAGCAGAAAAAGCAAGTCTATTATTTCTCGATGGAGTTTCTGCTCGGGCGGCTGCTTGAAAATTATCTGATGAATCTCGATCTCACCGAGCTCGTACGCGACGGTCTGGCCGTAATGGGCGAGGATCTCAGCGAGTATTTTGAGCGAGAGAAGGATCCCGGCCTCGGCAACGGCGGTCTGGGGCGCCTCGCAGCATGCTTTATCGACTCGCTGGCGTCGCTCGGCTACGCCGGACACGGCAACGGCATCCGCTACCGCTTCGGGCTGTTCACACAATCCATCGAAAACGGCATACAGGTTGAAAAGCCGGACAACTGGCTCGAAAACGGCTATCCCTGGGAAGTAAAAAAGATTGAAAACGCCGTTAAGGTACGCTTCGGCGGCAGGGTGGAGCACAATTACGACGGCAGCCAGATGCATTACGTTTACAAGGAAGCGCAGACGATCCTAGCCGTTCCGTACGACGTGCCCATCGTGGGCTACGGTGGCGAAACCGTCAATACCCTGCGCCTGTGGAGCGCCGAGCCATATGAAGAAAACTTTGATATGGACGCCTTTAACCGCGGCGACTATGCCGCCGCCATCAAATACCGCGCCGATATCGAGGCGATCACGAGCATCCTCTACCCCAACGACAACGCGGATCCGGGCAAAACGCTGCGGCTCAAGCAGGAGTACCTGTTCGTCTGCGCGGGCATCGCGACGATCGTATCCGACTTTAAAAAACAGTACGGAACGGATTGGGATCTGTTTCCCGAGGTGATCGCGATCCACACCAACGATACCCATCCCGCCCTATGCGCGCCGGAGCTGATGCGGCTGCTGATCGATGAGGAGGGCCTGGACTGGGACCGTGCATGGGGCATCACAACCCGCACGATCTCCTATACAAACCACACGATCCTGCCCGAGGCGCTGGAAAAGTGGCCGATCGACCTTTTCCGGTCTCTGCTGCCGCGCGTCTATGACTTTGTGGAAGAGATCGACCGGCGGTACCGCGAGACGTTCCCGCAGGAGATCGACCGGCGGCAGGAGCTCTTGAAAAACACTGCGATCCTTTGGGACGGGCAGGTCCGCACCGCGAACCTCTCCGTCATCGCCGGCCACTCGGTCAACGGCGTAGCCGCGCTGCATACGGAAATTCTCAAGAACAGTGTGTTGAAGGATTTTTATACCCTGATGCCCGAAAAATTTTCCAACAAGACAAACGGCGTGGCGCATCGCCGCTTTCTGGCGCAGGCGAATCCTTCTTACGCCGCGCTGATCACCGAAGCCATCGGCGACGGCTGGATGCGCGACGCGTCGCAGCTTTCGGGACTCTCCGCCTTTGAAAACGACCCGGCCTTTCTGGAGCGCGCCGCCGCCTGCAAACGCGAAAATAAACTGCGCCTTTCCAAATACATTCTCGATGTCACCGGCGTCGAAACGGATCCCGATTCGCTGTTTGACGTGCAGGTCAAGCGCTTTCACGCCTACAAGCGCCAGCTTCTCAATATTTTTGAGATCATGGATCTTTACGCCCGCCTGAAAGAGGACAGCTCTCTCGACTGCGTGCCGGCCACCTTCCTCCTTGCGGGCAAGGCCGCACAGGGCTACGATTTTGCCCGCGACGTGATCCGTCTCGTCAACTCGGTAGCGGACGTGATCAACAGCGACCCGGCGGTCAACCAAAAAATCCGAGTTGTTTTCATCCCGGATTTTTCCGTTTCCAATGCGCAGCTGATTTATCCCGCCGCCGAAATCAGCGAGCAAATCTCGACCGCGGGCATGGAGGCCTCCGGTACAGGCAACATGAAATTTATGATGAACGGCGCGTTGACGCTCGGCACGCTGGACGGCGCGAACATGGAAATCGCCCGTCTTGTGGGCGAGGAAAACATCCGGATCTTCGGCCTGAATGCGGAAGAGATCGAGCGCTGCCGCAGCGAGGGCAGCTACTACTCCTGGGACGCCTATCACGGCGATGAACGCATCCGCCGCGTGGTCGATTATCTGGCGGACGGAACGTTTGCCCGTCTTTCCGGTAATTTCCCGCTGATTTATGATAACGTAATGCGCAACAACGACGGCTTTTTTGTGCTCAAGGATTTTGCCTCTTACACAAGCGCACGGCAGGAGCTCCACGCGCTTTATAGCGACAGAGCAACGTGGAACCGCATATCCGTCCATAACACCGCCTGCTCCGGCTATTTTTCCAGCGACCGTTCCATCGAGGACTACGCACGGGAGATCTGGGGCTTGCAGCGTCGGTCTCTCGCCGGCGATGCGGAGGCACGAGAAATACGGGAGGAGGCTCGCTTATGAAAACTCCGGTGGGAAAAGAGTGTATCGCCATGCTATTGGCCGGCGGCCAGGGCAGTCGATTGGGCGCGCTTACCAAGACCATCGCAAAGCCCGCCGTTTCCTTCGGCGGCAAATACCGTATCATCGATTTTACGCTTTCAAATTGCGCGCACTCCAACATTGACACCGTCGGCATCCTGACACAGTACCGCCCATATCTGCTCAATTCCTATATCGGAACGGGCAGCGCATGGGGCCTCGACGCCTCTACGGGCGGCGTGTCGATTCTGCCGCCGTATGCGACGGAAAGCGGCGGCCACTGGTATGAGGGCACGGCGGACGCCATCTATCAAAATCTCGATTATATCCGCATCTACCATCCGAATTATGTGCTGATCCTCTCGGGCGATCACATCTACCGCATGGATTACCGCAAAATGCTGCATCTGCACAAGGAGAGGAACGCCGATCTCACGGTCGCGGTGATGAAGGTTCCGCTGGAGGAAGCCTCCTCCTTCGGCGTCATGACGCTGAACGAGGACGGGAAGATCACCGCCTTTGAGGAAAAGCCCAAACGCCCGACCTCCGACCTCGTTTCAATGGGCATCTACATTTTCAGCACTGCGGTGCTCGAGCAGGCGCTGCTCGAGGATTCCGACGACGGCTCCTCCGATCACGATTTCGGCAAGAACGTTATCCCCTCCCTGCTGCGCAAAGGCAAACGGCTTTACGGCTATGAGTTTACGGGCTTCTGGAAGGACGTCGGAACGATCGCGAGCTATCACGAAACCAGCATGGATCTGCTCTCCGAGCACCCGCAGTTTGATCTCGACGATTCGGAATTCCCCATTCTCAGCAACGAAAACATCAGCCCGCCGCACTATGTCGGCGCCGACGCCGTGGTGGAAAACAGCATTATCGGCAGCGGCTGCCGCATTCTGGGCACAGTGCGCCACTCAGTCGTCAGCGTGGACTGCCTCGTGGACGCCGGTGCGGTCGTGAAGGATTCCGTGCTGCTCTCGGGCGCAACGGTAAACCGGGGCGCCGTTGTGACAAGGGCAATTCTGGGAGAAAAGACAACGGTTGAGGCCGGTGCGGTTTTCGGAAGCGCCGACGGCGAAATTGTCGTGACCGGCGACGATTTCGTGGTGGAATAAGAAATCATCCGTTCAGCCGCCGGGCAGGCGGCTTTCCCCGCCCCGCTGCGGCCGATTGCGCAAACCGCAGCCGCATATCCCATTTTGCAAATGCTTCAAACAAAGGAGGACGACAGAATGGAGAGAATCGCCGGTCTGATCTGCGCCAATTACGAGACGCATGAGTTGGGCTCCCTGACGGAAAATCGAACCATTGCGGCGCTGCCCTACGGCGGAAGATACCGTATGATCGATTTTGCTCTTTCCAATATGGTCTATTCCGGCATTCAGGCCGTCGGCCTGATCACGCCATACAAATACCGTTCCGTTTTTGACCATGTCGGTGCAGGAAAGGAATGGTCGCTCGACCGCAAGGTCGGCGGGCTGTTCATCCTGCCGGGCTCGACCTTCGGCATCTCGGGTTCGTACTCGCGTTTCCTTCTGCGCGATCTGCAGCGCAACGACGTCTTTTTAAAGCGATCGCTCGCGCAATACGTCGTAATCACCTCCGTCGATAATATCTGCAACATGGATTATCGCCCGATGGTCGATGCGCATGAGCACAGCGGCGCCGACGTTACGCTGCTCTATCACACGTCTCCGTCAAGCTCGCCCGCCTATACCGGCCTGACTCTCGACGGCGACCGTGTGGCGGGCTTTACCCATGGCGTCAAAAAAGGCGAAAACCTCTTCGCCTGCTGCTTTGTCATCAGCCGGCTGCTGCTGCTCAGCATGCTGGAATGGTACGGAAAAGTAGGCCATCTTGATATGATCGATATTCTGCAGGCCGAGCACGACAAGATCGACATCCGCGGCTTTTATTTCCCGGGCTATCTGCGCCGGATCAACGACCTGCGCGAATACTATGAGTACAGCATGGATCTGCTCCGCCCCGAGGTGCGCAAGGAGCTGCTTTACAGCGAGCGTCCCATCTATACCAAAGTGCGCAACTCGGTGCCGACCAAATATCTTGACGGTTCGCGCGTCAAAAACGCGCTTGTCTCCCCCGGCTGCCTCATCAAGGGCGCGGTGGAAAACAGCATCCTTTTTCGCAATATCAAGGTCGGCTCCGGCGCGATTGTGCGCAACAGCATCATCCTGCAGTCCTGCGAGATCGAGGAAGGCTCCGTGATCGAAAACGCCATCATCGACCGCGGCAATATCATCGCCGCCGGCACGATGCTGCGCGGCGCGCCGCAGAACGTCTTTGTACTGGGAAAGAAAAAAATCTGAATGTCCGGGCAAGGCGGGCGGAAAACCGCCCGCCTTGCCGCAAAAGGAGACAGTATGAGAAGAAAACTGAGAATTCTGTTTGCCGCTTTTGAAGCGGCCCCTTTTTTAAAAACAGGCGGGCTCGGCGACGTAGCCTCCTCCCTTCCGCCGGCGCTGCGCGAGGCCGGCTGCGAGGTGCGGGCGGTTCTGCCGAAAGCGGCCTCCATTCCTGCGCAGTTTCAAAACCGGATGACCCATGTGACGGAATTTCGCGTGCAGCTCGGCTGGCGCGATCTCTACTGCGGGCTTGAGCAGCTCACTTACAACGGCGTCACCTGGTACTTTTTGGATAACGAATACTATTTTAAGCGCGACGGCGTCTACGGCTACTACGACGACGGTGAGCGCATTGCATTTTTTTCCAGGGCCATCGCGGAATGCCTGCGGTATCTGCCCGGTTTCCGGTGCGACGTGCTGCACTGCAACGACTGGCATACGGCGCTCGCGCCTCTCTTTGTGCGCACGTTTTACGGAGATGATCCGCTCTACGCAAATGTAAAGACGATTTTGACCGTTCACAATCTCAAATTCCAGGGAATCATGTCGGGTGATGTGCTGGGCGACATTCTGGGCCTTGCCGGAGATTCCCCCGCAGGGGAGCAGCTGCGTACAGGCGACGATACGATCAACTATATGCAGGGCGGTCTCCTTTACAGCGATCTGCTCACAACCGTGAGTCCCACTTATGCGCGGGAGATCCAAACGCCGCAGTACGGCGAGCATATGGAGGGCATTTTTCACCGGCGCAGGGAACAGCTGCACGGCATTCTCAACGGAATTGACACCGCCGTTTTCGATCCCGCGGGCGATGAGAGCCTGCCGGCGCGCTTTACCGCCGCCGACCGCTCCGGCAAGGCGGTCTGCAAGGCCGCTCTGCAAAAGGAGCTCGGTCTTTCCGTCGATCCCAACGTCCCGCTCGTCGTCATGGTGGGGCGTCTCACCGAGCAGAAGGGGCTGGACCTGTTGTGCGACGAGGTCCCCTCGCTGCTGGGGCACGTGCAGCTTGCCGTGCTCGGCACGGGCGAGCGCTCTTATGGGGAAATGCTCATCGGCTACGCGCTCGGCTCCGAAGGGAGAATGAGCGTGCAGACCCGCTTCGACGAGTCGCTGGCACATCGCATGTATGCGGGCGCCGATCTGCTCCTGATGCCCTCTTTGTTTGAGCCATGCGGTCTTGCGCAGATGATCGCGATGCGCTACGGAACGCTCCCCATCGTACGCGAGACGGGCGGCCTTCGGGACAGCGTGCTTCCCTACGAGCGGTGCGGCAACGAGGGCACGGGTTTTGCTTTTCCCGATTTTGACGCAGGGCAAATGCGCGACGCCGTTCTGCGGGCGGCCGATCTGTACCGCCGGCAGCCCGACGTGTTTCGCACGCTGTCAGACAACGCGATGGCGCAGGATTTCTCATGGAAGAACGCCGCGCGCAGCTACGCGGCGCTGTATGCCTCGCTGCATCCGGAGGTAACGCCATGGAAAAAGACAGAAAAAAAGAGCGAAAAAGGCCCGGTGAAAAGCTCTCGAAAAAAAGCGGAGAAGAAAGAGCCATGAAAGCGCTGCATCATTCCCGCTCGGAAACGTATCGCGCGCCCTTCGGCGCGGTGGCCGTCGGTACGACCGTTACGCTCTGCATCGACGTCTGGGACGGCGAGGCTTTAGGCTGCGTCTGCCGCATTTGGGTGGACCAAAAGGGCGAAACGCTTCTGCCGATGGAGCGCAGCGAGGCCGAAGGGCGAACGCGCTTTTCCTGCCGCATCGAGGCGAAAGAGCCGGACATTTTATGGTACAGTTTTATCCTGACCGACGCCGACGGGACCGCGCTGCGCTACGGCGCCAAGGCGGGATGCACGGGCGGCGCAGGGATGCTGTATGACCGGCAGCCGCCCTCCTTCCAAATAACGGTCTATGTGCCGCGGGCGCTTCCGGAATGGTACCGCACCGCCGTCGTGTACCAGATTTTCCCCGACCGCTACCGCCGCGGCCCGGACTGGCGCGAGATCGCGGACCGAGCGCTCGCAAAGCCGCGCAGGGGGACGCCGCGCAGGCTCTGCGAGGACTGGGACGCTCCCCCCCGCTATGAAAAGGACGAAGCGGGACGCATCGCCGCATGGGATTTTTACGGCGGAACGCTCTCGGGCATCTGCGAAAGCCTCGACCGGCTGCAGGAGATGGGAATTACCGCGCTCTATTTGAACCCGATTTTTGAGGCGGCCTCCAATCACCGCTACGATACCGGCGACTATATGAAAATCGACGGCCTGCTCGGCGACGAAGCCGCTTTTCGCGCGCTGGCAAAAGAGGCCGCTTACCGTGATATCTCTCTGATCCTGGACGGCGTTTTTAACCACACGGGCTGCGACAGCCTGTATTTTAACAAATACGGCAACTACGACACAATAGGGGCATATCAGTCCCCCGATTCCCCCTGCCGGAATTGGTACCGCTTTGACGACGGCCCGATCGGCTACGACTGCTGGTGGGGCGTGGACGATTTGCCCGCGCTCGAAGAAAACGATCCCGGCGTGCGCGAGCTGATTTGCGGCGAGAATGGCGTGATCCGCAAGTGGCTGCGCGCCGGCGCGCGCGG
>Ga0208297_1002407_pt1 | contig 11021 bp, 11 predicted proteins | sample LMS_cellobiose_e_FD_187367 | JGI IMG/M metagenome (GOLD analysis project Ga0208297, IMG submission 187367) | Rumen-fistulated moose microbial communities from Alaska, USA - LMS_cellobiose_enrichment (SPAdes) (version 2) | ecosystem: Host-associated > Mammals > Digestive system > Stomach > Rumen... | reverse complement strand
TGTGCTGAGCAGGTGTCAGGCCCTTTAGTTTTAACTTGATCCTGCGGTTGTTGTAGTAATCGAGGTAGTCGACGAGCTCTGCATTGAAGTGGTCGAGTGGGTAGTGTCAAGAGTTATGCGCAAATTTGTTTGCAGGCTCTGTGAATGAGGTCAGCCAGCCAAAGAGGCATCGTCCAGCAACGCCTCCAAATGCTTCATGCTCATGTATTTCTTGTTGCCCCACTGTGTGCCGGCTACATGACGCAGCCGGGCACAGACGAGCATCAAGGCCGAGTTTCCGTCTGGAAAGCAGCCGACCACTCTCGTCCTCCGCCGGATCTCTCGGTTCAGCCGTTCAATGACGTTATTCGTCCGGATCCGCGTCCAGTGCTCCGAGGGGAAGTCGCAGTAGGTCAGCGTTTCCTCTATTCCGTCCTCCACTTTTCTGGCAGCCTCCGGCAGTTTCATGGCTTTCAGCTCAGCAACAATTGCCTTTGCCTTCTCTCTGGACGCTTTCTTACTCTCCTGGGCATGGATCGCCTTGAGCATTTTGGCAACCTGTTTCACTTTGGACTTGGGGACGACGCTGAACACGTTCCGGTAAAAGTGGACGACACAGCGCTGGTATTTGGCGTCAGGATACACTTCTCCCACCGCCTCCAGCATACCCAGGCACTTATCCCCGACGATGAGCTTCACTCCATCCAGGCCGCGGCTTTTCAACCATTGGAAGAAGCTGACCCAACTGGCCTTGTCCTCCTTCATCCCTTCCGCAGCGCCCAGAACTTCCCGGTAACCGTCCTCATTGACGGCAATCGCCACCAAAACGGCTACATTTTCGTATTCTCCGCCCCAGTTCCGGCGCAGATAGATCCCGTCCACATAGACATACGGGTATCTGCCGCCCCGCAGCGGACGGTTTCGCCAGGCTTCTATGTTGACGTAGGCTTTCTTGTTCAGTTCGCTGATCGTGGACGGTGACACCTTGCTGCCCCAAAGAGCTTCGGTAATGTCCTCCACGCGGCGCACGGAGACGCCGGCCAGGTACATCTCTATGAGCGCTTCTTCTACACTGCTTTCCCTGCGGCGGTATCGCTCTATGATCGCGGTTTCAAAGGCCACACCCTTGAGCCTCGGCATGTGCAGCGTTACGTCACCGCTGGTTGTTGTGAGGTTGCGGTCATAATGGCCGCTGCGGTAGCCCTGACGAGCTTCGTTGCGTTCATAGCGGCCTGCCTGTGTCAGTTGATCCGCTTCTTTCTCCAGCAGTTCATTGAGCGTTTCTTCTACGCTGCCGCGGACTAATTCTTTGATCTGCCCCTTGATTACTTCTTCGTTAAGCTGTACAATCTTTTCGGACATGGTTTGCTTTCTCCTTTCAGAATGGTGTGTCGCGACTTCATTCTAACAGAGTCTGCAAACCGTGTCTTTCTCTTTATTCAAATTTGCGCAACTTATTCTACCTTATCCACAACTTCTTGCTTGAATTCGCCAGTGTATCTTTTGTTTGGTATCCCTTTTGGCATATAGCAACACCCCATTTGTTAGTAGTATACCATACTGTCTAACAAATGGGGTGCTGTTCATTGATTTTGACAGGTGGTTGTTCTTTTATTCATCAGAGATTTCTCTCGAGTACCTTGGGTCATCCCAATTGGATGTCAGCTCGTTTGCCACAAGTTCCATTATGTGAATAAGAATTCCTTTTACCTCAACATATTCCGGGATTCGCTTTATAGCGAAGTAGTCAATGGCCGCAACGAATTGTTCAATATCAGTATCTGAACCTTCCTCAGAAAGAGCGGCAATTAACTCACGGTTTCTTGCCTTCAACGGTTCAGATACTCTGGAAAGGAGTGCGAAAGCTTTTGATTTCAACTCTCGTATCTCTTTGCTGGTATACATATAGCCGTTTCTGTTCTCTTTTCTCGCGTATTCGGCAAGGGAGGAGAAAGCCACTCGAATCTTCCGAGTTTTTTGGATGCTGACGTAACGCAAGGTACTTGCTCGCCGGGAAAACTTCACGGTTACAATCTGATTCTTGATTGACGTTGAACCCGGGATAATCTCATAATCATAATCAGCGTATTCCAAATGAAGCAGTGTTAGTAAAAATAGAAACTCTCCTTTGTTGATAAAATCGGCCAGCAACATCATAGCGATATTGCGGTTGTCTCTCATCACCCTGCTGAGCCTTAATGCCGATTCCTTGTCGGTGACTTTTTCTTTGCATTTCTGCCAGATGGGATCAGCATACCATGTTGCAACAGATTCTCCACTTCTTTCGACATCGATTAGGTGAAGCACATCAGAATAATACATACGGTTGTTCTTTGCGCTATTACAGGGCTTACACAAGAACTGGAATTCCGGACGATGGCAAAAGCCGAGGGAAATTGGGCCGATATGGTCTGCGCTGCAAGGACGAGGATGGTATCCACCATTACCTTCGTTGGCGCAGTGTTCCTGCTTCATATCCGGATTAGAACCGATGAATCCCATCAGTTTATTTGCTGTAATCCAGTTCCCATCGCTCCAATTCTCAAACGCTCTACGGTCGGTTGAATACGAAGCGAGGTTTTCTTTTGAGCGCCCCTTATCGGCAGAAGATCGACAGCATCGATTAAATGTGTGGAATCCGTCGAGTCTGTCTGGCGCATTAGACATCGCGCCGGGTCCGAGCATACTCGGTTCATTAGGAATGTAATTTTTTTCTATCCAAGTAGTCCATGCTGTCAGGTCATTCGGAAGATTAGGGAAACTCTTTACCTGTGTACACTTGAGCAATCCCGGTAGAGCCTTGTAGGCTTTTTCGCCGTATGTGTCGACAAAAGTAGTAATGAAATCGAGGATATGGGTAACTTCATCCATTTCGATAGAGCCGTCATAAAAAGGTAGCTTCTCGACTCTTTTCATAAAATTGGAGGAGAGATAACAGTATCGAATATCCATTACTCGACCACAAACTTTGCATGGGTGTAGTTTCGTTGGATGTATCTTTTTTGCGACTTTGCTAATCCATTTATCTTGGTCTGTGCTAATTCCTACTTCGCCGGCTTTTTCTACCCACCACTGGTATCTCTTGTCATGAGAAAACTGAAAAGCACCTGATCCTCTATTTGAAGGAGCCTCCCATTGAATTGTGCCGTCATCGTGTCTCAAATCAGGCATACCAGCATACGCCGGGTGATTAACGATTTCTTCCTCATACTGAAGAAACGCCTCGTTAGCTTCCAAGTTTGCTCTTGCCCGTCCTTTTGTTGCCATCAGCAAAACTCCTCTCTATTTGAAAAGATGAAACTCTTTTTTGACCAGACCGTAGTCCAAGGCTCGGTATAAAAACCTCGACGCGAGGGAACTGTACGGCATCCACTTTTGGCATCGTTTCTTTACAGCTGACGCACTGCAGTCGTCGGTTTTATACATCCATCTGTACGATTGCAAAAAAGCCCCGTCCTCATAGGGAAGAATATCTGGCCGTCCCAATACAAAGAGTAAGTACATTTTTGCTGTCCAAGGACCGAGTCCATGTATCCGTGTCAGCTTTCCAGTAACTTCTTCATTATTCATGGATTCTAAGTCTTCGAGGACGAGCTCACCGGTCAGAATCGCTGTGGTAATATTTTTGATACTCCGCGCCTTTGATGCCGATGTTCCCGTTGAGCGAAGATCGTCGATGCTTAATTGCTCAATGACTTCTGGGCAGAGATTTCCATTACATAGATCGACTACACGGTCTAATATCTTCTTACCAGCCTTAATGGATAGCATCTGCTCAATTACCTCGTGAATCAAAAAGCCATATGCATCCTCAACTTCTCTTTTTTCATAGCTGATAGGGCCGACCATTGAAATCACTTTTGCAAGCCGCTTATCCTTTTTGCAGAGGTAAACTATCTCCGGTGAGTTCATATCGAATGTTATTACTTCCGACATAGTAACGTTCCTCAGTCATCGATGGTTTCAAGTATATCCTCTATGTGGCAATTCAACGTCTCACAGATTTTAAGAAGTACATCTGTAGTGATGTTGCCTCCCTTGCCGAGTTTGGCAATTGAAGTGGCGCTGACGCCAGCAGCATCTTTCAGCTCCATCTTTGTCATGTTCTTATCGATAAGCAACTTCCAGAGCTTGTTATAGCTGATTCTCATCCCTTTTCTCCTTATTTTACATCTGCCAGGAATCCGTATCTTCCGTCTTCCAGCCCTTTCGTGAAGGTGATTACATTGGCGCCGGAAGCCTTATAATCCAGTTTTGGAATGTACCGGATATTTTCCAGAATGATTATCTGGCCATCACCCTGGTGATTCATAAAGTATCTGAACAGCGCGGTTCGCATACTTTCTGGCGCAGCGTCATCAACACCCTGGTCTAAGCCCAGCAGCGGGGTATCGATAATTGTGAACCCCGGGTCGTATACAGCATGGGTTCGCATATACCGCCGAAATACAAGAGCAACAACACTATTTAGATATGAGCAATACCCTTGGCCGTTTATCTGAGATTTCTTGTGCCCATTCACTTCAATGTCAAAATCGGACATGTTGAACCGGGCTGTAGTAAGGTTCTCATATGCACACTCTGTAAGGGCTTCTTTCAGCATGCTATCAAGTTGTTCTTGAAAGGAATCATCAAAGTACTCCTTCGGATGGTACTCGATATGGCTCTCGTCTTCGCTTGGTAGTTCGCGTAGATCGGTTTCCCAGCTGGCCGCAAAATCATCGATGACCTGCAGCTCTTGCTGCAGGGAAATATAAGTCCTGTAGCCATTTAGGGATGCACGGAGTTCTTCCGCCCGCGGTTGCAGTTCTTTTTTTATCAAAGACTCAATACTGTCTCTCTGCTTCTGCAATTCGAGGAGCTTCGCTTCAATCTCGGCCTTCTCCTGCGCGATGTCCCTTTCAGTTTCAGATAGACCATCCATCTGGGCCGTGATGCGGTTTAGCTCGGCTTGCGCAGAAGCTATGTATGACTTTTGGTCCCGGGATGGGATTTTGCCATCACAAAATGGACAGGTCTGAATCTTGGGGACACGCTTTATTTCAACTTCTCCATTCACAATGAAAGAGAGCCGTTTGATATCAGATACATATTGCGTCTTCAGTGCAGCGTATCGGGATGTAAGAAGATCGCATTCTGCGGCTCTATTCTGCAGGCGGAGAATCTGACTCAGCAATTCACGGCTTTGATCCACAGCCGAGGAGATCTCAGCCTCAGTGGACTGAAGGCTATCAATGACGCTCTGCATGGCTCTCTCAACATCAATACCCTCGAAAGCCTTGAGACTGCCCAACAAACCCTCTCTTTTGTCAGCAACCGCCTGGATTTTTCTGTTTACATACTCCTCGACCGCTTTTTTCCGCGCAACACGGATTTCCTTCTTGGTTTGAGCATCAGCTTCAGCAAAGTCCTTCCCCGTCAAGAGGAACAGCAATGCGGACAGCAGAGCTGTTTTTTCTGTGGCCTGTTCTGGCAGGATGATAGAAGACTCCTTGGCAATATCCGCAACATGGAAAAGCAGGAGATGGAGGAACGTGCGCCAGGTGAGCCGCTTCTTTTCAAAGTTCTTGTTCTTTATGATGAGGTGTTCGCCCTCAATACCAATGGATGCCAGCAGCAGATCACTTAGACTCGGCAAGGGCTCCTTCTTCTTCGTAGGTTTGAGATCGTAGGTGCCGTTATCGAATCCAGGAACATCAGTTACCACTTCAACCTGGTTCTTACCCAATGTACGGGTAATAGTAATGCTGCCTTTCCCCGTGTGGACGCAAAGGTCGATTGAGGTGTATCCAAAGCTGTCATCAAACGGCTTGTTATTGCTTCCAAGGCAATAATCAATACATTTGATGATGCATGTCTTTCCCGTATTAGAGCGCCCCTGAATAATATTCAGTCCGGGGAACAATTCAATCACAGAGTCGGTTTTCCCGGGGCCTCTGGCAATTACCTTCGAGATATAAAACTCACTCATTTTTACCTCCTCAGAGACTGCACTGCTTTGCCGTTTATTTCTTTTAGCAATGCAGAATCCGACTTTCTGGAGTATTTCGCATCGACAGCTTTAACGATTTCCAGATATTGTTGCTTATAGTCGGATTCAAGGCTGTCGACATATTCCCGTCCGGCGGTCGTTAATACATACAGGAATCCGCCTTGAGTTCGCCTTACGGTGATAAGACCGTCAAGAACAAAAGCCTTGACACCCTCAGAGCAAATAGTCCGCTTTGCAGACAGTTCACTAAAATTGAAACTGTTATCACCGTGAAGGTTTTTCTGGGAGACTCCAAAATCACTACCGTATATGCAGATAAAATCGTATGCAGCTATCCTGTCGATGGTCATGCCGTTGTTTTTTACACCATACAGAATCAGCAGAGCTCGAAGGCCGGTTTCAAACGGAGTGTTGAACAGCTTATTCATCGATGTCTACCCACGATTTTATTACGTCATCGTTCACCAGCATGTGACAGATGCCTTTCTTTTCGAGGTTACCGATCATTCCGACGATGTTCATAAGCGCAGACTTTGTCAGCGTCGTACTGGTTATCTTCTCAAGAACAGCCTGGAGTCGCTCATACCCAGATTGATGCCGGTCATCATAATAGGTAGTTGATATTCCTTCATAAGCGTCTTCTTTGAGAGCGGAAAACTGGGCCTCGCCCTCTGCAAAAACCTCTCGCACCGACCGATGAACGCTCTCCGCGCTGTAATATGCTTTTCGCTGATCAGCGTAGAATCGACGCAAGCTGCCGGGAAGCGTATCAATCACATCTGGGGTAATAGCCCGTTGTAGCTTCTCGGCATAAACCTCGCACAGGGCATTGATATACGGGAGTTCTTGGGAAGCCAAATCGCTCATCGGAGTTAACTGCACAGGAAGCTTTATCTGTTCCGTACCCAGGTAAATGACCCTTGTTGTGCTGTCGAATCTGGTAGGAACAATAGGTGTCAGAGGCCTGCCAGATTCATCGTAGGAGTCGGAGCCGCGATCCGTATACACATTCATACTGAGATTCTCAACATGCTCAATGTGCATAGGGTGATCACCGTATTGGTTTACTTCCGTAGTTGGAGGCACACTCGGCGATTGTTTATTCAATTCTTCTGCCAAGAATGGTCACCTCCATCATAGTTTCAGGTTTTCAACGTGATCAATGTGCACGGGATGATCACCATATTGATTCACTATCGTTTGATGAACAACTGTTGCTCCCGGTTTTTGCGCGGCATCAGGTTCGCCTTCCGCAGCCGGGTCAGTCGAAACTGACGGGGCACCTTGAGCTTCTTCCGTCGATTTCTTTTTTGCCTCATTCCTTCTGATATCTTCTGCCATTTGATGCTCTTGTGCTTCAACTGCTGCGGCGAAATGAAGCAGAGGCTTGGCCAACTTTTCAGCATCGATTGTCGGCGGCTTATGTGCTTCCAGCACAGTAAGTACCGAGGAGAGAGACTTTGCCAGGTGATCTGTAATAACCTGTCGGTCACTCCGGGTATCTGCTGAAGAAATCTCTTCTGATGGATCGGGAAGTGCCGCGCTCTCAGCAGGTTGTGGCGCAGGGGCCGTGGCGGCTGCCGTCGGTATGTCTGTTGTAAGGTTAATGGGGTCAATTGTATCGCCGAGGTCTGTGCGATTGAGCTTCCATTCAGCCCGCGGCGAAGATTGCGCGTACCAAGCCTCAAAGGTGGGCCTTCCAGATTCCGCATCTGGGCTGTGAAGCAATACATATTGGAGCACACTCAGCATAAACGGATACAATGCCACATTTCGCACGGTGTGCAGGTCATGTTTTTGAATATAGCAATCATAATCGACAGCAAACTTAGCAGAGTTTTCTATCTCCTCGTCGCCCTGGATGGTTTCAATGATCGTTCGGACGAGCCATTCGCACTTGGCAACATTCAAATACTTATCTATGAAGCCCGACATTCTTTGAAGAAGGTCGGGATCTTTTCTTTTTATCGCAGAATCAAAAGCCGATGCGGTGCCTGGCTTGGTAAATGGTACATAGTAGCCCGTGCTGGTCTGACATTTCTTGTAGTCAGAGGCGCACTTTTCCAGGGTCGATGTTTTATATAACGCTTCGTTCTCTCCGGTCACCACATGGATCAGTCCTGCAAAAACATTTGGGGCGGTAAGGCCATCAGTTCCGCCATGCAGTTTATCTCGGGCCTTTTTCCCCGGCTTACGTGCCTCCAGAAGAAGGCAATAGAGTATCCCACCGCAAAGATGCGGAACAGATGATTTTGCCATCTCTATACCCCCCCCCTCGAAAATAGTAACCTTACGCGACCTAAGTAACCTCAAAAACGGGATTTCAATTCTTGACAAGCACCTTATCTACCATAGGTTAAAGACCGAAGATGAGAAATACATGATGAGGATACGATTTGGTCAGATTCAGCTTTTCCAGTATATCACATCGGGTCGAACAAATCTACATTTTTGCGGAAACATCTCTGTTAAAGCAGAAATCATACCCCAGCTAATGGATTTTTCATCCAGGTCTTAACCGCCCCGGGCATGGCGTGAAACGGCCTCGCCCAAGCCAAAGGCGCTCGTCTCCGGAGACGGGGGTTCACCGCCGGCGGCGAAGGTGACAACTTGATAGCAAGCCACCTCAGTGAACGGAGGGAGCACGGCAACTGAAGCGGAGCGCCGGAAACGGCTCTCAGATTCGGGTAGATTCGTGCACCCTCCGACAGTGGGCATTTTGGCTCTCCGCTTCTCGATGACGAGACAAGGAGAGTCAAAAATGTCAAACATTCACAGCAACACCCCGGCGGAGACGTTCCGCCACATCCGCAAGAATCCTGTCACCGGGGAGGACGATTACTACTTCCCAATGGAGATCACCGATCCCAGCATTCGGGCGCTTGCCCGGGAGCGTGGGCTGGAGATCAGTCGCACCCGGCTCGGCTATCGCGTTTTCGATGCTGTCATGGTGCCCTGCAAGAACACCGCCATGATCCACGGCGTTGAGGTCTACACGGACACGCCGACCGATGTCCAGCGCCGAAAGTACCTCGACCTCATCAAGGACGAGCTTGCCGCCCAGGACGCCGCAAAACAGGATGGCCGCTGCCAGATCCCCGACGGCCACGGCGGGCTGAAGAGGTGCCCGTACAGGATGCCGAACCCGGACTACGCTCCCGGCGGCCGCCTGCCAAAGACCCTGCCGGTCAAATGCGAAGGCTGCTGCTATGAGGAGTTCCAGCAAGCCCACACCACCGTTGTTCTGAGTACCCTTGATCACGAGGATGACAGCGGCGAGATGCAGACCTACGAGATTCCGGCCACGAAGGACATGACCGCCGCTGACCGCTTCCTGGAGCTGCGCGAAGCGTTCATCGCCTTCGTCCAGGAGAGAAACCCAAAGCTGGCACCGCTGGCAGAGCTACTGACCTTGGAATATACCAAGAGCGAGGCGGGCCGTGAGCTGGGCGACGCATCCAGCACGGTCACCAGCCGGGTCGAGAAGTTGAAGGATCTGCTGACGGCGTTCCTGGAAACAATCGCCACCCCATAAGCAAACAGCGCCCCGGGGCCATTACGGCTCCGGGGCAACTGCGCTGTTATACCTTTTAACGATGGCAAACCTTATAACGATAAATCGTTAAAAGATGCACCCCCTAACCAGCGCCGGAGCATGCCGTCGCACCGGGAAGCTGGTTTTTGACCATATTCCGAGCGTAATAAAAAGGGCTTTCATCACGAAAAACCCGTGATTTCTGCAGGTTTTCACTCTTTCTGCCCGGGAAAATGTTGTATCAAATCCACGAAGAAAATAGAGTTGGTCATTACGAAGTGTATTTTTCGATTACATCCGCTGGCAAGACATCTTTCAAATACGCTTTGACCTTCGCATATACCTCATCGAAAGGCGGCTTGTTCACTCCACCAGTAAATCGGAACTTCTCATATGCGTGTCTCAGTTCTTCGGTTCCGTGCAGGAAACCATGAAAATCCTCCAGCATCTTGCCGCTATTGCTCAGCGTTTGCTGCAGGCGATTTAGGTCAAGCTCGAACACCTGAGACAAATAGTACAAATCCACAACATCCTTAATTCTTTGGAACACCTTGCCAGTTGAGATCGCAGAAATCTTATCTGCCAACATTTGATCAGGAGATATCCCGCGGAACCGAAGCCCCGCCACTTCATAGATCTGGGTTGGCTGCACCGGACGGTTCACATCCATATCCATTGTAAATAGAATCTCTCCCGTGTTGGGATCGGACAATTCAAACCCGGCAGAGCGGCCCTCGCCGTACATTCTGTAGAGGTCCACTTGGAGGTTGATCCCGTTTCTCTGCAATGCGGTCTCCAGCGACTCGACCAGTTGCTCAGCAGACGGCGGTGAATCCGAGTACCAGTTCGCATCAATATCTGCGGTATGGCGGATTTCATCGGGGAACCCGGCCTCCATCAGACAGGCTTTCAGTACCATCGCTCCTTTGAAATCGATGGGGATGCCGCTGCTGTAAATTGCGTTCATCACGGCATACATCAATTTTTCTTCTGCGGATAGATTCATGTCATCACCCTCTTTAACTGTTATAATAATGGACAGCTTCATCCGCCAGCTTTGTAAATGACTCCTCATACTCGGGGGCCGGAAACAATCCCGCAAAGCTGCTGCCGTTCTTGTAATAGTACCTGCTGAGCGCTTCGGTGATGCCCTGCATATCCAGAATGGATTCATTGGCGAGAGCATCCGCAAGTGTCCGGTTGAAGTACGTATAGCGTAAGCCGTTCTTTTCCTGCACATGATAGGGGCTCACATGGTTGCCGAGCACGACTACGCCGTTAAACCGCGACAGGGAATCATCTCCATAGACCCATACGATGTATTCATCGCTGCGGCCTCCGAAGTTTCCCTGGCACATGAGCGCTTCATCCAAGGCGAATACGATTGGTTGGCCGATCTGTTCACTAACCGCTCGCAGCCATGCAATGGAACCGACGAAATCGCTCCGCTTTGGAAGGTCAGTCTTCTTTGGATCATACTTCGGAAGTGCGGCGGTTCTGCGGTTCACAAGGTCT
>Ga0208297_1002403_pt1 | contig 11042 bp, 5 predicted proteins | sample LMS_cellobiose_e_FD_187367 | JGI IMG/M metagenome (GOLD analysis project Ga0208297, IMG submission 187367) | Rumen-fistulated moose microbial communities from Alaska, USA - LMS_cellobiose_enrichment (SPAdes) (version 2) | ecosystem: Host-associated > Mammals > Digestive system > Stomach > Rumen... | reverse complement strand
CCCCCGCCATTCAGATCGCTTGTCAACCCGAGATCTGAATGGAGGAAAACATGACAACAATCAATTTACGGGATTATTACCCGTGGTACACCCAGGATGAATATATCGAGGTTTCCGATGAAGTGGCTGCCGAGCTGCGGGCGGACAGGCTGTATGAGGCCGCTCACCAGCGCAAGGTCGTCCGCAACAAGGCGAAGTATTCTCTGGATTTGGACGACGGGATCGAGTATTCAGCCTGCTTGTCCGAGCCCACGCCCCAGCAACTGCTGGAACAGAAGGAAACCTTTATAGCTCTTTGCCACGCGCTCAATTCCCTGCCGGAAACGCAGGGCCGTCGTGTGGAGGCTTGCGTGATCCTCGGCAAGAGCTATCGCGAGGTAGCTCTGGAAGAAGGTGTAAGCAAGACATCTGTACAGGAGTCTGTTGAGCGCGGTTTGGAGAACATGAGAAAGTTTATGAAAAAATCTTTTTAATCACCCCCTGCCAAAAGGCTGTTTTTTGTCCTTGGTATATGAGGGGAGTTGATCCTCTCGACAACTGAATAGCGGCGGCTCCGGGTGCTATGCGGGGAGCCAGGCGGCGGGTGCGCCGGGACTTCTCCCACGAGAACGAGCGAACAACACCAACGCCGCAAGTGGGGCCTTGCCACCTCCACGGCCACGATCCGCGAGACAGGCCGGCAGTCTGTCCCCCGGAGCCGTCGCACCCTTGCGGGGGCGTCGTGCCGAGTATCGCTGTCCTACGACAGGCCAAGGAAATGAGCGCGGCGCTTCTGCTCTTCTACTTCAGGACAATTTGTCCCAAGGTGGAGCTACAAGAATGGGCGGCATCCTCACGGGTGCCGTCTGTTCTTGTTTCCCCACCGGACAAGGGGAAACTTGCTCAACAAGGCCAGTGTTATGGGAGGGAGGTTATTTGATGAAGCAGAAAACGGCTGCGTTTCGTGTGGACGGTTATGAGATTTCTGCCACCTTTGCGGAGAGCAGAAATTCCGATATAAGCAGACACTTGAAACATATCCTGCTGACTTCCTATGCCGCTGATACGCCAAAAAAGCGTTCCGGCGACATCCTTGAGGTGCCTGCTGCGCAGAGGTATAATGATAGTGGTGAAGGACACCGTGTACCTTGAAAACTGCATATCGTTCTATTTCTGCGTATTGATACTGTTCTCCACCGTACCCGTTAATCGGAAAGGAGAAGTATCAATATGAAAAAAAGAGTTTGCTGCTTATATCGCGTTTCCACCGACAAGCAGGTGGATCACGACGACAAAAACCAAGCGGACATTCCCATGCAGCGAAAAGCCTGCCATAAGTTCTGCGAGGAGAAAGATTGGGAAATCGTCCACGAAGAGAAGGAGGAAGGCGTTTCCGGTCATAAGGTGCGGGCAGAGCACCGCGACAAGCTCCAGATCATCAAAGAGCTTGCCGTTCAGAAAAAGTTTGATGTGTTTCTTGTGTTCATGTTTGACCGGATCGGACGAATTGCGGATGAAACGCCTTTCGTTGTAGAGTGGTTTTCACGAAACGGGATCGAGGTCTGGAGTACCCAGGAGGGTGAGCAGCGGTTTGACAATCACACCGACAAGCTCACCAACTATATCCGCTTCTGGCAGGCCGACGGCGAGAGCGAGAAAACCTCTATCCGCACAAAAACCGCCCTCGGCCAGCTTGTGGCAGACGGCGGCTTTAAGGGCGGCATGGCCCCCTATGGCTATGATCTTGTAAAGAGCGGGCGCTTCAACAAGCGCAAGCATGAAGTTTTTATGCTGGCTGTCAATGAGGCTGAAGCCGCCGTTGTACGCATTGTCTTTGAAAAGTATGTGCAGGAAGGCTTCGGCGTTCAGCGGATCGCCAGCTATTTGAATGACCTCGGGTATCGCGCCAGATCGGGAAAGCCGTGGCACCATGCTACGATCCGAGGAATTGTCTGCAACCTGACCTATACCGGCGTGCTCCGCTGCGGGGAAAGCCGCTCCGAGGTATTGCCGCAACTGCAAATCATTGAGCCGGAGCTCTACGAGGCGGCGCAGCATATCCGTGTTTCACGTTCCAAAGAATATGAGGTAACGCGCACAGTGCCGCGCAACATTGCGGGCAACTCCCTTTTATCCGGGAATGTCTTTTGCGGTCACTGTGGGGCGCGGCTCACACTCACGACAAACGGCAAGCGGTATCCCTGCAAGGACGATCCAAACCGGATCGTGAAGCGGGTGCGTTATATCTGCTATGGCAAAACCCGCAAGCAGACCGAGTGTGACGGACAGACGGGCTACACAGCCAGCGTCCTCGACGGTATTATTGATAAGCTGATCCGGCAGATCTTTGAGCGCATGAGGGCTATTCCCAAAAGCGAGATCGTCGGCGTCCGGTATCAGGAAAAGATGAAGGAGCGGAAGGCGCTGCTGCAGGCTGTACGGGCCGACTATAACAAGGCGTCTGCTGATCTGGCGATACTGAAGGCCGAGGTGGTAAAATCCCTCCGCGGGGAAAGCAGTTTCAGTCAGGATTTGCTGTCCTCTCTGATTGCCGACTCTGAGACAAATTGTCTCAAAGTGAAGGAACAGCTTGACACTGCCCAGGCCGCCTATGACGAGGGGCAGGAGATTATGGCGTCACTCAACGCGCAGTATGACGACATCATTTCATGGGCCGATATGTACGACACGGCCAGTCTGGAAGCAAAGAAGATGATCGTCAACTGCCTTATCAAGCGGATTGAGGTTTTCCGGGACTACAAGCTGCATATCGACTTCAACATCGACTTTGAGCAGTTCAGCCTCGGATTGGATATGGAGGCACTTGTGGCATAAAGAAAACCTGCTCCCAAAGGAACAGGTTTTTGAAAGGTGTTTCCCCTTGATGGTGGAGATAAGCGGGATCGAACCGCTGACCTCTTGAATGCCATTCAAGCGCTCTCCCAGCTGAGCTATACCCCCAGATGTGGGAAAACACATTTTTCACTATTTAGTTTACGGGGGTCGTTACACTCTTGTACCGGGCTCCCAAGTGAGCTACACCCCCACGGCAAGAGGTATCATATCATATTTCAGGGAAAGATGCAAGGCTTTTGCGAGATTTTTTTGTGTGAATTTCGATCGGACGGACAAGGCCGACAAAAATCGGAGGGACGGAACGCTCCGTCCCTCCGGCCTTGGATTATGTCGTGGCTTTGACGCTTTCGATCTCGTCCCGGATGTCTTCCTCCTCTTCGGCGAGGACACGGTTTCTGTAGCGGGCCAGGATAATATCGATCACGATACAGACCAGCAGGAACAGGATCATCAGGGGGGTCCAGCGGTCGATCAGCACCATCGGCAGACGCATATTCTCCGTCCAGATGAACACGAGGAACGCGATCAGGACATCGAGGACCTCCACGCCGATGCCGAGCCGGAACCGGCGCATAAACTTCTTCACCTGGTAATACAGGACCTCGACGGCGTCGACAAACTCCTGTACCGTAACATCGCCGGTGTTCACGGGAGGGGCGTTTTCGGCGCCCTGCGCTTCTTCGGCGGATTTTGCGCGGTTCTCCAACGCGATCTGACGGATCCGTTCGCGTTCCCTGCGCTCCTTCTCCTGCAGCAACTGTGCTTCGCGCAGTTCTTCCTTCGCTGCGTTGACCTTTTTCATCAGCCTGGCGCGGCTGAACTTCGCTTTCAGATGCAGCAGCGGCAGGAGGATATAAGCCGTAAAGACCAGGCAGATCAGGTTCACCAGCGCCCATGCACGCGCGCCGTGCCGGCTGCCGCTCGGCTGGAAACTGCTCACGAGCCTCGCCAGCGGCGTCTCGCCGTCGTCGATCTCCTCCAGTCCCGAGTCGTCACCGCCCGCGCCGCCGTCGTCCGTCGTGCTGCCGGGAGGCGTGGCGGGGGGATTGCCCGGAGGATTGCCGGGAGGCGTACCCGGCACGGGAGCGGTAGCCGGAGGCGTCGTGGGCTCTTCGTCGTCATCGTCGTCGTCCGCATCGGGCGGCGTTGTATCACGCAGCGTCATTCTGGCAAACACCACCAGGCGGCCGCTCGTTTCGGCATCGCGGCAGGTAGAAAAGGCCGCGATCTTTTCGGAACTCTGTGCGGTCTCCCAATCGAGTTGCACGCTGTGCTCCCGAATGTAGGCGCGCAGGGTGTCGAGGTTGCGGTCGCCGCCGACGCTATAGACCATGCTCTCGTAGGCGTCGGTTTCGATCACTGCAAATGTGTAGAGGTCGTAGATGGCGTTCTTGGTGACAAGCACGCCCTCCCGATGGTTCTGGAAGTAGTCGTCGCCCTTGAACTTATCCAAACCGCCAAACAACGCATTGTTGTCCATATGGTGCCCGTAGAGCAGATTATAGTTGTCGGAGAGGTCGCTCGTGTTGCCCGCGGCCAGATAGATGGCGCCGGTCAGGCTGCTGTTGCCATAGATATCGTGGCTCGCGTAGTAGAGGTCGTCGTCGCCCTGCATCACGGGGTAGTCGATCCGCGTGTCGTACACGGTCAGCCACGCGCGATAGTCCTCGTTGATCTTGGCAAGGGTATCCGCGCCGCTCAGCGGCGTCGCGCCGTCGTCGATGATTTCCGGGCGATACTGCAGCAGTTCCCAACTGGAGGCATAGGCCTGGTTCTGCGTGTAAAAGGTATCGTAGAGCACATAGCCGCTGTAGAGGATCAAACTGGCAGACAGCAACCCGGAAAGAAGAGAAAGCGCGCGTCCGCCGATCCCGCTGACAGCATCGAGGACCGTTCCGCTGTTCCTGCTGATGCGATCCAGCACCGCAGTCACGGAAGATTTTGTCGACATTTGTTTTCTCCTCCTTTCTATGTGCTCATTTTATCGGACCGGACGGCCCAAAAACCGTCTCGATCCAGAACGTTTTTGCGTCATGATCAAAGATTGTTCCTGCGCAGGATGGTGATGACCGTCCCCGCGATCTCTTTCTTTTTCACGGTGCCGAAATAGCGGCTGTCGGTGCCGCCGTTGCGGTAATCGGCCAAAACGAAGCACTCGCCCTGCGGCACCGTGAGCGGGAACTCCGTGTAGTCCTCGTAGGCGGGCGTCACGTAAAAGATGTTCGATTCCACCATCGCGTTGCCGTTGACGACCGGTTTGCCGCCCTCGGTGATATCCACGGTGTCGCCGCCGACGGCAATCACGCGGGAAACATACAGGTTCTTTTTCCCGTCGCTGGTCGGCGTAGCCTTTTCGATCACGATGATATCCTGCGCTTTCACGCTTTTGTCGAGGCGGTAAAAGAGCAGCATGTCGCCCGCATCGACGCGCGGGTACATATCGCCGCTGGGCATCGTCGTCAGCCCGATGACCTGGAAGAACAGGATCCAGAGCACCACGATGAACAGCAACAGCCGGATGATAAAATACTGGTAGTTCTTCACGGAGCGCTCAGAGCGTTTGATCTCTTTGATCAGGTCTTCGGTCTGCTCCTTTGTCTTTTCCTGCTCGATCTCCCGCTCCTCCGCGGTCTTCGGTTTTGCGGTCTTTTTCCCAAAATTCAGCACGATCTTGAAATCCTTTCCAACACGGTTCTCTGATTTGCCGACGGTTCACAGATATTTTTGCAGGCCGCAGAAACATCTGTCAGCCGCCCGCTTTTGCGGCAGGCGGTCCTTTCACGGGTACACGTTCCCAAGCCCGTTTCGCGGGACCTTGGAAACACGCCGATCGGATGGCCCGCTTTTGCGGGCCATCCGATGGAGTTTTGGGTTGCAGCCGACCGATTTTGGGAAACCGGATCAGTTCCCTTCTCTGCGGCGGCGGCCGAGGAGGAAGAGCGCGGCGCCCGCGGCGAGCATGAGCGCATAAGGCGCGACTCTCATGACGACGCCGGTCGGGGAGACGATCGCGATCGTGTTCTTCACGGTCAGGACGGTGTCTGCTGCGCTGTTGCTGGTCAGGGTCGTCGCATTGGCGACAGCGGAGACCGCGTAGGTCTCGAGGCGGGCCCTGTTCACGGCAGCGGGGGCCGAGGAAGTACCGCCGGCGATGCTATCCTGCTTCGCTTCGTAGATATCATAGGTGTCGTTGATTTCGGTGACGACCGCGGTGGTACCGGCGGGCAGGCCGTAGAAGGTCGCGCTCTTGCCGTCGGGCAGTTTGATCGCGGAAGTCGAGTAGTTGGCCGCAGTGGCGTCGCCCATCGTGACGGTGGCGGCGTTCAGAGCGCCGTCGGTCGCCTCAGCGGCGTCGGCAAACTTGTAGTTGAACTTCGCAGTGTTGGCGGTGATGGCCTTGGTCAGTGCAACGGAGAACGGGAACTGGTGGCCGGTTTCCGCCAGCACACCGTCGCCGATGCTCTTGGTCACGGTGAGGTTGAAGGTCTCATAGTAGTCGACGTCGCTGTGGTCGCTGTAGTCGCCGCCGCCGGCATCGGTGCCGATAAAGCCGCTGCTCTTGGTGACTTCCGTCTCAGTCTTGCTGATGTCGGTCACGCCGTTGGTCGCCGTATCCTCAAAGAGCACATAGCCGTAGATCACGTAGTCGGTGTTGGAACCGTCGCCGTCGTCGTCATTCACATCCTTGCGGACGTAGATGTCGAGGTAGCGGACAGGATTGTAGGTGCCGTCGCGGGAGACGCCGACAGCGGCGCGGGCAGCGGTGCTGTCATCCTCCTGGAACTTGTAGCGGAAGATGCCGGAGTGACCGAAGCCGTCCGGATTGCCGAGAGTCACGGTGACGGGCTTGGAGATCACGACGCCGTTGGTGTCGACGTTGGCGGCGATGTCGTCGCTGTCGAAACTGACGCTCGTCGTGTAGGTGATGCCTGCGGTAGCAAGCGCGACGCCGGTGAACACGTTGCCCACGTCGTCGTCGCCGTCGGTGACGGTCTTATACGGGCTGTCGGGCATGGTGACGGGCGTCATGGTGTAGGTGTAAGTAATCTCGGGGTGATGGACGTTCGCGGAGGTCGTGTTGTAGAGGACGATCTCCTTGTTGAAGGTGATCACATTGTCGATCTTGGCGCCTTCGTTGGCAGAGTCATACAACTCGCCGGCCTTGCCGTTGGTCAGCGCCGCATCTGCGAAGGCCGTGACGCCCAGCGTTGCGATCATGGCAACCGCGATCGCGAGAACGCCGAGTCTCTTCATCGTCTTTTTCATGATGTTTCTCCTTTCGAATCAGCAGAAAACTTTCTGTGCATTGTGTACTTGCTCTGAGATCGGAGGGCTATTGCGGGCAGCCCCTCCCCTGCTTGCCAATTCCAGTATAGCGGCCCGAGGGGCTGGAAAACCGTCTCGATTCGCGATCACTTTGCGCGGAAGCGGCGGGGCTTTGCTTCGGCGGTTCGGGGGCGTTTCCCCGATCCGCGGAGGGTTTGCGGTTCTTGCTGATCTCAGCATAGCGCCCGGGGCGGCTGAAAAACCGTCTCGGAATGCGGCTTTTTTGCGCAGGACCAGCCGTTTTCGTCGGTTTCGGTTAGGGAGGTTCTTCATCGGCATACCTCCTTCCCGCAGTTCCCGATCGACATCGGACATTCGCATTCCCGGCCTGATGGTCACCTCTGCTGTGAGGATCGCCCCGGGAACGGAAGGGCGTTTGCGGTCTGCCGCGCGCATGCGGCGCGCCTCTTGCGAAGGGGAAGGTGAGGATCATACAGCCTCCCCTCCTTTCCGTTTCCGGCGCTTCACCAAAAGCGGCGAGAACGCCAGCGCCAAACCTGCGCCGAGCATCCACAGATAAGAGGAGGTCTCGGCTTCGACGCCCGTAGGTGCAATGTAGATCTCGGAATTGGTGAAGGTGACGGTCAGGTCTTGCACCGTTTGTGCCGGTGTCAGAGTCGTCGTCAGCGCGTCCGTTGTTTCGGAACCGACGCTGACCGTCGTATTGTACTGGGACTGCCCATCCTCTGTCAGCGTGAGTTCCGCGCCGTAGGGGATTGTGAGAACCACCGAGGACGTACCGTTGTTGTTGGGACTCAGTGTGAAGGAGACAACCCGGCCTTCGGCGTTCGTCGTGAGATTCGGCACATTGCTCATCGTGTAGTTGGTCAGCGGCGCGATGCTTCCGGCGTTCATATACTGATACCGCAGCAATGCGTTGAAATCGAAATCTCCGCCTTCGCCGACTACAGTTTTCTGCAGGGTCACGTTGATCGTCTTATGCGTGTTTGTGAAGAGGATATACTTATCCGTTGTTACGCTGTTGATCGATGCGGTTCCGGTTTCCGCAGCGCTGCCGAGCGTGCCCGCGGTATCCCCTGTCTGCACGACGGTCCTGTAGGCAGGGTCCGTCGTCTCCACGACCGAGATATCGGTATGCTTCGGCATATAAAGGACAACCGTCTGGTTGTTTGCCAACGTGAAGACGATCCTGCCGTTGGCGTCCGTACTCTGGGCCGAGGCGGTACCGGGGTTGATAACCTCAGCCTGGATGGGATTGTGGCTGTCGCTTTCGATCAACGTTGCCGTAAATTCGAAGATACCCGTCTGATCGAAGCCCTGGATGCTCTTTTTCACCGTGACGCGCACATGCTTGGGGTTCACAACCGTGATGGTGTACACGCCCTGTGCATCGGGCCCTGTGATTCGGATCGTATCGCTCGGATTATTCACCGCAGCGGTGACGCCGTCCCTCGTCACGCTGACCGAAACGGTATCGCTCAGTTTCTGATACAGCCGGTTCGGCATCGAGGTCTCCGTCAGGACATAGTCTCCGACAAACGGCTCATAGACGGTGCCGCCCACGATGCCTGTGCCTGCCGCCGCATACTGCGTACCCGAGAAGACGCCCGGGAAGGTGAACTGCGCACTGTCGAGCAATTCCTCCGGCAGGGAATCATCCACCACCACGATCCGCAGTTTCTGCGAGATCATCTCGTTCGTAAAGGTAATCGTGGTGTCCTCCTGCAGCTGGAAGCGGAAGACGTTGTCGTGCGTCGTGTCCAGATCGGCCACGGCCGCACCGCCGGCATCCGTCTCGCCCACCGCGGAGGTATTGAACTTGAGCGGGTCCACGGTTTCCGTAATCGTCAGCGTGGCGCCGATCGGGACATCCTCGATCCTCCACTCGCCGATACCGCTCAGCAGATCGACGGAGGTGGGGTTCAAGGTGTAGGTTTCGCCGTTTTCCAGCGCCGCCGTGAACTCGAACTCGCGGGCTTCCGCCCTTGCGGGCAGCAGCGTCTTATGAATCGTCACGTCCGCCGTCTTGCGCTCGTTGGTGTAGAACGCCGTGCCGCCGTGACCGTTCGAGATCGTATCGTGGGAACCGCTGTTCGTATCGGTCCAGGAGATCGTTCTGCCGCTGGCGCTCAACTTGTTGCTGCAGGCATCGCCCGAGGGATAGAGACCGTCCACCACGACAGAGGTGTCATAGTAGTCCGGGGTGTCGGTGGCCTCCGTCACCGTAAAGGCGATGCTGTTCCAAGTCACTTCGCCGTTCGACTTGCGGGTCCATGTGAAGACGTCGTCGCTTCCGACCTGAACGCCCTCGCCGTTGACGATGTCGAACTTCTTGACCGTGATGGAGACCTGCGCGGCGGTAATGTTGCTGCCGGTGATCTTCTCCGTCTCGATCTCCAGGTACTGGTTATCGCGAAGCGTGTAATCCTTGGAAACCTTGCTCCCGCTGATGCTCGCTCCGCCGCTCACCGTGCCCGTGCCGGTCGAACCGGCAGTGGTGTTGTAGTTCGAGGTGCCCGAACGAAACGCTCCCGTAAACGAGACGGTGAAGGTGAAGTCCTTCGTTTTGTCGCCGGGCGTCGGAACGGTCTTATATACGTATACCGTATTCGGGTCGCTCTTCAGCGTCCAGACGGCATACAGCGTCCGTTCGATTTCCGAGCCGAAGAAGGTGCTGATATTGGCGATCGTCGGCGTGGGCTTCGGATAATCCACCGTGCCCGCATCCGCCTTTGCCTTGGAGTCCGCCCAGCCCTGGAACTCGTAGCCGATACGGGAACTCGGGAACGGGATCTCATACGAGGCGTTGTACACCGCGGTCTCCGTGCTGTCGAAATAGCGCTCGCGGATGAGGCCGTTGGGATGGTTGTCGTCCAGCACCAGCGTGCGGTCGGCCTTCTCCGCCGTGAAGCGGATGTAGACGCCCGCAGGATCCTCGACCATCGTATCCGAGAAGCCGAAAGCGCTGTGGTTGGCGACCTTCGTGTAGTCGTCGGCAAGGCCGGTCAGTTCGCCGGTCAGGCTTCTGCTCGTGCCGGTGGCAGGAGGGCCGAGCGTGCTTGCGGCAGAAAGGATCAGGCCGGTGCCCAACTCGTTGACGCCGCTGACGATCAGCCGCTTATTCGCGCCGTAAGGCATCACCAGACGGAGCGTCTCGCCCATGGGGACCGTGATATCGCTGTTGGGATCGAGCGGCGTGCGGGAGAAGGAGCCGTCCGCCTGGTTGACGATGTACAGCGCCTGGCCATCGGGCGACGAAAGACGGAAGGTCACGTCGCCGAAGCCGGTATCGTTCTGGAAGGTGACGTACACCATCGGCTCCCAAACGGCATACAGCCTGTGGCTGCTGCCCGGGGAAACCGCGATCACCGCATCGGCCGCATAATCGGGAACGAAGTTGTCGTCCTCCGCATCCAGATCGAAGCCGACCAAGTGATAGCCCTGCGTGTGCTCAAAGAAGTTGACGCCCGCGGGAGAAAGCGCTGCGCCGTTGATCTCGTTCTGCGTCAGCACAGTGGCGTACTGATACAGATGCACCGCCGTATTGGACTGCGTATCGCCGAAGAGGATCTGATACGGCTTCTGCTCGCCGTCCACGTCCTTCGTGGTCTCGGTATCCAGATAGTAGTGGCCCGGCCAATCCCACGTGGGGATCGCGCCGTTCGTGGGATCGAGATAACCGACGCCCAGATTGCTCGCGTCCTTGCTGGCGTCGAGCGCCAGGTTGACGACGTCGGGTCTGCGATAGGCTTCGTTGCGCCGCTCGTAAAAGGCCTGCATCGTGATGACCATGTCGGGATCGGCATATTTGCCCTTCACGATCAGAGGCTGGCCGGCGGTATAATAAGGTTCACCCGGCTCCAGCGGCGTATAGCGGATGTGTCCCGCGATGGTTTCCGCCCTGACGATTCGCCAGCCGC
>Ga0208297_1002398_pt1 | contig 11081 bp, 9 predicted proteins | sample LMS_cellobiose_e_FD_187367 | JGI IMG/M metagenome (GOLD analysis project Ga0208297, IMG submission 187367) | Rumen-fistulated moose microbial communities from Alaska, USA - LMS_cellobiose_enrichment (SPAdes) (version 2) | ecosystem: Host-associated > Mammals > Digestive system > Stomach > Rumen... | reverse complement strand
CACCGAGGATGTGACCACGCAGACCCGGTATAGGACGGAAACCCGCATCGGCACCCGGACGGTCACGGACCCGGAGACCGGCGACACCAGCGAGGAGGAATATGAGTACGACGTGCAGGTGGCCTATACCTATTTTATCTGCAACGTAAAGCTGGAAAACTTCAATCTGTCCCACGTCCCAATCTACATCATGGGCGAGGATCAGCTTTCCCTTTACGCGACGTATATGGGCACCCTGGGCAACCGCACCGACCTGTTTCCCACGTCCGCTTATGTCGGGCGCTACACCAACGGCTATACCGACTATGATATTCCCCCGGAGGCGCTGGCCGACGAACAGTTTGCCGCCATCATCACGGAGGCGGAAAAGTATCTCGGCTATCCCTATGTATGGGGCGGCAGCTCGCCGTCCACGTCCTTCGACTGCTCCGGCTTCGTGAGCTGGGTCATCAATCACTCCGGCTGGAATGTCGGGCGTCTGGACGCGGACAGTCTGTACTATATCTGCACCCCCGTTTCTCCGGCCAATGCCAAGCCCGGCGACCTGGTGTTTTTCGAGGGCACCTACGACACACCGGGCATGAGTCATGTGGGTATCTACGTCGGCAACTCGACCATGATCCATTGCGGCGATCCCATTTCTTACACCAATCTCAATTCAAGCTACTGGCAGGCGCACTTCGCGGCGTTCGGGCGTCTGCCATGAAAGGAGCGATCATCTTGAACCCGAAAATCATCAAGCTCCGGGAGGAACACGACAAGAACAAGGCGAAGATCTCCGAGCTTCAGGCCCGCAACCGGGAATTGGAAAAGCAAATCCGGGAGCTGGAGAATACGGACATTGTGGGTCTTGTCCGCGCCCAGGGCTTCACGCTGGAGGACTTCGCGGCGCTGATGCGCAGCATGAAAGCCCCCGCGCCCATCACTACATCAACTGAAATGGAGGAAAGCGACCATGAGGAAGTTTAACCTTCGCGTCCTGATCTCGCTGCTGGCCGTCATGCTGTGCATGGCGGCTTTTTCCGTAACGGCGTTTGCGGACGGCGGAGACTACTACGACGACGAGATACCGCTGGAGACCCCGGCGGTCACGGAACAGCCCATTGAGGAGCCGGTGGAAACCGAGGCCCCGGCAGAAGAAACGCCGGAACCGGCAGAGGAAGCCCCGGAGGACACAGCGCCGGAGGTCACGGGCGGCATCGACACGCCCTTCACCCCGGGCGGCAACCTGTCCCTGATCGACGATTTCAACTTCACCGGCATGGACAGCGACGGCAACGCCACCAGCAAGCAGTTCATCACCGTCCAGAGCAAGACCGGCAACTACTTTTTCATCATCATTGACCGGGTGGCGGACGCGGAAAACGTGTACTTTCTGAACATGGTGGACGAGGCCGACCTGCTGGCCCTGACGGACACCCCGGAGGACGCCACGGAGCCCGCGCCGGGGGTCTGCACCTGTGGGGATAAGTGCTATGCCGGGCATGTGGACACCACCTGTCCAGTCTGCGCCACGGATATGACCAAATGCGCCGGAAAGGAGGCCCAACCGGAGCCGACAGAAACGCCGGAGGAACCGGAGCCGCAGACGCCGGAGAAAAAGAGCGGCGGCAGCGCCGCTTTGGTGATTCTCCTTCTGCTGGCCGGTGGCGGCGGCGCGGCCTATTATTTCCTCAAAGTGAAAGGCAAGGCCAAGCCGCAGACCAAGGGCGATACCGATCTGGAGGATTACGAGTACGGTGTGGAGGACGAGGAATACGAATTTGAGCCCTACCAGCCGGAGACAGAGGGCGATGGTCCCGGTGAAACCCCGGAGAACGAGGAAAGTTGACAAATTTCACCGACAATCCCCTGGAAAAGCTGATGCGGCAGCGCCCCGGAGCGGCACGGAAGAAACCATCCGTGTCCGCTCCCAAAGGGCACCCCTGCTATGGGTGCAGCCGCTACGGTCACGGCTGCGTGGCCCCGTGCTACCGTGACCTTCTCAAATATCTGAATAAGGAGCGTGACACCAAATGAGTGTTCGACTTGTGATCGCGGAAAAGCCCAGCGTAGCGCAGAGCATCGCCGCCGTCCTCGGCGCGAAGCAGCGGCATGACGGGTATCTCACTGGGAGCGGCTATACCGTTTCCTGGTGCTACGGCCATCTGGCAGAGCTGTCCAACGCCTCGGCCTACAATACCGACTACGCCAAATGGCGCATGGAGGACCTGCCCATCATCCCCCAAAACTTCCGCTTCACCCTCGCCCCGGACAAGCGGAAGCAGTTTGACGTGCTGCGGGGGCTGCTGCGCTCCCCGGACACATCCGAGGTCATCAACGCCTGCGACGCCGGACGGGAGGGCGAGTTGATCTTCCGCACCGTCTACTGCATGGCGGGCTGCACCAAGCCCATGAAACGCCTGTGGATCTCCAGCATGGAGGACAGCGCCATCCGCGAGGGCTTCCAAAACCTGCGCCCCGGCCGGGAATATAACGGCCTGCATCAATCCGCGCTGTGCCGCGCGCGGGCGGACTGGCTGGTGGGAATCAACGCCACCCGCTACTTCTCCCTGCTCTATGGCCGGACACTGAACATCGGGCGGGTCATGTCTCCGACGCTGGCCCTGCTGGTCCAGCGGGAGGCGGAGATTTCGGCCTTTGTGCCGGAGCCGTTTTACACGGTCCAGCTTGATTGCGGTTTCACCGCCGCGACGGAACGAATGACGGACAGAAGCACCGCCGACGCTGTGGTGATCGCCTGCGAGAACAGGGCCACCGTCACGTCCGTCGAGCGCAAGGAAAAAACAGAGAAAGCCCCGGCGCTCTACGACCTGACCACCCTCCAGCGGGACGCCAACCGGACCCTGGGCTACACCGCCCAGCAGACGCTGGACTACCTGCAAGCTCTCTATGAAAAGAAGCTCTGCACCTATCCCCGGACCGACAGCCGCTATCTTACCGACGATATGGCCTCCGGTGTTCCGGCCTATGTCGCCGCCGCTGCCGCTGTCTGCGACATGGGTGCGCCGGTGACGGTCAATGCTGCCCAGGTCTGCGACAGCAAGAAGGTCAGCGACCACCACGCCGTCATTCCCACCGTCAGCGCCGGGAGCTCTGAGCTGGACGCTCTGCCCCTGGGGGAACGGGAGATTTTGAAGCTGACGGCGAGGGGCCTGCTCCGTGCCGTGTCCGCCGCCCATCGCTTTGCCGAAACCACCGTGACCCTGGACTGCGGTGGGCACAGCTTCACCGCCAAAGGAAAGACTGTTCTGATCCCCGGTTGGAAAGCCTTTGAGCCGGAACAGCGGAAAAAGGAAAACGTTCTGCCGGAGTTGGGCGAAGGCCAGACGGTTCCCGTCACCACCGCCACGGTCAAGGAGGGCCAGACCACGCCGCCCAAGCACTACACTGAGGACACAATTCTCAGCAGCATGGAAACGGCGGGAGCTAAGGATATGCCCGACGATGCCGAAAGAAAAGGCATCGGAACCCCGGCCACCCGCGCCGCCATTCTGGAAAAGCTGGTGTCCTCCGGCTTCGTGGAGCGCCGCAAAAGTAAAAAGGTCACGACGCTGATCCCGTCTGCCCTGGGGACGGCGCTCATCACCGTACTGCCGGAGGCCCTGCAATCCCCCTTGCTCACAGCGGAATGGGAGCATCGGCTGAAAGAGATCGAGCGTAGCGAGCTGCCCCCGGAGGTTTTTATGGATGGTATCGCCGCCATGCTCCGGGAGCTGATCCAGACCTATGAGGCCGTCCCCGGCGCGGCTGTGCTGTTTCCGCCTGAGTTTGAGAGCATCGGCAAATGCCCCCGCTGCGGGAAGAATGTTTTGGAGAAGAAGCAGGGTTTTTTCTGCGAGGATCGGGGCTGCGGCTTTGCCCTGTGGAAAAACAGCAAGTTCTTCTCCGCGAAGAAAAAGCAGCTCACCAAGAGCGTGGCTGCGGCACTCATCAAGGACGGCAGGGTGAAGCTCAACGGCTGCTACTCACCGAAAACCGGCAAGACCTACGACGCCACCGTGGTTCTGGAGGATGACAGCCAGAGGGTCAATTACAGGATGGAATTTGAAAAAGGAGACAAATCGGTATGAGCTGGATTATCTTTGGGCTCGGCGTCATGGTGGGCGGTGCAATCGGCGTTGTAACCATGTGTTTTTGCCTTGTCAGCGGTGAGGAATCCCGGCACGAGGAACAGCGGGAGCAAAAGCAGTGCTGACGAAATTGGAGAAAGAAACTGTAATTCTCTACAACGAGGAAGAAGCGACGGCCACCGTCTACACCCACAACCAGAAGCTCACCGCCAAGCTCCGGCGCATGGCTGAGAAATTTCCCGATAAGGTGTACCCGGAAGGTTGGGAGCATCCCGGCGCGGTCAGCTACATTGTTCCCAAGAGCTGTATCAGCGTCCGGGAGCCATACAGCGAGGCGCGGCGCGCAGCGCAAAGCAGGCAGGCAAAGGCGGCGGGCGTCCGGCCTCCGCAACGAAAGCTTATATCAAAAAAAGCAGATAGCAGTTAAAATTCCAACTGCTATCTGCAAAATATAGTACCAATATCCGCGTTCCAATCAATCTTCGCGTTTATAGTGCGGCTGCGGTACATAGTCTTCCTTCTTATACTTCTTGTATTTTTTGCTTCTTTCGTCCTCTGACTCCTGTGCTTCCAGTGTGTCCGTATCATATTCTATCGGCTCAGTGGACACGGCAGCCATCAGGATCTTTTCCAGATGTTCATACTCAGAAAACTGATCCAATGAAGCCATGACAAATGAATCCCGGACATATCCGGCGCTGGCGGCCATGAGCTCCTGATCCATGTAGTAGTCATAGTGTTCCACGAAGAAAGTCATCATCATAACGACTGTTCGGGTGTTTCCCTCTCGGAACGGATGCACCTGCCAGATCTTTGGGAAATGCTTTGCCAGGGAAGATACAAACTTCTCTCTGGACATCTTTTCCCATTTCAATCTATGGATTGCCTGGAATGCTTTGGCCAGTTCGCGGGGAATATCCTCATCATTGGCATACCACACGCTGCGTCCCGCCAAAAGGCGCTCCCGTTTTTCGATATTGATGACGCGATACTTCCCGGCCCATTCGTAAATATCGCCAAACAGGACTTCATGGATTTGGCAGAGACCCTCCGGCGAAAAATCCTCAAAGCCCTGTTCATAGAGAAGCATCATATTCTGGCGGGATTGTTCCGCCTCGATCATATCCAGCGTCTTTTCATCCTTGATGTCCAGCTTATTCCGAAGGACATGAACATCATCGTAAAGATAAATGTCAGGCACGGCTCTGTACCTGGGCGATGATGCTCTTGTGATAGGCCATAAGCGCCGCTTTCATCTGTTCGCCGGTCAGTTCGCCCCGCGCCCAGCTTGCGGACAGCTTTTTCGCATAATCAGACACCGGAGCGCCTTCAATGGCATTGATGGCGTCAGCAGTCTTCACTGCCGCAACACGCCGCTGATTCTTTGTCACCGGTACATCACCTCTTTGCAACTCATTATATCATGGATGGCGCAAAAAAGGAAGATGATTTCTGCGGCCATTATCACTTTCGCAGATCAGATATTCCGCCAGTTCACACAGCACATAAGAAAACTCAGGGGTGACAAGTTCATATTTTGCGGCGCTCCTGTATGGGTAGTTTCACCTGTGCGGGAGCGCCTTTTTCATTTCACGGAAAGGAGTATAACCCTTTATGGCAGAAAACCAAACCAACAAGGAACGGCTGAAGGTGATCACGGACGGCATCGAACAGGGCATCAAGGAACTGTTTGAAAGCGACAAATACCGCACCTATCTCTCCGTCATGAGCCGGTTCCACCGATACAGCGTTAACAACACCATGCTGATTTATATGCAGCGCCCGGACGCCTCCCTGGTGGCAGGCTTCCAGAAGTGGAAGAACCAATTCGGACGCCATGTGAAAAAGGGCGAGCGCGGCATCACCATCATCGCGCCCACACCCTTCAAGAAAAAGATCGAGGAGGTGAAGCTGGACCCGGACACCCAAGCGCCCCTGCTGGACGCCGATGGCAAGCAGATCACCGAGGAACGGGAGATCAATATCCCCATGTTCAAGCCGGTCAAGGTGTTCGATGTGTCACAGACAGATGGCAAGCCCCTCCCGCATCTGGCGTCCACCCTCACCGGCAGCGTGGAGCAGTACGAGATTTTCGTGGAGGCTCTGCGCCGCAGTGCGCCGGTGCCCATCACTTTTAAGGAGCTTTCCCCGGATATGGACGGCTATTTCAGCCCCACCGATCAGGCCATTACCATCCGGGAGGGCATGAGCCAGGTTCAGACCATCTCCGCGCTGGCCCATGAAATCGCCCACTCCAAGCTGCACAATTACGAAAAGCAGCAGACGGAGGCCGCTGAGAAGGATGGCGAGGAAGTTGTCAGAAAGGACCGTCAAACCGAAGAAATTGAGGCCGAGAGTATATCCCTTTCAGTTTGCAAATATTACCAAATCGAAACCGGCGAGAACAGCTTCGGCTATATCGCCACCTGGTCCCAGGGCAAGGAGCTGAAGGAGCTGCGGGAAAGTCTCGAAACCATCAACAAGACCGCCTCCGAGCTGATTACGGACATTGACCGCAACTTTGCGGAAATCTGCAAGGAGCGCGGCATCGACCCCAAGGCCCTGCCGGAGCAGGAGCAGGCTGTTCAGGAGCCGGAAGCGCCCGCCCCAAGGCCGGAGACCCCGGACGCTTATCAGCTTTATGCCGCCGATCTCTGCGACCATCTGGAGCAGCTTTCGCAAGAGGGATTGCTGAACAACCAGTTTACTTCCATGTCAAAGGAAGAAGCGTCTGCGGCCTATGCGGATATTCTGCGGCGTGGAGGCTTTGACGGGGCAAGGAATATTCTTGCCGACGCCGCCGAGCGTTCCGGCGTGCCCACTCCCGATACGCTGCTGACCCGGCTGGAAGCTCTCAGCGACCAGTGGGACAAGGGCCTGACCTATCAACTGGAGCCGGATATCATGCAGGACGGCAACAGCTATGTGCTGGCCTTTGAGGGCGAAACCTCCCACGGCATCATTTTCTCCGGTCCCACGGAGGTTTGCCAAAAGCTGCTGGCCGAGCTGAAGGACGGCACCATGACGGCACGACAGGCCAGAGCAATGAACCGGCAATGGGAGGAAGCCAGACTGGAAACGCCGTTGGGCGAGCCTGAAACGCTCTATCTGCTGGATAAGGAGAAAATCCTCCACATCCAGGCCACTGACGCAGGCTTTGACTACACCCTCTACGACGCGGATAGCATGAAGGTCCTTGACGGCGGGCAGTTTTCCGTGGAGGGTGCAAAAATGCACCCTGCCGAAACGCTCATGGACGGCGCGTTTAAGGAGGTCTGCATCCTGCAAGGCTTGGAGCCGGTGCAGGTGGAGCCTGTGCCTCTGGAAAAGCTGAACGAGATCACCGAGGCCAACGATCTGCCGCCCACGCCGGACAAACAGGAGCAGGAGGCGGCCAACTCCCGCTTGAAGGAGATCGAACACTACGCCGTGGAAGAAAGCGCGGTGCTTCTGGACACCTACCCCATGCCTGATGACACCGTGAGCGTGGGCGATTTGGAGGGTGCTGGCTATCTGGACGGCGATATGCTTCCGATCACGCGGGACCGGGCCTATGAAATGATGGATCAGGGCCTTACCGTCTACGGCATCGTGGACGGCGGCACAGCGGAAATGTGCCTGGACGACTCTGACATTGACGCCCTTCCCGTTGACGCTCTTTTCTCTGTTCCGAAAGACGAATGGGAGGAAAGCCAGTCCTTTGATGATAAAATCAGGGAACGGATGGACCGTCAGGAGGAACGGGAGGCAGCGTTTTTAGCCTGCCCCGGCGACGCCTACGCCATCTATCAGGTGAAGCATACGGCTGAACTGAGCTTAATTCGCTTTGAATCTATAGAAAATTTACAGAGCATGGGCCAGCAGCCCCAGCGTGGAAACTACGATCTGGTCTATACACGCACAGGTTTGCCGGAGGGCCAAAGCCCCGGAGCGATCCTGGACAAGCTCTGGGAGGATTTCAACATCCATCGGCCAGCAGATTACCATTCGCCCAGCATGAGCGTCAGCGACATCATTGCCATCAAGCAGGGCGGCGAAGTATCCTATCACTACTGCGACAGCGTGGGCTTCCAAAAGCTGCCCGGCTTCAACCAGCCGGAAAACTATCTGAAATCGGCTGAAATGGCGATGGAGGACGATTACGGCATGATCGACGGCATCATCAACAACGGTCCCAAGCAGCCCACCGTGGCCGAGCTGGAGGCCCAGGTCAAGGCCGGTCAGACGATTTCCCTCATGGACCTTGCCGCCGCCGTAAAAGCTGAACCGAAGGAAAGACCGAGAAGCCGGTCCTCCAAAGCCAAGGAGGAACGGCCCTCCATCATGGAACGGCTGAAACAGCCCCTGCCGAAGCAGACGAAAAAAACAGCGCCCCAGCGGAGCGCGGAACAGGAGTTGATCTAACCATGAACACCACCATCACCTATGAGGAACAGCAGCTCATGGGCCTCTACAACGGAAGCGGCACCCGTGCAGGTCTGATCGCGGAGCTGACGCAAATGCGGGGCTACCTGGGCGACGAGGACGGGGATTTGAGGGAACTGACGGACAGCACCATCGGCAAGCTGGAGGCTATGAACGACGAGGACTACGCCGCTCTGGACCTGACCCCAGACTTTGACGCGGAGGACGAAGATGCCGAGTAAGCTGCAATTCTACGCGCAAATGGCTGACCAGACGGCCCAGCAGCTCACCGGCAGCTTGCAGGCGTGGACGGGTTTTCTCACCACCGCCGCGCGGCTCTACAAGTACCCCTACCATGAGCAGCTCATGATCTACGCCCAGCGCCCGGAGGCCACGGCCTGCGCGGACTACGATCTCTGGAACAAAACCATGCGGCGCTATGTCCGGCGCGGGAGCCAGGGCATTGCTCTCATCGACACCAGCGGCGACAATCCCAGGCTCAAATATGTTTTCGATGTGTCCGATACCGGCGGCGGGGAGCAATCCCGCCGCCCTTATCTTTGGGCATACCGGGACGAACACTATGACGCCGTGACCGCCGCGTTGGAACGCCGTTTTGACGTGGCCTCACAGGGCGACCTTGCCGATCAGCTTGAAACCATCGCCACCCAGCTCGTAAATGAATACTGGCAGGACAATCAGTATGACATCCTCGGTATCGTTGACGGGTCATTTCTCAGTGAGTATGATGATTTCAACGTGGGCGCGGCCTTCCGAAACGCCGCAGTTGTTAGCACCACCTACGCCCTGCTGTCCCGCTGTGGGCTGGAGCCGGAGGAATACTTCACCCACGAAGATTTCCTCAACGTCTTTGACTTCAACACGCCCGCCACCGTCGCCGCCCTCGGCACGGCGGTCAGCGTAGCCAGCGAGCAGGTGCTGCGACAGATCGAAGTCACCATTAAGAATTATGAACGTGAAAAACTCACAGAAAGGACTGAAAGCTATGACAGAGCTGACGTATCAGAAGAACGGAGACTACCTGATCCCCAACCTGACGCTGACCGAGCAGGAGCAGACGCCCCTGGGCAAATACGGGAGGATGCGGAAGAAATACCTGCAGGAGCATCGCCCGGTGCTGTGGAATCAGATGATCCTGAGCGAAACCCTGTACCCGCACCTGCGGGAGATCGACGCGGCGGCGAACAGCCGTCTGGAGCAGATGATCCCGGCGCTGGCGAAGGCGGCGGGCGCGACGGAGGAGCTGAAAGCCAGCGACCCGCTGACCTGGACCGGGCTAATGAATTCCTGCAAGGCCCAGGCGGAGGAAACGATCCTCAACGAGCTGGTGTACGGATAACGGAAACGCCGCCCATTGTGGCGGCGGAGCAAATCAGCCTTTTCCCCACGGAGGCCGAACAAATCGAGATCATCATGGAAGCGGAGAGCGCACCTGCTGCGCCCTTCGCTTTTTCTCTGCCCCAGGAGGACATCGACCAGCTCCTTCGGGTGGGCAGCAACACCGAAGACGCCCGGACAAAGATTGCGCTGGAATTTATGAAGCAAAAGCCCCTGTCTGAGCTGACGGCCTTTGTGAAGCAGACCTACCACGACGGTTACGGCCTCCAGACCTCCAGCGGGAGCATATCCTCCTGGGCCGCTGACGATGGCCTGCATATCACGCGGGGGACCTCCGTGCGCTATGCCCGGACCGCGCAGGTCCTCTCCTGGGAGGACGCCACCGCCCGGATCGGGGAGCTTCTGGAGCTGGGCCGGTTTGCCACCAACGTGGAGCTGATCGAGGCCCCCGGCTATGAGCGGCGTCAGGTGGCGGAATCCCTATGGTATCTGAGCAGCGATATGAGTGACGCCGCCCGTGACGGCGGCTGGCTCCCGATTATCCGCGAGAATTGGTATGGCGGCTTCCCGGACGCTACGGAGCGCCTGACCAAGCTGCTGGAGTACGCAGCAAGCCGACAGACGATCATGGAGCAGCTCACCCTGTTCACCCAAGCGTGGCGAGAAGATCCATCTCTCATGCGGTTCCGACACTACCGCCCGGACGTGATGCTGGAGCGAGTGGCCGAGCTGGGTATTGCCCGCAGAGAATACGGTTCCGACATGGCAGAGCTGCCCGCGCAAAAATCCTTTATCACCGAGGACGAGATCGACGCCAACCTGTCCCGCGGCGGCAGCTTTGAAGGCGGCGCTGGCCGGGTCTATTCCTTCTGGCAGACAGAGCATACCCCAAAGGAAAAGGCCGACTTCCTCAAAAACGAATACGGCACGGGCGGCGGCAACAATGCTATCTCCCGCAATTTCCATAGCTGGGAAGCTCACAGCGCCAAGGGGATCACGCTGCGAAAGCCCTTCGCGGATGAAGTAAACCTTACCTGGGCCAAGGTCGCCAAACGGATCGACGCACTGGTCGCCCAAGACCGCTATCTGACCCCGGAGGGAAAGGCGGCGTGGGAAAAGGCGCAGGCCGAGAACGGTGTGCGCGCCGCAGCGGTCAACGAATACAACGCTATCAAGGAAGCCCACCCGGACGAGATCGTGCTGTTCCAGGTGGGCAATTTCTTTGAGCTGTACGGCGAGGACGCA
>Ga0208297_1002396_pt1 | contig 11089 bp, 11 predicted proteins | sample LMS_cellobiose_e_FD_187367 | JGI IMG/M metagenome (GOLD analysis project Ga0208297, IMG submission 187367) | Rumen-fistulated moose microbial communities from Alaska, USA - LMS_cellobiose_enrichment (SPAdes) (version 2) | ecosystem: Host-associated > Mammals > Digestive system > Stomach > Rumen... | reverse complement strand
ATCGCCGGTCAGCTCGGGCCGGGGGGTCAGCAGCAGCCCCGTCTTGACCCGGTGGAAGGTCACCGTTTTGTCAGCCCGCACGCAGGGGCCGTTTACCGCGCCGGTCAGCCCGTCCATGCCGCTGGGAATATCCACCGCCAGCACCGGGCAGCCCTGGGCGTTGATCCAGGCGATCAGCGCCGCCATGGGGCTGTCCGCCGCCACCGCGCCGTGAAAGCCCGTGCCGAACAGCGCGTCCACGATCATGCCGCAGCCCGCCGCTTCTGTCAGGGAAACCGGCGGCAGGCCCAGCCGCTCCAGGTTGGTTTTCGCATCGGGCGTGGCGGGGGGCTGGGGCAGCACCACCTGGGCCTGGCCGCCGCTTTCCCGCCACATCCGGGCCATAGCAAGCCCGTCGCCGCCGTTGTTGCCCGGCCCGCATAAAAAGGCCACCCGCCCCCCGGCGGGGGCCATCCCCCGCAGCACGGCAAAGGCCGCCCGTGCCGCCGTTTCCATCAGCTCCAGCGAGGGCAGGCCGTTTGCAAAGGCCGCCTGCTCCAAAGCGCGCATTTTTTCCGGCGTGATGGCGTAACGCATGGCAATTCTCCTTATTCGATCACCGCCGCCGCCATGGCGACGTCCCCGTCGTGCGAGATGGAAAGGAAGGCGCTCTGCGCCCCGCGGCTGTTCAGCGCGGCGCGCATTTTATCGTTGATATCGTAATAGGGCGCGCCGTTTTCATCGTGGCGGATGGCTACGTCGGCGGGGCCCAGGCCCCCAAAGCCGGTGCCCAGCGCCTTCACAAAGGCCTCCTTGGCCGCGAAGATGCCCGCCGCCGTCTGGGCGGCGTTTTTGCGCGCACGAATATAATCCCCTTCGTACTCGGTGAACCAACGGCTCAAAAAGCGGGGGTTTTCCAGCATTTCCCGCATGCGCGGCACGGCGCATACGTCGCATCCCAGCCCGCGGATCATGCGTCCAGGCTGAACAGGATGGCGTTGGTCACCGCCCGGGCCATGACCTCGGCGGCGGCGGCGCACAGCTTGATGAAGTTCACGTCGCTGCCCACCTTGCCCGTGGCCAGGCTGAACAGGGTGTCGCCGTCCATCTGGGTGTGCACCGGGCGGATGGTGCGGGCCAGGCCGTCGTGGGCCACGTCCGCCAGGCGGGCGCACTGCTCCTTGGTCAGCTTGCAGTCCACCGCCACCACGCCGATGGTGGTGTTGCTGCCCGGCGCGGGGATGCGGATCTGCTGGGGCGCGGGGGCGTGGCCGTAAAGCAGCCCTTCGGCCAGCACCTTCGTGCCGTCCGGCATATGGGCGCAGCCCAATACCTCGCCGGTCTCGGGATGGTACACATCCCCCACCGCGTTGACCGCCACCAGGGCGCCCACCGTGACGCCCTCGGGCAGCGTGATGGAGGCGGAGCCCACGCCGCTGTCCTGGGGCACCGCGCCGGGCACCAGTTTGCCTACCGTGGCGCCCGTACCGGCGCCGTACCGGCCCTGCTGCATGCCCTTCTGGGCGTTCATGCAGGCGGCCCTTCCCATGGCCGCGTCGGGGCGAATGTGGGGGTCGCCCACGCCCAGGTCGTACAGTACCGCCGCGGGCACGATGGGCACCCGCGCCACGCCCATATCCATACCGCAGTCCATCTGCTCCAGATACCGCATCACGCCCCCCGCCGCGTCCAGCCCAAAGGCGCTGCCGCCGGAGAGCACCACGGCGTTCACGTTTTCCACCAGGTTGCCGGGGCGGAGCAGATCGGTCTCCCGGGTGCCGGGGGCCGCGCCGCGCACGGATACGCCGCCCACCGCGCCTTCCTTCCGGCACAGCACCACCGTGACGCCGGTCTTGCCGCTTTCGCTTTGGGCCTGGCCCACGCGAATGCCGTGCACGCGGGTAATATCGCCGGGATATGCTTTCATACCGTTCACCTCATTCTTTCCAAAAAGGCTTCCCGATCCGGGAAGCGCGCTGCATCCTTTATTTGCCGTAATGCCTATCCAGCCATGCGGCCAGATCCTCCAGCGTCTCCTCCCGGTTGATTTCGTTGAACAGTTCATGCCGGGCGTGGGGATACAGCCGGACGGTCACATCCCGCATGCCCGCTTTTTCAAACTGTTCCGCCACCTGCCGGACGCCCTTGCCCATCTGCCCCACGGGGTCGTTGACCCCGGACATGAAATAAACCGGCAATTCCCCGGGCATGGCGGCCAGGCGGCCCGCATCGGCCAGGGCCATAAGCCCGCCGAAGAAATCGGCGAAGGCGGCGCCGGTGAAGCAAAAGCCGCACAGGGGATCGGCCACATACCGGTCCACCTCGATTTCATCCCGGCTCAGCCATTCAAAGCCGGTGCGGCCGGGGGCGAAGGGCTTGTTGTTCCCCGCGAAAGCGATGCTGTTGACGAAATGAGCGGGCTTTTTCTTCGGCGACAGCCCGGCCATCAGCCTGCCTGCCATGCACAGGGGCCTGCCGTAATATCCCGTGCCGGAGAGCACCAGCCCGTCCAGTTCGCCGCCCCAGCGCAGGGCGTATTCCCGGGCCAGGAAGCTGCCCATGGAATGGCCCAGCAGCACGAAGGGCACGCCTGGATACTGTATTTTCAGGTCCAGGGATACGGCGCGGGCGTCCTCCAAAATGGCGTCCCAGCCGTTTTGATCCGCGAAATACCCCAGTATTTCCGCGTCCTCCCCGTGGCCGCGGTGGTTTCTCCCCGCCGCCAGGTAGCCCCTTTCGCTCAGCGCCCTCGCCGGGCGGTCATAGCGGCCGATATGCTCCGCCATGCCGTGCAGAATCTGCACGATGGCGCGGGGCGATCCTTCCGGCTGCCATACGCGGTATTCCATGACCGTCCCTCCCTTTACAGCTGATACAGACCTACTTTCTTGTATACTTTCCGCAGCGTGCGCTGGGCAAGCGCGGCGGCCCGCTGGGCGTTGCGCCCCAGCATGGCGTTCAGGGCCTCTTTATCGGCGATGATTTCGCCGTAACGCTGCTGGATGGGGGTGAGCTCGGCAATGACGGCCTCGCTGACCGCCTCCTTCAGCGCCCCGTAGCCCAGACCACGGAGGGAGGAAACGGTATCCTCCATGCTTTCTTTCCTGAGCACGGAAAGGATGGTGAGCAGGTTGGAAACGCCGGGCTTGGTTTCGGGATCAAAGCGGATTTCCCCGTCGCTGTCGGTGACGGCGCGCTTGATCTTCCGCCGGATATCCTCGGGCCTGTCCAGAATGGCGATATAGGTATCCTCCGGGTCGGATTTGCTCATTTTCTTTTCCGGCTCCGCCAGGCTCATAATCTTGGCGGTGGCTTTGGGGATGTAGGGCTCGGGAATGGTGAACACGTCGCCGTAAATGCCGTTGAACCGCTGGGCGATGTCCCGGCAGATTTCCACGTGCTGCTTCTGGTCCACGCCCACGGGCACGATATCCGTCTGATACAGAAGGATATCGGAGGCCATCAGCACCGGGTAATCGAACAGGCCCGCGTTGATATTGTCGGCATGCTTCTGGGATTTATCCTTGAACTGGGTCATGCGGGAAAGCTCGCCCATATAAGTGTAGCAGTTCAGAATCCAGGCCAGCTCCGCGTGGGCGGGCACATGGGATTGGCAATAGATGATATTCCTGTCCGGGTCCAGGCCGCAGGCCACATAAATGGCGGCCAGAGAGGCGGTGCGCTTCCTCAGCTCCGCGGGGTTCTGCCGCACGGTGAGGGTGTGCAGGTCCGCCATGCAGTAGAGGCAGTCCGCGTCGTCAAAGCGCGTAAAATTTCTCAGCGCCCCGATATAGTTGCCCAGCGTAATATTCCCGGAGGGCTGAATGCCCGAAAAAACCACCCTGCGCTTTTCCGCGTTTTCCATTGTCATCAAGTCCCTTCTGTGGTGTTCGTTCCTTCCAATTATAACACGCAATAATTTTCCTGTAAAGCGCGAAAGCATGAAGAAAGCAGGCGAACGCATGCTGCTTCCGCCTGCTTCAGCCGATATGCTTCCAGGGAGCTTCAATCCCCGCGCTTCCCGCCAACGTTATTTTTCCGCATTCCGCAAGGAAACCGTCATCATTTCCTCCGCTTTTAGCCCGCTTTGGGCACGCACCGGGCACAGCCCCAGCACGGCGGTATTGTCCGGCAGGGATACGTGGGTACTGAAGGTGTAATCCCACGCGCCGTCATTCTGCGTGCCGCCGTTCCATTCTGCCAGCAGCGTTTGATTGGCGTAAAGCCGATAGCCCGTGATGGCATCCGCGCCGGCCTGGGCCCAGGCGGCGGAGGCGGTGACCCGCACGGTGACGTCCAGCGTTTGCCCGCCCAGCGCCATTTTCGTTACCGTCACCAGGGCCTGGGCCTCATATTCGTCGCAGCGGTAGGCGCCGCTGAATACCGTTTGCTCATCGGGCCGCCGCACGCTTTGCCGGGCCACAAATCCCCGGACGGGCGCGCCTCGGTCCGCCGTCTCCACGTAGACCCATTCGCCCATAGCCGCCAGCCATTTCACCCCTTCCCCGGCAAACAGGCTCCGGACGGAAACGCGGCTGAACAGGGGATCGTCCGTCAGGGCACAGGCGGCCGTGATCGCCGCGTCGTCGTAGGCAAACCGCAGGGGGCTCACGGCTGCGCTCCTGGGCAGGGCGCTTTGCTCGATCCACCCAAAGCGCATATGATCCGAGGTAATGTCATACTGAATGAGGATATAGCCGTTTTCGCTGCCGAACACCTGGATCCAGTCGTTGGTGGATACAATGGCCCTGCCGTCCCCCAGCCGTTCATACTGAGGGCCGGGGCCGGAATAAACGGGGAATTTTTGCCCGCCTTCAAACTTGATGCGCTGGGCGGTCAATTCCCCGGTGGGGATGGCGGGGGGATTGGAGAGGGCCGCCTTGGCGTCCTTTACGTTCTTAGGGAAAGCGTCCCAGGAAAAATAGCGCAGGTTGCGCTCCTGCACGCCGGGGACGAATTCCCGAACGGAGCCTTCGTTCAGATAATACTGGATGCCGTTTTCGCTTACCACCGCTTCATCCCAGCAGGAATGAAAGTTTGCCACCCGCAGCAGCCATTGGCCGTTTTTGTTGACCTCAAAAGCCAGGCAGGCTTCCGCCTGCTCCTCGTCATCCTCTCGCGTAAACAGGATGGAAAGGTTATCGGGGCCCAAATGAATGGGATCGGCGGTAAGCAAATACCAGTCCCCGGAATGATTGCCCAGCGCAAAAAAGCCTCTGCCCTGGGGAATGGCGCTGTCGGTTTTCAGCCAGTAATTGAAGCGCCCGTTCTTTTCCTCAAAGCCGTAGAGCACGTTGTAGCCATCCTTCTGGGCCACGGTGAAGAAAAACGTGCCGCCCGCGGTGTTTTCAAAATACATGGACGCCCCCGGGTGCACCGCGTAGCCGTTGAACGCGGAGGAAGAAAAGAACTGGCGCACCTCCTGGGGGATAAAATCCTCCGCGTCGCCGGGGAGGGATGCCCCTTCGGCCAGGGCGGGCAGGGCGAAAGCCAGCAGCAGCGCCGTCAAGATAATCGCGATGATGCGTTTCATGGGTTCATTCTCCTTTCATCATTGGGTGTCGCCCATAATGAGCATCGAAAGGGGCCCATTGTTTCACTCATCGGCAAGTTTTTTTACGCTGGACGCAATCGCCTCCGCGTCCGCCTTCTCGCACGCCACGGCAAAGGTTCGCCCGTCCTGATCCCAGATGAAGGTGACGCCTGCATCGGTTTCCGCCCGCAGGGCGATGACGCCGTTTTCCAGCGGCGCATAGCGCACCTCCGCCCCCTCCGGCACCGCCAGGGTTTGGGGGGCATCGTATTCGGTAAACAGGATTTCCATTCCGTTGAGGGTATAGGCCGCCGTATGCCGCCCGTTTTCCTGGCTGAGATAGGCCATTTCGCTTCCCTCCGGCATGCGCTGGGGGAAGAACAGGCCCGTCCATCCCGCCGGGCTGTACATTTCCTCCGGCGCCTCGGTGGGCGCGGGGGTGGGCGTTGCCGTGGGCTGCGGCGTCATGGCGGGCGCCTCCGTGGGTTCGTTCGTCGCGGCAGGTGTAGGCGTCATAGTGGGCGTTTCTGCTTCGATAATTGCCGTTTTCTCCGGTTCGGTGGGCGTTATTGCGCTTTCTAATGCCGGAATTTCCGTTTCAGTGGGCACAGGAGAGTAATACGGCGCCACGGACGCGGTGGGAGGCTGGGCGGCGGGCACGGAATCGGGCGGGGTGCGGCTCAGGGCCAGATACGCCGCGCCGAACAGCACCGCCGCCGCCGCGGCCGCCGCCAGGGCCCGGCCCCGTGCGCCCTGCCGCCGGGTATGCCTGCGGATCAGGAACAGGGCGGAAGGGCGGTGATGCCGGTAGATTTCTTCCGCCCGCCGGTCTTCCTCCGCCGTCATTGAGCGCGACAGTTCCTCCGTTTCCTCCTGGGCCAAACGGGCGCAGGCATCCCGGAAAAGTTCTTCTTCTCTGGTCATACCGCCGCCTCCTCTTCCTGAAGCAGGGCCATCAGGCGCTTCCGGGCGCGGCTCAAATGCACCCGCACGGACACCGCCTTGATGCCCATTTCCTCTCCGATCTCTTCATCGGTCATTTCCCGGAAATAGCGCATCACCATGATGCGCATTTCCTGCTCCGGCAGGCGGCGGATCATTTCCTTGATATGCTCCACCCCGGCCTTTTCCATCAGCCGCCCGTCCGTCTCCGCCGTGTCCGGCATTTCGCTCACGTCCGCCTCGGTGCCCGGATGCTCCCGCCGGTTCTGCCGCAGGATGCCGATGGCGGCGTGCTTGACCGTAATGACGCAGTAGGCCCTCAATTTGTTACAGTCCAGGGTGCGCAAAAGCGAAATTTTTTTCGCCAGCGCCAACAAGCCGTCGCTGACGGCGTCCTCGGCGGCCTGGGAATGATTCAGCACCCGGAAGGCCTGGGCATACATCAGCCGGTGGTATTGCAGATATACCTCCTCCAGAAACGCCCGGTCCTCCCCCGGCTCCATGGTCAGCAAAACAAGCGGCAGCATGCTTCTCCATCCTTTGTGTCTGATGCGTCAGCCCCATTATACGGATGGCCGGAGGAAATGTCAACGCGCCCCTTTCCCCGTCATTTGGGACAGGAAAATGTACAATTTGGCCCGCTTCCCTTGCATTATCCCGCCCGTTTTGCTATGATAGCCCCGAAATCAGAAGGGAGGAACATTCTGATGATTGATTTGCAGCATGTAACCAAAACCTACGCCAAAAACGGCGTCAAGGCCCTGAGCGATTTGACGCTGCACGTGAACGGCGGCGAGCTGTTCGGCTTTATCGGCCCCAACGGCGCCGGCAAAACCACCGCCATCAAGCTGATGACCGGCATCCTGCGCCCCGACGAGGGCACGGTCACCATGGCGGGATATGACATCAACCAGGATCGCATCGCCGCCCAGCGGCTCATCGGCTTCGTGCCCGACGGCAACGACCTGTACGACCGTCTCACCGGCATGGAATACCTGAACTTCATGGCGGATGTGTACCAGGTGAGCCCCCAGCAGCGCAAAAGCCACATTGAAAAATACCTGGATATTTTCGGCCTGGAGGACGCCGTCAACAATCAGGTGCGCTCCTATTCCAAGGGCATGAAGCAAAAGCTGGTGGTGATCGGCGCGCTGATCCACAATCCGCCGGTGTGGATCCTGGATGAGCCCCTGGGCGGGCTGGATCCCCGGGCCAGCCACCTGCTCAAGGAAGAAATGAAGCGCCACTGCGAGGCGGGCAACACGGTGTTCTTCTCCACCCACGTGCTGGAAGTGGCCGAAAAGCTGTGCACCCGCATCGGCGTGGTGACCCACGGCAGCCTCAAGGCGGTGGGCACCCTGGATGAACTGCGCTCGGGCGAGGTGGGCGCCAGCCTGGAGGAGCTGTTCCTGGAGCTGACGGACGACGGAGGCGAAGACGCATGAAAGGATTTGCCGCGCTGCTGAAGCTGCAGCTTCTTTCCCGCTTTGCGGACCTCAAGCCCAGGAACCTCCGCCGCCAGATGCAGGAAAAACGGGGCAAAACCATCGGCATGATTTTTGCCTATATTTTCCTGACCGTATACCTGGGCGGCTTCCTGATCTTCCTGGAAAGCACCCTGCTGGACAAGGTGCTCATCCCCGCGGGCATGCCGGATATGCTGCTGACGGTGGCGGTGGTCATGGCCATGCTGGCGACGCTCATCATGTCTTTCTTCTTCATTATGAGCACCCTGTATTTCGGCCGGGATGCGGCGTTCATCGCCTCCCTGCCGGTAAAACCCCGCACCGTGCTGGCCGCCAAAATCGCCCAGGTGTGGATCAGTGAAACGCTGATCGCCGCCATCTTCATCCTGCCCGCCTGCATCCTCTACGGCATCAAGGCGGGCGGAGTGAGCGCGCTGTTCTATGTGCGCATGGTGCTGGTGTGGCTGGGGGTGACGGTGCTGCCCATCGTGATCGTGGCTTTCCTGTCCACGCTGCTCATCCGCCTGTCCGCCCTGTGGAAGCGGCGGGAGCTCGTGGCCACCGTCAGCGGCATCGTGCTGCTGGTAGCCTACATGTTCCTTTGCATGAACATGGGCAGCATGTTCGGCGGCGACGACGCCGAGGAAGCCATCCAGGCCTTTTTCACCAGCAATCAGGCCCGCATCGAGGGCTTGACCCGCATCTTCCCCCCCGCCGGCTGGGCCGCCAAGGGCCTCTCCGGCGACTGGGCACAGCTTTTGCTGTTCCTGGGCGCGTGTGCCCTGGCCGCGGGGATCGCCCTGTGGCTGCTGGGCTATGTGTATCAGAAGCTGAGCCTTTTGCAGACGGAGACCCCCGCCGTTTCCCGCAAGGGCGGCACCAAAGGCGCCTCCTTTGCGGAGGGGTCCGCCTTCCGGGCCTGCGTGCGGCGGGAAATCAGGCAGATGCTGCGGGTGCCCGCCTATGCCACCAATATCCTGCCCCTGGCCCTGATGCCCGCGCTGATGGTGGCCATGATGGGCATTTCCTTCAACCGGGCGGGCGCCGAAAACGGCGAAACGGTCCAGCTCCTGCTGGGCTCTCTGCAGCCCGGGGTGGTGCTGGCTGTGCTGGCGGCCGTCATGGCCTTCATGGCCGGGATGAACAACTTTTTGTCCACCGCCGTCACCCGGGAAGGCAAGGGGCATGATTTCCTCTGTGCCCTGCCCATTGCGCCCCGCAGCGCCGTCATGGCCAAGATGGCCGTGGGCTTTGCCCTGACGCTGATCGGCTGCGGCCTGGCCGCCGCGGTGGTGATCGTGTTCCTGCCCGCCTTCGCCCTCCAGGCCGTTCTGGCCTTCCTGCTGTGCGCGCTGTTCGGCTATTTTACCGGCGCGCTGAGCCTGGCCAGCGACGTGCGGAACCCCAAGCTGGACTGGGTCACCGAAACGGAGGCCATCAAACAAAAGAGCGGCGCGCTCATCGGCATGCTGCTCAGCTGGGGCATCCTGGCCGCTCTGGGCGTTGTCAGCTATCTGCTCCTGTCCCACGGCGCATCCGTCTATGTCTACTTCGCCGTCCTGGCGGCGCTGCTGCTCCTGGGTGCTGTGCTGGCCCATCGGCTGCTCATCAGGGCCGCGGAGGAAAAGTACTGCCTGATCCAGTAAGCCTCCCCCCTTCCGGGCCTGTCGGGGCGCTTCCCGCCAGGCCCGCCTTTTTTCTCTTAGGCGGCATTGCATACAATTGTCATTGAAAAATTGCAGAAAAACGTATATAATAGGTGCAACGTCCCGAAAAGGAGGATCGCCCATGGATCAGGAAATACGCCTGCAGGATGTGATCCAGACCCGGAAGCCCCATCCCTGCGGCAGCGATACCTGGGTGGTGATCCGCACGGGCGCGGATATTAAAATGAAGTGCCAGGGCTGCGGCCGCATCGTGATGCTGGATCGGATGGTGTTTTTGAAGCGGCGCAAAAAGGTGCTGCAGCAAGGCCCCGCCCCGGATGCGCCAAGAGAGGAGCGATAACCCATGGAAACGGAAAAGAAGGCGGAAATCACCGCCGCCGAGCCCAAGGCGAAAAAGAAGAAGGGCAAGGAAAAAGAAAAAAAATCGGTGAAGGAGGAAATTTTGAGCTGGATCGTCACGCTGCTGGCCGCGGTGGTGATCGCCTCCCTGATCCGCGCCTATATCGCCGAGCCCATCCGGGTGGACGGCAACAGCATGAACAACACCCTCATGGATGGGGAAATCGTGCTGGTGACCAAAATGGATTATCTGCGGGGCAATTATCAGCGCAATGACATCGTGATCTGCCGTTATCCCGGCCGCATGAACGAGCGGGGCGCGCAGTTCAATTTGGGGGCCAGCCTGGCCCTGGATAACCATACCCTCTTTGTGAAGCGCCTAGTGGCCCTGCCCGGGGATACCGTGGAAATCCGGGATGGCGCGCTGTACGTAAACGGCGAAGAGGTGCCCAATCCCGAAAAGATGGGCAGCGTGCCCCAGGATTATCCCCTGCGCAAGCTGGGCAGCGACGAATATTTCGTGATGGGCGACAACCGCTTTTCTTCCCATGACAGCCGCGCCGACAACGTGGGCCCCCTGCCCGCCTCGTACATCATGGGCAAGGTGACGCGGGTGCTGCTGCCCTTCAGCAATGCCAGGAGCGTGGAATAAATGAGCGTCCAGCCCGCCGTGCCCCGGCCCGCCAAAGGAAAAAAGGCCGAAAAGCCGAAAAAAACGCTGAAGGAAGAAATCGTCAGCTGGGTGTTCACCTTCCTGTGCGCCCTTGTGCTGCTGGGCCTAATGCAGACCTTCGTGGGCCAGCCCATCCGGGTGGACGGCACCAGCATGGAAAACACCCTGGTGGACGGCGAATACGTGTGGGTATCCCACCTGAACAAAACGTACAGCCGGGGCGACATCGTGATCTGCCATTATCCCCACCGCACGGAAGGCGAATTCACCTTCGGCGCCGCCCTGACCGTCACCCGCCGCACCATCTTTGTCAAGCGGCTGGTGGCCCTGCCGGGGGACACGGTGGAAATCCGGGCGGAAAAGCTGTTTGTGAACGGCCAGCTCGTGCCCGACCCAATGAACATGGCCAGCGCGCCCCGGGATTATCCCGCACGAACCCTGGGCGAGGATGAATACTTCGTCATCGGCGACAACCGCTTCCCCTCCCACG